>Ga0114931_10000584_pt1 | contig 44464 bp, 40 predicted proteins | sample 2SBtaG_FD_89579 | JGI IMG/M metagenome (GOLD analysis project Ga0114931, IMG submission 89579) | Deep subsurface microbial communities from Kolumbo volcano to uncover new lineages of life (NeLLi) - 2SBTROV14_V59a metaG | ecosystem: Environmental > Aquatic > Marine > Volcanic | place: Kolumbo... | reverse complement strand
CTTTCGAATAATCACGTCTTTGCCAACAGCAATGATGCACGCCTGGGCGACGCTATTATCCAGCCGGGCGCAGCTGATGGCGGACGTGCACCGCAAGACCGCATTGCCGACTTGTTGCGTTTCGTTACCATCCAATATAAGGACGGCGGGGGCGGTGGTGATGACGGCGGCAGCCAATGTCCAATTGCCAGGTTTGTTGCTTCCCTGCTGAATGTATTTGCTCAAATAAGCGGATCGCAGACGCGCATGGTGCCGGTCGCCGCTGCGCCGGTTAATCTTGTGGATGCCGCTGTGGCAAAGCCATGGCAGGATTCGGCGATCAAAGACGAGATTCTGAAAATAGGCAAAGTTTCGGGGACAGCCGATGCAACAATCGGCATGGCAGTTAAAAAAAGCGGGCGTACTACCGGATTAACCAATGGCAGCATTACGGTACTGGATGCCACTATTGAAGTGGGCTACGGCGGAAACCGGGTGGCAACTTATGAGCATCAGCTTTTGTCTAACGATATGTCGGATCCCGGTGATTCCGGTTCTCTTTTGGTTGATAGTGAAAATCATGCTGTTGGGTTGCTTTTTGCCGGCTCGGATGAAGTGACTGTATTTAATCCCATTGATGCGGTTTTGTCTGCGCTGAACATAAAAATCTGACCAACTTTTCTGTCAAGATGCCGATTTATAATATCATAACACTTTTGGGCTTTGGTTTTGGAACTGCACTCACCGTTGTGCTGCTCAGTCTATCCATAAAAAAAATGCCGAAACGCTACGATGACTATGCCTTTGGCGTTGTTATGATTTCCTGCGTTTTGTGGCATGGCGGCAATTTTTTAGCATTGCTCCTGGAAATGCTTTTTGGCTCTGTCATCTCCGGGGCAGCAAATATTGTTTTAGCTTTTGGTTATTTGGGCCTTGCTGCCATGCCTTCCGCACTTTTGCACGTTCATCTTGGTATTTTGTATCGGGCCAGATTGGGGAGCCATCGGCCTCTCAGGAAGCGACAAATATTTTCGCTGGCAGCAACCTATTTACCAATGGTTGTTTTTCTTAGCCTCAGCCTTCCCGCGTTTCGTCAGGGTCAGACGCTGTCGTACGTCAGTGCATCTCTTGCCAAACCCTTTTCAATCTGGATACTCATTTCAATTATTTCTTCCATCACCATTTCGGGAAAGCTGGCAAAGATTCTCAAGCAAGAGTCCGAGCGACATTATTACAGAGATATGAGTTATATACTTGCCGGCATTGGCCTGGGTTTGATTTTGGTGTATATTATTCCGATTTACAGACTTGCTTATGTTGGCCAGTATCTGAATTTGATGATGCAGTTATCACCCAGTTTCCCTCTGGCTGTTCTGGCGTATTATGTTTATCGATACAATTTCTATCGGCTCGTTGTCAAACCGAGTTTGATTTATTCCATCATCTACGGTATTGTCATGGCCATTTATCTTCTCGGCATTCGTAGGGTCGGGGAATATCTCAGCCAGTTTCCTGAAGTAAATTCGACATTTATTGAGGGGCTGCTTCTTGTTGCGCTTGTTTTTGCTTTTCAGCCTCTTCGTTCGCAGATACAAGTGAAATTGGATAAAATCTTTTTTAAAGACCGCTATTATTACCAGCAATTTTTGCGTGAATTGAGCGATTCGATAAGCCATGTTGTTGATCTGGAAAAGCTTTTGCAGATCATCAGTCAAGCGCTGACCAAGACCCTGAAAGCAAAGACGTGTACACTTGTTGTTTTCAACATTATTGAAGGCAAGCCGGTTATCTATAAAACTTTTGGCAACCAAAAGATCAGGGATGTCGAATCGCTTGTTGATGCGCTGAATGCCACACGACATTTTCGTTTGCGCCGGCAAATGCGCGATCATCGCGTGAGACTGGCGTTGGATCGGAACCGCTTTGAAATTGCATTCCCCATTTATTCCAGGGACAATCTGATCGGCCTGATTTGTCTTTCCGAAAAACAAACGGGCAACGACTATACGGATGAGGAATTTGATGTTTTGCAAACTTTTGCAAACCAAATTGCACTTGCTTTCCTCAACGCCCGGCTTGTTCAGGATCGTCTTGATCTCGAAGCGAAAATTTATCAATCGGAAAAATTAAATTCACTCGGCCAACTGGCAACAACAATTGCGCATGAGATAAAAAACCCCCTTTCCTCTATAAAAACCATCATCCAGGTACTGCATGAAAATGCGAGAGAGGAGGATGCAGAAGACCTTGAAATTGTAATCAAGGAAATCAACCGTTTGAATACGGTTTTAGACAAACTACTTAGCTTTGCCCGGCCTTCCGAAGCAAATGTCGATCGTGTGAATGTTTCGGAGATTATCGACGATGCTATTGCGCTGCTAAAACATCAGGCAAAAAAATCAAATATTAACATTCACTATACAAAAATACCATCAGCGATTGTTGTTGCAAAAAAGCAAACCGTGCGGGAAATAATATTTAACCTGGTATTGAATTCGATCCAGGCAATGCCGAATGGCGGAGAGCTTGATATTTCCCTGACGCAGTCGGCCGAAGCTGTCTCCAGGTCCAGGCTAACGGGAAGAGTTAATTTCCCAAATAATGAGAAATGGTTGCAGATTTTAATCAGGGATAATGGGCCTGGAATCCCGGAGGAAAACCTCAACAGAATTCTCGAACCATTTTTTACAACAAAAAGTGTCGGAACCGGCCTTGGGCTGGCGATTGTTAAGAGAAATGTTGAAGAACTTGGAGGCTATCTGGAGGTTAAAAGTCATTCCAACGAAGGAACGGAATTTAAAGTGCTTCTTCCCTTTGCTACAAACGAAATGGAATACAATAAAAAATGAAAAATCAGGATATAAATATTTTGATTGTTGATGATGAAGCTTCTGCCAGATATGGAATGAGACGGGCATTGCAAAAAAGCGGCTATCATCTTTATGAAGCGGAAAACGGGCGGGAGGCTTTGCGGCAAATGCAAAAAGTTTCTCCGGATATTATTCTCTGCGACATGAACATGCCGGAGATGAATGGTCTCGAGTTTCTCAAAACCATCCACGAAAAGCCTGATGGCCTGAATGCAAAGCCTCTTACAATCGTAGTTACAGCCTATGGGTCCGAAAAGATTGCCGTTGAGGCGATGAAAGCCGGCGCTTATGATTACCTCTCCAAACCTTACGATATAGACGAACTCCGTCTGCTCATTCAGCGTGCGGTCGATAAATTGAACCTGGAATGGGAAAATCGTCGTTTGCGGCAGCAACTTGATATTTCGACTGGCGGGAAAATCATTGGAGAAAGCCAGGCCATAAAGCATGTAAAAAATTTGATCGCCAAAGTGGCTCCCACCGACGTAACCGTTCTGCTGACGGGTGAAAGCGGTACAGGGAAAGAACTGGTTGCGCAAACGATCCACTCGCAGAGCCCACGCAGGGATGGGCCATTCATTACCATGAATTGCGCCGCCATTCCCCGGGACCTGGTGGAAAGCGAATTGTTCGGACATGAAAAAGGGGCATTCACCAGTGCCACGGAGAAAAGACAGGGGAAATTTGAACTGGCCGATGGCGGCACACTTTTTCTTGATGAAATTGCCGACATGAGCCTGGAAACGCAGGCAAAAATTTTGCGCGTTCTCGAAGACAAATCATTTACAAGATTAGGCGGAAAAGAAATAATTCGCACCGACGTCAGGCTGATTAGTGCAAGCAACAAGGATCTTCCCCGGGAAATAGAGGCCGGCACTTTTCGCCAGGATCTCTATTTTCGTTTAAAAGTTGTGGAACTCCAGCTTCCACGTCTGGCCGAACGTAAGGAAGACATCCTCATTTTGGCTGAGCATTTTTTGCGTTTTTTTTCTGAAAAGCATCATCGCGATTTAAAGAAAATTGATGCACACGCTTTGCGGTTATTGCAGCATTATGAATGGCCGGGAAATGTGCGGCAACTCATGCATGTTATTGAGCAAAGCGTTGTGCTTGCCGACGAAGAGTGTTTGCGCGTGGAACATCTTCCACCGGAAATTACTGCCGACCAAAGCCGTGCGGATTTTGACCTGAGCCTGGGGAATCTTTCGTTTCGCGAAGAAAAGGAGAGAGCCGTAAAAATCATTGAAAGGGAGATCATCGAAAAGGCTTTGCAAAACAGCAACGGCAATGTCAGCCAAGCCGCACGGGAATTAAAAATGAAACGACAATTTCTTCAGCAAAAGATGAGCAAGCTGGAAATCCGGGCGGCAAAGTTTCGCCGGGAGGAGGGATAAAGCATGGGATATTATTTATATTAAAATTTACTTTTAACTTGGAAGATTTACAGAAAGTAGGACAACGCCAATGAACAAAGCCAACGGAGATGTAACTGAACACGGCGTGTCATTCTGGAGGAATCTTGTCGGGAAAACGCTGGAATTGGAATGTTCATTATTTCATCGTCCGGCCAACAAAATTCTTACAGAATGACGGGAGCTAAATTGATATTGTCCAGTTGGCAAGACGTGCAGGCCCACAAAATTTGATTTTTTCATGCAGAGAACGTCAAACAGGCCTTGCGAGCAGTTACATGAGTGTTTCAACGTTCTTAATTTATTAGAAAGAAATCGCGCTTTTACTGAGTTGAAGAAATCTTTGGGAAGAGATACACATCAGTATCAATAAATATTTTCTCTTTCATAAGAATTTACTATTTAATGCTTCTTCCAATAGTTTTTTATCGGATTTTGTTGTTTCCAGCTTTGCTATACCGGAGAGCTCCTTTGTAATTGGTGGCAAGTTTTCGATTTGATCTTCATTTTTTGACTGGCCCAACTTTTTATCACCCCGCGCGGTTGAAAACAAAAGGCAGGTTAATGGTAATGGAACCTTCGGCAATGGGAGGAAACTTTAGCCGTCGTATGATATTGGTGAGATCCCTGACAAAATCCTGGTTGGCGATTGTTGACTCGATAACAGTGATTTTGGAAATTCGTCCATTGGCCTCAATCGTTACATCCAGTGAAACCTTTCCCGACAGATTCGGATTGGTGCGCAGGTATTTATTGTATGTGTACATAATTCTGCCTTGTTGGGAATTGATCACCTGCATCACATTTTCCGGTGAACGTCTTCCCATGGCCGCCTGAGAACCCCGCATTTTGCTTGGTGTTTGCAGTTGCACCTGGCCTTTTTTCTTCATTTTCACTTTTTGCACGCCGTCGTTTTCAATGAGGTCGTCCACACCGCCGGTAAGGCCGAAAGAGAGGAGATCATCAATGCCGTCACCTGTGCCGGCACCAACACCCTTCCCTGAACCGTTTCCCAGACCGCCGCTGCCCGGACGTTTGCTGAGTTTGGTGTTGCCTAAAAGTTGATCTAACTGCTTCACCAGCCCCTTGTCGATGAGAAAATCCACAGAGGAACTCTTTTGCCCCGATTGTCCGGAACCGCCGATAAGCCCGAGTAATCCCTGGGCGGTGACAGGCTTGTTTGTTTTTTTGCCGCTCGAACCGCCCGATCTTTTCGGTTTGGATTTTCTCTTTTTTTGTTTTTGATCCGCCTCCGACCCGGCTTCCTGCCCACCCGTTGTGGTCAGTGTTTCTGCCGGAACTTCCTGTTTGGGTTGTTTGAGAACAAACTTTGCAAATCTTTGCGGCACTTTATTAATATCCGGTGGAGCAATTGGCTGTAGTTTAATGTTGGACACGGACATTCCCCAAACAAGCTCGAGTGCAAAGAAAACGAGAAAAAGCGTTTTAAAAAGCCCATCCTTGCCTATAGAGCGTAAATTGGCTTTAGCCCATGAATAATCAGGTACACCTTTCAGTGTAGTGTCAGCACCATCATATAAAAAAGAAATATTTGCATCGTCTATCCTGATGTAGCCGCTTCTGCCATGTGAAAACTGTAGATTATAGAAATCACCCTTCTTTGGCAACAATTCCTGAACAACAAGGTCTTGCAGCGATATTCGGGACTCTTTATGACGGATTTCACCGCGCATATCTTTGGTGAGATAGAGTTCACATTTATCGTGGTCACATTTTAGCAGCGTATGCTTTTTGGGGAAACGATCATTAAAGATAACAATATCGTTATCAGGACTACGGCCTATTGTCAAAGAATCTTTAGAGCCCAACGACCGCTCAATAACTGAATGCCCCTGTGTGACCTTTACTCTTAAACTTGATTTTTTTCGGCTAATGCCCATTTGCCCTACATTTTTTTATTCGTGCGCTGTTTTATGTTAAATTAGCCCTTCTGCATTACAGTCAGGAGCATATTGTTGTAACCAACCTGTCCACAGGTGAGCATAATTCTTTTAAGAAGATCGAATGTAATCTCTTTATCACCCTGAATGGAAATTTGTCCCTGGAATCCTTTCATTTGATCGGAAATGCCGCCGATGCCTTCGGTAATTGCGCGAAGTCGTACTAAGCTGTCATGAAGTTTTTCAATCAATAAATTGTTTGTGGATAGAATGTTTTCAATTTTTTCCACCGGCCGGCCGTCCAACAGAACCCATTCAGAGGTCACTGAAATAACAGAGGTCACTTTTGGCGCCAGTTCCGACGTTGATTCCGGCAAACGCAAATCCTTGCTTACGGTAACGATCTGTCCTTCGGCGCTGTAGCTTTTCAAAAGAAAGACGAGGAGGATCGTAAACATGTCAATCATGGATGTGAGCCGTAAAGTAAAAGAACCACGTTTACTCCTTTTAAACCCTGTTGCAACTTTGAATGATGTTGCTTCGTTTTCTATTTTCATATTATTAACCAGAAATTGAAATATTTGGAAAACCGGATTCCCTGCATCTGTCCATTACGCTGACAATGGTATCGTATTTTATAGAGCCTTCCGGTGCGATTATAATGTCTTGTGAATCGGGGTATTTCTTTTTAACGGTTTTCAATTGTTCGACAAGTCTTTCCCAGTCAAAAGTATTATTTTTTTTGGGTAAAGGAGAAAAATTTGTCTCGGGGCTTTTTAACTCAAAGCCTGTCTCACGGATGCGCAATACATTCAGGACAACGCTTTTGGGTGGTTGTGCTTTTGCCGCAGATGGTTTCCTGTCCAGACTTGGCAACGCAAGTTCTAGCACTGATATTCGCACAAAAACCGCAGTAAGCAAGAGGAACGGAATGAGGATGAGGAAAATATTCATCACCGCGGTGAGGTTTAATTCAGCATCATCACCATGCCCTTTGAGTCTTCGTCCCATGGATTGTTTTAGGTTCATCCGCTATTACCTCGATACTGTGATGTATCTGTACAAGCGTGCAACGTTTTCGTTGATTTCATCAATAAGCTCATTGGTTTTTTCCACCAAATATGAGTATCCAATGAGGCAGGGAATCGCTGCAATAATTCCGAATGCTGTTGTATTCATTGCCAGAGAAATACCGGCAGAAAGTAATGTCGCTTTATCCGCAGCATCAGCATGGGCGACGGCGGCAAACGAAGAAATAAGACCCATGATCGTTCCAAGCAGTCCCAACAATGTTGCGACGTTAGCAATCATGCTCAAATAGCTGGTTCGCTTTTCAAGCTTTGGGATTTCGACCATTGCGGCAAGTTCCATCGCGTTTTGTATGTCGGAAGACGAATTGTTCAATTCTTTCAAACCCGCCTTGGCAATTTTCGGAAGCGCGGCATTTGATCTGGTGCAGTATTCGATGGCTCGATTGGCGTTGCCGTTTTTAACCAGTTCAATGACTTTATTGACAAAAGTTTCCGTATCGATACGATTTTTAAAACGAATGGAAATGATTCGTTCAACAATAATAGCCAACCCAAGCAATAAAGAAAAAAGAATGACATACATAACGGGTCCGCCGGAATTAAAAAATCTGATAATGCTTTCCAAGTTTTACCTCCTGATTTAATTATAATGAAACAAGACGGGCAATTTATAACTAAAAATCCGCCCAAAATATTTTGTCCATGTTTACTTACCAGGGAATATAGTCTTTGCGATCCTTCACCGGTTGCTTGTCGATTTTTGTGACTATACTTCCTTTTCTTTCAACCGTTCTGAATATATTATTGAAAAAGGAGCGTCGAATGCGGATATCGTCTATTTCCGGATTTTTCCCCGGGATGATGAATACAGCCTGTGGTTTCTCCAAACGTCCGATAACTTCGATTTTGTCCATAAAAATTTTCAATTCTTTGTCTTGAATATTCGGTTGATCTTCAGCCGATTTTGTTACTTGTTCTTTTTCCTTTTTCGGCTCCTCTTTCTCCTGCGCAAAACCGGTTGCGCTCAAGAGTGCAAAAAAGAAAAAAATGATGAAGAATTTAAATTCGGATTTCATAGTTTGTCACCATCTTGATAAATATCAGGAGCCCTTTGTTTGAGACTCGTGATCGGTCGTGTTAATTTGCGCTAATTCAGCAGACAGAGCTTCAATTCTTTTCCGGCTATCTTCAACCCAGGAATTTTCTATGTGATTTGCTTCCGCTTGCCTGACATTTTTTGTATAAGTTGCCAAAGCCTGTTTTTTGTATGGCCGCGTTTTTTCGCGGAGTTTCTCGGTATAGAGTTTCAAGTCCTCACCTTTCAACCCGGGCGGCGCCGGTGATTCCATAAAAGCACGAACGAACTCTTCCAACGCCATTCCGATACGATAGGATGCGGCGGTACTCCAGTCGGCAACCTGATATTCCAATGCACCCTTGTAAGCCTGGAACACCTGCTGGAATTTAGCTACTTTTCGCTTTAAATTGATATTGAGAGGCGGTTTGAGCTCTAATGTTTTGTAATCTTTGAAAATAATTTCTCCAAGCATAAACTGAGCCTGGGCGGCAAAATAATTGTCGATATCCTTTCCCTGATCCACTGCTTTTTTATAAGCGGAAATGACCTCCCTGAAAGAAGTTGATGCCTGTGGGAAATTATTCATTTTGTACGCCATTTCCCCGCCTTTAAATGTCGATTCCAAATAATCATCGTCAATGCTCTTTTTCGCTGCAGTGAGACGATCATACGCATGTTTTGCCGATGTCCAATCCTGGACATTTTCAAAGCAAATTGCGGCGTTTTTCACCGCTTTCAAGGCATATTTTGAATTTTTGTATGTGTCGGCGAGATGCAAATAATCTGTGGCAGCCAGGCTCCATTGTTGATTCGATTCTCTGATAGCGCCTGCCTTGTAAAGAGCCTCGTCAGCAAGTGTGCCCTTGGGATGATCGTGGGCAATCTTTTCCAGCGAGAGTGCAGCCCGGTTAGCATCTCCGGCTTTCTGGTATTGGCTTGCTGCTTCAAATAGAGCACGTTCCTGAAATTTGGGATCATCCGCATCCACGGCAACAATGCTCAACAAAGATGCCGCTTCATTTGATTTGCCTTCTTTGCTCAATTGCTCGGCAATTTTAAATTTTGAGGAAGCGGCCATTTTTTGTGCTTTCTCTACATATTGGGTGGAATCGGGAAAGTTCTTTGCCAGACTCGAGAACCATACTTCCGCCTGTTTAAAAAATCCTCCGTCGAAATAACATTGCCCGGCGTTCATTGCCGCTAACAAATGGTAAGGCCGATCCGGCCCCAACTGGACGACTTTCTTATAGACTTTGACGGCCGGGAGAAAAGCGCGCAAGTCGTGTAAAATTTCACCATATTTCATCAGCACCTGATCGTACCACTTGCTTTTGGAAAACATGAGCGAAAAATCATTACACGCTCGCAAGAGGTCAATTTCAGATTGATGCGAAAGCTTGATGGTTAATATTTCATTTGAACCGAGAAATTCATCAATATAGATTGTAACGCTATCCATGGGCTGATCGTTGCCGACGAGTTGGTAATAACAGAGAATCCGATTATAAGCCGAGTCTTCGCTATATTCGTTGTCATCATATTTCGTAATGACATCATAATAAGCCTCGGCAGCTTTACTGTAATTTCTCACGCCATAGTATGCCTCGGCAAGATAATAATTAATCTTGGAAGCTAAACTGTCTTTGGGAAATTTATCCAGAAATTCCTGGTACTTATTTATCGCCAGGTGATAGTCCCGCATTTGACCTTTTTTCTGCGCCTCTGACTGGTAGAAATTTCCCAGGTAGATGAGAGCTTGTTTCGACGCATTGAATCCTTCCTCAAAACGATCACCATCTGAAAATTGAGAAAGCCATGGCCCTCCCGGCCCTAAATTAGCAACGAGTTCTTCACGAGCCTTATTGGCTTCTTCTTCCTTGCCATCCATCTCATAGTTGTCAATAATTTTTTTGTAAATGTCCGGTGCTTCTTTGTAATAGGGATAAATTTCCAGCAGTGCCTTGTATGTTGCTATTGCTTCCGGATAATAATTCCGCTTTTGATACAACTCGCCCATTTTAAGAAAAATTGGCAGCGAATAGTCTTTGTCCTTTAAAGGAACGAGAAATTGTTTGGCCAGTTCAACACCGCCATATTCTGTGAAACAACTTGCGATATATTGAATGGACTCGCTGCGCAAATCCGTTTTGGATTTTGCCAGAATTTGCGATTTGGTTTTTTCAACCAGGGATATATCTTCAATCAGATAAAGGAAGGTGCTGATGGCATTTGTATAGTCATTAACATTATAGTATGACCAACCGAGTTTATAAAGAGCCATATCAAAATAAGAATTGTCCCATTTCCCCAACAATGCTGAATAATTGGCAATAGCTTTTTTGTAATCGCGTTTATCAAAATAGTATTCACCGATTCGAAAATGAGACTCCAAATTAATGGCTGAATTGGGGTATCTATCTATAATCTCCTGGAAAAAAATATTTGCCTTTTGGGGATTTCCCTCCTTTAAATGAGACATTGCAATTTTATAGAGAATTTTATCCTGAAAGTCAAGGTTTGGATATTTTTCCCGAAGTTGATAGCAATAATCCAACGTTTCTTTCATGCTGATACGCGGCATCATCGGCTCTTTTGCAATTTCGCCCTTGTCATATCTATCGAGATCTTTTTCATACTTTTCCATCTCTTTTTGGAAAACAAGAGTCGATTTTTGTTCATAGAGTTCAGCTAACTGGAACATGATGGTAGGCGCAAATTCCCCATTTGGATATTTTTTTAAAAGACTTTCATGCTGATGAATAATGTTTTCCAGTTTAGTCAGATCTCCCCCGGCATCCTGGATAGCAGCAGAGACAAAAGAACTCTCCTGCGCATGAATATGCGGCAAAGAGAATGCAAGCAGCAGCATTGTAAACAAATACAGCTTGATTCTTTTGATATATTGCGGCTTTTTTCGATCAGGCGTTTTCATTTTGTTATTTCGAGTTTATTGCTTTTGCGTTTTCATAAAAAGTGCACGGGACTTGCCGTATTCTGCATAAGCACGCCAGTCCCGCCGATTTTCTTTTCTTACCGCCAGATTGCGCAATTCTTTCATTTGAGAGGCCATTGTATTGAATATCTTTCGCTCTTCATGAATTCTTTTGAGTAGCGCAATGCGAGTATCATTGATTTTATCGCCTTCCTGCTTCAAATAAGTCGGAGCTTTTGTTCCAAATTGCAACGGCATAGCATCAAGGAGACGACTTTCAAGCATGAGCAAATTCATTTTAATTTTTTCAATTTTAACGTTTTCTTCCGCAAGGTTCATGTCGATTTCTCTAACAAGAGTGGGTACAACTTGCCGTTCCGGAAAAATTTCTATAAGATGTTCATATACTTTAAGGGCATCGTCATATCTGGCCAGCTTTAAATAACATCTTCCCAACAAGAAAAAGGCTTCTTCATTGTTTTCATCATCCGGATATTGGGTTAGGAGTTTGGTCAAAGGAATAACAGCTTCTTCATACTTTTCCAAATTAATAGCGGCCCATCCTTCCGCGATGAGTGCGTCATTGTAATGATCGTGATTTGGCGACACATCCCGAAACTCTCGCAGAGCATATTTGTAATATCCCAATTCAAAATAAATATATCCCAGCGTAAGATGCGTTTCATCGAGGACATTTCTTCTTTCATTATTGACCACGGGAAGACGGCAAACAGACCTGAAAGTATTGATTGCCCTCCTTACTTTTTTTAAACGCAGTAACGATAAACCCATCGAATACAGACCATAATCATAATAGGGACTACTTTCATCAATCTGTGAAAGTATCTTTATGGAACCGGGGTAATCTTTCAAGTGATAAAATGCCAGTCCGGCATAGTATCTTGCTACATTGAGAATATCCTGTGGGGGATTTCCTCTTTTTATAGCGTTATAAAATTCAATACAGCGATTATAATTTCCCGTATCAAATTGAATCCTTTGCAGGCCGAGCAAAGCCCGAGGTAAAAGAGGACTGCGAATATACTTTTTAACCAGATATTTGTATATCCTCGTTGCACCGTCCAGGATGTTTATCTCGTATAAACAATCACCTAGTAAAAATACAACTTGATCAATTTTGGAGTAGGAGGGGTAAAAATCCAATAATATAATCAAATCCCGGGCACCTTCCCAATATTGACCATCATTGTAATAGTTTTGTGCTTCAAAGAACAGTTTTTCCGAGACACCCTCCAGATCATTCTTTAGCGATTTCTCCAATTGCGGTGATCCGGCTTGTCTCCCGCCGTTTCCACCAGCGATTGACGTATTTGTCAAAAAGAACAAGGGGAGAACGATTAAGCAGAAAAATATAAAGCCTATTTTATTTTTTGTCTTCACCATATATTTTCAACAAGCGACTGTAACAATGGATTATGATTCTATAGTACTGAAAAATGTGTTAATTTCGTAAAAATATTTTGCCTGTGCTCAACAGATTTAAAGGCTACCGTTTCTCATTTATCTCGGCTCGTCAATCTTTTTTTCTTTCTCCAACTTTTTTTTCATCTCTTCCAGGTCTTTGACGACTTTTTCTCGTTTTTTACGGATGGTGTCCAGCTTGTTTTCTTCCTCGCGCTGTTTTTTCCTTTGAATTTTTTCTTCTCGTGTCAAATGTCTGAATAAAGTCGTTCGATATGTCACTCCGACGATGACTTTCCAATCCGCATAGTTTTTTACATAGGGGTTGATAATTTTATTAATGTCTTCTGAATTATCACCACCCAGGCCCAAATCTGCGGCAATATCGCAAACCAAATGCCACGGCCCCAGGAATCTTATTCCCTGAGTTACGCGAAATAAATTTTGTGAAAATTGTACCTGATCCGGATTATTGATAAATATCTCTCCGGTTAGTTCCGTGTACAAAATTGAGGAACGAATTGGAAACTTGACCCCAAGGCCGGCGAGCAATTGATCTTTTTTATCACTAAAGTAGCGGTCTGACCAATCCATGTCCCTGTAACCGAGATTCAGTGATAACTTTAAAGGAAGTGTTCCTGTACCTTTCCTGAAATCAAATGTTGTAAGCCACATCAAGCCCCAACCATTGGCATCGACACTGAATGGCTCGTAAGGCAGGTTGTGATTGACACCTGTGGGAAATGTTGCAAAAGCGAGCAGTCCGTTTTGAATCGTAGCTCCCTTGGCAGGCACGTGAAACTTAACTCCCAACTGGGTGTCACCAATGGGGCCCCAGATGTGTGTTTGATCGTCTTGATAGGGTACAAGGTGTGCAAAAACTTCAAATGCATTTGTCAGGCCAAGGGTAAAACCCAGGTTCATTGTATGGTCTTCGTTAGACTTTCCCGCCACTGTTTCGGTAAAATATCCGTTGTAAAACGGGTTGAAATAAAAATGTCCGGGATAAACTGTTTCCGCTTCAAAGACTCGCAATAGTCCTTTGCCGCCTGCCATCGTAACCTGCGAGTAGGCGCTCAAAGGAAAAACGAGAAAAAAGGTGAGTAAAACAAGATAAATCTTTTTCAAAATCATACCTCTCTGATAAAGCGTTCACTACATTCTATTTCTATTGATGATTAACATGTTTTGGCAGGCTAACCGGAGAGCCCATCCACATCATCCAATCCACACATATCGCAGCTTTTTTCACATGAAAAAATTTAAACTGAATTTAAAATATCGTTAAATCAATTGCAATGATTTTTTTCTTGCCAAGAAAGACATTTATAGAGATTACAATAAAGTAACCACTATTTGCCATTGCTGTAATTCAAATGTATAGTAAGCCTGCCCCCAAATATTATACCATCCCTTTTTTCTTCCTGATGAACCATTCCGTTGCGAGAAGCAAGACAATTAATAAAAGGATTGCAGGATTATTCCAAAGTTCATTTTCCTTGATCAGCACAGTTTCTTGGGAGTTTGAGTTTAATGCCTTTTCAAAATTTGTTACTGAATCGGGAGAAATGTATTGGCCCCTGCTCACCAGGGCGATATTTTCAAGCAAAGCTTTCTGCATCCTGGTGTCCGCCAGTTCCGCACTATATTCGCCGACGGTAAACATTGTTTTACTATCACCAAAAAGTCGTCCCTGATATTCTACGAGAGCTGTTAAATTGTAATCGCCTGGTTGGTTTGGGTTGAGAGTAGCAATATACTTGCCATCCCCGGCGCTATTTGCAATAAAGTCCCGGACCATATTTTGATGGACAAGTTTCAGAACGACATCAGCATGATCCATTGGCTTTCTCTTTTCGTCAAAAACTTTTACCTGAACATTTACAGGTTCTGAATAATTGTACAGCGATTTATTCGTTGACAAATCGACCAACGTACTGTTTTTGTTTAATTCAAGCCATCTCGTCATATTATTGATTATTTGATTATAGACCTCACCCTCTTCTCCTATCCCGGACATTAATAAATCCCATCGCCACAAGCCATAAGCAAGGATGGCCGCCGACTTTTGTGTTCCATCCGCTCGGATGACAATGAGAGGTACTCCGGACTTTTTAGCGTTCGATTTGTTTCCCATCCTTGAAGTTACAGCTTTTGCTAAAGTTACTGCATTTGGCCAAAATTTCGTTATGGATTTTGAAAGAAATATTGGCGGTAATTGAGACCATGTGGTCGATGGTGATACATTTTTACTATTTATTTGCATTATCGGATGATTATAACCTGCAGGAGTCGGAACACAATATATTTGTCGTTCGCTAATAGTCCTCCCCCCTGCTCTTAATGGGATAAAGTCCTCCAATATTTTCAGCTTTTTCAAATCAGTGTTTTTGCCAAAAAGAAGTAAAATGGGGCGCGTTTTATTTTGCATCTTTGTTTTGATCAAGTTCATAACTGATTGTGCTGTGCGCATGGTCGGGAAATCCTGCAGGATGAATATATCCGCATCATTTATCTGTGATGTTACGCTTAACGATTCGTAGAAATTCCCATCCCGTTTTGCAACCATTACACTCAGATCGTACCGTTCGCCGGAGGACAGGTAACGTCGGAGGAAAGATATTTCAGGTGAAACGCTTCCTGCGAGGAGCAGTATTTTCAAACGCGCTTTCATCACATTGATATAAAAAGAGCGTGTATTGTTTTTGCCGCTGCGCTCACCCTTTTGAAAAGGGAGTTCCACGTCTATTTTCTGCCGCCCTTCTTCCTTCGGCAAAAAGTCAAGGGAAAATGTTTTTTCCGAGGGTGACGGAGGCAATTTGATCATTTGCGAAACGAGCGTTGTTTTGCCTTTTTTTATCGTGAGTGGCAAAGTGATCTCTCCAAATCCCGTATTCCTGAGCGTAACTTTTAATGGTGAAGGTTCGCCCATGTAAGCAAACAGATTCGTTTCCATGTTTGAAATGGCCAGATCAGGGACGGGTTTAGTGCTTCCTATTCCAATTGTGAAAACGGGGACGCCAATTTCAGCCGCCATTCTTGTGGGATTTCCACCGGTTGTATAGTTGCCGTCCGTAAGCAAAAGAATATTTGTCAGATTTTCCTCTGAAAGATTTTCTTTTATTGTCTCGATGCTTTTTGAAATATTTGTCACATCTCCATCGAAATTTAACGAATCGAGATCAGCATTTTGCACCGGTTTGACAGTGTTAGAAAATGTGAACAGCTTTGTATCAAACCGGCCCTTGAGATGCGGTAAAATGTCATTACTCAGAATGCTTAAAACTTGCTCTTTGCGGTTTCCGTTATTGTCAGTGATGGCCATGCTTGCCGATTCATCAATGGCAACGGCCACCAGCGGCGGGCGGGTACGCACAATCTTTCGACGGATGACGGCTTCGAAAAGAGTTAGGATGAAGAGGATGAGCGCAAGGGTACGAAGAAACGTCAGTAACATTTTTTGCCATCGCGGAATGATCGGATTCGTTTGTCGGTAAATAAAAATTGTAAAAGTAACGATTGCCAAAAGAAGGAGCAACAGAAAAGACATACTACCTGAAAAAGAAATGTGAAATTGCGGTGAAAGCATTCGTTTGGTCACCCGATGTGAATTCAAACTGATTTAATGTATTAAGACGCTTAAAATGCCAGAGAGTTCCCCATGTTGATCGACAACCATGAAAATTTCCCGGATTGCGTTTTCGCAGCGGCAAACATTCGCTTTATTACAGAGACAAATTCGGAATAACATCCAAATCAAACGATGATTGATATCCCGATCTCAGGCGCATGTTACCGGCCCGCGCAATCATTGCCGCATTATCAGTACACAATTCCGGCGCGGGGATAAAAAGATGAATTCCCCTTTTTTTGCAATCCTCTTCAAAACGATGACGCAAGGCAGAGTTGCGGGCGACTCCTCCGGCAAGGACAATCGAAGTGCAATTATATTTTTCAATAGCGCGGAAACTTTTTTGGGAAAGAACATCCACCACAGCATTTTGAAAGCTGGCGGCAATGTCGGGAATTTTTGCCACCAGTTCTTCTTTATCCAGAGATTGGGCGAAATATAATACCGATGTCTTTAATCCGCTAAAACTGAAATCCAGATTATCTTTATTTAAAAGTGCTCTTGGAAAATGAACCGCGCGGCTGTTTCCAGTCATAGCTTTTTGTTCAATAGCAGGACCACCGGGATAACCAAGATCCAGAACCTTGGCAACCTTATCAAACGCTTCGCCTGCTGCGTCATCAATAGTGCGACCAAGTATTTTGTAAGAAAATTGTTCCCCAATCAGCAAAAGAAGCGTATGTCCGCCGGAAACGACCAGGCAAACGTAAGGATAATCCGGTCCCTTTGCATCGGCGGAAGCTGCTAAAATATGGCCTTCAATATGATTGACACCAATCCAGGGAACCCCTAATCTTAAAGCCAGACCTTTTGCAACGCCAAGGCCGATCAATAGTGAACCCGCGAGGCCGGGGCCATAGGTTACGGCAATCCCATCAATATCACTGAATTCTTTTTCTGCTTTGCGCAGAGCTTCTTTGATTATGAGGGAAAGTTGTTTAATGTGCGCCCGGGATGCAAATTCCGGCACCACTCCTCCATATTCCGAATGCACTGATTGTGTGGCAATAATATTTGACAATATATGTTCATCGTCTACAAGGGCAGCGCTTGTTTCATCGCAGGATGTTTCAATTCCTAAAACCAGCATATATGATTTTTCTTTCGACTATCTGACTTGGAACATTCATTCTCTCTCTAAAACAACTTTGAACCTTTTTGGCTCGACATTTCGAAATCTGATCTCGGGGATCGGTTCTATATATGCCGGAAAACTATGTTGGCTTTTGTCTTCATTTTTTCGATAGTCAATATAAGCAACAATGTCTTTTGCGGTAATGGCAGAGACAACACTTACTCCACCTTGCACGATGAGTGTAAAATGAGAAGGCAGAACCAGCGCTTTGACATGAGGAGGAAGATTCCGAACGGTTACCGGCACTTCTTTAATTTCCTTTTCCATTAATTTTTGTACGTCAGCGATAATACGAACCCGGTCAACAAGAAGTATGATTCTTTTGTCATCGGGGCGTTGCAGGGCAACCTGCACATTAACGGGATGCTTCAGTTTGACCATCTTTCCTGTTTGTGTAGAAACAGAATCAATGCTGTTGATGATGCTTCGCGGCCCTCTAATCTGAACCATCTCCGGTTTTAAATGGATACTTCCCACGATTGTATAACCAGGGAATGGCCGTAATACCATTTTTCTCTTAATCGGCACCTTGCGAACCATCAACTTTTCTATCTTTAATTTTATCGTATCCGGTTCGACGATATTTCGGATAATAAGTTTTTTCGCATTTCCTGTTAGAATGATATCTTTTTCGCCTGGACGAATGGATATTTCGCCTTCTTCCCAGTTTACCGACAATTGCAGACGTCCTTCGCGAAACAGCAGGAAAGCCAGAATATACATACCCTGACCTCTGACGCGAATTTTTGCCCGGCGAGGCAAGTGATTTGTGATCGTGTAATCTTTGTGTCTGGGTGTTTTTATGGGAATGCTGACAACGTAATCAAAAGTCCCCCCGGTAACGATAAAAAACCAGATTAAAATTGCAAACAGAGTAGAAGCAATTTTTATCTTGTATTTTGCCCAAAAGCTTTTCTCTTTCGAGAAGAGTATTTTTTTTTTGATCATAGTTAAAATGAGAAAAGGGTGGTCATAATAGATATGCCACCCACTGAAAAGTGTTGCACAAATTGGAACGAGGATTATTACTTGTTAGATTCTCTAATCTCTCTGCCTCGACTAATTTCCCCGTTGTCAATGCGTAAGTTAAAACCACATTCAGGGTTTGTACATACCCATGCCTTGTACCGAATAGGAGCGCCATCACGTCCATAATCCGAAAGTGGAACTAGAACGCCGACATTGCATTTCAGACATTGTGGGTGAGCCTTATCCATTTTAGAATCCTCACTTCACTTTGCTCATCCAAGAAGAAAGAGCGATTTTTGAGTTTGAATTACTTAATTATAATAAAATAAAATAATTGAGGCTTAAAGTCAACAATTTTTTATTTTAAAAATGAGCTATCAACTTTGTGTGAAAAAGAGTACAAACAAACCGCAAAAAATGCTGATAAAAAGTCCTGCTATTGCGCTTACAAGTGTTAAATGTCTGTCGTTGTCACGCCAATTCAGGATGATCCTGGGAAAGAAGACAAATAAAGTCAATGCCAGCCAATACCCTCCCCATATCAAACCCAGTGTGGCGAGGAAGCGTTCAAAAAATCCGGGCAGCCGTTTTAAAAATGGCGGGTATTGAATATTCGAGACTGCGTTTGGCCCTTTCTTTTTCCTTGCCCAAAATTGTTGCAGGTAAAAGATAATAGGAGTTCCGCCAAATGCCGCAAAAATCAGGGCGACCAGACTGATAACCAGTTCCCGATTGCCCAACAGGCCGGGAATCTGGAAACTATAATAATCTATCGAAAGTGAGAGCCAAGTGGCCACAATCCAGATCAAAAGAATGTGCAGAACTTGATCCAGCAAAAAGTGAAAGAGATTTTCTCCGGTATATTTATCCGAGATAACGATTTTGCTGCGATCCAAAATGGCATGGCTCACTAACAGAAAAAATATCGCAATCCATATTTGCCCTTTTGCCAAAAACGGCAAAAGGACTAAACCGTTCATTACAGTGCAGATGAAGCTATGGGGTAAAACACCCCAAAATGACTTTCTTTTGAATTGATAGATATAATCGGTTTGCAGTGGGAAATCTCCGATAACATGTGCCAGCAATAATATCCAGAAAAACATCAATCATGATCCCACGGCATTCAACCGCCGATTATTCTCTTACAACCCAAACTTTGATTTTTGCCTCTACTTCGGGATGAAGTTTGATGGCAACATCATAAACACCCAGTGCTTTCAGAGGTTCATCCAAAAGGATCTTTTTGCGATCAATCTCGTAGCCCTGATCTTTTAAGAGGTCAGCAATATTATGAGATGTAACGGAGCCAAATATTTTATCTTCTTCACCGACCTGGACGGCAGAGGTGACAGAAATCTTGGAAAGCTTTGCCGCCAGTTCTTCGGCAAGTTTTTTACCTTTCAGAGCGCGGATACTTTCCAGTTTTAATTCCTGCTCATAAACCTTCAAATTTGAGTTTGTTGCAAGAACAGCTTTTCCTTTGGGGATTAAAAAATTTCTGGCGTATCCGGGTTTCACTTCGACAATTTTCCCTGCATCGCCCAATGCGTCAATGGTTTCTTTTAATATAACTTTCATGATACCTTTCCCATGCAAATATTATCTTGTCATCTCCGAAACATACGGAATTAAAGCAAGCTCGCGCGCCCGTTTTATTGCGGTTACCAATTGTCTCTGATGTTTTGCACACGTCCCTGAAGTTCTCCGGGGAATGATTTTACCCTGCTCTGTGGTAAAACGCATTAATCTTTTTTCATCTTTAAAGTCAATGTATCCGATTTTCTCTTCGCAGAATCTGCATATTCTTTTCTTTTTGAGCATGTTTTCTCCTTTAAATATTTAGCTCTTTATCAGGATGCATAATAACTAGAGTTTTAAGTCCTGATAACCAAAGTCAAAGTCAGTGGGTTCCACTTGAATTTCGCCCGATTCGTTGGTGGCCGCTTTGCCAGGCTGGTCTGCGGGTACGGCTCCAGTGGAACTCGTTACGCTGCCTTGCGTGGATGCAGCATAAATTTCCTCCAAATCTTTGGAAGATTTTTTGTTTAAAAACTGAATACGGCGAGCGCGGATTTCGACGACATTCCGCGAAGTGCCGTCTTCATTTTTCCAGTTTCTGCTTTGCAGCTCTCCGTCAATCAGCACGGAACTGCCTCGCTTTAAAATCTCGTGGCAGGCCTCGGCAACCTTGTGCCATGCAACCACGCCAACATAGCAGACGGTTTCACGCCAAATTCCGGAATTATCACGGTACTTTCTATTTGAAGCAATATAAAAATTTGCAACAGATGTTCCGCTAGAAGTTTTTCTGAAAGCAGGGTCGTTCGTCAAATTGCCGGCAATTAATACATTGTTAATATCCGGCATCTTTAAATCCGACATAATCTCTCCTCGTCATGAGCCTTAAAATCTGATGAGGAAAATCTGTTTTCTCATTCAGTTTTAGTTCTGTCTTCTACAGCTTCAGCAGAGAGTGGGGGCGTCTCTTCAACCACGGCAGATTCTGCCTCAACTTTTGTTTCACCCTCCGGTTCACTTTCTGCCTCAACTTTCTCAGCAGTATCTTCGGAAGATTCTCCTGTTACTTCACTCACTTCCGTTTTTTCGCTGGAATCGTCCTCCGACGCTACGGTCTCATCCTGCGGCTTTTTCCCCGGTGTTTCGTCCGGTATCTCCTTGCGAGTCGCAAATGTTGAACTTTTTTGTTTTTCCAGCATCTTGAGCGCTTGTTTGTTTAGTCGCAGCGTCATATAACGAAGTATGGATTCATTAAGGCGGTATTCTCTTTCCAGTTGCTTGACTATTGCGCCGGGCCCGTCAAATCTAATAAGGACATAATAGCCGTATTGGCGTTTCTTTATTTCATACGCTAAACGCTTTTTTCCCCAATGCTCAATCGTGTCGATTTGTCCGCCGTTTGCTGAAATAAATTTTTCATATTTCGTGATGATCGCTTCAATTTCATCTGATTTTAAAAGCGAGTCAATGACGAATATTGTTTCGTATTTTTGCAAAGTGTTTCCTCCGTTAAGATTGCTTTACCGATTATGTTCTGTTTGTGTTCACCGGATATGCGAAGACGATTTCTTAATTCTATTTTTTTAGTTAAACTGTTTGAAAAAATTCAAATGAATAAAGGTGCGAAAATTAATGAAATAATGGACATGAGCTTGATCAAAATGTTTAATGATGGCCCGGAAGTATCCTTGAATGGATCGCCTACCGTATCACCAACAACAGCCGCATAGTGTGCGTCAGAGCCTTTGCCGCCCAGATTGTCGGCTTCAATATATTTTTTAGCATTGTCCCAGGCACCGCCGGCATTTGCCATCAGTATAGCAAGCAAAAAGGCAACGACGATACTCCCGGCCAGCATACCGCCGAGCGCTTCCACTCCCAGTACAAAACCGACAATAATGGGAGAGACAACGGCAAGAATGCCGGGGAGCATCATTTCTTTTAAAGCGCGACGAGTGCTGATGTCAACACACTTGTTATAGTCCGGCTTTACGGTTCCTTCCATCACGCCTTTGATCTCGCGGAACTGGCGACGCACTTCTGTTACCATTTCAAACCCGGCTTTTCCGACGGCGCCCAACGTCAAGGCACAAAAGATCACCGGGAGCAATCCACCAATAAACAGGCCGATTAGCACTATTGGTGAATTAAGTGGAATGATTTCGAGTCCAACAATTTGTGTATAAGCCCAAAACATGGCAAAAGCGCTGAAAGCAGCGGACGAAATCGCAAAACCTTTTCCTATTGCCGCTGTTGTGTTACCCACTGCGTCAAGAGCTTCGGCCCGCTCCCGAGTTACTCTGCCCATCCGCGCCATTTCTGCAATTCCTGCGGCGTTGTCTGTAATGGGGCCGTAACCATCCATGGCCAGGATGGTGCCGATGGTGGCCTGCAAACCCACTGCCGCCATGGGGATGCCATAAAGCCCGGCAAATTTATAGGAAATATACAGAGCCGTTGTCGTAACAAAAATTGGAATAGCTGTGCTCATCATTCCTGCGGAAAGACCGGAAATGATTGTAGTCGCCGGGCCTGTAATTGCTGCATTGGCAATGCCTCTTACCGGTTTTTTCGTGTCCGAAGTGTAATACTCGGTCGAAACACCGATAAGCAAACCGGAAATGATGCCCGCCAATGTTGCCCAGAAAATTCCCATGGCATCCGGTGAGCCTGGCGGGAGTTTATCTTTAATAAAAAGAATGATACCAAGCGTAAAAAGTGCTGCCAGCACAACCGATGTAAAAACGCCTTTGTTCAGGGCACGACGAGCGCTTTTTGTTTGCGAATCATAATCCCCTTGCGTCGCTTTTCCGGGGCGGACCATGTAAATGCCGATGATAGTTGCCAGAATTCCGAAACCGCATACCGCAAAGGGTATTGCCGCGCCCAGAGGACTTTTAATGATAATGGCGCCGATTGTTAAGACACCAATAAGAGAAGTAACATACGATTCAAATAAATCAGCACCCATTCCTGCCGTGTCGCCAACATTATCACCAACATTATCGGCGATAACCGCAGGGTTGCGCGGATCATCTTCCGGGATTCCCGCTTCGATTTTGCCGACGAGGTCTGCGCCAAGGTCGGCGCCTTTCGTATAAATACCGCCGCCAACTCGGGCAAACAGCGCAACGGAACTTGCGCCAAAACCATATCCCGCAATAATGTCCACAACATTTACCAGATCATGTGCGAAAATCTGGTTGAGGATGAGAAAAATCCCCACCAGTCCAAACAAACCGATTCCGACAACAGCAAGTCCCAGGACAGCCCCGCCGGTAAAGGCAACCTGAAGAGCGCTTTCGATGCTGTCTTTGGCAGCCCAGGCGGTTCTGACATTGGCTTTTGTTGCCGAATTCATGCCGACATAGCCATCTAAAACAGAAGAAAATGCTCCTGCAAGGAAACATACGGCAGTTGCAGGCTGAATAAAAACGGCCAGAATGATGGCCACCACGAGCACAAAAATCGATAGCGTTTGGTATTCGCGTTTTAAAAATGCCATTGCACCGCCACGAATGGCAGCCGCAATTTCAATCATCGCTTCCGTGCCATTCTGATATTTTGAAACCTTGCTCAAAAATACAATGGCCAAAATGATCGCTAAAACACCTGCTGCCAGGCTAAACCAGAAAAGATACATTTGCATCCTTTGTTAGTATGAATGACCCTGATAATTTTCTCTAGACAGAGTTAACCCAGTTCATTGTTTTATCCAATCCATCGACAACAAAGCCTTTGACGGCATCGACTGCACTTAAAATAATAGCATTCAACTCCTGGCGTTCCTTTTTAGAAAAAGAAGAGAGCACGAAATTCACCATTTCCTCCTTTCCAAATTCGGAACCAATGCCAACTCGCAATCGTGGAAATTCCTGCGTTTTTAAATGACGAATGACCGAGGACACACCTTTGTGCCCCCCTGCACTGCCCTGGGCCCGCATACGAAGCCGACCTAAAGGCAAATCCGCGTCATCATAGACAAGCAAAAGTTGTGATGGATCAATTTTGTAATACTGCATCAGTTCAAAAACGGCCAAGCCGCTATTATTCATATAGGTAAGCGGCTTGGCAAGGATAACAGCTTTACAGGCAATTTTTATTTCACTTTGTTCGCAGGCAAACCTGGATTTTTTGAAAGAACCGTTAAATTCTTGTGCAAGTTTGTCGACCACCATAAATCCGGCATTGTGTCTTGTGTTTTTATATTTTCTGCCGGGATTACCAAGGCCTGCGATCAGATATCTGTCAGACACGCGTGAATACTTGATAATTATTCAGATTCTTCTTCGCTCTTGCCGACAACTTCGGGCTCGGCACCTTCCCCTTCTTCTTCACCGAGTATTGCAGGAGCTTCTTCCTCAACAATTCGCGGTGCACCAACATTAGCAATGACCATGTCATCATCGGCCAAAATTTTCACTTTATCCAAAGAAATCGACGACGCATGGATTGAATCGCCAATATTCAAATCCGTCACATCGATTTCAATATGCTCCGGAATATCAGTCGGCAAACACTCAACTTCAATTTCCCGAGCATGATGCTGTAAAATTCCGCCTTCATTCTTAACACCATCCGGCACGCCGACTAACTGTATTGGAACCATAACAGTGATTTTTTCGGTCAGTGTAATACCCAGCAAATCAATATGAATCGGTGCGTTGGTTAGCGGATCGAACTGTATTTCGCGAACAACGCATTTCTTCGAATCTTTTCCGTCAAAAATCACATTCAGCAACCCGGATTCGCTGCCTAGCAGTGTACTTAATTCTTTTTTGTTGACGCTGAAAGGTATGTTCTCTGCTCCACGAAAATAAAAAATACCGGGTAACCTGCCTTCTCTTCGCAGCCTGCGAGAGATCTCTTTTCCGGTGTCTTTTCGCGTTTCAAGGTTTAAACTTATTTCCGACATTGTAAATCTCCACTTTTATAAAACGTAATTTCAAAATATTATTGCTATAGCAAGGGCCCCTTAAGCGGGAAAAGATCTGAAATGGACCGCTCCTCGTGTATCCTTCTTATTGCATCTGCCAACAAACCTGAGACGCTTAGAATTTCCATTTTATCAATGACTTTTTCAGGGGGAATTTGCAAGGAATCCGTGAAAAAGATTTTTGTGATCGGCGATGTTTGCAGCCGCTGAACCGCTTCACCTGATAAAAGTGCGTGCGTACTGGCAATGTAGATTTCTTTTGCTCCGTTTTCCTTAAGAACTTTGATGCCGCTTATTAACGTGCCTGCCGTATCAACAATATCATCCACGATGAGTACGTTTCTATCTTTCACATCTCCGATAAGGTGAGTTACGGTGCAAACGTTGTGTTTTTCCCGGCGCTTGTCCAGCATGGCCAGGTCACATCCCAAACGGCGTGCATAGCTGCGCGCGAGGTTAATGCCGCCAATGTCCGGCGAGACAACAACGAGATTTGGGATATTGTGATTCTTGAAATGATCGATAAAAATTGCTGCTGCATACAAATGATCCAGCGGAATGTCAAAAAATCCCTGGATTTGCGGTGCATGCAAGTCCATGGTCAAAACACGATCACAGTTTGTTCCGGCGATCAAGTTGGCCACTAATTTGGCACTGATGGATACGCGAGGCTGGTCTTTGCGATCCTGTCTTGCATAACCGAAATAAGGAATCACAGCGGTCACTCGATCTGCGGAAGCGCGGTGTGCCGCATCAAGCATAATCAATAATTCGAGCAGATTGTCAGCAGGAGCATTCGTGGGCTGAATAATAAATACATCAGTTCCCCGAATATTTTCCTCGTATTTTATCCAAATCTCACCGTCGGAAAAATTTTTGATCGTGGTCTTTCCAAGCGGCTGGCCCAAACTCGAAGCAATCTTTTTGGCAAGATTTGGATTAGAGCGCCCCGAAAATATTTTCAACTCGCGATTCGCTTTCAATGGTGACATTTCAATAGTTATCTATTCTTTACGCTTTCCCAAAACATAAAAAATGACGAAAGTTCCAAGACCCTCGTCATTTTTTCATGTACCTATTTTCTATTTGTGTCATGCTGGGGCGGGAGGATTCGAACCTCCGAATGCAGGTACCAAAAACCTGTGTCTTACCACTTGACGACGCCCCAGTTTTAAAATGCCTGGTCAATTCAGCCACAGCGAGAATCGATTTTAATGTACATTTCCCTGATCACTCTGTCCGGCAACGATCTCATTGTATTTGGCTAAAATTTGCTTCTCAATCTCCTGGCGAAATTCACTGTTAATTGGATGAGCAACATCACGATATGTACCATCGTTCGCCTTTCGACTGGGCATGCTAACAAACAGCCCACTTGTCCCTTCAATCACCTTCATACCCCGGACGACGAAACAGTAGTCAAAGGTTACATTTACAAAGGCTTTCAGTTTGTCTTCATCTCTTAAACTAATAGAAATGTCAGTAATTTGCATAATGCCCCTTTGAAAGTTCGATGCTATACAACCTTCAAGGATTGATGTTTGCTGTGCGTTTGAACTTGCTAATGAGATGAGGGCACCGAAAAACTTGTTCGCTATCTCGAAATTAGCAAATGCCTATCGTTTTGAAACAGGTTGAAATAAAAAGCTCCGGTATTCTGAAAATATTGATTTCGCTTTTCGGGCTTGAGCTTCCGTACTGAAAAGCCCGAATAATGACGATCCACTGCCCGACATTTGCGAATAAAAGGCACCTGACGCGTAAAACTTTTCGATGCCTTTTTCAAGTTCAGGATAGGCGTTGAACACAACCTCTTCCAAATCGTTTACAAGAAAATCTGACCACTTTTCAGTATCAAATGAAATTTCTGAAAAGCTGCTAAAGTTACTCTTTTTTAATGATTTTGTCAAGACAAAATTACTCTTCTCATAAGCCCACTTTGTTGAAATGCTGAACGCTGGAACAACCAGAACGCCCCAGTAGTTTTGAAAGATTTTAACCGGCTTTAATTTCTCTCCGCGACCTGATCCAATGGCTGCTCCGCCAAGAAGAAAGAAAGGGACATCCGAACCAATCCGGGCACCAAGTTCAATTAATTCTTCGATCGATTGACCTGCATCACACAGTGAATTAAGTCCTTGCAAGGCTGCCGCAGCATTGCTGCTCCCTCCTCCCAATCCACCACCAACGGGTATTCTTTTCCATATTTTGATTTCAGTTCCTGTTTGTCGCCCGATTTTTTTCTGCAGCTCACGGGCTGCCTTGAAAACCAGATTGGTTTCATCTGTCGGGCAAACCGGGGGAGAACAGTCGAGGCTGATTCCTTTATCCGTCGGTTCAATGTCCAGTTCGTCTTTCAGGCTGATTTGTTGAAATATCGTTTCAATTTCGTGGTACCCATCCGGGCGTTTCCCCAGAATTCTCAGCCCCAGGTTTATTTTAGCATAAGAAGATATTCGCAATGTTTTTCCCTTATTTTTACAAGATAGTATTTGATTGAAAAATTTCCAACATAATTTTTTGCAATAAAGGAGAGTGCAACAAAAACATTCCGGCTTGCATTTAAGTGCATGTATTATTACATTTGATTCCAATTTTTACAGCAGGAACTGGTTTTACATTATGGCAAAATTGTTTTGTATTTCTGATGCTCATTTGGGTGCCCAGGAACCGGAACTTGAGCAACTGAAAAAAGAAAAACTGACATCTTTTTTAAATTACGTTCTGCAGGAAGACGGAGAACTGATCATTAATGGTGATCTTTTTGATTTTTGGTTCGAGTATCGCCATGCGGTTCCCCGACAGCATTTCCAGATTCTTGCACAATTGTCGAATTTTGTCAACACTGGAAAAAAAATTCACTATATTGCCGGCAATCATGATTTTTGGCTTGATTCTTTTCTCGAAGATCAGGTCGGCCTCATACTTCATCGGGATGAGTATGAATTAGAATTTGACGGAAAAAAGTATTATATCCGTCATGGTGACGGCCTGTTAAAAAAAGATTATCTTTACCGCGGCTTGAAAAAAGTCCTGCGAAATCCTGTTAATATTTTTCTTTATCGTTTGCTTCATCCGGATTTTGGTATCCCCCTGGCATTGCATTTTTCTCATCAAAGCCGCACAGCGGCTAAAAAACAAACCGATTACTCCGACAGTGACTATCGTGAATTTGCTTTTAATGAAATCGATAAAGGCTACGATTTTGTCCTTCTCGGTCACACGCATTGGCCGGCAAAAGCAAAACACCTGGACGGTTGGTATTTGAATTCCGGGCACTGGATGGGGCCATTTACTTTTATTGTTGTTGAAAACGCTGTGCCGAAAGTGCTGCAATGGGATAGGGAAAAAAGCATGGAAATAGAACTTGCACTGCCGCCGGGTAATATATAAAAATACAGATTAATTCATTTAGCCCGAAATCTTTCATATCAGGACACCTTTTTGCATAGTTATAAAAAGCACAAATTTTTGCTACTCGACTATTCTGTTCTTACAGGATCTATCCTGCTTTCTCTTGTTTTGCTATTTACTGCAAATCATTCCGAGAAAACGAGCGGCTTACAGAAAGCGGGAATGGAAGTGCTCGGCCTCGTTGCTTCGCCGGTGCAGGACTTCAGGAGCCTTGTGCGAGTGCGTGCCAAAAACCGGCGTCTCGCAAAAGAGAACGCAGAATTGCAACTTGATTTGAGTCGTTACAAAGAAGCCTTCCGGGAAAATGAGCGTTTGCGAAAACTTGTCGGCTTTGGCGAACGACGGGGCTTAAGTGTCGTTCCAGCCCGAGTCATTGGCCGAAATAACATGGCCGGTGTGAAAACGATTTTGCTGGACGTTGGCTCGGATAACAAAATAGAACCTGAACTGCCGGTCGTGTCGGGAGAAGGACTGGTAGGGAAAATTATTCATGTCACCCCCAATTACTCGACCGCTCAGTTAGTTATTGACAGAAATTTTCGTGCTGCCGCCCGCATTCAGCGCAACCGGGAAACGGGCATTTTTGAAATGACCGGAAAAGATTTCGGCATTTTGTCGGGAGTTCGTCATCGGGTTCAAATACTACCGGGTGATATTGTCATCACAACAGGAATGGAATCGTTGTATCCTGCGGGCTTTGTTATTGGAATTGTTGATCAAGTAAATGATAGCCAACCCGGCCTTTTTCAGAATATTCGGGTAGTGCCACGTGTCCACTTTACCCGATTGGAAGAGGCTTTTGTTGTCCTGAATAATTACAGAATGAATGGCGATGATACCAGAGCGGAAAAAAGATGAAACAAATTTTTCATATTGTCATTTTAATTGTTGCTGTTGCCACACAAATCACAATAGTTGATGTCCTTTCGGTTAAAGACATTTCGCCTGACCTTGTCCTTATTGCCCTTTGTTTCGTAGCGCTAAGAGGAGATCGATACGAGCTGACAGCACTTGGATTTTTAGCAGGACTTTTATTAGATTCTGTTGGTCCCGGTATTTTGGGAGCAAATGCATTGGCTAAATCCATTGCGGGATTTCTTGCCGTGACTTTGTTCTCTGTTAAAAGCATTCACCATCTGTACGAACTTTTAGGAGTATTTACAATTATTGCTCTTGTCAATTCCTTTATTTTGCATTTTATCATCTTCGTTGGGCATCAATCTTTTTGGGCATTGTTAATATCGAAAACGCTTCCTTCGCTTGTTTATACCATCGTCCTTTTTTTTATTTTCTTTTTCTTTTTGCCGGTTTCATCCTGGAAAAGATACCGGGCCGGAGGTGGATTTGATTCGGATCTGAATTACTAACTATTTTACTTGTTTAAATGTATCCTTATGGCAAAACTTGAAAAACAAATTGTCTACAATGTTTTAATCACCCTGGCATTTCTAGTGCTGGTACTCAAGCTTTTCCATCTCCAGGTCTATGAGCACCACAAGTACTTTCAGTACTCTGAAAAGAACAGGATAAGGCGGCTTATTCTGCAACCGACGCGCGGATTGATTTATGATCAATTCGGCAACGTGCTGGTTGATAATCAACCGTCTTATACACTGAGTGCTGTTCCGTATGAATGCTCAAAAAATGACAGCGCAACAGCGCTGCTGGCAAAAATATTAAAGTTGCCACAATCGGAAATAAGGGCGAAACTTGAAAAAAGTGAAGGTCCGTTCGCACCTGTTCGGATTCGCCGGGATGTTGATTTTGAAACCCGGGTAGAAATTGAAGAAAGAAAGTTGGAATTACCCGGCTTCTTCTTTAATGTTGAGCCGCGTCGGCTGTATCCTGCAGGAATTCATGCCGCACATCTTTTCGGCTATCTCGGTCAGGTTTCCCGATCTGAATTGCTGAATCGAAAGAATCATGATCTTCAGCAGGGCGACCTTGTCGGAAAAAAGGGGCTGGAAAAAGTGTATGACAATTTCCTCAGGGGGCAAATCGGCTACAATTATATTGAGGTCAATGCGTTAGGTCGGGAGGTTGAGGATGTTACTTTTCCCGGCGAACGCCGGCCACGGCCGGGTAATGATTTTTATTTAACCATTGATCTTCGTTTGCAGCGTTTGGCGGAGAATTTGTTTAAAGATAAAAAAGGTGGACTTGTTCTCATTAATGTTCGTAACGGTGGTGTATTGTCTATTTGCAGCAAACCGGATTATAATCCCGACCTTTTCACAAAAAGGATTTCAGGCGCATCCTGGCGTCAACTTGTGAACGATCCCGACCGGCCGCTTTATGATCGAATGATTCAAAGCGTTTATCCGCCGGGTTCTACATTCAAACTTGTGCTTGCTGCTGCCGGTTTGGAAACCCACAAATGCACGCCAAAGACGACCTCAGTGTGTAACGGCTTTTTGCGATTGGGGCGGAGAAGTTTTAAATGCTGGAAGCTAAGCGGTCACGGAGAGATGGATCTTTTGGACGCCATCAAACATTCCTGCAATGTCTATTTTTATCGATTGAGCCTGAAGGTTGGAGTCGAAACATGGGCCGATTTTGCAAGAAGATTTGGCTTTGGCAAACCGACGGGAATTGATCTTTTGGGAGAAAGTGCAGGGCTGGTTCCGGACACCAAGTACCTTGACAAAACTTATGGCAAGGGTGGCTGGACAAGGGGGCTGCTGCTTAATTTGGGAATAGGCCAGGGCGATCTGTTGGTAACCCCTCTGCAAATGGCGCAATTTGCAATGATTATGGCTAACAGCGGAAAATATTATCAGCCGCATCTTGTTCATAAAATGTATGACCGGGCCGCTGAAAAAATGATCTACTTTACACCGCGAGAAAAAAAGGTTTCCGGTGTTTCGCAAGAAACTTTTTCGATCCTGCGCGAAGGAATGTACAAAGTGGTCAATGAAGCGGGCGGAACCGGACGGGCCAGTTGGCTGCCGGATGTAACTGTTGCGGGCAAAACCGGGACAGCACAAAATCCCCACGGCGAGTCACATGCCTGGTACATTGGGTTTGCACCATACGACGATCCACAGATCGCTATATGTGTTTTCGTGGAGAACGGCGGCGGAGGTGGTGCCCATGCTGCACCCATTGCCGGTAAAATGTTCAGAGCTTATTTTGACAACCTGAAATCAAGTGGCACTATTGCCCAACGATAATTCATAAATTTGAAACTTATGTACGATTCGATAAAAAATACCAAAATCGACTGGGTTCTTGTCATCACCCTTTTGCTCTTGTTGATTTACGGACTTGTCACTGTTTATAGTGCAACTTTTAAAAGTGACCAGACACAGTTCTATAATAATTTCAGCAAACAAATATTGTGGGTGCTGTCTGGTTTGGTGGTTTGTGTCGTGATCACTTTAATGCCGACAAGTTGGTTGTATTCCATTACGCCCGGTTTGTATTCATTTTTTATTATTCTTTTGCTTTTACTTGAATTTATACCCCATTCCGGTGGAACCACGAGCCGATGGTTTCAACTGGGTTCAATCCAGATTCAACCTTCGGAGTTTATGAAGCCGGTTATGGTCTTGGCGCTGGCCCGATTTTTGAGCAAAGAGACCCATTCCCCTGATAAGATCAACAATCTTTTCTTTGTCTTTTTGCTCGTCCTCTTTCCTTTTGTGCTCGTTTTAAAGCAGCCGGATCTGGGGACATCTTTGGCGTTTCTTGTTTTAACAATTCCAATGTTGTACTGGCGGGGATTGAGCGGTTTTATTATTTTTGTAATCTGTGCACCGTTGGTTTCTTTTGTTGCTGCTTTTAATTTTTGGACTTTTTTCTTTGCAATAATACTTATCTCTGCAACACTTTTATATTATCACCGTGGTGCAATTGTTTTCTGGTTGTTTTTTGCATTGAATATCAGTGTCGGAATTTTGGCACCTGTATTTTGGGGAAAATTGCACTCGTATCAGCAGCAAAGGATATTAACCTTCCTAGGCCTAGTCTCGGACCCGCATGGCGTGGGTTATCAGATCATCCAGTCCAAAGTGGCCATTGGATCCGGGGGCTTGTTTGGAAAAGGGCTGCTGCAGGGGACTCAGACTCAGTTGCGGTTTTTACCGGCCCAGCATACAGATTTTATTTTTTCGGTTCTGGCCGAAGAATGGGGCTTTATCGGCTCACTGGTCGTGCTAGTGACATTTTTCATATTTTTATATCGCAGTACACAAATTGCCGCGCATACACAAAACTTGTTTTCCAGTTTGTTGGCTATTGGTGCGGTAACGATTTTCGCATTTCAGGTTTTCGTAAATATTGGGATGACTTTGGGCATTATGCCTGTTACAGGTTTACCATTGCCGTTCATTAGCTACGGCGGCTCCTCGATGATTTCGAGTATGATCCTGGCAGGTCTAATTCTCAATGCAGCGGTACGCCGCTTTGTTTATTAACTCAAATTGAAAAATACAGGAGGTTGTTTTGCATCCGGTTCTGGTAAAAATTGGTTCATTCGAGCTTCGTTCCTATGGCCTTATGCTCGCTATTTCGTTCATTCTTGGCATTTACTGGGCTATGTTCAGGGCGAAGAAAAAGGGAATCGATCCGAATAAAATTATGGACCTCTCGGTCATTATTATTATTTGCGCTATTGTTGGTTCTCGTTTATTATATGTCTTTTTTCACCTTGACGAATTCCGAGGTCATTGGACAGATACCTTTAATCCATTTCAGAGCAACGGCCAGATTGGAATTGCCGGACTTACAATGCTGGGTGGTGTTGTTTTATCCTTCGTTGTTGCGATTATCTATTTAAGAATGAAAAAACTGCCGTTTTTGCAATTCGCAGACATCATGATGCCCGCAGTTGCTCTGGGTATTTTCATTACGCGAATCGGATGCTATCTGAACGGCTGCTGTTGGGGAATGCCTTGCCATAGCCATCTCTGTGTTGTCTTTCCTCTCGACAGCCCGGCAGGAAATATGTTCCAAGGCATCCCGATAATTCCCACCCAACTTTATTCTTCGGCCTATGGATTAATCATAATGATTCTGTTGTTAGTAGCTGAAAGATGGCAAAAATTTGATGGATTCCTGATGTATTTATTTTTTATCTTTTATGGAATTGCCCGATTTGTCATCGACTTTTTCAGATATTACGAAAACAGCATGGTGGTCATTCCCATTGGAGGACGGGGATTGAGTTTAAATCAATGTATCAGTCTGGCCTTTGTTATTCTTGGAATTGTCTATATTATCATCGGCTATCTTCGAATTGCAAAAACTCCAGCCGGTATAAGCGAACGATGACGTGCAAAAAATAGCTTGACTTTTAAAATCAACTTAAATATCTTTTATTCAGTAAATTAAACAGAGAAAGATGATCAAGATGGGGAACAAACTTTTAAAGCAAGGTCGTTCAATTCTACTCCATGTTTGCATCCTGATGATATTTATCTTTTCGAACCATTCCGTTGCTGCCGACAGCAAAATCGGAATAGGTTTTAAAGGCGGGGTGAGCAGACTGGAGGGGGATTGGAAAAAGCCCGCTCTGAATCCTGCGGGAGCCTTTTTGCTTTCTTACAGTCCCACACCTTATTTCTCGTTGGGTGGAGAGATTTACTATTCACTGCTCAAAACATCGCAAGATGGCCTCAGGATAAATCCCTTGTTTACCAATTCGGACAAATTCCAGACAATGGTCATGCCGATGGAAGTGAATTTTCAATTTAATTTTGCACCGTATTCAAAAATTAATCCGTTTGGAATAATTGGGGGTGGCGCTTTATATTGGGATTCAAAATATGCCGGCAACACAATTACGCTGAACGGTAAAAAACAGCGCATGTACGGAACTATCGTCAAGGCCGGCGGAGGGCTGGAATTCAGGCTCGCAAGTACAATCAGTTTTTCGCTCGGTTCTGATTTCCGCTATTCCTTTTCAGATTTTTTAGATCAAATCAAAAGCGGTGATGAAAAAGATGGTATTATTTCAGTTTGGGCGGGACTGACATTTTATCCAGGTGAAAGCAATAGCGATGATTTAGATCGGGATCATATTCCGGCAGCACTCGATCTTGATCCCCAACATGCGGAAGACTGGAATGGATATATGGATCATGATGGAAAACCTGAAAATCATGTCCCTGAAAGTGCAAAAACAAATGCGCCGGTCGTTATTCATCATCCGGTTTTCCGTGCCGAAGTTCATCATGATTTGCGAATCAAGGCGGATATCTTTTCTTCCGCGCCGCTCAGGACTGTCGCTGTTTTATATCGTACACGGGGTGAAAAAAATTGGAATGTTATGCAACTCGCCCTGGATAAAGGAGATGAATATTCCGCGGTTATAAAAGGTAAGGCTGTCACTCCAAAAGGACTTGAATATTGTGTGGTTGCTGTTGACAATCGGTTGAAAGGAATAGGTTATTCCGGCTTGCCCCAGCGCCCAATTCAGGTGCAAGTTGTTCCAAATTCATTAAAGTGGAGGGTCACCGGTGCAATTGTTTCTGCCCTCGCATGGGGATCCGCATCTTATATCTTATTACGAAAACAACATAATTAATCAGGAGAGCATTATGAAAACGTTGCAAAACACAAGCTTAACAATACTGCTATTGGCGCTTTTGGCGACAACAATCTTCAGTTCTTGTGGCAGTTCACGAAAGCAAGACCTCATGATTGATGAGAGTGCTTTCCCAAGCCAACCCGGAAGCGATACAACAAGCGTTTCTTCAACAAAGCCGACAACCGATGAGGCTGAAGTTTTGAAGCTTTTGGGTATCAATCAAAATACAGCAAAAACTCCCGAAGCGGCTTCTCCTACTGTGGCAGCAAAGACAGCAAATGTGAACCAGGAAGAGCAAAAAATTAAAAACTTGGAGGATACGCTGAATAAAAAAGATGTTGAAATAGCCAATCTTCGGGCAGAATTATCATCACGCGAAAAGAAATTGGATGAATTGCAAAAGAAGGCCAAGTCCGTGTCAGTTCTCAGTTCGCCTTCAGCTTCCTTTCCGTCCAGTGGAACTTTTAAAGAAAAATATAACCGGGCCCTGGAACTTTACAACAATAGAAAGTATCAGCAAGCCATAGATATCTTTAATGAATTATTGGCTTTGAATGAAAGCAATTCTCTGGTTGATAACTGCCAATACTGGAAAGGGGAATCTTATTACGGCATGGGAGACTATAACCAGGCGATTCTTGAATTCAACAAGGTCTTTATGTTCAACGATTCCAATAAACTCGATGATGCACAGTTGAAACTGGGTTTGTGTTACATCCAATTGGGAGACAAACAAAAAGCGCGCAGCGAGTTTGAAAAACTTTTAGCAAATTACCCTGACAGCGAATATGTTGAACGCGCGCAAAGGTATTTATCGCAATTATAACTCAAATCAGCAAGATAAATATTTAAGGGTAACTTTTTGTTACCCTTTTTTGTATTGCATTTCTGCCGAATTTTGTTAAATTAAGGCTTTGTAAAATAATAGTGTAGATGTTATTTTGGCTATGATTCAAAATATTAAATTAAGGCTCAAAGATGAAGAACCGTCTCAGAATTTTATTCCTTTCATCAGAAGTTGCTCCATTCGCAAAAACCGGTGGTCTTGCAGACGTTTCCAGTGCCCTGCCAAAAGCTTTGTTTGATATGGGGCATGACATTCGTGTGCTAACACCTAAATATGGTTCCATAAGTGACCGAAAGTATATCCTGCGCGAAGTCATTCGGCTAAAAAAAATACCCATTAAAATGGGAGGCAAGGAACATATAACCAGCGCCAAGTCCGCTTTTATCCCTGATGCTAAAGTTCAAATTTATTTTCTGGAGTACAAACCCTTTTTTGGACACCAGGATTTGTACGTAGATTCTCAAACCGGAAAAGATTTCCCTGATAATGCCGAGCGGTTTATGCTTTTTTCGCGAGCGGTTCTTGAAACGATAAAATTGCTGGTTTGGCAGCCGCAAATCATCCATTGCAATGACTGGCAAACGGCAATGATCCCTTACCTTCTGAAAACAGAATTCAAGGAAGATCCTTTTTTCGCCAAAACGGCTACGGTTTTGTCGATACATAACCTGGCTTTCCAGGGAAGTTTTGATCCAAAAGTTATTACAAAACTGGGGCTGCCTGAGGATGCGGCCAAGCCGGGAAGCGATCTGGAAATTTATGATAAAATTAATTTTCTCAAAGCCGGCATTCTGAATGCGGATATTATTACAACTGTTAGCCCGACTTATGCGCAAGAGATCCAGGATGATCCGGAGTTGGGCGCCGGCTTGGGTGAGGTCTTGCAGCAACGACGTCAGGATATTTATGGTATTCTGAATGGAGTTGACCAAACAGTATGGAATCCTGAGAAAGATTCATTTCTTGAAAATAAATACGACTCGACCAATCTTGATGGAAAAATTGAGAATAAAAAAATTCTGCTAAAAAAGAGCAAACTGCCGTTCGATGAATCAATACCCGTCATTGGCATTATTTCCCGGCTCACGGATCAAAAAGGTTTTGATCTCATCGCCAAAGTGATTGACAAGATAATTAAATTAAACGTTCAGCTGGTTGTGCTGGGAACGGGGGACAGCAAATATCACAAGTTGTTCAAGGATATTAGCAAAAAATACCCCAAAAACGTGGCGGTATTCCTGCGTTTTGATGAAGAACTGGCGCATCTTATCGAAGCGGGAAGTGACATCTTTTTAATGCCTTCACGCTATGAGCCGTGTGGACTGAATCAAATGTACAGTCTCAAGTATGGTACGGTTCCTGTCGTTCGCAATACCGGTGGCCTGGCAGATACGATAATTGATTTTATAGAGGACCCGAACAAGGGAAATGGCTTTTGTTTTGATGCTTATGAGAGCGGAGCGATGCTTCAGGCCATCAAAAATGCCGTAGATACTTTTAAAGATCAAAAGACGTGGCAAAAATTAATCAAGCGCGGAATGCGTCAGGATTTTTCCTGGCAAACCGCTGCCGATAAATATGTAAAGCTTTATTCCAAACTTGAAAGCAACAAAAGGAAAAAATAGCAGGTCGTCCCCCCTGTCATGCGCGGCTGCGCTTTGCCGGCGTTTCTTGTGTGGTTCGCTATACGATTCCCGCTCATAGAATCCGGAGAATGACGACCTTTTGCTCATTGTTTGGAATCCGTCCGTCAGCGGAGAAACAACAAAGTCCTTTCTCGTGAATCATTTTGTTTTGAAATGTGCGCTTTTTTTCTTCAAACAACTCTATAATTTCATTGTCTTACTCTGGGACATCTTTGTTTCGCGCTATTACATTGCTGTCAATTGAATCCTCTTTTGTTATCCTCGCACGCTTTTTTTCTGTTTTTGCCGACCAATCGTCCTATGCGGTGCCGATTCATTTTCGCTAAAATCAGATAATTCATAATCCTTTTTGTCCAATCAACAGCCGCCTCCTTTTCAGGTTATCTCGTGCAAATCTGACGGATGGCACTAACTTTGCTTATTAGAAAGACTTGGAAAATTGTGCTTGAAAATGGGAGCTTCTCTGGCAATTTTATTGCCAACAAAAATGCGATAGAAGAGAAATGGAAGGTATAGAAATAAAAGCGGAACGAGTCGGCGCACTAAAGGATGTTGCTCTCTTTAAAGTGAATGGATACGTGGATACAACCACTTCACCGGAACTGCAAAAATTGCTAACCCAAAACATCGAAGCCGGCATTACCCAGTATATCGTTGACCTTGCTGCCGTGCATTATGTGAGCAGTGCAGGTTGGGGAGTATTCGTGGGTGAAATACGAACCCTGCGGGAAGGAGGCGGTGACCTCAAACTGATTCACATGACTCCCGAGGTTATTGAAGTTTTTGAAATGCTGGAGTTCAATCGTATTCTTGCATGTTATGATTCCCTCGAGGAAGCCATTGACGATTTTGATTTTTGCCGTGCTATTCACTTCCAAAGCTCAACTTCTTTTACCGCAATACCCGGCGAAAACGGCAGGGCCGCACCCCCGAATGTTCCATTGACGCCAACGCCGATCCCGGTTCCTGTGCCCGCTTCACCAAAGAGCAGGGAATCAGCTTCGGCGCAGACAGCCATGTTGGATCGACAAAGACATCTGGATGACGCCCAATTACCTCTCACCGAAAAAGTGAAAAAGTTGGTCATCGAAAATCCTATGGTCGGTCTCTGGACAATTAAGCGTTCGCTCTACTCGCCACGTTTTGGCTATACAAAAATCGGCTTTTTAAGACTGCGCAGAATAATGAAAAAGCTAGGATTGGAAACACGTGCAAAGCGCTATCGTTATTTCCGATCCCGGTAATTTTGGGTGTTCATCAGTTTTGCAATAAGGAAACTTTAATGTTACGAATAAAATCTGCTAAATGGTTTCGCTATGCTGTTTCAAGTGCAATTGCTCTGTTTTTTTATGGAATTTTTGTCCCGGGGACTTGTATGGGACAGGAAAACACAAAAGAATTACATGTCAATCCCGGAGATGCCATTCGCATTTTTGTTTATGACGGCGCATTGCAGGTGGAAAAAGGCCGCTTTATTTCACAATTCAACGACCTCGAACTAGTCGTTGATGGATTCGGCGAAATTTCTCTTTATTCGCTCGGCAAAGTACATGTTGCCGGAATGACCGCAGAAAAAATAAGGGACATACTGACTGAAAAATTCAAACCCTACGCCAAAGAACCCAATGTTGTTGTCATACCTCTCATCCGCTTGATTCTTCGCGGTGAATTTGGTAAACCGGGCATGTACCGATTCAGTTTAAACACATCTTTTTGGGATATGATCAGCGAAGTGGGTGGTATCGATAACAGCTATTCTCTTGAAAATATGTTCATCATGCGGGAAGGTGAAATTATTTACAAAGATTTTGAGGATGCCCTTTACAAAGCAAGTTCGCTGAAGGATATGGACTTGCAATCCGGGGATGAGATCATTGCACCGCGCGTCAATCGCTTAAGCTTTATGACGATTATGCGATATTTTCAGTTCGGCAGCTCCATCATATTATTGTATCTGGCTTTGCTTAACAACAAATCAACAAAATAAGAATCCATGGAAGAATTTGAAGTTATACAAGAGGCCTCCGAGCAGGAGGAAACAGGGGGAATAGAAATTGGCAAATTTATTACGGGCTTCTGGAAAAGAAAGGCCCTGATTCTTCTGTTAACCATAGGTTTTGCCATACCATTTTATTACAAAGCGAAAAATCAGGTTCCGGTTTATCGCTGTAAAGTTGTATTAAAATCTGACAAATACGGCGAAGAGGACAAGCTGTTGAGTAATCTTCGCCAGGCCGAAATGCGCACGCGAACTTTTGCGAACCGTGTTGCCTCAAAAATGGGGCTCGCCATTGTTTTGCAGGATAGTATTCTTAAAAATCATGGCGACGTCTTTGCGGAACAACATACGACCGTAAATCCTGTCCCCGGCCACTATGCTATTGAAATCACGGATAACGGCTATTATTATTTATACAAAATAGAAAAGTCTAAAAAAGTCGTTTTAGATAGTGCCAACGTCTGGGATTCAGTGGATCAGCTTCGCTCCGCAAATGGCATTAGTTTTCGCCTCAATACAGCTTTTGTGCAAACGCCCGGCACAATAAATTTTCGCGTTCGTCCTTTCGAAAAAGCATCCAACGAGGTGTTGTACGGCGTCAATATGAAAGTGAGCAAGTCCGGCGCTATCATGATTCTGGAAATGGAAGGAGACGATCCGGTTTTGCTGCCGCGGAAATTGAACGAAATTGCCGAGGTCTACAGTCAGGAAGCTCTGGGACTTCAATCCCGGGATGATCTGAGTTACCGGGAAAATCTAAAAAAGCAGTTGGAAACCGCAGAAGCGAATATGAAAAAGATTGAAGCGGAATTTCAGCAATTTAATACAAAATATCCGCTTTCGCTGCAATCAAAAAAGGCTGAACTCGAATCGCAACTCAAAGCCAATGATCGCGTTTTGCGCGAACTGCCACAGCAACGTGCGAAATTGGGTGAATTACTCGATCGTTTGGAGAAAAAGGAGAATTCTCCGGATGTCCAACAATATCGTCGCTTTATTGTCCACGAACTGGCAAAATTTCCTGCAATGCGGGATGAGCCGACTTTGAACATTTTACGGGAAACGCTTTCCCGCCGGGAGAACCAATATGATGAAATGATGAAAGAATATTCGGCCGAGTACCCCGATCTCATCAAACTGGGAAAAGAGATTCATGATACGCAGGAGCAAATTATTGCCTTTGCATCCAAATATCGAAATACTCTTGCAGACCAGGAAGCTGAATATCGCACCAAGCGGAATGAACTGCAAAAGCAATTGACTGCTCTGCCTTACGACGAAAACCGCCTGATGGAATTGGAGCGCAATAAAAAAATTGCCGAAAACCAGTACACCTATCTTTTAAGCGAAGTGCAAAAACTCCAGGTGCAAGATGCTGTGACCGACAAGGGCATTACAATCATGGACCGCGCGGTTCGACCGAGCCACCCCATTAACCCCGGTAAAAAAACGGCCATATTATTTGGTAGCGGAATCGGCTTTTTCCTCGGCATTCTCATTTCAATCATTCTTGATCTGAGCGATAGAAAAATTTATTCGTTCAATGACATTGAAAAATATTTAAGATTAAAAGTTCTCGGCGCAATTCCCGTTGTTCCCTTTAAAGATATTCCGGATTACCAGGATTTTGAAAAAGCAAAACAAATCGACCGCCAATTGGTGACGCATGATTATTCCCCGACCCCCATCGGCGAATCGTATCGTGCTCTTCGAACGCAACTCATGTTCTCCAAAGATACGGGACGAATTCAGTCACTCGTCCTCACCAGTATCAGTCCCGGTGAGGGAAAATCTTTCACTGCAAGCAACCTGGCCATCATTATGGCGCAGCAAAAAACAAACACCCTTCTCGTCGATGCTGATTTGCGGCGCGGTGTTTTGCATAATACATTCAGCGTCGGCAAAGAACCGGGCTTTACAAATTATTTGAGTAATAAATCAACATTGTCCGCCATTGTGCAGCAAACGCACATTCCTAACTTGTCTGTGCTCAGTTGCGGATCAATGATTCCCAATCCATCGGAACTGCTTGGTTCCCAGCAAATGAAGCGCTTCCTCGAAGAAGTAAGAAGAAAATTTGATTTCATTTTATTCGATACACCTCCTCTTGATGCTGCCACAGATGCGGTCGTTTTAGGTGTGCAGGCGGATGCGGTTGCTGTTGTTGTAAAGGCAGGAGATACTAACCGCACTGTGGCGCAGGAAAAACTTGAAATATTTCAAACCGTTCCCGCCAGGCTTATCGGCGTCATTCTCAATGGCTCTGAAACAGCGCTTGTAAATAATTCATATAGTTATTATCATTATTGATCTTTGATCATTTAAAAGGAAGAACTATGCAACTCTTGGTAACCGGAGGTGCCGGCTTTATCGGCTCGCATCTCAATGAACGACTTTTAAAAGACGGGCATCAGGTTGATTGTCTTGATAATTTTAACGACTATTACGATCCGGCGATCAAGCGTGAAAATGTCAGGATTGCGTCCGATTATTCCTCGTACAGATTGCTCGAAAAAGATATCCTCGACTATGATTTTTTAAAATCACTCTTTCAATCCCGGCAATACGATGTGATTGTGCATTTGGCCGCACGAGCCGGCGTCAGGCCGTCGATACAGCAGCCGTTGCTGTATGAAAAAGTGAACATGCAGGGTACGATGCATCTTTTGGAAATGTGCAAAGAGTTTGGAGTCAAAAAATTTGTCTTTGCTTCCTCGTCCTCTGTTTATGGTGCCAACAAAAAAGTGCCTTTCAGCGAAGATGATTCGGTTGATAATCCGATCTCTCCTTATGCGGCAACAAAAAAAGCGGGAGAATTAATTTGTTACACCTATTCAAAACTTTATGATATTTCTGTAAACTGTCTTCGCTTTTTCACGGTTTATGGCCCCCGACAGCGACCGGACATGGCGATTCATAAATTCTCGCGCCTTATCCATGAAAAAAAACCAATCCCTGTTTTCGGCTCCGGCAAAAGCAGACGGGACTATACATTTATTGACGACATCATTCAGGGCGTTTATGCAGCCATCAATAAATGCGACGGCTATCATATTTACAACCTTGGTGAATCCAATACTGTAGAGTTAATGTATCTGATAGAACTGATTCAGAATGCGCTGGGCGAGAAAGCAATTCTGGATTTTCAAGAGGATCAACCGGGTGATGTCCCCATCACTTTTGCCGATATAAGCAAAGCGAAAGCAGAGTTAAATTATAATCCGCAAACTTTAATCGAGGAGGGTATTGAAAAATTTGCCGCCTGGTTTAAGCAACAATAATTGTAATTATTCAGTTGGTCATTTTTATTACAACGACAACTCTCGTCATTCCGGTTCCGACGATAGGAGGATACCGGAATCTCCTGACTAAACGAGGAGATTCCGCCACCACGGGCACTTCCTTTGGTCGCATTTCGCTCCGTCTCATCCGGAATGAGCTGGCAGGCCTTTGAATAGTTACCAATAATTAAACAACAAATCGAGTTTGGTTTGGGTGGGACATGCAATGACAATTTAAATTTTAACTGACTTTTCTATTTATGTTTTCTGAAAAAGAAAAATTTTTAGCAGCTATTGTCCGCCTGGCGGATTTTGTTCTCCTGGCGTTCTCTTTTTTTATTGCATATTTTCTGGATGAATTCATAAGAACTATTGCCCGGCTGGGTGAAAAAGCGTATGCCGAAAGCCCCACATTTTCCGGCTTTATCTTTTTCGCCGCAAAGTATTGGCTTTTGTTCCTCGGATTCCCTCTTATATGGATGGGAATTTTTTATATTAACGGAATTTATCGGGATTTTAGCACACGATCTTTTCGAAAGCTGGCTTGGCTTGTTTTTACTTCCGGCATTTGGGCTACCGTCGTTTCCGGTAGCTATGTGTTTTTGCTGAAACTTGAACTAACCAGCCGTCTCTTTTTTCTGGTTTATGCATTCACGGCTTTTACTCTGCTCCTCATTCAGCGAAAGCTGCTGTTTCTCCTGTTGGCACAAATTCACGCCAGAGGCTATAACCAGGAGAACCTTCTCATCGTCGGCACGGGAAAGCGGGCAAGGGAGTTTATTCGAACTATAAAAATGAATTCCAACTGGGGGTTGAACATTATCGGATTGATCGATGATGAGCACGGCTTGTACGGCAAGGAAGTCGACGGGCTGCGTGTCCTTGGGCGAATCCAGGATATTCCGTTCATTGTCAACCGCCTGGTCATCGACCGGGTGATATTTGTCGTGCCCAGGTTGTGGCTGCACCGCATTGAGGATGCTATTCTTGCCTGCGAGCAGGTGGGCGTTTCGACGTCTATTTCACTGGACCTTTATAATCTTCATATCAGCAGAACACGGCAAACAGATTTCAATGGACTCCCTCTGCTGGAGTTTGAAACCTTTTATGCCAAAGAGTGGCAGCTTTTTATAAAGCGTACAATTGATATTGTCATCTCCAGTTTATCCCTGTTGCTTTTTTCGCCGCTCATGCTCATTGTTGCGATTCTCATTAAACTGACTTCACGCGGCCCGGTTCTTTTCAGGCAAAAACGCGTCGGATTAAAGGGAAGAAAATTCACGCTTTACAAATTTCGTTCTATGGTTGTTGATGCTGAAGACAGAAAAAAGGACCTGTTGGCGAAAAACGAAATGGAAGGTCCTGTTTTCAAAATCAAACGCGATCCACGCATTACCAGGCTGGGATATTTTTTACGCAAAACCAGTATCGATGAATTACCGCAGTTTATCAATGTGCTGAAAGGAAACATGAGTATCGTCGGGCCGCGGCCGCCGCTGGTCAGCGAAGTTGATGAATATGAAATCTGGCAGCGCCGGAGGCTGAGCCTGAAACCGGGAATAACCTGTCTCTGGCAAGTCAAAGGCCGCAATAAATTAAGTTTTGATCAATGGATGAAACTGGATTTGGAATATATTGACAAATGGTCTCTATGGCTTGACATTAAAATTCTTTTGCGAACGTTTTTTGTGGTATTAATTGGCTATGGGGCGGAATGATGAAGGGCAGGATGATTAAGGGCAGGATGATTAAGGGCACGTTGATTATTGGAAAAAGCATCAACCGTTCTTTTCCGCGGCCAAAACATCCAGTATCCAGTACCCAGTATCCAGTACCCAGTATCCAGTACCTTTTCGCTTCGATATAAAAAAAAGAGATGAACAAAATTATGAAACAAAAGATAAAACTCCCGCCGGTAAAGAGAAAAT
>Ga0114931_10000583_pt1 | contig 44493 bp, 42 predicted proteins | sample 2SBtaG_FD_89579 | JGI IMG/M metagenome (GOLD analysis project Ga0114931, IMG submission 89579) | Deep subsurface microbial communities from Kolumbo volcano to uncover new lineages of life (NeLLi) - 2SBTROV14_V59a metaG | ecosystem: Environmental > Aquatic > Marine > Volcanic | place: Kolumbo... | reverse complement strand
TTTTAAATGAGCAAAACTAACGAAGCATCAATAATAACAGGTGTTTAGATGTTTTAAATTACAAATTATCAGGTGGTCAAATATTTCCGTTTTACTATGGTCAAATGCCTCCGTTTTTTCCAGTTTAGAAGGAGATGTAAAATTATTATTAAGTCATGATCCTTCTCATTGGGAAGCCAAAGTAATCCCCAAACATAAAGACATAGCTGTAACGTTTTCCGGACATACACATGGAATGCAATTTGGTGTCGAAATATCTGGGTTTAAATGGAGCCCATCAAAATACCTCTACAAACAATGGGCTGGTCACTACCAGAAAGAAGGACAGCAAATTTATGTGAATAGAGGATTAGGTTTTATTGGATATCCTGGAAGAGTTGGTATCTTGCCAGAAATTACTGTTTTTGAACTGTCTTAACACTATGAAAAGAAATAGTTTTTTACTCGTTTTTATTTGTTTATCTTTTTTTATTAAAGCTCAAAACTACGTTGATTTAGCTCGATTTCATTATGCTGCAACACCTAACAATGATTTTGACAGTATTTTGGGAAAAAGTAACATTATAGAATATGGTGCGGACATAACACTTCCCATCCAATTAAATGATAGTAACGCTATATTAACAGGCTTGTACGTTGAGCAAATAAAGACTAGATTACATCCTCAAAGTGATTATGAGGCCTTTTCAACAATTAACCTTAAAGTGGGATACAACCGTAAACACTCTGAAAAATGGTCGGGCACCTATTTATTACTTCCTAAAATCTCATCTAATTTTGAGGAGTTTAGCAGTAAAGATTTCCAAGTAGGTGGGTTATTATTGATGAAATATAATAAAAAGGAAAACTTGAAATATAATGTTGGATTGTATTATAACAACGAATTATTTGGTCCTTTTTTCGTCCCCTTATTAGGTTTTTACTATAATAGTCCAAATAAAAAGCTTGAAATCAATACTACACTCCCTATATGGGCCGATGCAAACTACCAACTAACAAATTGGTTAAATATAGGTAGTAACTTCACTGCTTTTGTAAGAAGTTACAACATGGGAAACCACAATGCTTACGTGGTAAAGAAAACAAATGAAATCTTCGGATACCTCCAATTAAACATAAAAAAAAGTTTATTAATTCAAACCAAAGTTGGTTATTCCATTGGTAGAAGCTACAAAGCATATAATGACAATGAAAAAGTAAATGTGGGGATGTCTGCTTTCCGTTTTGGCGATAACAGAGCAGTATTAAACCCTACTTTTAAAGATGGGCTTGTTTTCAAAGTAAGATTAATCTACAGATATCATCTTAACTGATTATTTAATTATTTTTACAAAAATTAAGATTATTATGAAAACTGCACTTTTCCCCGGTTCTTTTGATCCTATTACAAAAGGGCACCAAGATATTGTAGAACGAGCAACCCCTTTATTTGATAAAATTGTGGTAGGTATTGGCACCAATACTGCCAAAAAATATCTATTTAGTTTAGAAGAGCGCACCCAATGGATAAAAGCAACATTTAAAGGGAATAAAAAAATTGAGGTAGTTCAATACGAAGGGTTAACAATAGATTTTTGTCGTAGAATTGAGGCCAACTATATTCTAAGGGGATTGAGGAATAGTTCTGATTTTGATTTTGAATCATCTATAGGTCAAATGAATAGGGCTCTTGACAAGCAAATAGAAACAATTTGTTTACTTACTTCTCCAGAGTTTACTGCAATAAATTCAACAATTGTGCGTGATATTATAATAAATGGAGGAGATGCGAGTAATTTTGTTCCTTCAGCTGTTAAACAGCATTTTGTAAAATAAGTAAACTAGATGGTAAAATTATCCCCCTTATTAAGTGCTCTACTGTTATTTATTGCATCATACGCTATTGCAGGAAGTACTGTGATCAAAGGAAAAGCAAGCTCATTTGATGGAAAAGAAATTAGTGTTTATACATATTCTGATTACATCACCCAAACGCAAGAAAAAATTGGCTTTACCAACATAAAAGCAGATGGTACTTTCAATTTCGAATTCGAAACCAATTCAATAAAAAAAATAATTATAAAGATCGAGGATAAATCAACTTGGTTTTTTGTTCAACCTGGAAAAATCTACAACATTAATTTAAGTTATGATGAAGACTTAAACAAAGGAAGAATATATGACAAGCTACTTTCTCTAAAATTTAATTTCCCTGCCCCTAATGAATTAAATCAGCAGGTTAAAAAATTTAATCAGAATTACGATAAGTTTATTGAAGATAACACTGCAATATTTAAAAAAAGAAACAGGGAAATAGAACCTTTAATCGAAGGTTTTGAAAAAGAAAGTCTAAAAAAATTTGAAACCTCATCTCCATTTATAAAGAGTTATATAACCTATTCTATTGCCTCTATTTTTAATAGTATTGACGTTTCATACAACATTTACACTACTGGAAAAAATAGCCAAGACACTAAAGCCAATATCTATCTAAAATATCTAGAAAAGCAACCAGTTGTTTATGAAAACCCTGAATACATCCTTTTTTTCAAAAATTTTTTCAAAGGAGAATTCAAAAAACTAACACTTCAAAAAGTTAAAGGTTTTGATATTAGCCTTATAATTAACGATAGCCCTGATTACAAAAAACTTTCAGACGCTTTAGGAAAATATCCCTTTTTAACCGAAGATGAATTTAAAGAGCTTTTTATACTAAACGGATTAAAAGAAATTTATGGTGGAAAATACTTCAATAGTAAAAATATCATCAAATTATTAAGGGATATAAGCAGCAATTCGAAATATCCTCAACAAAAAATAATTGCCAATAATATCATCAAAAAATTAACACTCAAAAAATTTGGAAAGGGAAGTAAAGCACCTTCTTTTAGTTTAAAAAATGAAAAAGGGGAGCTCATAAATAACACTGCTTTTGAAGGAAAACATTTATATGTTAGCTTTTTTACGACATGGAGTATTCCTGCATTAAAAGAAATGAAAATAATGCAAAGCTTGTATAAAAAATATCAAAGTAAAATTGAATTTATTAGCATTTGCACAGATAATGAATATTCAAAAATGGTCAACTTTCTAAAAGAAAACCCTAATTACAAATGGACTTTCTTACATACTGGAAACGACAAAAATATAATTTAAAAATATAGAGTAAGAACCTATCCTACTTATTTTTTAATTAATAAAAACGGAGTTGTTGTAAAAGCTCCTGCTGGCAGACCTGGAGGAACGGCAGAAAGAGCTACAGAAGATAACATTGAAAAAGATTTTTACGACCTAATTAATCAACATTAATAGCTATTAACTCTTTAATCGATGCGTAAGTATTGGTCAAAACTTTTTGACTAATTTCCTGATTAGAAAACCAAACTGCTTTAGTAATATCCTCTTCCAATTGAGGAACCAATTTTCCTTCGAAATTAGTTTCCATCTCGTACCAAAAAGTTTGTTTTAAAATAACCTCATCGTTTAATTCATATAAATGAAATGTATCTGTTAGTTGTTTTGTAATATTTAGTTTTGTAATACCACATTCTTCCTGAACTTCCCTTATCGCTGCCACATTATTTTGCTCTCCTTTTTCAATTTTACCTTTTGGCAGATCCCACTTTCCTAGCCGAAAGATAAACAATGATTTTCCTTCAGTATTTTTCACCCAACCACCTGCAGCTTTAATCAATTTAAAATGAGTTAAAAAAGCACTAAAAGCTTCTTCAATATTTTTAACATTGAATATTATATGCTCAGTACTGTTGTCCTCTTTTAGTAATTGATATAAACCATCTATTAACGATGTAGAAAAGAATTTAATTACTAAGCAGTTATTTAAGCTCTTAATAAATTCTTTATTATTCGTAAAGTAAAAACCTTTATCGTTGATAAAAACTTTATACATTTGTTCTATGATATTTAATGAAGAGTCCGCAAAAAAAATAGCAGAATCGCTATTACAAATTAAAGCTATTAAGTTGAATCCTACAACTCCTTTCAATTGGGCTTCAGGCTGGAGTTCTCCTATTTATTGCGACAATAGAAAATCATTATCATATCCCCCAGTAAGAACACACATTCGACAACAATTTGTGGATGCCATTCATGAGCACTATCCTAATGCCGAGGTTATTGTTGGTGTAGCTACTGGTGGTATTGCTCATGGAGCCTTAGTTGCTGAAGCTTTAGGTTTACCTTTTGCTTATGTTCGTTCCTCCTCGAAAGAGCATGGAATGAAAAACCTCATTGAAGGAGATATTCTTGAAGGGCAAAACGTAGTGGTAATTGAAGATTTAATTTCTACTGGAGGAAGTAGCTTAAAAGCCGTAGATGCATTAAGAGAGTCTGGGTGTAATGTATTGGGCATGGTAGCTATTTTCACCTACGATTTTGATTTAGCTAAGAAAAATTTCGAAGAAAAAAACTGTAAACTTATTACATTAAGTGATTATCATATTTTATTGGATGTTGCGGTAAAATCACACCATATTTCTGAGTTAAATGTAAAATCATTAACAGCATGGAGGGCCAACCCCGAGAAATGGGCTCCTAGCAATGAAAAGCTGGAGAACTCATGATTATTGAATCTAATCGTCAACTCGTTAATAAGAATTCAGGTCTCGTTTTTCAATTTTTATCTAACTTAAACAATTACCAAACATTATTTCCTGAAGATAAAATTGAGAACTGGAATGCTGCTGAAGATTTTTGTACTTGTAAAATTAAGGGGCTAAGTGATATTGGTTTAAAACGAGTAGCTACTACCCCAAACTCTCTTATTTATTTAGATTCTTACGGGAAATCTCCAATTAAATTCACTTTGAACATCTATCTTTCAGAGGTTAATGAAAATCAGACTGAAATACACCTTGTTTTTGAGGGCAGTAGCATCAATCCTTTTATGAAAATGATGTTAGAAAAACCACTCACCGAATTCTTTAACAGCTTCATCAACAAAGTAAGTGAGGCATCAATAAGCTAGGTGTCTAGTTATTGATTACAAACTTTACTTCTTTTAAATCAAACTTTTGAATAAGCCCATCAATATTGATTTGAAGTTTCCCTAATTTAGTAACCCCAACAATCTCACCTTCAATAATATGATTCTTAATTTCATATTTAGCAAGTTTATTTAAACGAAATAGCTGTTCTAAATAATCTTTATTTAAATCAAAGAAATTTAAATTCTTTAACATCAGATAACGTTGCTCAATAAAAAACAATAATTTATTTAAAATTTGATCCAAATCAAAATCGTTAGATTGAATGAGTTTTAAAGAAGTCACATTCATTAATTCATCATCAAATACTATTTGATTAATATTCAAACCTATACCAACTACAACAGAGTCTAAGCTATTTCCTTTAAGTACATTTTCAATTAAAATTCCTGCTATTTTAGCATTCTGTACATAAATATCGTTTGGCCATTTAATTGTTATTCCTTCAACCCCTTCCGCTTCTAAAAAATCGACAACCCCCAAACTTACCATCTTTGATACCATAAATTGGTCTCCAATAGCTATATTAGGTTTTAACAATAAAGAAAACGTTATATTCTTAAAAGGTTCGCTTTGCCAAGAATTACCTCTTTGTCCTCTGCCTGATTGCTGGTAATCTGCAATAACAACAAGTCCTTCTATAGAGTTCCTATCTTTAGTCAGTAACTCTTTAAGGTAGGTATTTGTAGAATCTACTTTTTCAAGCTTAATCTTTTTATTCCCTAAAAAAAGTGTTTCATACATAAATCCAAAAATATTGAAACTAGTAAGTATAAAAAAGTTTATTGAAATGATTATTTATTTTATATACCTCAAGTATATTTCGTTATTTTGCAGTATTAAACGATTAATGGTGAATGGGTAAAATAAAGAAGCTCAAAGAATCTCAGTTGCTTTTAGATGCAGCGATAGAAGGATTACAGAAAACAAAAGGAGAGAATATAGTTTGCATCAACTTGAAGGGGATAGAAAATGCTGTTTGTGAATATTTTATAATATGCTCGGGAACATCTAATACTCATGTGAGTGCTCTTGCAGGATCAGTAGAAAAAGAAATCCGAAAGGCTTTACAAGAAAAGCCATGGCATTCGGAAGGTTTTGGAAGTTCTGAGTGGGTTTTATTAGACTACGTTAATGTGGTCATTCATATTTTTCAAGAAGAAGCTCGTGATTTTTACAACTTGGAAGGATTGTGGGCTGATGCAGAAATTTCAAAAATAAAAGAAGCGTAAACATAAAATAGCAAATGGAGAAACAAAATAACCCAAAAAATAAATTTTCATTAGGTGGTGGGCCTAAAAAACCTGCCAACTTCTATTGGATATATGCTATTATTGGAGTAGTCTTAATTTCATTAAATCTTTTTAATTGGAATGGTGGTTCTTCAACAATAACACAATCAGAATTTGAGAGATTAGTACTCAACAATGAAGTCCAGGAAGTAATTGTTGTAAAAAACAAAAATATTGCACGAGTTACTTTAACTCCTGAAGCAGCAAAAAAAGAGGAGCATCAAAAGAAGGTTAACAAACCTTTTATGTCTAATAGTCTTAACAAAGGGCCTCATTATACATTTGAATTTTTATCTCAAGATTCATTTAGTCAAGATTTAAAAAAATATGCAAAAGAAAACAACCTAAAGTATAAGACGGTGACAGAAGAAGACTGGTTAGGAGGATTACTAGGGTTTCTTTTACCGATTATTATCATCGTAGCTATATGGATGTTCTTAATGAGAAGAATGTCTGGAGGTGCAGGAGGTGCAGGACCTGGACAACTTTTTAGCATAGGAAAATCTAAAGCACAGTTGTTTGACAAAGAAAACGCTACCAAAACCACATTTGAAGATGTTGCTGGTTTAGAAGGTGCAAAAGAAGAAGTTCAAGAAATTGTCGACTTTTTAAAAAAACCCCAAAAGTACACTAGTTTAGGTGCAAAAATTCCTCGAGGAGCATTACTAGTAGGCCCCCCTGGAACAGGTAAAACCTTATTAGCTAGAGCAGTAGCAGGTGAAGCGAAAGTCCCTTTCTTTTCTTTATCAGGCTCTGATTTCGTAGAAATGTTTGTGGGTGTTGGTGCTTCGCGTGTTAGAGATTTATTTAAACAAGCTAAAGATAAAGCTCCTTCAATTATTTTTATTGATGAAATTGATGCCATTGGTCGTGCAAGAGGTAAAGGAGCTATGCAAGGAGGGAATGACGAAAGAGAAAACACTTTAAATCAATTACTTACTGAGATGGATGGTTTTGGTACGAATACTGGTGTAATTGTTATTGCAGCTACCAACAGAGCTGATGTATTGGATAGGGCTTTAATTCGTCCAGGACGATTTGATAGACAAATTCATGTTGATTTACCAGAGGTAAATGAAAGAGAAGAAATTTTTAAGGTACACTTAAAACCTTTAAAGATTGACAAGTCAGTAGATGTTAAGTTTTTAGCTAAGCAAACTCCTGGTTTCTCTGGAGCCGATATTGCTAACATATGTAATGAAGCTGCTTTGATTGCTGCAAGAAACAACAAAAAGAAAGTAGATAAACAAGACTTCTTAGACGCTGTAGATCGTGTAATTGGTGGTTTAGAGAAGAAAAACAAAATTATTTCTGATCATGAAAGAAAAGCAATTGCTTATCATGAGGCAGGGCATGCTGCTGTTAGTTGGTTAGTAAAATATGCTTCTCCTTTGGTTAAAGTAACCATCATTCCTAGAGGAAGATCATTGGGTGCTGCATGGTATTTACCTGAAGAGCGTCAAATAACTACTACAGAACAATTGCTAGATGAAATGTGTGCAGCTCTAGGAGGTAGAGCAGCAGAAGAACTCATTTTTGGAAAAATATCTACCGGAGCATTAAGTGATTTGGAAAAAGTAACCAAGCAAGCTTATGCTATGGTTACCGTATACGGACTTAGTGAAAAAATCGGAAACATTAGTTTTTATGACTCTTCTGGTCAAAGTGATTATTCTTTCTCGAAACCTTATAGTGAAAAAACTTCCGAATTGATAGATCAAGAGGTGAAAAATATGGTGGATAAAGCATACGCAAGAACTTTAAAAATCCTATCAGAAAACAAAGAAAAACTAAGCTTGTTAGCTGAAAAACTACTAGAAAAAGAAGTTATTTTTAGAGATGATTTAGAATTAATTTTCGGAAAGAGTAAGTTCGAAGAAGAATTAAAAGAAGAAAAGAAAATTTCGAAAAAAAACGGTGTTGCAAAAGAAAAGAAAGACGAAGAACCTATAGCAACCTCAACTACACCTGAGAATACTAAAAAGGAGAAAGATACTCCAAATGACAAAATAGAATCTTAGTGTCAAACTGGGTAGTTGTATATAATAGTTCTAACCTCAATGAGGTTGAAATTGTAAAAGCTGTTCTAGAAGATCATCAAATTGACGCTGTTATTGTCAACAAACAAGACACCATGCATTTAAATCTAATCAATGGAGCAACAGAACTAATTGCTTTGCATGTAAACAGCAAAGATGCGATTAAAGCAAAGCATCTTATTACTAAACATGAACTGTAACTTATTATGCTAACAAGAACAATCACAGGATTTTTATTTGTTATAAGTATCGTTGCAGCCATATACTATGGTCCTTATTCTAGCGCTCTTCTTTTTCTAGTTGTTGTTCTTTTAGGAGTAGATGAATTTTACAGTTTAGTCAAAAAAAGCAAACACATCCACCCTATAAAATATTGGGGAGGAATAACTGCTCTAATCTTAATGGGAATGTTAATCCCTATTGCACAACAAAACATTAATGCTAAATGGGTAGTCGTTCCTATTTCAATGTTATTTTTCACCTTTATCATAGAATTATACCGTAAAAAGGAACACCCTTTTATAAACATTGCATACACCCTACTCGGAATACTATATGTTGTTGTTCCTTTTGCTATGCTCTACCACTTAGGTTATTATAACAACCACACTTTTACTTCCGAATTCAGCTATCAGCTAATACTAGGATATTTCATTCTTCTTTGGGCTAACGATACAGGTGCATACTTGGCTGGAAAGTTTTTTGGAAAGCATAAATTATTTGAACGCATTTCTCCAAAAAAAACTTGGGAAGGAAGTATTGGTGGTGCATTATTATCTATTGCATTAGCAATTCTATTGGCTCAATACTTCACCAACATTAATTTAACGGAATGGATAATTATTAGTGTTATCATTGTGATTTTTGGAGGCATTGGAGATCTGGTTGAATCTATGCTTAAAAGAAGCCTAGGAATTAAAGATTCTGGAAAACTCCTACCAGGACATGGTGGTATTTTAGATCGGTTTGATGGTCTTCTAATTTCTGTTCCCTTTGTTTATTCTTATTTACAATTGATTCAATAGAATTATTACTTTTGTTGCTCAATAATATCATTTTATGACATTTCATAAAGAAGGAATTCCTTCACTGATTATTACAATTGTATTTATAGCATTACTCAATGGTATAATACATTTCTTTTTAGCAAATTATTCTATTATAGTAACACTAGGTTACCTTCTTTCATTTTTTTTATTGATAACAATTCTTCAATTTTTTAGAAGTCCAAATAGAAAATTTATATTAAAAGATGGGGTAATTATCTCTCCTGCTGATGGAAAAGTAGTGGTTATTGAGGAAGTAGAAGAAACTGAATATTTTAAAGATAAAAGATTACAAATATCTGTTTTTATGTCGCCAGTAAATGTACATTTAAATAGATATCCTATTTCTGGGAAGTTAAAATATTTTAAATATCATCCTGGCTTATACCTTGTTGCATGGCACCCTAAGTCATCAACTGAAAACGAACGCACCACAATTGTTCTAGAAGACAATAAGGGAAGAGGTGTTTTATATCGTCAGATTGCCGGTGCTATGGCCAGAAGAATTGTATTCTTTGGTAAAGAAGGTTTTTCAGTAAAACAAACAGAAGAATGTGGTTTTATCAAGTTTGGTTCAAGAGTAGATTTACTATTACCATTAGATGTAAAACTAAAAGTAAAGCTTAACGATAAGGTTAAAGGCGGAATTTCTTCTATAGCTGAGTTTTAATTACGTAAAAAAATAGTGTCTTACGTCAAAGAAATTATTTAAACCTTCTATTATGAAAAATTTATTACTAGTGTTAGCATTTGTTGGATTTATGACAAGCAGCTATGCATCAACAAATCTTATTACCACTACCGAAAACATTGTGTTTTGTGAGGATAAATGCGATAAAAAAGACTGTAAACACAAATCTAAATGTTGCAAAAAAAATAAAACGTCTTGTAAAAAAAGTGAAGGAAAGAAGTCTTGTTGCAAAAAAGGAAAAAAAGAATGCTCAAAAAAAGAGAGTAAAGAAAAATAATACCTTACCTATCTAATTAAAAAAGGAGACCTTAATTTTAAAGTCTCCTTTTTTTTATAACTCCAAACCGTTCTACCTAATCAATCTAAAACACTATCTTTGCCGCTTTTTTATATTAAAAATAGACCATGAAGAAAATCATACAAAACTTTACTCAGAATCCGAAAAACGATATTTTATCGGGGTTAACTGTAGCTTTAGCTTTGGTGCCGGAAGCGGTGGCATTTGCTTTTGTAGCAGGTATAGATCCGTTAGTTGGATTATATGGTGCTTTTATGATGGGTTTAGTTACTGCTCTTTTTGGTGGAAGGCCAGGTATGATTTCGGGAGCAACAGGCGCTATGGCTGTGGTAATGATACACATGATTAAACAAGGGAATGATGTTGGCTTAATGTTAGCTAACCCTATAGAGAACCTAGGATTGCAGTGGTTATTTATTACTTTATTATTTGTTGGTGGCATTCAAATTTTAGCAGGCGTTTTCAGGCTTGGAAAATTTGTTCGGCTAATCCCCCACCCTGTTATGATGGGGTTCGTTAACGGTTTGGCTATCGTCATTTTTATTTCTCAACTAGGATTATTTCCAACAGAAGCAAATGTCGATTTTAGAGAACAACCTATAAATTGGTTCATCAGTTTTTTGCAAAGCCCAAATTGTTGGGTTATGCTAGGGTTTGTTTCATTAACTATGGGAATTATGTTTGGTTTACCTAAACTTACTAAGAAAGTTCCTGCAGCTTTAACTGCCATTATTGTTGTTGCCTGCATTACTATTTTCGGGAAAATTGACGTAAATACAGTTGGTTCATTTATCCAAACCGGAGGTGGGGATGGCTTACAAGGTTCTTTACCTAATTTTCAAACTCAAATATTTAGTTTATTTGATACTTTAACTGGGCACTGGAGCTTAATTATTTCAACTGCTTTCTTATTAGCTGCTGTAGGTTTAATTGAATCATTAATGACCTTAAACCTGATAGATGACATTACAGAGACTAGAGGTAGTGGAAACAGGGAATGTGTTGCTCAAGGAGGTGCCAACATCTTAAATGGATTATTTGGTGGAATGGGAGGTTGTGCCATGATTGGCCAATCATTAATTAACGTTGGTGCTGGAGGTAGAGGTCGTCTATCAGGTATTGTTGCGGCTATTGCTTTATTGTGTTTTGTACTAGTTGGTGCTCCGTTAATTGAACAAATTCCTTTAGCAGCTTTAGTAGGTGTTATGTTTATGGTGGTTATTGGAACATTTGCTTGGAGTAGTTTTAGAATTCTTAACAAGATCCCCCTTTCTGATGCTATTGTTTTAATAGCCGTTTCAGCAATAACAGTATGGCAAGATTTAGCTATTGCTGTAATTGCTGGGGTGATAATTTCAGCATTAGTATTTGCATGGAAAAGTGCTACTATGATTAGAGCACGCAAGCGAATCAAAGAAGATGGAACTAAAGTGTATGAAATTTGGGGGCCTTTATTCTTTGGTTCTACACAGATGTTCTCATCTAAATTTGATGCTAAAAATGATCCTCAAAAAATTGAAATTGACTTTATAGAATCTAGAGTAAGTGATCATTCAGGAATAGAAGCATTAAGAAATGTAGCCAACAAATACCTAGACTTAGGTAAAGAAGTAAAATTAACTCACCTTAGCCCAGAGTGTAAAATGTTAATGTTAAAAGCCAATCCAAAATTTGAGGAAGTAATAGAGTCATCTATTGACGACCCTAGATATCATGTTGCTACAGACTTGATGGATAGTGAAGTATAATACTAAACTGCCGTTAGCTGCAACGTACTTAAATTCCTGTAGATTCCATTTTCTAATTGAATCAGATCCGCATGAGTACCAGATTCTTTAATTTTTCCCTTGTCTAACACAATAATATTATCTGCATTTTTTATTGTAGATAAACGATGTGCAATTACTATAGATGTTCTTCCTTCCATTAAACGGTCTAATGCTTCTTGCACTAAACGTTCGCTTTCAGAATCCAGAGCACTTGTTGCTTCATCTAACACCAAAATAGCTGGGTTCTTTAATATTGCTCTGGCTATTGCTACTCGTTGTTTTTGTCCTCCTTAAAGTTGTATCCCTCTATCGCCTACTAAAGTTTCAAACTTATCAGGAAAACTTTCGATAAACTCTAGTGCATTGGCTTTTTTAGCTGCTTCAAATATTTCATCATCTGTAGCACCTGGTCTACCATATTCGATATTTTCTTTAATAGAACCTCCAAACAGCATCACGTCTTGAGGCACTAATGCCATTTGATTTCTAATTTGCGACAATTGATAATCAGCAATATTTTTCCCATCTACTGAAATCACCCCACTTTCTGGGTTGTAAAATCGAAATATTAATCCTGCAATAGTAGATTTACCTGCTCCAGATGGACCAACAAACGCCAACTGTTCCCCTTTCTTCACTTCAAAAGAAATATCTTTTATCACTTCAATATCTCTTCGTGAAGGGTAGGAAAATGAAATATTCTGAAATTTCAAATCACCATCGATAGCTATTTTTTCTGACTCTTCCAGTGTCACGTCCTCCGTAGCTTCTTCCAAGATATTCATTAGATGTTCAGTAGCTCCAATCGATTTTTGAAGCTTTGAATAGAGTTCAGCACTTCCGCCAAATGATGCACCCAATATTCCAGAGTAAAAAGCGAAAGAAGTCAATTCCCCTAACGATATCACATCAGACTGAACCATATGAAGACCATACCAAACAATAGAGACAATAGCTGTTCCTGCAGCAAACATCACTAAACCGATAAATGCTCCTCTCCATTTAGCTCTTTTGATAGATGTAGCTACAGAACTATCTATACTTCTTTTATAACGTACTATCTCAAAAAACTCATTTGCATATGCTTTAACACTAGCAATTCCATGCAATGTTTCATCCACTACTGTATTCGCTTCAGCAATATCATCTTGAGCATTTTTATATAGTTTTTTAATAAATTTTCCAAAGAAAATTCCAATAATAGCCACTACTGGAATAACCGCCAACATAAAAATAGTTAACCGAAATGAAATGAACATTAAAAAAAATAACCCAATTGGTATTGTAATTATTTGACGAACAATTTCAGCAATTGTGGTTGTAAATGTTTCTTCCAACAATGCAATATCTGAAGTAATTCTACTACTCAATTCTCCAACTCTTTTACTAGAGAAAAAATTCATCGGTGAAGAAATCAGGTGCCTATATGTTGTAAGTCTTAACAAAGACAAAGATTTTTGAGTTACATAACCAAAAAGATAAATTCTTAAAAAAGACATAATCGCCACAATAAAAAATATACTAACTAATATTAATGTAATATTATTGACCGCATTTTCTTCTGATGAATTAACAGAGTCTATTAAATCACCCATTACTTTAGGGAATGCCATAGTAACAACACTCGACACAATCAAAACAACCATACCTAAAGTAAATGCTACACGAAACGGTTTAATAAAGCGAAAAACACGCATTGCTTTTTTGGTAGCCTCCTTTGAGATTCTTTTTTTCTTCTCTCTAGCCATTCTTTTTGTTTTTATCTTGGAAATCTAATGATTTAACACCTAGTGCATTTAATATTCTCTTAGCAGTAATCTTTAATGGCTCTTTTATTCCTGTTGCCACTTTTTTTGCTGTAGAATCATCAGGCCTAGATATAAATCTCGAGTCACTATAATTAAATCCTTCTCCTACTTCAGTAAAATAATAAGTATAAAATGATTTTCGGGTTTCTCCTTCAGGCACATTTATTTTCCGATATCCATGAGGAGAATTCTCATCTGTAATAAAAATAATCGCTCGGTTAAAATCACATGGAACTGTTGCTTCACATTGAGTCATTTCTTTGTCCCACAACTCTAATTCCCCTCCATATTCTGGCTTCCAATTTTTGTTTAAATAAATCAATAGATTAACTCTTCTCCACAACTTCTTAGCAGGGTTATAGTTAACATCAATATGCACATCTACGTAACTACCATTTTGTCCCTGATGCACCCCTGAGCCTAGAGAGTCATCTGTTGTACACAATCCTTTAATTCCTGTAATGGTTTCCATAAACTTATACATTTCTTTAGAGGAAACTACATTTTTTAAAGTCGTAAAATCGGGATGAAATCTATCAAAATGATAATCTTCAGATTTATTTTCATTTAAACTTTTACGTTTAACATTTAACGTATCTATTTTAGGAAAATTCTCATATAAAGTAGTAGCTAATTCTTCTGTTAAAAAATTAGGTAAGACAATGTACCTGCATGGTTGAGCACCATCAAACTGGCTCTTTAGCTCTTCTACTTTTCCTGCTTCTAAATATATGGGGTTAATTGCATTCTTCATTTTCAATAACGTTTAAGCTCAAGCACAATTTATTGCCTGATCGAATTTTCCATTAAATGGCAAAGGTAATTATTTAAACCTTTAAAAATAGTTAATAAATCCAAAGTGAATTTTTGCTGATCTAAAGAAGATAGGGTTATTAAATTGTTTTCCTACCGCATAACTAATTGAAAATATACCTGCGCGTGTTTCAAAACTCATTCCTGTACCAAATCCATATGGCCTATCTGCAACAAAATCATCAAATTTATCGCTTTCATAATAGGCCCCATCAAAAAATAAATATAAATAAGAGTTTTGTTCTAGTATAAATCTATACTCTAAAGTATTAATAGTATACAAAGAAGCAAAAATAGATTCTTCATCAAACCCTCTCAATGTATGAAAACCTCCTATTCTTAGCAACTCATTACTAAATAAGTTCTCATTAAAAGTATACCCATTCTGAGAACCTAATTTAATTACACTTCTTTTTCTTAAAGGAATATAATAAGCTAATTCTATATTAGCGTTATACAACGTAGTACTTAGTTTTAAGTTCTCGTAAAGTTGATCATCAATTTGAGGGTTCTTTTTTATTCGTTTATTCCCTAAAGAACCTGTGATATCAATACTATAGCCTTTTCTTGGGTTAAGTGCATAATCCAATTTAGTGTTATATATTGTTATTCCGTACAACTGCGAGCTCACATCAGCATAAGAAGGTAATACAGTTAGGTTACTAAATCCGTTTTGAGATAAAAGACTTGATGACTTATTATGAAAGAACATTTTGAAGTAATTATTCCCCTTTAAAATATAGCGCACACCTATTTTATTTTCTACATCAATGAAGGTCGTATCTCTCTTATACAACTTAAAATTGTAATCCAAACCAAATGGAGAACTTAATAAAAAAGGATAAATAACATTTAGTTTTAAATCTTGCGTGTTTTTTTGTATTGCCCGCCAATTAAAATCAATCTGCTCTCCTTTTTTAAATGAATTTAATAGGTTTAACTTAACATCACCCGTTAATCTTAATTTACCTGTTACATCATCTGGTAGCAACCCTAAGATACCATTAAAACGACTGGCTTTTTTCTTATTGAGGTTTAAAATAAGTTTTGATTGATTATTTATGAAAACGACTTTCCATGGTTGATGTTCTGTAACAAAAGGCAACTCTTTAATTCTAGTTTTCACCGCTCTCATTAATTCTTCATTGTATAAATCTCCATCACTTATTTTAATGTAATTTTTGATATATTGATTGGAAATAGTTGCATCTCCATGAACAATAACACTATCAATTTTATACAATTGATTTTTTTGAAGGTGAAGCTTAGCAGTCAAATAATTATTATCAACCGACACACTATCTAGTCTTATAGATGCAAATGGGTAACCATTATTCTCATAATGTGTTATTACTTTTTCGTAAAAAGAATGTATTTGTCTTTTGTTAAAGGGCTTATTATTATATAATCTATCTCTAAACCCTAATTTACTTAAAACTTCTTCATCAATATTCTGATTCGTTAATCTTGCCCATTGATAAGACTCTCCCAATTGAATATAAACTTTATAAAATGTAGAATCAACAATAATACTATCTGTAGTGGCTGTTAAATAAGCCGCTTCGTTCAATTGATTAAAAATTGTATTTAACTCCCTTTTAAGCTCTATTAAAGGTATTATTTTATTATAGGAAATTAACTTAGATGGCTTTAACAATGTATCGTTAAAATGAATTGAGAAAGTGATCTGCTGGGCTCCAGCTTTAAGAACAAAGAAGCTTAGTAAAAAAAATAATATGTGTACACTCTTTTTCAAGCGTTTAATTTACGTGAAATAAGTAGTTTTATTTGATTTCCCAATCAATTTCTTTCAATCCGTTGCTCCTCAATATTTCATTCGTCTTCGAAAAATGTTTACAACCGAAAAAACCATTGTAGGCAGAAAAAGGAGACGGGTGAGCAGCTTTTAAAACAAAATGTTTTTTAGTATCAATTAGTGTTTCTTTGTTTTGGGCAAACCTTCCCCAAAGTAAAAAAACTAACCCTTCTTTTTTATCAGACAATTGTCGAATAGCTTCATCAGTAAATTGCTCCCAACCTTTCTTTTGATGTGAACCCGCCTCGTGAGCTCTAACTGTTAATGTAGCATTAAGCATTAAAACGCCTTGTTTAGCCCAATTAGTTAAATCGCCATGATTTGGAATTGAAAAACCTAAATCGTTGTATATTTCCTTATAAATATTCTTTAATGAAGGAGGTATCTTTTTAGCTTGTTTTGGAATAGAAAAGCACAATCCATGCGCATGAGGTATAGCAACATTATTCCCATTCTCAAATGAATGATAAGGATCCTGACCTAACAGCACAACTTTTACTTGACTAAAAGGAGTGGAATTGAATGCGTTAAATATGAGATCTCCAGGAGGATAAACAATATGTGAAGATTTCTCCTCTTTTAAAAATTGTTTTAACTCTAAAAAATAATCACTACCAAATTCTTCCTTTAGGATTCCTTTCCATTCCTCATTAATTACAGGATTAATTTTTTTATCTAACATTTTTTCTCTACTTTTAGTCAACAAAGATAATCAATGAGGTTGTCTTTATTCAAAATACTTAATAAGTAGATGTTTATAAGTTTAGTTGAATCTTAAGTATTATTCGCTAAATTTGTGACCTGTTACATATAACTAAACTACACATGAAAAAAATCTTAACAGTGACTGCAGCTTTATTCTTAATGGCTGTATTGTATTCATCTTGTAAAAGTCATGGCACCTGCCCTGCTTATGGAAAAGTAGAGACCAACAAACAACTTCCTGCATAAAATTTAATGAATTGGATTGACATGGATACTGAAGCGGTGCTAGAAAGTGCCGTTAAGGAATCCTTCAATAATAAAGGAATTGCTATATTTAAGCATAGCACTAGATGCGCTACTAGTAGCGTGGCGAAATCAAGGCTTTCATCAAAGTGGAATTTTAAGAGTGATTTACCCATATATCACCTAGACTTAATTCGCTATCGTGAATTGTCCAACCTTATTTCCAATAGATTTAATGTTCGACATGAATCTCCTCAACTTTTGTTAATTAAAGATGGTAAGTGTATATATCATGCTTCACACTTAGGAATTTCTGTTAAAGAAATTAATGAATATGTTTAGAAGTTAAAGCTTAACTTCTGCGTTACGTTTTTATCTAAACTCAATGCGACAGGACACGTTTCTGCTGCTTTTTTTATAATCAACTTTTCTTTATCGGTATAATTCGTTCCATCAAATTCAAAATCAACATGAATTTCCTTAATTTTTCTTGGACCAGACTGCATGATTTTAGTGATTTGAACGCTAATCTCCCCTAAGAAAATATTATGTTTATTAGCCGAAATACCTATAATAGTTAACATACAGCTTCCTAGAGCTGTAGCAACTAAATCCGTAGGAGAAAATGCTTCCCCTTTTCCATTATTATCTACTGGAGCATCTGTAATTATTTCATTACCTGATTTTAAATGTGCTGCCGATGTTCTCAAGTTACCTAAATACTTAATTTTTGATGTACTCATAATTTATCCAATATATTAAAACGTAAAGATTACATTTTATTTATTATTACCTTTGTTATAAGTATGAAAAAAATACTATTTATATTCGCCCTACTTACTTTTGCATCAACTATAGTAGCACAAGAAACTGTTTTTGAAGAAGCTAGAACTATTTACAAAAGAGAATCAAGCTATGGTTTGACTATTCACACGAGGGGCTGGGGAATAAATTACAGGTATGGACAATACACTTCAGGCTTCACTCGAAGAATATATGAAGGGGAAATTGTAGGCATGAAGCATCCAAAAGAAATCAACAGTTTCAGTTCTATTTTCGATAATTCTAATGGATATAAATACGGCAAACTAAATTCATTAATCCTATTTCGAGCAAGTGTTGGAATGCAAAACACATTTATTAGCAAACAAAGTGTAAAAGGTATTGCTATAAGTTATGTTTTAAATATTGGGTTATCATTAGGTTATGCCAAACCCGTATATCTAGAGGTTGTTCACGAAGATGAAGTGACAGGAATTTTGGGTAGCGCCATAGAAAGATATGATCCTAATAAACATCAGCAAAGTGACATTATTGGAAAAGCTTCCATATTTAGAGGTTTTTTTAATGGAAAAATTCATCCAGGACTTCTAATTAAAGCAGGTCTTAATTTTGAATCGGCAAAACAAGCAAATAAAATTAACGCCATTGAGGTAGGCGGCACATTGGATACTTATTTACAAAAAATTCCAATAATGGCTAATGACCTAAACAGTCAATTCTTGTATAATCTATATGTAACCATTTCTTTTGGGTCAAAAAAAACACAATAAATTGGAAAATCAAACAACAGAAAAGAAATTTACTAAAAAACCAAAATGGTTAAAAGTTAAATTACCTACTGGTAAAGAGTATGTTAATGTTAGACAAATTGTAGGCGAACATAAATTGCATACCATATGCGAAAGTGGTAATTGTCCAAACATGGGAGAATGTTGGGGAGCTGGAACAGCTACCTTTATGATTTTAGGAAACATTTGTACTCGATCGTGTGGTTTTTGCGCTGTAAAAACAGGAAGGCCTTTACCTGCTGATACAGAGGAACCAAAAAGAGTAGCTAACTCTGTAAAATTAATGAATGTTAAGCATTGTGTAATAACATCAGTTGATAGGGATGATTTAAAAGACGGAGGATCCATTATATGGACAGAAACTGTTCAAGCTGTTAGGGAAGCTAGCCCTGATACAACTTTAGAAACACTTATTCCTGATTTCAAAGGAGATTGGGAAAACCTTCAACGCATCATAGATGTTGCTCCTGAAATTGTTTCTCATAACTTAGAAACTGTTAGAAGATTAACAAGAGAGGTAAGAATACAAGCTAAGTACGACAGAAGTCTAGAGGTTATTAAAAGACTTAAAGAAGGAGGAATGAAAACAAAATCTGGCGTGATGCTAGGCTTAGGTGAAACAGAAGAAGAAGTAATAGAAACAATGAAAGATCTTGCTAATGCAGGTTGTGATATTTTAACCTTAGGGCAATACTTACAACCCACTCCAAAACACTTACCTGTTGTAGAATTTGTTAAGCCTGAGCAATTTGAAAAATATAAAAAAATTGGCCTAGAACTTGGTTTCAGGTTTATTGAAAGTGGGCCTCTTGTACGCTCATCATATCATGCTGAAAAACATCTTTTTTAAAAGATTAGTTAGCATTCCTATTTTCTGTTAAAATTATTATTAAAGTATATTCTCGAATTAATTGAATAATTAATAAATTTACAGGCATAATTTGGATTGCTTATTAAGATATTATTCATATCTTGTAGTCTGCTTTATTTAGAACAATTAAACTAATGATAAATGAATATTAGAACTATTATTTTTGGATGCGTTGCAGCTGGTCTTGCTGCTACTGGGGGTTTATTAAGTAAACTTCAAAATACAAATACTGAAGCCACTTATATACCTCGTGGTGTAGAAACAGAATTGAGCAAAGGTCACGCTGGCTATGCAGAGTATATGCATTCAATAAGAGCTAACGGTGTTACTGGCGAAATTGACATGGATGCTTACAATAAAGCAAAACAAGAAGTTCTTGCTTTAGGTAAAACAAATAACAAAACTCTTAATATGCAGTGGGACCATAAAGGACCTGACAATGTAGGAGGAAGAACAAGAGCTATTTTAGTAGACAAAGATAACCCCAACCTAATTTATGCAGGGAGTATATCTGGAGGACTATTTGTTTCTACAGATGGAGCTAGCACTTGGACTCCAGTTACAAATATGGCTGACAACCTAGCGATTTCATGTATAACACAAACCTCAACTGGAAGAATATTTTTTGGGACGGGATCTACTTTTGAAAACTTCAACAAACATGATGGCAGGGCCCAAGGCTCACCAGGATTTGTTGGAAATGGAGTTTATGAGTACGTTCCTTCTACTCAAACTGTATTACCCGTTTTAGTTAATTCAGGAACTATCCCTAATAACAATGGTAACGAAACAGGACTTAACGTAATTAATGCAATTGCTGCTAAAGGTGAAAGATTGTACATCGGTACAGGTGACGGAATGTTGTATGCGGATCCTACTGCAGGCACATACCCAACAACTACAGGTTTATGGACTAACCCGATATATTTATCATTCCCAACACTTAAACAAGAAGCAGTTATTCAGGACATAGATGTAAGTTCTAACGGATCTATGATAGTTTGTCTTGCTAATAAAGTTTATTACTCTTCTAGCGATGCTGATAATTCTTTTACTGAGGTACCATTCTCAGGAATGGATAGAATATCTGCAGCCATAGCCCCGAGTGATCCCAACTATATATATCTATTAGTTTCAAAAGGGATAGTTCAAGGTCCTATTATTAGTTATGAGTTAAATGGCCTGTATCTTTCTACATCTTTTGATGTAAATAATGCTCCCGTATTTGAAAATGTAGTTCCTAGTGGCGCTAAAACTATTGACCCTTTCCTGCAAAATGAAGGTACTGGTAGTGGTCAAGGCGACTATGACCAAGCTATTGCAGTAGACCCTTCAAATAGGGGGAGGTGCCTTGTTGGTGGGGTTCAATTATACGAATTTGATTTAGTTCCAGGTTCTAATCCTGTAGGCGGAAGCTGGACTAAGATAGCTCATCTCAACGAAAACGGAAGTTCTTATTATATGCACGCTGATAAACACACTATTTTTTGGAAAGATCCAAACACTATTTATTTTGGAACCGATGGAGGTATTTTTAAATCTACAAACGGTGGCGCAACATGGACTGAAAAGAATCTAGGATATAATACAACAACCTTCTTTAGTGTAGCTAAAAATGATCTTGGTTGGATTTTGGGAGGCGCTCAAGATAATGGTTGTCAGATGATTACATTCGGAGAATTTGGAGGACCTACTCCATATAGTGCTTATGAAGTTACTGGAGGTGATGGTTTTGATGTGGAGTTTTCTAGTTTTGCTGGAGGCATTGCCTTTACTACTTCTCAATACGGTAAATATTTTAGAACATTACTAGGAGGGGGAAATGCTAGTTATTTCTATGATGAAGAATTTACAGCATGTGAAGACAATAGCTGTGGTGAATTTAATACTGCTATGGCTTATTGGGAAACCGACAATATTAATGACACATTAACTTCTGACTCCATTGAAATTACGTTTGATGCTGTTGACACCTTATATCCAGGCGAATTTTACCCATACAAAAGTTTATCCAACAGTTCAACCATATATTATACTCCTGATGTAATCACTCCCGTAGATACTACTGACACCCTATACTGGCCAGATTACATCCAAAACAAAATGGCATTCGGACTATCATATGGTTCTGTATACCTGACTCGACAAGCTTCAAATTTAGGTGCCTCTTTTATAGATTGGATAATGCTAGCTGGAAGTTCATCAACTCCTGATGCTTTTAGTGGAGCTGCTCTTACCATGGAATTTTCACCTGATGGAAATAGTTTGTTTGTTGGTACAGATGGAGGTAGTCTTTATCGTATTGACAACCTTTCTGCTGGTGGTGGAATTGGACCTATAGATAGTTTATATATGTACAATGACTCCATAAAGATGGATGTACGCTCACCTTCTCATGTGGTAACGTGTACTAGACTACAAACATTCACTTTTAGAGCTATAACTGGTATAGCTATTGATCCAAACGACCCTAATAATGTAATTGTTACTTTAGGAAATTACGGAGAAACCGATTACATCTATCGATCAACTGATGCAATGGGATCTGGAACTTTTGTTTCAATTCAAGGACCTACAAGTCCTGGAACTGGTTACTTGCCAAAAATGCCTGTATATGATGCTGAAATTGATTTTGTTGACAATGATAGAGTAATTATTGGTACAGAATGGGGGGCTTTTGGTTCTGATAATGCATTTGGTACAGCAAGTGCCGTTGAATGGTATGAAGAAAACAATGGTCTAGCACATGTTCCTGTATTTGCAGTAAGACAAGAAACAAAATACAACTTAACTGACCCCGATGGTAATTATTTATCTGGAATGTATTATTTGGGTACTCACGGTAGAGGGTTCTACACATCTTCTTCATATGTTACTGGTATTGACGACCCTTATGAAGAATTGATATCTAAAACTGACAAATTTGTTTCTAACTTAAATGTTTATCCTAACCCTATGAATAATGTAGGGAACATTTCCTTTAATCTAAAAAACAATTCTAAAACAATTGCTAAAATATACAGCCTTACTGGTAAGCTAGTTAAGGCCATTGATTTTGGTTACTTAGCTAAAGGAGAACACAATGAGAATTTTGATGCTAGTAATTTTAGTATCGGATCATACATTGTTTCTATAGAATCTGGAAACAACCGTAGCATAGCGAAATTTATTGTTACCCGTTAACTAGAAAGGAATTTCAATATAATAAAAGAGGCTGTCTGAAAAGGCAGTCTTTTTTATTATATTGAAATTAAAGCAATTAAATTGTTATAGTCAATCCATCATATGCAATTTGAATATAATCTGGTAGTTCTTTTTCCACTTCTTCATGGAGACCCAATAAGTGACTTATATGAGTCAAATACGCTTTTTTAGGTTTAATCTTTTCTAAAATTGATATTGCTTCTTCTAACGTAAAATGGGAAATATGGCTTTCTTTTCTTAATGCATTAATCACCACCACTTCTGACCCCTTAATTTTTTCCAATTCTTCTTCTTCTATCCTATTCGCATCAGTTATATAAGTAAAATCTCCTATTCTAAAAGATTTTACTGGCATTTTATGATGCCAAACATTAATAGGCTGAATTTTTACACCTCCTATGTTGAAAATATCATCATCTATAGTATGCAAATCCAATTGAGGAACCCCAGGATATTTATATTCTGCAAATGCATAATGAAACTCTCTAATTAATGCTGTTTGCACCTCAGGGGTAGCGTAAATATCCATATCTCTTTTTTGCTTATAATTAAAAGCCCTAACATCATCTAACCCAGCAATATGATCTTTATGCTCATGGGTAAAAACAACAGCATCCAATTGCTGAACATTTTCTCTAAGCATTTGTTGCCTAAAATCAGGCCCCGAATCTATAACAATTACTCGCCCTTTATCCTCTATCATTATAGAAGTTCTTAACCTTTTATCCTTACTGTTTTTAGATAAACAAACCACACAAGAACAAGCAATAACAGGTATTCCTTGAGATGTTCCTGTTCCTAAAAAGGTTACTTTCATAGCATAATTTTAAACTACAGCAATAAAAAGATTCTTTATTACTTCTAATGTATAATCAATTTCTTCTTTGGTGTTGTATTTACTAAAAGAAAACCGAAGCGAGGGTTTTGTCATGTCTGCTCCAATTGTTTTTAACACGTGAGAATCTACATTGCTTCCAGAAGAACAAGCACTTCCTCCTGAAACTGCAACACCATCAATATCAAAGTTATACAATAACATTTCATCCATTTCGCTGTTAGGAAAACTCACATTCAATACCGTATATAAGCTATCACCTTTAGGGTCTCCATTAAAACTAACGTCTAGTATACTTTTTTCTAATCTTTCAATCATATAGGTTTTTAACTCTTGTATATACTGTTGATGTTGTTCTAAATCACGGTAAGCAATCTCCATAGCTTTTGTTAACCCTACTATCCCTATTATATTTTCTGTCCCCGCTCTCACATTTCTCTCTTGTGCTCCTCCCGTAATTATTGGTTTTAATTGCACATCTTGATTAACAAACAAAAAACCTATCCCTTTAGGTCCGTGAAATTTATGAGCTGCACACGTTAAAAAATCAATTCCTAAATCTCTTACATCAAAAGCATAATGCCCCATTGTTTGAACAGTATCAGAATGAAAAAAAGCATCATAGTCTTTGCATAAAGCAGCAACCTTCTTAAGAGGCAATTTATTACCTATTTCATTATTGGCATGCATTAAAGAAACTAATAGTTTATCGGTCTTATTTTGTTCTAGTAGTTCTTTTAAATGGTTAATATCAACGTATCCTTTTTCATCATGCTTTACCAAGCTCAATTTAACTCGACCTTGTTGCTCCAATATCTCTGTAGTATCAATAACGGCATGGTGTTCTGCCGAAGAAGTGATAATATGTGTAACACCTAAATCATTAACTGCACCTCTTAACACCATGTTATCTGCTTCAGTTCCTCCACTTGTAAAAAATATTTCTCCAGGAGCAGCATTAATATAGCCAGCAACTTGTTTCCTTGATTTTTCAATAACAGCCCTACTACTCCTCCCAAATGAATGCACTGAAGAAGGGTTGCCGAAATTATTTTCCATTACGGGCAACATAGCATCTATCACCTCTTTATCCATAGGTGTCGTTGCCGCATTATCCAAATAAACTTTCATACCAAACAACTAAAATGTTAAATTATGTCTTTTATTTCCTCAATAATTTTATTTGCCAATTGATTCGCTTTTTCTTCCGATTTGCTTTCAGAGTAAATCCGAATAATCGGTTCTGTATTCGACTTTCTAAGGTGTACCCACTCCGATTCAAAATTTATTTTAACCCCATCTATCGTACTCACATCCTCAGTCTTGTATTTCTCTTCCATCTTAACCAAAACAGCATCAACATCAATTTCAGGAGTGAGCTCTATCTTGTTTTTAGAAATATAATAATTAGGGTAACTCGCTCTTAAAGCTGAACAACTTTTTTCTTCTGATATTGCTAAATGTGATAAAAATAGTGCTATACCTACCAATGCATCTCTACCGTAATGAGATTCAGGGTAAATTACACCTCCATTTCCTTCCCCTCCTATTACTGCATCTACCTCTTTCATTTTAGTAACCACATTCACCTCTCCTACTGCAGCTGCATAATATTTTCCTCCATTCTTTTCAGTAACATCCCTTAATGCACGAGTTGAAGATAAATTAGAAACTGTATTACCTTTCCCATTTTTTAAAATATAATCGGCAACAGCTACTAAGGTATATTCTTCTCCAAACATTTCTCCATTCTCACATACAATAGCTAATCGATCCACATCAGGGTCTACTACAAAACCAACATCTGCTCCCTGTTCTTTAATTTTCCTGGCTATTTCGGTTAAATTTTCTGGTAAAGGTTCAGGGTTATGAGGAAATTTTCCGTTGGGTTTACAATACATCTCAATAACATTCTCTACCCCTAATGCTTTTAATAAATAAGGGATATATATACCTCCTGTAGAATTCACACAATCAATAGCTACTTTAAATTTCTTGCTTTTTATAACATCAACATCAACTAGGGGTAAAGCTAAAATTGCATCAACGTGTTTTTGTAAATAGTCTGAAGATTTCTTATAATCACCCAAATCATCCACCTCAGCATAGTTAAAAGCATTTTGCTCCGCTATTTTTAAAACTTCTGCCCCATCTTCTGCGGATATAAACTCCCCTTTTTCATTTAACAACTTTAATGCATTCCATTGCTTTGGATTATGACTAGCTGTTAAAATAATACCTGCTTGGGCATTTTCCATCGGAACAGCAACCTCAACAGTAGGGGTAGTACTATAATCTAAATCAACTACATCAATCCCTAAACCTTGCAAAGAACCCACCACTAATTGTCGAACCATTTCTCCTGAAATACGAGCATCTCTTCCTATTACTACTTTTATTTTCCCCTCCTTATTTCTTTCTTTTATCCATGCTCCAAATGCAGAAGTAAATTTAACAATATCTATAGGTGTTAACCCTTCATCTGGTAGTCCTCCAATCGTACCTCTTATTCCTGAAATTGATTTAATTAATGTCATTATATTCTAAATTTTAGAAAACAAATTTAAACATTAAATTATAGAATAATAGGCGGCAAAAAACCAAAGTTATAGTGGTAGCAAAAGTGTATTGTTAATTTTTTTGTTGATAACAAAGATTTAAAAATGCTATTCACATCTGTAATCTAGTAACTTTACATAAGAGTTCTATGGAAGATGATTTTGATGCATATAATGATAATAATGAGCCTAAAGCTTCATTAAGTCGATTTGAAAAAATGCTGGAGCTAAACGAACAGTATTTTTTTGATGTTACGGAGTATGAAGATGTTATTGATTTCTACTTAGAGAATAATCAGCCTCAAAAGGCAGAAGAAGCCGTAAAAATTTCGTTAGAACAACACCCTTCTTCTTGTATCCTTAAATTAAAAAAAGCTCAACTGCTACTGGCTATTCACCAACCGAACAAAGCCTTAGAAATACTTAATACTGTAGAAAAACTAGAGCCTTTCAATCAAGATGTGTTTTTAATAAAAGCTAATATTCATAGTCAACTAAGAGCGCATAATAAGGCTATTGAAAACTACTATAAAGCACTTCGATTAGCGACAGAGCACACTGAAAAAGTAAATATTAAAATAAATATTGCTTTTGAATACGAAAATTTAGGCCAATTTGACAAAGCCATTCAGATTATTAAAAAACTTTTGTTAGAAAACCCTGAAAATGAAACCGTTCTTTATGAACTGGCTTTCTGTTATAATCTTAAAGACGATAAAGAAGGTTGTATTGAATTTTTTAAAAGTTTTACAGATCAACACCCTTACAACTTTTCGGCATGGTATAATTTAGGAATTGCTTATAGTAAAGCTGAACTGTATGAAAAAGCAATTGATGCTTACGAATTCAGTATTGCCATTAAAGAAGATTTTGCTTCTGCTTACTTTAACAAGGCGAATGCATTAACACATTTAGGAAAATACAAAGAAGCAATTAAAGTATACCGGGAAACTTTTAATCATGAGGATCCTGATTCTACTACTTACTATTATATAGGTGAATGCTTTGAAAAACTAGAAGAACCTCATAGTGCGCTTTATAATTACCAAAAAGCAACCAAACTAGATCCTTTTTATGCTGATGCATGGGCTGGTGCTGCTATTATTAATGAGGAAGAAAACAAAAATCAATCTGCTATTTACAACATCAAAAAAGCGATTGACCTAGAGGAAAATAATCCTGAATATTGGTATATATATGGAGATATATTGGCTAAAATGGGATTAGTTGATGAAGCTTCTGTTGCTTATCAAAAAGTAATAAATTTAGATGAAGAGAATGAAAACATTTGGATAGACATTGCTGAAGTAGCACTTGAACATGAGGGACTTGAAAAAGGAATTCTCTGTTTGTATGAAGGTTTAGAAAATCAACCTAATAATTACTTGATATATGCAAGATTAGTTGGATATTTGCTGAAAAGTGGGAAAGAAAACGAAGCTATTCAAAACCTAATCATTGTTTTAACCAATAATATGGGACAAGATCTTGACATTATCATAGAAGAACTTACTGAATACTACCCTAATTTTCTTAACCACTCTAAAGTAGTAGAATTGATCAAAAATTTTAATCATTAAATAATGAATTTCGAATTATCGCACATCCCGAAACGGGACGAAAAACCTCGTGAGAAGGGATTAACAATGATGATGGACAAAGGGTTAAGCTGGCGAGAAACAGAAAACTTTATCGATTCATCCGCCCACCTTACTGATTTAGTAAAGTTTGGTTTTGGAACATCTTATGTAACTAATGATCTTGAAAAGAAACTATCCCTTTATAAAGAAGCTAATATAAAAACTTATTTTGGAGGCACCCTATTTGAAGCTTTTATAACCCGTGGAATGTTTGATGACTATTGCAGGTTACTTGATAAGTATAATATGGAAATGTGTGAAGTTTCTGATGGATCTATAGTACTTCCTTCTGAAGAAAAGTGTAACTATATTTCCAAATTAGCTAAAAATTATACTGTTTTATCCGAAGTAGGCTCTAAAGAAGAAGGTATATTTATCAGCCCTTCTAAATGGATTTCCATGATGCAAAGTGAATTAGATGCTGGTTCATGGAAAGTAATTGCTGAAGCTAGAGAAAGTGGTACCGTTGGAATCTACAGACCAAACGGCACTGCTCATGTGGCATTAGTTAACAAAATAATTTCTAATGTTAAAGTAGAAAATATACTTTGGGAAGCTCCGAAAAAAACACAACAAGTATGGTTTATACAACAGTTTGGCGCTAATGTTAATCTTGGAAATATTGCTCACAACGAAGTAATCCCTTTAGAGTGTTTAAGGCTTGGACTAAGAGGTGATACCTTTTTTAATTATTTACCTGAAGAACTGCTTGCTGAATTCAAATAAATAATGATTATCACAGCTAAAGAGTTAAAAAGAAAAATTGACAACAATGAGAGCATCCAAATCATTGATGTTAGAGAAGATTATGAATTTGAAGACTTCAATATTGGAGGGATTAACATTCCTCTTGATCAAGTTTTTTCATCTTTAGAAAAAATCGATAAAATCAACCCTGTTATATTTTGCTGCAGTACAGGAAAAAAATCTGCTGCCATACTTCATTCTATTAAACGAAAATTAGATTTAAAGAATGTCTACTCTTTAGAAAACGGTGTCAATTCCTTCCTTGAAATAATATAATTATGAGGTCATTAAAAGATTATATCATACTAACCCTTAAAGGTTTAGCTATGGGAGCTGCAGATGTAGTTCCTGGAGTTTCTGGAGGTACAATTGCTTTTATTTCTGGTATTTATGAAGAACTGCTAGAAACTATCAGTTCCGTTAATCTTGTAGCGTTAAAAAAACTAAAATCTGAAGGGATAAAATCTTTTTGGGAGCATATTAATGGGAATTTTATTGCTGCCTTATTTTTGGGTATAATTATCAGTGTAGCTTCTTTTGCTAAATTAATTACCTACCTCTTAGAGTTTCATGGAATTTTATTATGGTCATTCTTCTTTGGCCTCATTATCGCAAGTATTTATTTAGTGGGAAGAAAAATTAAACAATGGAGTGTAAAAGAAATTATTGGTATTGTAGTAGGTTCTATCATCGCTTATTACATCACTATTTTACCTCCTATGCAAAACCCAGATGCCATATGGTTTATTTATTTATCGGGAGCCATTGCCATTTGCGCTATGATATTGCCTGGAATTTCGGGAAGTTTTATTCTTCTGCTATTAGGTAGTTATGAAGCAATATTAGGAGGAATAAAAGATTTCAAAATAGCCACTATAACTGCCTTTGCTTTTGGTTGTTTAACTGGTTTGCTTTCTTTCTCAAAACTATTGAACTGGTTATTTAAACATTTTCATGATTTAACCATTACCATTCTTACGGGTTTCCTAGTTGGTTCGTTAAACAAAATATGGCCATGGAAAACGACTATTTCTACACGAATTAATTCTCATGGAGAAACTGTTCCCTTTATTCAAGAAAATATATTGCCTACACACTTTGAAGGTGATTCAAAATTAGTATTATCCATTATAATGCTTTTAATTGGTCTAGGATTAATTATCATTTTAGAAAGATTAGCTGTGAAAAAATAAATCACTTTTAATATTTAACCCCACCATTATTATAGATGCTTATAGTCGATGATGCAACACTAGAAATCCACTTATTACCTAAATTATCAATAAAAATTTCAGTGATTGAATAAGAGTCAAAAGGTGATTTAGAAATCGGCATTAAATATCTCCACATAGCATTATGTGGAGTAAACTGAAGTAAAGCTCCATTATATGAAGACCCTGACGATCCAATCCAAATATTATTATAGCTATCAAAATCAATTGCGAAAAAAGATTTTGCAAAAGGAGCATCTACTGGAGGGTCATAATTTATAAACTCCTTTCCATTAAACTTTTGAAGTCCACCAGGACCTACTATCCATAAAAAATTATTGTTATCAATTCCTATTTCGAATGAATGAGTCATAAGCCCTGAGTATAAATTCTCTCCTGATGAATCAAAACTAATCAAGCCTATATCTGTTATTAAAAACTTTTTCCCATTCTGGTTTACTGCTATATCATATATATATGATGGTTGATTACCCAACACATAAGGAACAATTATACCATTAACATACTTGTATATTTTATCATAACTCACCATCCATAAATCTCCATTAATATCTATAGCAACATGATTTAAATTGTCATAAATCAACCCTGAATTTATAGAATTAAAATTGGTCCAATTATTACCATCAAAAACAGCAAAGCCATTAGGTGTACATATATAAAGTGTATTATTATCTAATACCATAGAATTACATCTATTGGAGGGGATATCAGAATTTGACGTTAAATACTGAGTCCAAGTTGTTCCACTTTTCTTGAATAATCCCCCTGTTTCTGTGGCAAACCAACCTGTATTATTATTATTTTCTATGATTATTTGCTTAATATAATAAGGTAAAAAATTTACAGAAAGTAGTTCAAACCTGTTTAAACTGTCCATTTTGGCAATACCAGAACTACCAATTGTTGAAGTAGGAATCAAGTCTTTTTTTTTAGAACATCCTGTAGAAATCAAATAAATGGAGCATAGTATTATAAATAGTTTTTTCATCTATATATCTTATATACGCAATATAATCATTGTAAATTCAAACAACAAATATTTTCAGTTAAGTAGAATAAAATTTATCCTCTAAAAAAGTAACTTTACACAATGGCATTTCAACTTGTATCCGATTTTCAACCTACTGGCGATCAACCTGAAGCCATTAAACAATTGGTTGAAGGAATCCAATCAGGAACAAAGGCTCAAACTTTATTAGGTGTTACAGGCTCTGGAAAAACTTTTACCATTGCTAATGTTATAGAAAAGATTCAACGTCCTACGCTAATTTTAAGTCACAACAAAACCTTAGCAGCACAATTATACGGGGAATTCAAACAGTTCTTTCCTGAAAATGCTGTAGAATACTTTGTTTCTTACTATGATTATTACCAACCCGAAGCATATCTCCCCGTTACTGATACTTACATAGAAAAAGATATGTCTATCAATGATGAAATAGAGAAGTTACGTTTAAGCACTACTACTTCCCTACTCTCTGGAAGACAAGATGTACTAGTTATTGCTTCCGTATCATGTATTTATGGAATTGGTAATCCAGAAGATTTTAAAGAAAATATTATTAAAATTAAAACGGGTGATGTTATTAGTAGAAATCAATTTCTATTGCAATTGGTTCAGAGTCTTTATTCCAGAACAGAAAGTGATTTTCAACGTGGAAACTTTAGGGTAAAAGGAGATACTGTAGATATTTATCCAGCATACGCAGAAATAGCCTATCGCGTTTATTTCTTTGGTGATGAAATTGAAGAAATAGAATCCTTCGACCCCATAAATGGTGATGTACTAGAGGAATTTAAATACTTGAACATCTATCCAGCTAATATATTTAATACTACTAAAGAAAGCCTACAGGGAGCCATTCATGAAATTCAGGATGACCTAGTAAAACAAGTCGAATATTATAAAGAAATTGGAAAACACCTAGAAGCTAAACGCTTAGAAGATAGAGTTACTTACGATTTGGAAATGATGCGTGAATTAGGGTATTGCTCAGGAATAGAGAATTATTCTCGTTATTTTGATAGAAGGGCTCCCGGCTCTCGCCCATTCTGCTTATTGGATTATTTTCCTAAAGATTTTATGCTCGTAGTAGATGAAAGTCATGTAACCGTTTCTCAAATAGGTGCCATGTATGGTGGTGATCGATCAAGAAAGCAAAACCTAGTAGAATATGGTTTTCGCTTACCTTCCGCCATGGATAACCGTCCGTTAAAGTTTGAAGAGTTTTCTTCCCTACTCAATCAGGTTATTTATTTAAGTGCCACACCTGCCGATTACGAATTAGAACAATCTGAAGGTGTTGTGGTAGAACAAATTATCAGGCCTACAGGACTGCTAGAACCAGTAATAGAAATTCGTCCTAGCCTAAATCAGATTGATGATTTAATGGAAGAAATTGTAATTAGAGCAGAGAAAGATGAGCGTGTTTTAGTAACGACTTTGACTAAAAGAATGGCTGAAGAGCTAGATAAGTATTTCGATAATGCAGGTATTCGGTGTAGATATATTCATTCGGAAGTAGACACCTTGGATCGTGTTGAAATTTTACGTGATTTACGTTTAGGAAAGTTTGATGTATTAATTGGAGTGAATCTATTAAGAGAAGGTTTAGATTTACCAGAGGTATCCTTAGTAGCCATTTTGGATGCAGATAAAGAAGGTTTCTTGAGATCGGAGCGATCACTCACCCAAACTGCTGGGAGAGCGGCTAGAAACATTAATGGCTTAGTTATCATGTATGCTGACAAAGTGACTAAATCAATGCAAAAAACCATTGATGAGACCAACAGAAAAAGAGAAAAGCAGATTAGCTACAATACAAAACATGATATATCTCCTACAGCATTGAACAAATCTAAAACACAAATTTTAGGACAAACAAAAGTAATTGATGAGGCTTACGACATTGAAGCCATTCAAGAACAACCTAATATTGCTGCAGACCCTGTTGTGCAATACATGAATAAAGAGCAACTTCAAAAATTATTAGAAGAAACGCAACGAAAAATGAAAAAAGCTTCGAAAGAAGAAGATTTTATGGAAGCTGCCCGTTTACGTGATGAGATGATGGAGTTGAGTAAATTACTTGGTAAATAAACGTCATTCCGAATTTATTTCGGAATCTAACCTAATCAACTCTTTATAAATAGATCCTGAAGCAAGTTCAGGATGACGAAAAAAACTATTTGTTACTTGCATCAAACAAGATTGCTTTCTCTTCAGCTGTTAAACTGTCATAACCAGATTTAGATATCTTATCTAAGATGGCATCTACTTTTTGTTGATTCGCTTTTTTCTGTTGATTGTACTCGTAATTAGATTTTGTTTTCCCAGGATTCTTGTAAACCACCTTCATTTTTTTTCGAGTTAAAAACAACGCCTTCAAATAATCTAAGAAACGACCAAAACCTAATGTAAAATCTTTTCCTTTTTTTAATTGTTGGATATAAATGAACCCAAACAATGCTCCACCTAAATGAGCAATATGACCTCCAGCATTACTTTGGGGAATGCTTATTAAATCTAACACCACATAAACAATAGCAATGTATTTTAACTTTACATTTCCTAAAAACATTAACTGAACCACAAAATTGGGTACATATGTCGCTGTAGCAATTAAAATAGCCATTACAGAAGCTGAAGCTCCTAGAGCTATAGAATTGGATGATATATTACTAAAGACAGGTAATAAATTAAAAGCAAGTATATAAAGTAAACCTCCTGCAACTCCACCTAATAGATAGGTAACTACTAGTTTTTTTTCGCTTAAGAAATTTAAAAAAATTCGACCTCCAAAATACAACACAATCATATTAAACAGAATATGCATTAACCCTTCGTGTAAAAACATGTAAGAAATAATTGTCCACGGCTGGACAGCCAATTTTATCAAATCTGAAGGCAACGCCAACCAACTAACAATTAATTGTGTGCCTCCGCTTATCGTTAATAGCCATAAAAGCAGACCCATCATGTGCAAAGCAATAAAAACAGCGACATTAATAAATATCAACTTAATTAATGCTGAACCATTTTTATACTGGCTTTTTATGTCGTTTATAAATGGGTTACTCATTTCAATTTGTTATCGTTATGTCAGTTCGAGTGTTCCGAATTCCGATAGCTATCGGAATCGGAATGTATCGAGAACTCTTTTTTATCAAAATTCTTTTTTGCTAATCTAGGTAAGGTCTCAAAATTATTATTTATTAAAGCCTCTTTTTTCTTTTTTGACCATTTTTTAACCTGTTTTTCTTTTTCAATAGCTCCCTCAATATTTGAGAATTCAGCATAAAAAACCAATTCAAGAGGTCTTCTTCGGCAGGTATAAGCTTTCACATCATTACCTTCTTGATGCTCTACAAATCGTCTTTCAATACTATTGGTCACACCAGTATAGTAAGTTCCATCATTACATTTTAACAGATAGACATAATATATATGTTGTTTACACATATTGATAATTTTTATTTTTCTGTTCTCGATACGTTCCGATAGCTATCGGAACACTCGAACGGACAAAATAAACTACTTAATAAAAATGGCCTCTATCTTTTTTCCAATATTTAATAAGTATAAACCCAAACAGCATACCTCCTAAGTGAGCAAAATGAGCCACATTATCATTGGGGTTATTAGAAAAACCAGAATACAACTCAATAGCTCCATAACCAATTACAAACCACTTGGCTTTAATAGGTATAGGTGGGAACAATAGCATCAATTCCGTATTAGGAAACAACATACCAAACGCCAATAAAATTCCAAACACTGCTCCAGAAGCTCCAATCGTAGTCCCGTTGATTAAAATATTTATATCTCCTCCTACTCCAACCCAATTCTTCCCCGACTGTAACAAATCATATCCTTCAGTCAATATTGTATTTATATCTTCTTGAGGTAATTCTGCCATTAAGGGCATTAACCTAAAATAAGCAACTAATAGCTGTACTACACCTGCCCCTATTCCAGTTACCATATAAAATATTAGAAAACGTTTAGGCCCCCACACCTGCTCCAATACTTTTCCAAACATCCACAAAGCAAACATATTAAACAGAATATGAGTAAATCCTCCATGCATAAACATGTAGGTAACCAGTTGATGTGGACGAAAAGCATCAGACTTCCAATAATGTAACCCAAAATAATCTGATAAATTTATTCCTTGGTTCTGCAATAGTATTGTAGCAAAAAAGAACAACCCATTGATGATCAATAAATTCTTTACGACTGGTGGTATATTTCTAAAGTCAAACATTAATAGTTAAATTGTTTATTTAAATCTTCTATCCCCAAAGTAATCGTAATCGGCTGTCCATTAGATAAGCTATGTGGCATCTCACAAGCAAACAACTGATCTACTAACCCACTCATTTCTTCTTTAGATAATTTTTTACCCGACTTAATACTCGCGCTTCTCGCTAATGAAACTGCAATATTTTCTCTGTTATCCAGTTGCAATTCGCTTTTATTCAACTTAAACTGCTCCAACAGATTTTCAAATGCTTTGGTTACATCCACTCCATTCAGCTCTGCTGGTATACCACTAATAACAAAAGTAGTTTTCCCCATAGAGTTAAAGTCAAACCCTAATTGCTTTATTTCTGATTCAATTTCTGTAATCAATGCTGCGTCCGAAGCAGAAAAATCAATAGTTTCTGGAAATAACAATTGCTGTGAATTTCCTTTCTCTGCATCCAAGTTATTTAAAAACTCTTCGTATAAAATTCGTTCGTGAGCCCGTTGCTGATCAATGATTAAGAAACCTGATTTTAGTTGTGTAAAAATAAACTTGTTATGCAATTGCAGCAACGTTTTATTTCCTTCTTCTTGAGTGGAATCCCAGTCAGAAGAGATAACTTGCTGCTCCTCTTGTTGAGGTATATTTCCCTCTATCTCTTGGGTGTTTTTCTCAAACGAACTATACAACGATTCCCAATTTTGGGTTGATTCTTTTCTATAAGATGGTGCTGAATTACTTTGTTCACTTTTATTATCAAATGGATTGTAGTTTGGATTTACTTTAATGGTCGGTGCTTTTATCGTATCTGTTTTTTTTAATAAAGGCGTATTAAATGTTGTTTCTTGCTCAAAATCAAGTGTTGGAGCTATATTGTGTTTTCCTAACGCTTGTTTAACTGCAGTTCTTACTATTGCGTAGATAGAGCGCTCATCTTCAAATTTAATTTCCGTTTTAGTAGGATGTATGTTAATATCAATTTTAGAAGGATCTATTTCTAACTTTAAAAAGTAAGAAGGAAACTGATCTTTACTCAACAGTTGATCAAAAGCATTTTGTACTGCATGATTCAAATAACCACTTTTAATGAAACGATTATTCACAAAGAAATACTGCTCTCCCCTCGTTTTTCGAGCAAACTCAGGCTTACTTACAAAACCTTCAATATTTACTATCTCTGTTTGTTCTTCGATAGGTACTAAACGTTGATTGTATTTTTTTCCAAAAACACCAACTATGCGTTGTCTAAAACTCCCTTTAGGTAAATTAAACACTTCATTCCCATTATTATACATGCTAAATGAGATATCTGCATGCACCATGGCTACACGTTGAAATTCTTCTATAATATGTTTAGTTTCTACTGCGTTGGATTTCAAGAAGTTTCTACGCGCAGGAACATTAAAAAACAAATTTTTAACTGATATTGATGTTCCTTGAGCACATGTACAAGGCTCTTGTTCTTTTACTTCGCTGCCTTCAACTACAATTTGAACACCTAAATCTGCTTGAGCATTTTTCGTTTTTAATTCTACCTGAGCAATTGCAGCAATAGATGCTAATGCTTCCCCTCTAAATCCTTTTGTTTCTATTTTAAATAAATCATCTGCAGATTTAATTTTAGAAGTAGCATGCCTTTCAAAACTCAAACGAGCATCTGTTGGAGACATTCCAACACCATTATCTATCACTTGAATTAACGCTTTCCCTGCATCTTTTATCACCAAAGAGATAGTATCCGCTTTTGCATCAATAGCATTTTCCAGAAGCTCCTTCACTGCACTAGCCGGTCGTTGAACAACTTCTCCTGCAGCAATTTGATTAGCTACTGAATCTGGCAATAATTGAATAACATCTGACATTAAAACGTTCTAATTTTATGAGTTTCAAAGTTACTAAGAAGATAAGGGTATTTTTGGTTTAAGGTTATTTTATTTAATCAATTTTTTATTTTTTTAACAGTTGAGGCATTTTAACTAATTTCGCCACATATCCATCTAGTAAGATTCTTTATTTACATGAGTAAGAAATTTAAAAAACCAAATGCTTTTCGAAATCGAAAAAGTACTTTTAATGTAAGTGAAGAAAATACGCTCTTGCCTTTTTTAATCGTTACGATTAAAGATAAAACACGTAATAAAATAAAATCGTTGCTAACACACAAGCAAATTACTGTTAATGGGAAAATTACCAGTCAGCACAACACCGAATTAAAGAAAGGAGACGAAGTTGTAGTTAGCTGGGATAGAGCCTTAAAAAAAATAAGCTATCAAGGGTTAAGTATTGTTTTTGAAGATGAGGATATCATTGTCATTAATAAACGTAGCGGTTTCTTATCGATTGGATCTAAAAAAGAGCGTAAGCAAACTGTTTACCAAGTGTTAACCAACCACATTCAACAAGAAAACCCTACAGCACGATTATTTGTTGTCCATCGATTAGATAGAGAAGCATCAGGACTAATGGTATTTGCCAAAAATAAGGCTGCACAATTGGAATTAGAAGATACTTGGGCTAAGACTCTTCAAAAAAGAAGATACTTAATTGTAACAGAAGGAACCATCAAAAAAGATGAAGACACCATCACCTCATACTTAGCCGAAAGTAAAGCATTAGTGATGCACTCTAGCTCCAATCCAAAACATGGAAAAAAAGCCATTACTCATTATAATGTTATTAAGAAAAATGAGTTTTATACGTTATTGGAAGCATGGCAAGAAACAGAACGAAAAAATCAAGCCCGTGTTCATCTACAAAGCATTGGACATTCTATTTTAGGAGACAAAAAATATGGTGCTACAGAAAATCCACTAAATAGAACAGCTATACATGCCATCAAACTTGTCTTTCAGCATCCTACTACACACAAAGAAGTATCCTTCGAAACTAAAGTGCCAGAAGATTTTTTAAAGATTTTTAGGTATAAGTTTTACGAAAGTTAACCTACTTGTTTTACTCTATAGATTCCTTATCCCACAGTGCATTCGTAATATTTACTCCGTTTTTATAATAGTAACTTCCGCCCCATTTATAAAAAACCCTCTCGTAAACATCTACGTGAGTTCCCGTAACTTTTATTCTCCTTATAGTTACAGAATTCCCTTCTTCAATAGTTTCTTCAGTAACTCCATCAGGGTATTTGTCTGACAATTCTTTATCTTCACTTAATTGTTTTTCTCCAATATAGAAATCTTGTAATCCTTTATTCGCCTGCATTCTTTTCTGTTCAGATAGCTCTTGTAAACCACTATGCAACTCATTATTTAATCTTCTTTCTTCAGCAAGCTTAGCTTGAAACTCTCTATATCTTTTTTCTTGAGATGGTGGTGCAACATTTAGTGTTTCTCTGTATTTAATTAGCTCTTCTGCCTCTTTCAAACGTCTTTCATCAGCTCTTTCCTGTCTAAATATTTCTTCTTCAATCAATTCCCCTCTATATTCTTCCAACTGAGCTACATCATCATCATACCTTCTTCTCGCTTCAGCTGTTCTTCTTATAAATTCTTGTCTATATTGAGTTTTTATTTTATCATTCTCCAACCTTCTTTTGTCGGCCTCAACTATGCGTTTACTTTCAATCTCATCAATACTTTCCTTAAACGCTAACAATGCCTCAACATCCATCTTATAATAACGTTCCTGTTTCGCTTGTTCTTTCTCTAACCCAATATAATATTTATCAATTTCTTTTTGATTTTTCGCTGTTCGTTCTATTCCCCCTGATATTCTAATTTCTTCTTGTTCACTTAATTCTTTTTTATATTCCTGAACATCTAAAGCTAATTCTTCTGCTCTGGCTGCCGATTTAGCACGGTTTCTTTCTGTATCTTCAGCTAACTTCTTAATGTCATCTCGATTTTGAGCTCTCACCTCATCTCCTCTTTCTATCATAGCCAGCTCTGTCTCATTTACAGCATCTACAAAAGTATTGTGCACTCTCATCTTTTCTTTACTTAATTTTTCTTGTTCTCTTCTAAACTTTACTATTTCAGCCTCTATCGCCAACAAATCATTCTTTGCCATGGTTCTATTACTTTCTGCATTCTTAATTCGTTCCGCCTCTGCTGCCTCAATCTCAGCTTTCGTTCTTTTAAGGTCTTCATAATACTTTAGATGGTAAGCATTTCCTTTTTCACGTTGCTTCACCAACTCCTCTTCAATTTCAGCTAAAACCTGATAAGCATAATCTGTTCTTTCAACTGATTTTGTTATTCTTATTTCTTCTGCTTCTTCAAAAGCCTTTTTCTCATCTTCAAAAGCCTTCAACTTCTCAGCATCTTTATTTTTAAAGTAATCCGCCATTTTAGCTTCAATTGCTTTCTCATTATCATCATTAATAGTTGCTCTACTTCCATTATTTGAACTCACCGCGATTACTTCTTCTTGAGGTTGATTTAGTAGCTCATCAATTTCTTTTATTTTTTGAGGAGGATACTTTTCATCAGGGTACATTCCCCAAGCGTCAGAGAACTTCGTTTTAGCCTCTTCATATTTCTTGAACTTAAACATCCTATTCCCTTCAAATACCAATTGATCATATTTCTCTCTTTTCTCTCTCTCTGCTGATGCTAAATCTTCTTTTTCTTTTTCTTGTTGAGCTATTTCATTTAACAACTGATTTATCTCGGCTATCTTATCTTTAGGGTACATTTCACTAGGCATTATTCCTAAAGCCATTTCATAACTATTGATAGCACTTTGATATTTTTTTGCAGCTAAATTAGCATCTCCTTGCTGTACAAATGATTGATAACTCTCTTTTTTTTGTTTTTGCGCATTGTTCGTTACACGAATTTCTTCATCTTGTTTGGCTAAATCAGCCAATATTCCTTCTATTTCGTCAATCTTATTCTGAGGATATATCTCTTTAGGTTTAACACCTAGCGCTACTTTATATTTTACTTTTGCAGTAGAATAATCTTTTGCTAAAAAAGCGTTATCAGCTACTTTTATCAGTCCGTCATATTTTTCATTCAATGCTTTTTCAGCTGCTGCAGCGGCATCTTGCTGAGCTAACCCTGATAATATTGTTTCTATTTCTTTTAATCGATTGGTTGGATGACTAGAGTTTGGAATTATGCCTAGAGCTTGTTGATATTTGGCTTTAGCATCATCATAATTTTTATTATTAAAGGCTTCATCAGCTTGAGCAATTAACGCGTCAAAATACTCTTGCTTTTTACGTTCTGCTTCCGCAGCCAATCCTTCCTCTTCTTTCTTTTTAGCAATCTCTGCTAATATATTCTCTATTTCTTGAATTTTATCTTTTGGGTATTGCTCCTCAGGCTTAACTCCTAGTGCTGCTTCATAGTTAGATTTAGCTTGATTATACTGCTTAATAGATAAATCCTGATCTGCAGAAGTAATAAACTTACTATATTTCTCATCTAATTCTTTTTGTGCTAAAGACGCATTCAACTCTTCTTGTTTTTTTCGTTCAATCTCAGCCAACAAGTCTTCTGTTTCTTTTATCCTATCTTTTGGATATTGTTCTTCAGGTTTAACCCCCAACGCTTCATTATATTTCAATATCGCTTGCTTATAGTTTTCAGATAAAAATGCATTGTCTGCTAAAGTGATTGCTTCCTTATATTTTGCGTCTTTTTCTCCTTGAGCCATTTTAGCAGCCTCTTCTTCCGCTTTTTTCTTCGCAATCTCAGCTAAAATACTTTCAATTTCAGCCAATTTATCTTTCGGATATTGCTCACTCCCTTTTAATGCAATCGCCTCATTGTATTTTGATTTCGCCCCTTCGTAATCTTTTGAACCCATTAGTTGATCTCCAGAAGCAATTAATCCTTCATATTTGGCTTGAAGTTCTGCTGCTGCTTTTTCTTTTGCTTCTTCTTCTGCTTTCTGTTTAGCCAACTCTTCCAATAAAGCTTCTATTTCTGATAATTTATCTTTTGGATATTGCTCTTCTGATTTTAGCGTTAATGCTTCGTTATACTTTCCTTTTGCTCCTTCATAATCTTTTGAACCCAACAATCCATCTGCTGCGGTAATCAATTGCTTGTACTGTTCTTCTTTTGCTTTCTCTTCGGCTTCTTTATTCGCTAAATCAGCCAATATTTTTTCAATCTCAGAAAGTTTATCTTTTGGATATTGCTCTTCTGATTTTAGCGTTAATGCTTCATTATACTTTCCTTTCGCCCCGTCATAATCTTTTGAACCCAACAATCCATCTGCTGCGGTAATCAATTGTTTATACTGCTCCTCTTTTGCTTTCTCTTCTGCTTCTTTTGCCGCAGCATCAGCCAATATTTTTTCAATCTCAGAAAGTTTATCTTTTGGATATTGTTCTTCTGATTTTACTGTTAAGGCTTCATTATACTTCCCTTTTGCTCCCTCATAATCTTTTGAACTTAATAACCCATCTGCTGCTGTAATCAATTGCTTGTACTGTTCTTCTTTTGCTTTCTCTTTTGCTTTCTCTTCTGCTTCCTTAGCGGCATCTTCAGCCAATATTTTTTCAATCTCAGAAAGTTTATCTTTTGGGTATTGTTCTTCTGATTTTATTTCACTAGCACTTTGATAAGATTGTTTTGCTAACTCATAATTTTTAACTGAAAATGCTTTATCTCCATTAGATATTGCAGCTTGATAATCGGCTTCTTTTTGTTTTTCTTCAGCCTCTTTCTTTGCATTGTCTGCTAATATTTTTTCAATCTCTGCTAATTTGTCTTTTGGATATTGTTCTTCTTTCTTAATTGTTGAAGCCTGCTTATAATTCATTTTAGCAGTACTGTAATCTTTACCCACAAAAGCTTTATCTGCCTCGCCAATAAACTTTTTATAATCAGCTTCTAGTTTTTCTTTATCCGCTATCATTTTGTTGGCTTCCGCTATTTTAGATGTAGGGTATGGTTCCGTTGGTTTTAATGAAAGCGCTTTATTGTATAATGTTATTGCATTTTCGTAATCTGCAGCATTAAAATACCCATCTGCTTCGGTAATTGTATTTTTATAATCTGCTTCTATTTTTTGTTGTTCTCCTAATAATTTTTCAATTTCCCCTAGTTTAGTTTTAGGATATTCTTCATTAGATTTTAATCCAGCTGCTTTCTCGTAGTTTTCTTTTGCTTTCCCATAATCTTTTCCTGCGAAAGCCTTATCTGCATCAGCTATTGCTGCTGCATAATCTGCATTGATCTTCTTTTCATTAGCTACTAAATTTTTAATCTCCTTAACCTTGCTCTTTGGGTATTCCTCTTCTGGATTGTAACCTGATGCTTTTTGATATTGCATAATAGCTTTATCCCATTCTTCGTTGCTAAACGCTTCATCTGCAATTTTAATAGCTGCAAGGTATCGTTTATTAGCTTCTGCATCCGCTGATAATTTATCTTCAATTTCTTCTAGTCGAGACAATGGATACGATTCATCTTTAAAAATTTCAGATGCTTTCTGATAAAAAGGTTTCGCCTCATTCCATTTTTCCTCGTTAAACGCTGCATCAGCAGCCGCTATCATTTTATCATACTCCGCCTGGTTTGCTTTACGGTCAGCTGCTTGTTGTTTAAGTAGTTCATCTAACTCATCATTCAACCGCTCCAATTCTTTTTTAATAGATTTAGTGTATACAGGATCATAATCCATATAACCCGTGTTAGGATCAAAAGCTACTTTTGCAATAGGTTTATTTAAAATTGAAACATCTAATCCTTCTCTTTTTTCGAATAACGTCATTTCCATTGGAAACTCAAAACCATACTTAGCATCTTCTTCAGGTACATTTTTAGTAGAAAATTCCATTCTTTTGGTAACATGGCCAGGTTTTGAAAACTCAATCATGTAAACTGCATTGGGATCAAGAGAAACATCAAACCTACCATTTGTTGGAGAGGTAAGTGTTTTCCATGTTGTACCATTACGCTTAATGGTAATGGTAACCCCTTCAAACCTTTTTTTTGTTTCCTTCTTTTTTACAGTACCTCCAACATCAAGCGTCCATTGTGCATGAGCTACAGGAGCAATACACAATAATGCTAGCACTAACAAGATGCTACTTAAAGGTCTATATGAAAAAAAATCTCTCATCAATTAAATCGATGTTAACCAACAAATATCGGAAATCCATCTTAAAAATACTGGTATAATACAAATATATTAGCCTTACAGCTAAACGCGTTTTGAATTAAATTGTTTTAAGTTAAGATGTGAAAAGGAAATTATTTCACAAGAATAAATCTTTCAAGAATTGGCAATAGCAATAAAATCTTCCACCTTTAAAGAAGCCCCTCCTATTAAACCTCCATCAATATCAGGATTAGCAAACAGCTCTTTCGCATTATCTGGCTTGCAGCTCCCTCCATATAAAATGGTAATTTTATTAGCTACTTGCTGATTGTACTTTTCTGCTAGTAACCCCCTAATAAAGGCATGCATTTCTTGAGCTTGCTCAGAAGTTGCTGTAACACCAGTACCAATAGCCCAAACAGGTTCATAAGCTATAACACACGCCAAAATTTCGTCTTCAGACAGATGAAACATCCCTTGTTTTATTTGGTTCTCCACAACATTAAAATAATTCTCCGCTTCTCTTTCTTCTAGCTTTTCCCCACAACAATAAATCGGTGTTAATTTATTTGCCAATACTTGATTAACTTTCAACGATAAGACTTCATTCTTCTCACCAAAATAAGCTCTTCTCTCTGAATGACCTACAACAACATATTCTGCTCCTACAGATTTTATCATGTTGGCAGCTAATTCACCGGTATATGCTCCCTCAGTGTGTTCTGAACAATTTTGTGCTCCAGTTTTAACACTTGTATTCGTAAAGGCATTAGTAGCTTCTTTAATGAATATTGAAGGAGGTATTACCACCAACTCAACATTTGACGGGTAAGATAGTTGCAATAGATCTGATAAGAAAGAGTTCACTTCTTCATCCACCTTATTCATTTTCCAATTACCAGCTACTATTTTCTTTCTCATAGTTGACTTATTTTATTCGTTACTACTCAGCAACGAAATTAACAATTATACCTGAATAAAAATAAGGCTAAATTGTTATCCGCTGCACAGTATGAGTTTTCTTTGTGTTATCGAAGAAATGATAACCATACCGAAGCG
>Ga0114931_10000582_pt1 | contig 44495 bp, 31 predicted proteins | sample 2SBtaG_FD_89579 | JGI IMG/M metagenome (GOLD analysis project Ga0114931, IMG submission 89579) | Deep subsurface microbial communities from Kolumbo volcano to uncover new lineages of life (NeLLi) - 2SBTROV14_V59a metaG | ecosystem: Environmental > Aquatic > Marine > Volcanic | place: Kolumbo... | reverse complement strand
CCCACTTGTCATTCTGAGTCCGCGCAAGCGGGCGAAGAATCAGCCGCCGCGCGGACTGAAGCAACGCGGACGAAGCCGTGCGGACTGAATTCTGCGGCTTGCTACGGAAGGAGTCCTCAGCGACCGCAAGGGAGCTGACAAGCAACAACGCTCATCACGACTCCGCGACAGGCACTTTGCTTTCAATCGGGTTTTCGCCGCTGTTTTCATCGGCAGGATGCCGGTGCCACGCGGGTGGGCGATCGTTCCATTTTTATGAACCACCATTAGACGGTTCTTATGCTTGTCTGCCAGTCCATAAGTCGCGTCTGATTCTTGTTGAACCTCTAAACCCGTCAGGGTATTGAGCATCCAACGTAACCGGTTTTGGGGGAGGATAGTTTGTTTTCGTTGTCGGAGGAAAGTTATGGGATCGCATACTCATCGTTGTTTTCCGGTTTTGTTTATCTTGCCGGCGTTTTTTGCGTCGAGCGCGAGCGGGCAGACGCTGCGCACTGAAGCCCATGGCAAACAGCGTCGCCGTGTTGAAATGACGCGGGCGCAGGTCCGTGCAGCACTGGCGGAGAATCGGGCGGATTTTGCGGATTGGCCCGGTTGTCTTGCGGGACCAGGTGGCGACTTTGCACTGCCGCTTTGCGAAGCTTACGACGCCAATGCGGATGTCGATGTTGATCTGCACGACTTTGCCACGTTCCAACAGCAATTCATGCAGGACATGGGTTGCTATTGCCTGTGGGATCAAACCAACGGTCCGCAGGCTTCGCTGACAATCAACCGCAACGGTGCCACCTTGTATCCGGAAACGATCCTGGTGGGCGAGCTTGATCCTAATTTGATCGTGGTTGAGGGCGCGCCGTTTGCCTCCTTTGACGTGAACGTCTGCAACTTCACGACCGGTACGAACATGACGTTGCAAAGCGGGGAGCTTGACGCATCGGGTCAGGCGAGCATCGTCGTTGCGCCGGGACAGTTTGTGGCGGAGGACGTATTGGTCTTTCAGGCAACCGTTTTTGATGCGGCGATGCCCTCTGTTGTTTATTCGAGCATGGCCACCCGCGCGCACGTTGTCCGGACGATGTCCTCCCGCGTCGACTGGATCATGCCCGTGGGTAGCCTTGCCGATATTCGCGGTCCCGTGATGGGATTGACCGCAGACACGGTCAATGTCGGAAATCTGACATTTCAAACCGGACCGGAGACGGCATTTTCCAATGTGGCTGATCTTGCGGGACTTGTTTTGGGGGATTGGATCGTTGTTGATGGTCAGTTTGGTCTTGGGGGAGTTTTTGAGGCGTTTGAGATTGGCGTTGAAGATCCGAAGAATCAAGTGCGTCTTTCCGGGCGCGTACAGGGGATCGGACCGAGCGGATTTGTGATGCTTGGGGTTTCGGTTTACGTGTCATCGTCGACGACCTTTTTTGATCTAGCCACGAATTCCTGGGTGGGTTTCGATGCGCTTCAGCCGGATATGGCGATTGAGGTCGAAGTGCCGGTTGAAGCGCTGTTTCCAAGTGCAACCACCGTTGTGCTGAACATTCCGACCGAACCGGAGCCCGAGCCGGAACCCGAGCCCGAACCTGAACCGGAATCCGAAGAACCTCCGCCGGCTCCGCCGTTTTGTTCGTGAGCCTTCGGGAGGGGTTTTGAGAATTGGACGGAGCTACCGTTTTCATTCACGGCGCTTCGCGCCCGGTGCCGGAGGGCCGGGCGCGGAGAGGTCGTTGTCGAACATTTCTCTTTTTCGAAGGGTGTGATGATAATGTTGGGCGAAGCGGTGGGCTTCGTCCCGCATGGATTGAAGCAGGCGCAACGCGGGGTTGTTACGCGGTAGGCGAACGGGTGCTGATTTTGCCTGAATGAAAATCTCTTCTTCGCGCTTGGCAATGGAAATCACCATCGGCGGGCGGACATTCATGTCGGAAAAAGCTTCCATCCCCGCGTGCAACTGTCCCAACCCTCCATCAATGAGAATGACATCGGGATACAGCTCCTCCCCGTCTGCGGCGTGGCGATAGCGCCTCATGATGACTTCGCGAATTGCGGCGTAGTCGTCGATGCTCTCGACCGTCTTAATCTTGAATCTTCGATAGCCGGGTTTGAACGGTCGTCCGTCGATGAAACAAATGAGCGATCCGACGGTCGCCTTTCCCTGCAGGTGCGCGATGTCCATGCACTCCATGCTTCGCGGCGGACCGTCGAGTTCGAGCAGGTCACCGAGTTTTTCCAATCCCTTTGCCGGATCGACGAAAAACACTTCCGGTTGCACGTGTTCGTCCGGTGTGCCGGAAAGCGAGAGGGATTCGATTGCTTTGAGGCGGTCGCGAAGGGTGGCTGCCTGTTCAAAACGAAGCTCTTTCGCCGCCTGTTGCATCTCTTTTTTCATTCGTCGAATCAGGGTTGTACGCTTGCTGGCCATGAAATTTTTGAGGCGGTCGATGTCTTTGCGGTACTCTGTTTTGCTCACCAGATCGGCGCAGGGAGCGGTGCATTGGTTGATGGCATGAAGCAGGCAGGGTCGAAAAAAACGCCGCGACTGGTCATCCACTCGAATGTCCAGTTCGCACGTACGAAACTTAAACACTTTTTGCAGCGCGTTCATGGCATCGCGGATCGCGGTGGCGGAAAGGAACGGGCCATACAGTTTGCTTCCTTTCAAGCGAGGTGTCCGCGTCACATAAACACCCGGGAAGTCTTCGCGCGTTGTAATCTCGATGTAGGGAAAGGTCTTATCATCCTTGAGCATCGCGTTGTGCGGCGGTTGTATATCCTTGATGAGGCGGCTTTCCTTGATGATCGCGTCGACCTCGGATTCACACTCCAGGACGTCAATGTCGGCGACGCTCTCAACCATCCGCGCAATGTCGGGTCCGCGCGTGTTGAGCAGGTCGGCGGAGGGTTGAAAATAGCTCGACACGCGGGCGCGCAGATCTTTGGCTTTGCCGATATAGAGAACGCGTCCGTCGCGGTCCTTCATCAGGTAGACGCCGGGGGTCTTGGGGAAATCGGCAATGTGATTGCGGATTTTTTCGAGTTGAGCGAGGTCCATTTCGTTCCATTATAGACCGGAATCGGTTTGAACGCTCACCTCGCCGGAGGCATTGTCGTCTGGCGCCACAGATGCGCAACCAGTCCTGCGGGCGGGGGGCGTTTTGGTTGTCAATTGTCGCGTGGGACGGTACAAGTGGGGTTCCGCTGCGGGTCCACGGGCGTTTTGGTGGGCCATGGGTGGCGGGATGATGGGCATGACGTTGCGCGCCTTGGCAATCTGGTGCACTACTTTGAAGAAAGGATCGATGATGGACCAACGCAAAAACCTGTTTCGACATCTCGGGATCCGTGTGACGTATTTTGTGGCGCTTACTTTCTGGGCGGTAGCCGGTCCGTCTCGGGCGGATGGCGACGCCCCGTTTCAGTATCCCAGGGTTCAAAAGGGCAACGTCGTCGACGATTATCACGGCACCAAGGTGCCCGATCCGTACCGGGCGTTGGAAGACCCCGACGCGCCGGTAACGCGCGCGTGGATCGAAGCGGAAAACAAAGTCACCATGCCCTATCTGGCTCGCATTCCCGAGCGTAATGCGATTCGCAACACGCTCAAGCAATACTGGGATTATGAAAAGTACGGGATTCCACGCAAACGAGGGGGTAAGTATTTTTACCAGCGAAACGACGGGCTGCAGAATCAATACGTGCTCTACGTGATGGATTCTCTCGACGCGCCGGAAAGGGTTCTTTTGGATCCCAACAAACTCTCCAAGGACGGAACCGTGGCCCTGACGGACTACGCGATCAGCGAAGACGGAAAGTGGATGGTTTACGGGTTGTCCCAATCGGGGTCGGACTGGAAGGAATACCGGATTCGCAACGTCCAGACCGGAAAGGATCTCGAGGAAGTTATCAGGTGGGTCAAGTTTTCCGGTGCGTCATGGACCAAGGACAGCCAGGGGTTTTTCTATAGTCGGTATGATGCGCCCAAAAAGGGTGCAGAACTTCGTCAACAAAATTACTTTCAAAAGCTCTACTATCACAAGATTCATACACCCCAGGCGCAGGACACGTTGATCTACCAGCGTCCGGACGAGAAGGAATGGGGCTTTGGTGGTGAGGTGACCGACGACGGAAAGTATTTGATGATTAACGTCTGGAAGGGAACCGAGCAAAAGAATCTCGTGTTTTACAAGGACCTGACGCGCGAAGATTCGCAGATTGTCGAGCTGATTCCGAAGTTTGAGGCCGAGTTCAACTTCGTGGACAACGTTGGTTCGGTCCTTTGGTTCAAGACGGACTATCACACCCCCCGCGGGCGGTTGATTGCCATTGACATTTCCAAACCGCGCACGCCGAACTGGCGCGAGGTGATTCCAGAAGTCACGGCGACCTTGCAGAGCGTGTCCTCCGTGGGCGACAAATTGATCGCGACTTACCTCAAAGATGCGCGGTCGCAGGTGGCGATTTTCTCCATCATGCAGCCGATGGACACGGCCCATTTGGACGGAACGGTGGATCTTCCGGGGATCGGGTCTACCCGCGGATTCGGCGGTCGCAGAGACGATCCGGAAACGTTTTATTCGTTTTCGAGCTTCACCGACCCGGGGACGATTTTTCGTTTTGATGTTTCGACCGGCGAGCGGAGTATTTTTCGCAGGCCGATGGTGGGGTTCGACCCGGACAACTTCGAGACCAAGGAGGTTTTTTACAATAGCAAAGACGGTACGTCGATTCCCATGTTCATCACGAGCAAAAAGGGTCTTGTGCTTGACGGGCGGAATCCCACCCTGTTGTACGGGTACGGTGGGTTTAACATTTCGCTTACTCCGCGATTCTCCGTTTCGAACGTCGTTTGGATGAAAATGGGTGGCGTGTATGCGCAGGCATGTTTGCGAGGCGGTGGGGAATATGGAAAGAGGTGGCACGACGCCGGTCGTCTTCTCAACAAGCAGAATGTCTTTGATGATTTTATCGCGGGTGCGGAATACCTGATTCAAAAGAAATACACGTCGAAAGAAAAGCTCGCTATCGCCGGCGGAAGCAACGGTGGATTGCTGGTCGGTGCCTGTATTACGCAGCGACCGGACTTATTTGCCGCAGCCCTTCCCGCCGTGGGCGTGATGGATATGTTGCGGTTTCCCAAGTTTACGATCGGGTGGGCATGGACCAGCGATTACGGTGATCCCTTCAAGAGCGAAACGGACTTTAAGAACCTGCTGAGCTACTCCCCGTACCACAATTTGAAACCGGGGACCGCCTATCCGGCCACGCTGATTACCACCGCCGACCATGACGATAGCGTTGTTCCGGCGCACAGTTTTAAGTTCGCAGCCCGACTCCAGGAGGTCAACTCCGGGGCGGCGCCGGTGATGATTCGCATTGAAACCAAAGCGGGTCACGGTGCGGGCAAACCGACCTCCAAACGGATCGACGAGGCGGCGGACAAGTGGGCGTTTCTCGTGAAAAACCTGAAGATGAAGAACATCAAAGAGCAGCTCAGCCAATAGCCATCTATTCCAATTGCGATGAGATTTGAACACCCTCGCGTGAAGGTGTGCGGCGGGCGCTTTTGTGGTGCTTTGGAACAGGTAACGGTCAAACGTGGTGTTCCTCGTTTTGGTCGCATCGTTGTCTTTGTCCAGCCTTTGATGGGCTCTGTTGTTCGTATCTTCTCTCTATAAGAATGTGTGTGAGAGATTCTTCGCCTGCTCGCGCGGAATCAGAATGACAGCGAGCCGTGGGACTTGAGTCCGCGCGGCTTGGTCGGCGCGGCGGCTGATTGTTCGCGCCGCACTCTCCGCTTGCTCACCGTCACGGTTCTGTCGGTGCCATCCCTGTCGCACACGCGTTGCGGGAGATTCGGGGGGGATGGTTTGCTTCCTTTGGCCCATTTCACGGGGTCATGTGGTGCGCTTTTGGGCGATGTGTTTTCGTAGGTCAGCCAGCGTGAGGCAGTTGGCGACGTCGTTTTTCGTCGCGCGCGCGCGGCGGGCTGTGGTGACGCCGAAACGCATTTGATCGAGCTGGTCGACGTGATGGGCGTCGGTGTTGATTGTGAGCATAACACCCGCCACCAGCGCACGGGTGGTGTGTACATCTCTAAGGTCCAGTCGCTGCCAGCTCGCGTTGACTTCGAGCAGCGTTTTTGTTTCCGCCGCCGCCTCGATGATCCGGTGAATGTCGATCTCCATCGGAGGGCGCCGGTTGATCAGTCGGCCCGTGGGGTGCCCGATTGCGCAGACCCATTTGTTTTCCATCGCGGCGATTGTTCGCTCGGTTGGGCTGAGTTTTTGCGATTTGCCCGGCCTCATTGCGGAGTGAATGCTTGCCACGACCCAGTCGCACCGCGAGAGAATTTCATCTGGATAGTCCATTTCGCCGTTGGCCAGGATGTCGCACTCGGTCCCGACGAGGATTTCGATTCCTGGGATTCGCTTGTTGGCGGCGCGAATCTCTTTGATCTGTGTTTCCATGCGATCCATCGACAGGCCGTTTGCGATCGAACTGCTTTTCGAATGGTCGCAAATGGCAATGTACCGGTATCCGCGTTTTTTTGCGGCGGTCGCCATTTCATCAATCGTACACTTTCCGTCACTTGCGACCGTGTGCATATGGAGGTCGCCGCGAATGTCTGCGAGCGTAAGAAGCTCCGGTAAAGGGCTTTCGGATTCCAGTTCACCGCGATCCTCGCGCAACTCGGGAGGTATCCAGGGCAACTCCAATAGCCGGTACACCTCTTCTTCGGTTTGACCGGCCAATCGTTTTTCGCCGTCGAACAGGCCATATTCATTGAGTCGCCATTTCCTGGAGATCGCACGCTCGCGCAGGCGAACGTTGTGCTCTTTGGAGCCGGTAAAATACTGGAGGGCAGCCCCGAATGCGTGTTCGTCTACGACGCGCAGGTCCACCTGCAACTCGCGCCCGTCGCCGAGTTCAACGATGACCGATCCCTTCGTGTTTCCCCTGGCAAGTACACGCTTGACGCTTTCGCATTTTGCAAACGTTTCGATAACTTCACTTCCGTCGGTCGCTTCGCACAAAAGATCGACATCCCCGACGGTCTCCTTTCCGCGTCGCAGTGACCCTGCAATTTCGACGCGTTTGACTCCGGGCAGGGTCGCGATGAGCGAGGAAAAGCGTTCCGCGACCGGCAGTGCGCGCCCCATTGGCGTTCTTCCGCCGCTTTTTTCCATAAAAGCGATTCCCTCGGCGATTTTCTTAACCGATGTTTCGCCGAGACCGGGGAGTTTCGCGAGGGTGCCGTTGCTGATGACTTTTTTGAGATCGTCGAGATCGCCGACACCCAATTCATGGTAGGCAAACGCGACTTTCTTGGGACCCATGCCCTGGATCTCAAGAAGTTGTGGAAGACCCGCGGGGAACTTCGCGGCAAGTGCATCGAGCACGTCGATGTGTCCCGTTTCGAGAAACTGTTTAATACGGTTGGCAGTTCCCTTGCCGATTCCGGGCAGTTCGGTGAGTTTTCCCGCTTCAATAAGCTTTTCGAGCGGGGCGGGGGATTCCTTGATGGTTCGGGCGGCTCGCTTGTACGAGTTGATTCGAAAGCGATCGGCCCCGTCGATTTCGAGAAGATCGGCGATGCGTTGGAAAGCTCGGACCACGTCTGCGTTGGACATGGCCTTCATTGTAAGGCTGCGCGATTGGTTGGCAAAACATAGAGATTGCGCAAATAAAAAACCCCGGCGGAGCGTTTGCAGTGGGTTGCATCGCAAAGGCCTTTTTGGCCGGTATTCTTGCCCGGTATCCCCGGACCGTTGGGTTGCCAAAGCAGAGCGGTGCGAGGGTTGTCTTGCATGACAGGTCCGATTTTCTGCGCGGTTTTCACGAGGCACTTTTCGTAAATGCCTTGTGGTCCGCCGATAATTGCGGACCGTAAGCCGGTCTTTTCCGCCAGGCGACGTTTGCCGGTTATCGCTCCCTCGGAATCTGCGCGGTGGCCGCGATTTCGGAAAACATCGTGCCTACCATGTGTCATGCCCGAGGAGGCACCCGAACTTAACATGGGGGATTGAAGTTGATGAACGAAGAAACATTTCAGCGGAAACTTTCGGAACTGATCGCCGAGATCGCAACCCTCCCGGAGGGTGAACGCGACAAATTAGAGCTGCTTGCGGAGCAGACGCGAGAGCGTCACCGCCAGCTCAAAGAGACCGTCAGCAGCCTGCAGGAAAGCATTGACTTTGTGCGACTGAGCATCAAGTACATGCTCTTTGATCTCGAAGCCACGCGGCGCGAAAACCAAGAGTTGCGTCGGTTGCTCGATGACAATAACTCGCAATCGTAGCCACCCTCTACATGTCGAGACGCTGCAAACGCTTCTTCCCATGACCCAAGTACCCAACCCGCCGCCGGAAACGGTGGCGGGTTTTTCGTGCCGCTGCTGGGGGATTGAGTCGATTGTCGTCCGACGCAACCGGCTGGCCAAACCGCGTAGAGTCGGCCTTGTTTGAACCGATCCAAGATCATGCGGTTCCGGAGAATCCGACCAGTCCTTTACGTACGGAACCGACGTCGTACCGTTCACTGGGACATCCTCTCAAACGGCGCGACATCCCGGGCGACATGCGTGTGATCGCCATTTTCAAGTGCAGTCGGTTATCGGTCGAAAAACAGGGGTGCTGTGCACGCGACGCACAGCGACTCGATTGGGCGGTAGGCCACACAAGGCGGTGTGGCAGATGGCGGGGACGTTTTTCCCGCGTGCGTCAAGGAAGACGTGATGAGTCGGATTAACACGAACGTAGCGGCGCTTCGATCGCTGCATCGTCTGGCGAGCAATCAGGACGACCTGGGAGTTCGGCTCGAGCGGTTGAGTACCGGTCTGCGGATCAATCGCGGTCGTGACGATCCGGCGGGTCTGATCGTTTCGGAGCGTCTTCGCTCAGAAACTCGGGCACTGCAACAAGCGATCGACAACTCGGCGCGGGCGGCCAATGTTGTGACGACGGCCGAGGGGGCGCTGAATGAAACCTCCGCACTTCTGCTTGATCTTCAGGAGTTGATTGTTCAGACTGCCAACGAAGGTGGGTTGACTGACGCGGAAGTCGCCGCCAACCAACTTCAGATCGATTCGATTCTCAACAGCATCGACCGGATCGCCAACACCACGCGTTTTGCCGGGCGGAAACTACTCGACGGAAGTCTGTCCTACACGGTTTCGGCGCTCCCGACGAATGCGATTACGGAGGCTTCGCTTTTTTCCGTGCTGCTTCCGCAGGGGCAGACACGAACGGTAGACGTTCGCATTACACAGTCGGCGCAGACTGCGCAAATCGCGCTGATTGGAACCAATTCCGCCGGTCAATCGACGCTCTCAACAAGTACGGTGGAGATACGCGGAGCGCTTGGTTCGCAGGTTTTGTCTTTCGCATCCGGGGCTACCTTAAGCGATGTTCGAGCCGCCATTAACAGCGTAACGACCGGGACCGGCGTCTCGGCCGTGGTGTCGGCTGCGGCGGGCGTGGCAAGTGCGGTCTTGTTGAACAGTACGTCTTTGGGAGCGGACGCGTTCGTTTCGGTCGAACCTCTTTCCGGGAACTTTGTTGCGAGCAACAATGCATTTCAATCGTTGCGAGATGTAGGACGAGACGCAAAAGTGTTGATCGACGGGCAGCCGGCTGCCGCCAAGGGGACCATTGCGACGGTTCGAACAAACGGGATCGACGCGCGCCTTGTCTTAACTTCGGGGTTTGCCCAGACGGTCTCCTCAGCCACGTTTCAGGTCACCGGTGGGGGTTCGATCTTCCAGGTCGGACCGGAGGTCAAACCAAGCGGGCAGCTTCGTGTGGGGTTCAATTCGATTTCCTCGGGTCACCTGGGGAACTCCGGGACGGGCCGCTTGTTTTCCCTGCGATCAGGACAGGCGAACTCGTTGGGTAGCAAGAATTTTTCCAAGGCACAGTCGATTGTTACGGAGGCGATCAGTCAGGTTGCGTCCGAGCGTGGTCGACTCGGCGCATTGCATAAGAACCAGATTCAACCGGCGATCGACAGCCAGAGTATCACCCTGGAAAACGTAACGGCCGCCGAATCTGTAATCCGGGACGCAGACATCGCGGCGGAAGTTTCAGCGCTGACACGCGTTCAAGTTCTCGTGCAGGGGACACAAAGCGCGCTGCGGATTGCCAACTCGCTTCCCAATCTGGTCCTCTCACTTCTTGGTTAAGGGGGTGTTCGAGCAGACGTTGCGGCGCTGTTTTTCACCCGATGGAGACGCCGCCGACATTTCCGGTTCGCCTTTCTGCTGCACGGAGACAGCAGAGATTTTTTTGACGCGATGTTTATTGCGAAGCGCAATGCTTGCACCTCGTCCGAGAGTCAAAGCGTCGAAAATGACAACGATTGCGCTTCGTGAGGTCGGACTTGCGCGTTTGAGGGGCAACTGGTCCGATTGAGCGGTTCGGCGGGAGTGGCCGATAAATCTGTTTGACGGCGGTGGCACGCGGATCGCGCAATCCAAACCCGGTCCGGTCCGTGGGTCGACCGTGGTGGCGCGTCCGGCGGGATACGGAACGAGGTCGAACTGATATGAGTGGTATTAGCAGCGGAATCGGAATCATTTCTGGGATCAACACGACGGATTTGATCGACCAGTTGATCGCGATTGAAAAACGTCCCGTGGACAATCTCCAAGGTCGAGTAAAGGCAATTGACGTGGAGCGTGCCGCGTTTGTCGGATTATCCGCCCGGTTGCTCGCGATTCGCAACGCGGTCAGCAATTTTGACAAAGAGTTTTTTTTCAAGCGATTTGCGGCTTCCAGTTCCGATGAAAGCGTCTTGGTTGCCAGCGCGGGTGAGAACACTGTCCCGGGTGGCGCTCGGATTCGTGTCCATTCGCTGGTATCGACGCATTCGTTGATTACGCGCGGGTTTGCAGATTCAGATCGAAGCTCGGTCGGTGTGGGCAGTATTTCGGTAGAGCTTGGTCATGGTCGCATCAACGTCGGGACGGACCTTGATTCACTCCATGGCGGTCGTGGCGCACGTCGCGGGGTGATTCGGATTACGGATCGAAGCGGAGCCAGCGCAGAGGTCGACCTGCGGCAGGCGTTTACCCTGGAGGACGTGATCGGTGCGATCAATTCCAGCGAGCAGATCAGCGTGCGAGCCAGTGTGACAGGGTTGTCCGCAAACGGCGCGACGGGCGACCGTCTTGTCATTGAGGACACTTCCGGCGGTACTGGCACCTTGACCGTCGAAGACACGTCCGGTGGCGCGATGGCGGGTGATCTTGGAATTGCGGGAAGTGTGACCTCCGGGCGCATCGACGGATCAAACCTGGTCGAACTGACCGCCGGCACATCGTTGTCGTCGCTGAATGACGGCAACGGCGTGGATCGGCTTCCGCAGGGAGCGAGGGGAAGCGATCTTTCGTTTTCGACAAGTTTCGGTGATTTCAGCGTGCTTTTGACGGATGTGCTTCAGCTCGATGCGGACCTGCGCACGCTCAACAACGGCGATGGGATTCGCACCGGTATCATTCGCATCACCGACCGGTCCGGCGCGTCGGCGGAGGTCGATCTGAGCAACGCCACGACCGTACGAGACGTACGCGACGCGATCAACGATGCCGGGTTGAATGTTTCCGCAGCGATTGTCAACTCGCAATTATTTCTTACGGATTCGTCGAACGTTCCCGAGCGCGCTGCCGGAGACCAAACGCCCGCACCGGTTTTGAAAGTCGAGGACGTGACGGGTCATACCGCGGCGGACTTTGGGCTGGCGGGCGAGACGGAGGACGATTCGATTTTCGGGCGGGACGTGTCGCGCATTTCCACGGTGGGAGACCTCATTCGCGCCATCAACTTTGCTCCCGGAAACGATGGATTGGTTCACGCTTCGATTTCGGCGGATGGTAAGGGGATTACGCTTGGGGCGCTGGGTTTTGACAACCAGGTGACGGTGACACCGGGTCAAGACGATCTTGGTCGCGTGTCACAAACCGCCGCGGATCTTGGGTTGGTCAACGCCACATTTTCGACAAACGATCCATTCGTATCGCAGCGACTCGTCTCCGGATTGAATACGACGTTGCTGCGAACGCTGAACGGAGGCAACGGGGTTGATCCCGGAGTGGTTTCTTTCACCGATGGACTCAACCAGTCCGCGAGCATCGACTTTTCGTCGGCGCAAACAGTTCAGGACGTCGTGGATTTAATCAATGCGACGGATACGATCGGGCTTGTTGCGTCGGTGAGCGCCTCGGGAAGCGGGATTTCGCTGCGCGATGAGTCGGGCGGGACTGCCACAGTTCGCATCGAGGACGTTTCGGGTCGTTTGGCGCAGCAGCTCCACATCGCCGGAACACGGACATTGTCGCAGGGAGATACCATCGAGAGCGGCAACTTGCAGCGACAGTATGTCTCGCGTCAGACGCTCTTGTCCGACCTTCGCGGGGGCAATGGAATCCCTGCCGGAAGTTTTGAGATTCTCGATACCAAGGGTCAGTTCCATATCGTCAACATCGGCAGCGGAACGCGAAACGTAGGTGGGGTTATTGATGCGATCAACGCGGCGGGTGGTGGAACAGTACAGGCGCGGATCAACGATACCGGAGACGGTATTCTGGTCACGGATTCGGCGGGCGGAACGCTTCCGCTGAAGATAGAGGATCGTGATGGCGGGACGACGGCTGCCCAGTTGCAACTTGCGGGAACCTCCAAAGACGGTGAAACAAGCATCGACGGATCCTACGAGTTTCGTATCGAGACCGGTCCGGGAACCACGCTGAACGAGTTGGCGAGCAAGCTCAACGCACTCGGTGCGGGCATCTCGGCTTCTGTTCTCAATGACGGCGGGTCGGTGAACCCGTTCAGCCTGTCAATCACATCGGGTGTGGCAGGTCGACGTGGGGAGCTGGTGATCGACTCGACCGGGGTGAACCTGGGACTTGATACGCTTTCCCGCGCCCATGACGCGGTTGTTTCGGTGTCCCAGGGTGAGGGAGCTGCCTCGCGCCTGTTGACCAGTTCGTCCAACACTCTCGACAACATCATTCCCGGTGTCTCGATTGATCTGCTTTCGACCTCGAACCAGGACGTGGAGATCAATGCAAAACAAGACGTGGATTCGATCGTCGAAAGCATCCAAACTTTTATCACGGCCTTCAACGATCTTCAGAATACGATTGACGAATCAACCAGCTTTAATAGTGATACGTTAGAGCGTGGGCCGTTGTTTGGCGATCCCGTTCCTGATCAAATTCGCAATCGTCTCCAGCGAACGATGATTAGCCAGGTCCAGGGCGTTCCCGAGACGCTTTCGCGATTGTTCCAGGTGGGAATTCGCGTCGGGGCGGGGAATCGACTGGAATTCAACGAAGATCGATTTCGCAACGCATTGGCCGATTCTCCAAAGGCCGTGGAAGACCTTTTCGCGCACCCGGAAACCGGATTCGGAGCCATTATCCAGCAAACGCTCGACGGAATGACCGACGATTTTGACGGGCTACTCACCCGCAAGGACAACCTTCTTGGAGACCAGCAGCAGGCCTTAAACGATCGGATCGCCCGCTTGAATCAGTTGATCGATGGGAAGCGAGCGAGGTTGGAGCGGCAGTTTGCGAATCTGGAATCGGTTCTTTCCTCCTTGCAGGGGCAGCAATCGGCGCTCAATCAGCTTTCACAGGCGTCCGGGTAGTCGTCTTGAGCGATGATCCCCTTCTTGACTCTTGCCGCGGCACAAACAAGGAGGGGGGTGCGCATTTTTTGCGCGATCGGGTTTGGAGCGCAGGGGGTTGAAAGTGATTCGCCGTCACGTAGTGACCGATAGTACCGTGCGCCATGAGTGATTCACAGCCCAATCAGTATCTTCGTGACGCGGTGATGACCGCGACGCCCGAGCAGCTTCACTTAATGCTCTACGACGGCGCGATACGTTACGCGTTGCAAGCCAAGGATGCGCTGAACGCAAAGGACTACGAAACTTCGTATGAAAAGCTCACACGAGCCCAGAACATCATCATCGAGATGCAGAGCGGTCTGCGTTTTGACGTGAATCCCGAATTATGCGGAAAGGTAGCGTCGATCTACAACTTTCTTTACAGAAAACTTCTCGACGCCAACATCCAGCGTGATCCGTCCGCCATCGACGATGCCCTCAAAGTTCTTCGCATCGAGCGGGAGACATGGCAAATCCTTGTCGAGAAGGTCGGTCAGATTCGCCAGGCGGACCGCGAAAATGTAGAGATGTCTCCGACACGAGCAGGCGAATCTCCGAAAGCTTCGGTTGGATTCTTGGCCGAAGGGTAGGCCCCTTACGAGTTTGTATTCCAGCGCGCCGCGTCCGGCGACGTCCAAGACCCGCGTGGCAGGATCAATCGTGTTGCCCCCCGCATCCGGCGGCGCTATAGTCCCTGTGGATCGAAGGCGACGCACGTGCCGATAGACGAGTAGCCTGAGGACGACCAAACGATGATTCGAGGATCACTGCACTTTTTTTTCATCGCCGCTGCGATGACGGTCTGCGTTGCGGCTCAGGATTCCGAAAAACCCTCCGCGTTTTCAGTGGAACAAACGATCGCCGAAGCAAAGGCGGAGCTTGATCGCGTCGAAGCGCGCCCCGAGCGCCCCGTTCCGCGCGAATACCTCGCCGGGATCAATGAAAAAATCGTGGCCATCGAAACCCATGATCCAGGGAATGTCTGGCTTTCGTATTTGTATGGTCGGGCATTCTTCCTGATGGGTCAGACCAGCGAGGCCGCCGGCAAACTACGTGCTTTTATTGAGACGCGCGAAGGACGCAATGAATGGCGTGCCTATCGTACGTTGGGCGATTTGTTTGTGGGTGAGTTTCCCAATCTCGCGGAATCGTATTATAAGAAGGCGGCCGCGTTGAACTCGACGGAGTCGAGCATTTATTACGGGCTGTCGTTGTGTGCGTTTCGGCGCGGAGCAGCTGGCGATGCCGTGCGCCTTGCCCGACAGGCCGTGCAACTCGGTGGAGGAAAAAACGTGGCACACCTCTCGCATCTGGCGCGCGTTTTGGCGGCGGATCAGCAATGGCGCGAGGCGGACAGGACCGCCCTTTCCGCTGTTGAACGGGCCAAAGCGCTAGCCAAGGAGCATGCCGGCGTGCGCGCTTCGCTAGAACAAGTTGTATCCCAGTACGATCAGCTTATTGCTCTTGTTCAAAAAGAATTCGCCGCAACCGGCACCGACGGCGGCGGTTATCTTCGCCTGGCGGGATACGTCACACAGCGAGCGGACATCGCCAGGCGCGTGGCAAAGTTTGATACGCTTGGGGTCCTTGAGTCCGGGGTCAACGCAACGAAACCAAGCACGCCGATTGCGCTTTTGGAACAATACGCGGTGACCCTCGCAGAGGTAGGTCGCAGGGATGAGGCCATCGCTGCTTTTGAAAACCTGCTTACACGCGATGCTTCCAACGCCACAGCCAAAGAATGGTTGATTCGCCTCAATGCCCCCGTGGCGTCCAAGTCTTCCCAGTAAGCGCCCACAATAACCGTCGGGGTTTGCGCCGTTCGAGAATACTGATTGCGCCGGAAAAGACGCGGGGCGCTTACGTTTCCCGCTCGGATTTGTTCTTGGGGCGGCGACGGTTCGGGGGGACGGTGTCTATTCGTATCGCAGCGCCTGAACGGGGTCGAGTCGGGCGGCGCGAATGGCGGGATAGATTCCGCTGATGATTCCGACAACGGCAGCCATCACCAGCGCAAGAACGATGACAGTCGGCGGGGTATAAATCTGAAGCACCTGCGTAAACTCGCTGAGGAAGTTTGCAATGGCCCATCCACAAACAACGCCGAGTAGTCCGCCGAGGCAGCTAATGACGCTGGCTTCAGTTAAGAATTGTTTGAGAATATCCCAGCGTCTTGCGCCGACCGCGATGCGTACGCCGATTTCCCGCGTGCGTTCGGTGACCGAAACGAGCATGATGTTCATAATCCCGATCGCGCCGACGATAATGGATATACCCGCGATGCTGTAGAGAACGACACCAAAGATCGTGGCAACTTGTCCGAGCTGCTGCTTGAACTGATCCTGGGTGAAGACCTGAAAGTCGTCGTTTTCTCCGGCGCGGATGCGGTGGCTTGCTCGTAGCGTCTTTTTAATTCCGTCGATACACGCGGGGACCATTTCGGCGTTTTGACATTGGGCGACCAGCATGGTCAGGTATCGCGCACCGAACATTCGTCCCATGGCTGTCGTAACCGGGATGATCACCTGGTTGTCCACTTCGACAAAACCGATGGCGCCACGTTCTTCCATAATCCCGATGACGGTAAACGTCTTTCCGTTGATCTTGACTGTTTTTCCGACGCCGGGAAGGTCGCCGAACAGATCGTGTGCGACTTTGTGGCCTAGTACGCAAACCATCGCGCTTCCGCGAATGTGCTCGCGTGTGATAAACCGTCCATGCTTGACGTTGTAGTTATTGATTTTTGCGTAACTTTCGGTGGTCCCGAGGATCACTCCCGTTGCGTTTTTCTGGAAATACTTCGTTCGACCCGCGCTGTTGTACTGGGGTGAAACCGAAAGAATCAGCTTGGGATTTTCTTCGACGATTTTGTCGGCGTCTTCCGGAAGCAGCGAGCTGACCTGCGTGGCGCGGTGACTTCGGCGTTCCGAGCCGTTAAAGACCAGCACACGGTCGGCGCCGAGCGATTCCACGCGCCCGAGGATGTCGCGCTGTGCCCCCTCGAGAATCGACACCGCGGAGACGACGGCGCCCACGCCGATGATCACGCCGAGTGTTGCGAGCATCGTGCGCACCAGATTCTGTCGGAGTCCCCGAATGGCCATCATTGCGATTTTGAGGTGAAACATGGCGGTTCTCTACGTTTGGGGGTCGGGATCAGGGACGAGCATTTCCGGTCGCGGCGGAGACGAGCGTTCGATTCTCTCCTGGAAGGTTCCCTCGTGGGACGGAACCGAGCCTGAGAGCAGTTCGTTTCGCAGGGCGGTATCCAACGGGGCGTCGTTTGTGATTTTCCCGTCGCGCATCTGAATCATCCGCTGCGCCTGGGCGGCTACGTCCATCTCGTGGGTTACCAGAACAATGGTCATTCCCGAGGCATGCAACTCGTGAAAGATGTCCATGATCTGTTCCCCGGTGCGCGTATCAAGGTTGCCGGTGGGTTCGTCGGCGAGTAAGAGCTGCGGGTTGTTGACGATCGCACGGGCGATGGCGACGCGTTGACATTCTCCGCCCGACATTTCGCTGGGTCGATGACCCGCACGTTTTTCCAGACCGACTCGTGCCAGCGCGTCGCGTCCGATTTTTTTTGAAAAAGATTTCCGCGTGTACACCAGTGGGACCAGGACATTTTCGATGGCGGACGTTCGGTTGATCAAGTTAAATGTTTGAAAGACGAATCCGATCCGCTGGTTGCGAATGGTGGCCAATTGCTTATCGGTCAGGTTGCTTACAACTTCCCCGCCCAATCGGATGATTCCCGATGTGGGACGGTCTAAGCATCCCAGCAAATGCATCAGCGTGCTTTTTCCACTTCCAGAGGCACCGGTGAGGCTAACGAACTCCCCGGCTTGGATCGACAGATTGACCCCATCGAGCGCATGCACGATCGACTCGCCCATCTGGTACTGCTTGTAAAGGTTATCTGTCTGAATCATGAGACGACTTCGGCACGGTGCTGTCTGCGATTTGAGCGGGCGAGGGTCAACCCTTGTCGTCCTCGTTGCGGCGGACGGGCTTTTTGGTATAGACGATATCCCCCTCCGCAACACCTTCGACTACTTCGGAATAGACGCCGTTGTCCAGCCCCAATCGACAGGGGACAAATTCGGTGAGGTGCAGACTCGGGTCGGCCCCTTTTTTGGGAACGTACACCCCGAGTTTTCCCATGGGCCCTTCCTTGATCGCTTCATTCGGGCAGAGCACCACGTTGGAGACGTGCTCGGACGTAAAGCTTACGTCGGCCCGCATTCCGGAAAGCAGACGCGATCGGTTCTCGCTGGTGACCACGACATCGACAAGGTAGGTAACCACGCCGTCCACCGATTTCGGTTCAGGAAAGATGCGCTCGATCACACCGGAAAACGTTTCATCGCGGAAGGACTCAACGGTGATCTCAGGGGGAAACTCTACAGCGGCGGACGCCTCCGAAAGGTCGGTCGGCATTTGCGCCGAGCTTTCGTGACCCGGTTTGGCCCATTCGGGCGCGATTTCCAAAACACGTCCGATGTCCGATTCATCCACCTCCGCCTGGACCAGGATTCGATCCATATCGAGCACGATCGCGAGTACCGTTCCCCCGGTGAACGTCGTCTTTCCGCCTTGGATCACCGACCCGATTTGCACTTTGACATCGGCAACCACGCCCTCGATGGGAGAAAAGACGTTTGTTTCTCGCAGCCGTTTTTTGGCATCGGCAAGAGTGCTCTTGGCGGCCTCGTACGATGAGCTGGCCTCGGCCACGGCGTTTTCCGCCAGCGGAATGGCCAGTTCCGCCTTTCTTACCGCGGCACGGGCGGCTTCAAGCTGCGCCAGTTGGCGACGATAATCGCTGTCTTTTTGACGGAGCTCTTCGTCGTTGCGTTGCTCGGGTGCGAGCGCCTCGACTTTTTCCTTGCGATATTTGGCGTATCCGACCAGCGGTTCCAACTCGGCGACACGCGCCCTGGCAACCTGTAAATCCGCGCCCTTGGCCAGTTCCAAGTTGAGCTTGCTCGTGTCCAGTCGCGCCTTGGAGATGGCCAATTCCTGCGTGGCCCGGTCCACGCTTCGCTGTTCTTCGTCGCGCTGTAGTCGGATGATCAAGTCACCGGCGTGAACACGGTCGCCGGCATGGCGCGCAATTTCGATCACTTCTCCACTGGCCTTCGCCTTGATCTCCACGCGGTATCCCGGTTTGACCTCGCCCGTTGCGTTGATCGGAAGCGTCAGGTCTCCGCGAATAATCTTGGCGGTTTTGCCTTCTTCTCCCAGGGTGGGAAGTCGCAGCTTCACGAGCTGCGTATAGCCCACCACGATCAGCACGGCGGAGAGTATAACAATGACGACGTTTTTCATCGCTTCACGCTACCTTGTTCGCAACAGATGCCGGCGCGCAATCAAGACCGAACGTGTCGGCAACTGGTTGATAGGTGATTTTTCCTCGCTCAATGTTGATCCCCGCCGCAAGACCCGGATCATCCGCGCACGCATCCTGATAACCCATGTCAGCCAGTTTGAGCGCGTAAGGGAGCGTCGCGTTGGTCAGGGCAAAGGTCGACGTTCGACCGACCGCGCCCGGCATGTTGGCCACCCCGTAGTGAACAATCCCATCCACAATGTAAACAGGGTCTTCATGAGTCGTCGGGTGAATCGTCTCGCAGCATCCCCCCTGGTCCACACCGACGTCAACGATGACCGCACCCGGTTGCATTCTGCCAAGGTCCTCTTTGGCAACCAAAACCGGACAACGTGCCCCCGGAATCAACACCGCTCCAACCACCAGGTCCGAAATCGCAAGATATTTCTGCAAGGTCAGGCGATCACTATAGATCGTGTGTACGTTGGCGGGCATGACATCGTCGAGGTAACGAAGCCGATCCACGTTGACATCCATAATGGTCACTCGCGCGCCGAGACCGGCTGCCACTTTGGCAGCGTTGGTGCCTACGATCCCCCCGCCGATAATCAAAACCTGGGCCGGTTCGACACCGGGTACTCCGCCCAACAGAATCCCCCGTCCCTCCATCGGCTTTTCGAGGTACTTTGCGCCCTCTTGAATGCTCATCTTTCCGGCGACCTCGCTCATGGGCGTTAGCAGAGGAAGGCGACCTTGCGCGTCGGCAATGGTTTCATAGGCAATGGCGATGGCGCCGGAGGCGAGGCAACCGTCGGTCAGTTCACGATCGGCTGCGAAATGGAAATAGGTGAACATCACCTGCCCTTCACGCATCATTTCGCGCTCTGCGGCGAGGGGCTCTTTCACCTTCACCACCATGTCTGCCCTGGAAAAGACTTCACGGGCGCTGTCCACGATCGTTGCGCCGACGGTTCTGTATTCGTCGTTACTGATTCCCGAACCGGTTCCAGCGTCCGCCTGCACGAGAACCTGGTGCCCGCGTCGAACAAGTTCATCCACGCCCACCGCGGTCATGCTCACGCGATACTCGTGCGTTTTCGTTTCTCTGGGAACACCGACAATCATGTCTGATAATCACTCCAAATTATACGGTAAAGACGCCCCCTAACTATATCCCAGTGTGGGCGCCGATGCAACGAGGCTCGACTCGCCCCATGGAATACCCCTGTCCAAAATTGTCGCACCCCGGCAACATCCCTACCGCGGGGGAAACGCGTCACGGAACGGGCGTTGGATGCTTATTTTAACGGGTGGATTACGTGCCGTGCGAACCGTGATTCCGTCGACCTCGAGGGTGATTTCGACGGCGCCCACATCGGCCGTGTTGAACGTCGGATACGGTCGCGTTATCTCGTTCAGACCGTTGATCGTGTCGCTTGTGCGTTCGCTGGAGGACCGGACCACAACGACTGGATGAACCGCAGAAACAAAGGCGGACGTGGCTTGGGTCACGCTGCCATGATGCGGTAGAAAAAGCACATCGGCCGATAATCCACCCCGTCCCAGAAGGGTCCGCTCTGCAGCCGCCTCGATGTCGCCCGTTAGGAGCACGCTTTTGCCGGCAAAGCGGATTCGCAAGACCGTCGAGGTGTCGTTTGTTGTGTACGTGTCGTCGGTTTCCCCGGTGGGCCAAAGGTAGTCGATCGAGACGTCTCCGTACGTTTGCGTGTTCAAAGATGGGCGCAACGTTTCGATAGGGTGGTCGAGGTCGTGGAGAATGCGTAAGAGTTTGTTGGACGTGGTGCCGCTTCGCTTTCGAAACCAGCGGTTCACGGCGATCGGTCCGGTCTTGAGCGTCTCAACCAGAGAAGGGATGCCGCTGAAGTGATCGAGATTCGGGTGAGAAATCCAAACGCGCCGCACGCTCGTGATCCCGCGCGTGAGCAAATACGGAACGATTGTCGAACGACCGGGATCCCGGAGGTGGGAACTGCCCGCGTCGTAAAGCAGGGATTCGCCGGTGGGAAGTTCGATGACCGTCGTGCTGGCTCGACCAACCGAAAGTGCCGTAACGGTCAGCTTGCCCGAATCAGTAGCGGGATACAACCACGCGACAGCGGCAATACCCAGGATCACAAACGCCGCGTTGGATGTCCACCGGGGAACAAGAAACGTGCCCCGGTCTTGACCTTTGGGTAGGTTTTCTTTCTCGATTTTGTGGGGCCATCGTTTCCCTGACGCGAGAACGAACATCAACAGCGCCAAGTAGTATGCACAGATCAGGTACAATGGCGGCTTCGCAACCATTGGGAACGCTCCGGGCAGGTGCCCGAGTCGATCCACCAGGTCCAACAACCTGCCGCTGAACCAGACCAATCCGCCCGAAAACGCGGTCGAAGCCGTTGGCGAAACAACCGCGACAATCATCTTTGCAAACGCCAGCGCCATCACGAGCGTGACAACGGGAAGTAACAACAGCGAATTGATCATCCCCCAGGGATAGACGTGAAAGAAAACAGCGGCAACAATCGGCAACGCGGCAAGCCACGCAGCCAACGTGATGGAAAACCCCTCGACGAGTTTGTAATACGTCCAGTGTCCGAGTCTTTGGAACCAGCGTCTTTGTGGAATGGGCAGGTCCGTTTCGAATCCGAACGGGTTCCAGTTTTGTCGAAGGAGGAAACCCGGTAGCAAGATGAGTCGGATGCTTATGGCGGCAATCCAGGGTTGAAGCGCCGGTGCGAGATAACTCACGCCGATCACCGCCGCCGTTGAGAGCTGATATCCGACATCAAAAACCATTCCCGGATTGAGAATCGCCAAAACGATTACGCACGCGGATATCCAATTCAAGCACGTACGCTGACGATGCATCAAACACGCGATGCAATAAATCATTCCGATGATGCTCGCGCGAAGAATGGGGGGACGCGGCTCCACGACAAGCGCGTAAAAAACGATGGCCGCCATCATCGCAAAAACACGAACGCGCCCGGTCGCCCCGAGAAAACCCGCCATCGTTCGCGCAAGCCACATGACGATAACCAAGTGAACGCCGCTCACCGCGAGGAAATGAACGCATCCCGCCCGAATAAACAGGTCGTTGACCACTCGACTCACTCTCGACCGCTGACCGAGAACCATTCCCTCGAGCAATCCGCTGGCTCCATCGACCTGGGACATGGTTTCGTCCACGAGCAGATGTCGCAAATGTTGCCGCAACGTTTTGAGAATCGTGGAGCCTGGGTCGGTGCTGCCTTTTTTCGTGCGAACGATTGCTTCTCGATGCTTGCAACGCATTGTCGCCACGATACCCCGGTTCCGATAGAAGGTTTTCCAGTCGAACGAACCGGGATTGTCGGGAGATTGGATTGCATAAAGCCTACCGAAGATTTCGACGGCGTCACCCTCGCGGAGGTCGAGCACTGGTTCGAGAACCGTCACTCGCACGAAACCGGACGCGGGGATTGTGTCGTTTTCCCCCGCGATCGACGCTATCGCCATCACAAAACCCGTTCGCTGTGTCCGACGGACCCACGTTGCAAACGGTGTTCGCGGGGGCTGAAACAATCGAGGTTCGTTGATGACGACCCCGCGCAATCGCGCCGGTGTCCCCGACGTTGTCGCATAACGTTCGATGCTGTTTGCGGGGATGACGCGGGCGCTGACGTCGTGAAGGAGTCCACCGGCTGACACCGCCGCAAACAAAACACAGTAAAATCCCAGCCGCCGCCGAACGGGCGGAAAGAAAACTCCCATCGTCGCAACGATCAGCGGAATCGAATAGATCACTTCCGGCGGGGTTAAGCTTCGGTCAAGAACGATACCAACCACCATCCCCAGCGCGATGGGAAAAAGTGGCGCAATTTGCAGGATTTGAAATGGTGGTGGATTGTTTTCGCTGCTCATCAAGATCGGCTCGCCGTGTTTCGCACGTTCATTCTAGGGCGAACGGAGCAATGTTAAAAGATTCGATGCATCCGCGCCTCCTTGCGGGCGCAAGCTTGCGGCGGTAGATAATCATGGGCTGAAACATTGATCGGTTTTCGGAGGTCATGGTTCGTTGAACGCGGCGGAAATAATGTGGGTCGTTTTGGGCGCGCTGACCGCCGCGATGTGGCTTGCGCGTTTGGTGGTGATGGGTCCGATGCTGCGCCGACGCAATCCGCTTACGCCCCGCTCCATCGCGGCGTTGCCCGCCGACTGCCCAAAGGTCTCCGTGCTGGTGGCAGCCAAGGACGAAGAAAAAAACATCGCCCCTTGCATAACCACGTTGCTCTCCCAGGACTATCCCTCTCTGGAGGTGATTGCCATCGATGATCGAAGCAACGACCGGACGGGAAAAATCCTCGCCGACCTCGCAGCCGGTTCCGCAGATCGCATGAGGGTTGTGACGATCAAGCATCTCCCGGCGAATTGGTTCGGCAAGGCATACGCGATGCGTGAGGGTCTCAAGCGGGCGACCGGGCAGTGGCTGCTCTTTACGGATGCAGACTGCGTTTTTGATACTCCGCGCGCCGTCTCGATTGCCGTCGCCCACGCCATCGAAAAGGGCACCGACTTTCTAACCATCATCCCATCGCTGCAAGCGCCTACCTGGTGGGAACGCGTTTTTCAACCCGTTTGCGCCATCGTATTGATGTTCTGGTTTCAGCCTGACAAAGTGAATCATCCCAGGTCGCCGTGCGCGTATGCCAACGGCGCGTTCATGTTGATTCGCAGAGCGGCGCTCGAGACCATGGGGGGGTATGAAGCGGTCCGCGGTCATATCACCGAGGATACGAAGCTCGCACAAATCGCCAAGGGGATCGGTCTGTCGCTTCGCGTCGAAGAAAACGCGGGACTTTACCACACGCGTATGTATGAGACGATGTGGAGTGCGTTTGGCGGGTGGAGTCGCATTTTTGCTGGCGCCCTCGTGCGTCCGGGCAAGGTCATCCTTGCGATTGTGCTTCTTGCGATTTTCTCCGTGGGACCTTGGGTAGGATTTGCGCTTGCTCTTGGGTGGGGAAGCTCCCATGCCGGCGGGGCGAAATGGGCGATCGCCGTGTGGGGATTGGCCGTGGTTTTGAAGCAAGCGGCGATGCTGCGACTCTATGGAGCAATTGGTTTCGGTCGAATCTGGTCCTTGGGCTATCCCGTCGGGTCTGTTGGAATGCTCTTGATTCTTTGTAACGCATTGCTGAAAACGAGCGGTTTGACCACGACCACCTGGAAAAACACGACGTATCGCGCGGGCGGCGAAAGTACGGAGTCTTCTTCGGTTGGAACGCCGGAACCCGCTCCGGTCGCCGAAAACTCAACCTCCTGAAGAATGGGTGACAATGACTGTCGAGCAACCACCGGCCAAACAGTCCACAGAGGAGGTTCGCAACCCACGTGGTTTCGCCATGCGAACCGGAATCTTGTTTCAAACGATCGGTTCCGCTTTCCTTTTCGGTGGATGCCTTCTGTGGTCGATCAGCGGAAATGTCGTAACACCGGAATCAAACCCCCCGCAGGACTGGCTGGGATACTTCGCAAGTCGCACGTCGGCCGCTGCGTGGACGGTCGGTGTTGTAACGGGTTTTGTGGGCGGACTCGCGCTTGCGTCGGTAGGTGTTGGTCTTCACGGAGAACGCCCCTCCAGCGGGAAACTCGCGGTGGGAGTAACGGCAATACTTTTTGTGCTTTACGCTTTGGTGGCCGGGGTTCTGGTCGTTGAGGAGGGGCACTGGGGTGCGGCGATCATCCCGACGGTGCTATCCGTCGTGATGTTGTGTCTTTTTCTGCTCGCGCTTCGGTGCGCGCATCTTTTCCGTCGTTTCCCCCCTCCACCGCATACCGAAGCAACCGAGGAAATCCTCGACGAAATCCGCAAACAACGCGCAGAACGACGAAAGTATTACGACGCATGAATCGATCGCAACAAACGCAGCGCCGACAATCAAAGCGGCGACCGTGAGGGAGCCGACAAACAAGGGACAACCAGAGAGATTCGCAGGTTGGGTCATCGACCCAACACCGGGCTTATTGTGCGCACGGAACGAACGTTAGAATACATCCCTTCGTTCGTCCGACGCATTCCGGATTCGTACCGCATTCGCAGGTCGTTCCGTTGGAATCGCCGCAGTCCGTGTTGATCGAAGCCGCAATTGTGATTGGACATGAGCAGTGATTCCCCGAACATTCACAATTGCATTGGGCGCAATGGGTCGGTGGGGCAAGCCTTGGCGAACCCCCACTGGCGAGCACGGCGCGACCGTTCGCGTCGACGTGTAGGATCGGTTCTGTCCAATCGTCACCTACTGCCACGCCGCCCTGGCTTCCTTGCGGCTCGAGGATGCGCGCTTCGGTGCCCACATACAACCGCTCACCCGCTTTGAGTCGGATGTCACCTCCGCCATTGAGGAAAAGACGCAGCGAACTGTTGCCGCGATTCTCGACAACCCCACCGATAATGAAATCGCCGATCGAGACGGCATCGCCGGGGTCTACGCGAATAGCGCGGTGATCCTTCCCGATCACGACGCCGCTGCTTGCATATACGAGCACCGTTGAAACGTCAAAGGCCGTGTCGAGATTGTCGGTCCTTACGGGTCGTGCATCAGAAATCTGAACGGGTCTACCGAAGATGGCGTGATGTAAGACAACGGGTGGGACCGGTTCCTGCAGTGCCGAATAGATCCCGTTTCCTCGAACGGTCTTAGAACCCGATTTGCTCACGTCGTCTGAATGTACCTGTGCCGCAACCGATCCGGCAACAAACAACGCCGAGATCAACAGAAGTCCACATCGTGTGTTCATGGTTGATCCTCCGAAATGACGACCACATCGTGGCGGCCCGCTGCCACCCAATGCCATCGGGGATTAGCGCGCCAACCCTTGAGCTGTCAACCGCCCATCGCGTGATTTTTTGAAAAATAATAAAATATCGCATTCAATTAAGACTGAAACATAGGCAATTGTATCCAGTATTCTCAAACTGACCGTTTTTGCTGCACGGTGCGACTTAAGTACTGCTACGACAAGCGCTTACGGTGTTTCGGCATCCCGCGAAAAACGAGATCGGCGTTCGCATTCTCCGAGGCCACGACCCTTCAAAACTCCGGAAACAAGAGCGTTTTCGCGGGTCCAAAGGCCCCGCCATCGCGAAATCGGTCAGTTTAAGCAGTATTATCCGCGGGTTACCCCAGTTTTCCCGTCGAAATAGCATGATCTCACTGCGCACGTCCGTGCGACGTGCATCTCCACAACAAGCATAAGGGCAAGGTCGACATGGCTCGACGCAAGCGGTGGGCATAAGAACCGATCCCAACAAACGCATCGCCGACTTTGCACCCGTGAACACCGGCAAGGTGCCGGTGCCATACCATTTGGGGATGGGTTTGAAAACGGTGGAGTGGGCGGGTAAGCCGAATTCTGTTTCTCGCGTAAGCGATCAGACGATCATTTATCTAGGTCGACGGTCGCCCGCCGACTCGAGCGCCCTACCCGCGGCTTACGAATGCCATAATATGGCACTCGATGAGACGGGCCGCCTCTCGCCGCCTATTTGGGCTTGCTGGCGGTGGGGTTTACCCTGCCGCAGTTGTCACCAACCGCGCGGTGCGCTCTTACCGCACCTTTTCACCCTTACCGGCGGATCGAAACCCGCTTGGGCGGTATCTTTTCTGTGGCACTATCCCTCGGGTCGCCCCGGGTTGGTGTTACCAACCACCGTGCCCTGCCCAGTTCGGACTTTCCTCCCAAGGCGGTACAAAACCGACCTGGGCGATCGCCTTCGCCCACTCCACCGGACGTATTCTACGACCGGAGAGGGAACTTCGCTACGCGCTCCACGCGTGTCTCCGCCGCGCAGCCGATTCGACAACGCTTACTTGGGAACCGTGATGCACTCGCACCAAGATCTCGTGCCGCCATTGGGGTCGTTGACTGTCACCCTTATGCATTCCTGATTGCGGCTGCAAGATCCCTCGCACGACTCGGTACAGTTGCCGCTCTCATCGCAGCTTCGCACCGAAGTGCAACCGCCGGCACTGAGCAGTACGCCAGAACCAATCACGATATCCTCCCGCTCATCCGTCGATAGGACGACTTCATTCCTCCCGGAGTTGATCACCAACCCGGAGGAAATCGTGTCGCCCACCAGTAGTTTTCCAACGCCTATCGCTTCGTGAACGGCTAGATTTCGGTCGGCCCCGCTTCTCAAAACGAACGCCCCGAGTTTCTCAGGCAACACCTCAGAAAGACGCTGCTTGCCTGAAGCTCTGGTTGGCCCCCGCATGGTTGCATCTTTTTGCGCCAAAGTGACGCTCGATGTCAACACCACCGCGACAAACGCAGTCAAGGTTAAGCTCACCAACAGATTCCGATGCATTGGAATTGCTATCGCAGCCATTTTCCTGGCCTTTTACAAAGGTGGTGGAGGAGGTGGTGGTGGTCACGCGACTTGCCCATGCCGCCACCCCTCTGAGCGGCGTTCTGCGCTGGAATTATTAGGATGTCAGGGGGACTTCTGTGGGAATACCCCACTTTGAAAGGCTTTAATCCGGTGGTTGTGCAAGCCATTTCGACGGACGCTTCGCTGCTGCCGGCGGGCTGGCTGCCTTGGGGCGTTCGAGGATGCCCCCCTTGCCGGGCATCAATCCCGCCCCGACACCGGCGGGGACAGGCGCCGGCGCTTTGGGTGGTGGGGCTGGCTTTTCTTTGGGATCCTGTTTGCCGGTCGATGGCACATCGTTTGACGTGTCATCAGAAAACCCGGGGTCTTGTTCCTCTTGAAAATCGTCAAGGAACTGTCGGTCCTGGCGCTGCCAATGTTGGATGACTTCGTCGACGTTGCTGTGCGCCTGGTCCGATGACCAAAGTTGGAAAAAGTCAAGATTGCTCGACCGTGGCGCCGGAGAAGGCATCTCCACCTGCGTACGCATGGGCATCAGCACGCTGTCGCCAATGACGAACGCCTCTCCCGGTCGAAGCGACGGAAGCATTTGCATCACCCCTGCAAAATGGTCGCCGACCACCTTGGCCACGTACGTCTGATCTTCCGGGTTGCTAAGGCGCATCACAATAAAGCTGTTGCACTGCGCCAAAACGGTTTCCGAAAGCTCGGAGGGTCGCTGCGAAATGATCATGGCGCTCACGCCGTATTTTCGTCCTTCCTTCGCGACCCGCTCGACAACGCCTTTGGCAAAATTCTTTCCGACATCGACGCGTGGAATGTAGTTGTGTGCTTCTTCGAAGACCAAAAGCGTCGGGTGGCGATCCTTGGCGGGAGTCCAAAAATTCAAGTCAAAAAGAAGCCTAGTCAGTACTGCCACGGTGATGTCAATGATTTCGAACGGGATTCCCGAAAGGTCAACGATTGTGATGTTGCTACGCGGTTCCACACGACCGGTGAGCACTTTGATGAGGTGGTTCATCAGGTTCGATCGCTGGTCGGGTCCGTCCTTTCCCTCGATATGGCCACGAAAATATCGGGACTTCAATCCGTGCTGGATCGGATTCAGCAGGAACTCGTAGCGTCGATCGTTGAATTTTGTATCGAGCTTGTCCACAAACCCAAGAAGTCTGCCGAAGTAAAGCGGGTGAGAGGTTTCTCCTTCGGGGTTGCCACGGTTGAACTGGCAGCGCTGTTCACGCATCAGCTTTTGCTGTTCTTCGATCGGAAGCGAACGCAGCGACAATTGATTGAACGCAAGATGGTCGTCGTTAAGAATAAATCGTGCGTCGTTGAGGTTTTCCGCATACGTTTTCAGATTCTCCAGCGAAAAATAAATCGGCGTGTCGAGCGTGAGCGACTCGGTCAGTCCCAGGTCTTCGGCGGCATCCTGCTTGAACTCTAACAGGGCAGATCGCAGAAACGATATCTGGGTTGAAACGTGCAATGGGTTGGACCGGTCGACGAATAGCTCCTCGATCTCCTCGTATTTGAGCAACCAGTAGGGCAGAACCAAGTCGTCCGCACCGAGGTACGTGACGTTGGCATTGAGTTGTCCGTCTTCATCGCTGAAGGCAGCGCGGTACTCGCCGTGCATGTCGAACATGATCACCTGCGACTGCCGCAGGTCGGTCAGTTCGTGAAGGATTTTGGCCGTCGTGCAGCTTTTCCCTCCCCCGGTGTTGCCCACGATCGCCACGTGTTTAGAGAGCAACTCGGTCCCGAGTACTTTGACGTCGTAGTCCGGGTTGAGGCAGAACTTTCCCAGGACAAAGCTCTGCGGATGTTTGGAACCAGCCAGCAGTTGGTCAAACGACCCAAAAATGGATTCGAAATCGCCTTGAACCGCGACCCAGACATCGTCGCCGACGATGGGATAGTCATTGACCCCGCGCGCGAAACGTCCCTGCTTGATTTCACCAAGGAGCTGGATTTGCATGAGAAGTTGCGGCTCGACATCCACGACCGCAACGTCCTGCCGCCCGGTTGCTGTGACAAAACCGACCAACGTTCGATCGTTGATCGGGATGGTCACGTACGATCCGAGCTGTCCGACGCGATAGGTTTGTCCCTCGTGCTCAAGATTGAGGTCAGGGGCAGTGATGAGTACTTCGATCCCGGTACTGTCCACCCGGACGACGTTTCCAACTTTAAGCGGGTTCATACTGGCTCCTGTGGTCGTTTCGTTGCCTATCGCGCGCGGAGAACCATCCAGAGTCATCGTACAATCCGGCGGGCAAGGCGAGCGGGACCATTCGCACCCAACGCGAGTCGGTCTTGGACGGTCCTATCGGTCCAGCAGAACGGCATCTGATCGAAAAATGTTGGGGAGAGTGGCGAGCTGACCGCCTGGGGTGCTATCATCCGATAAAGAGAGGGCGTTTTTGATATCGTCAGGCTTTTCGGGAGCAAAAGCGATGGAAAAAGGAATAATTGTGGTGTTTCTCGCCGCGGCTGTGGCGATATTCTTCGCCGTAATCCGCAAGGGTGGCACGTGAGCTCCGAAACACGCACCCCAGGTGGATCCTGGTAAGAGCAAAAAGGGCGATCAGTAGCGAACGTCGGCGAAAGGCCGCTTCCCGGTGTCATTGTGAACCAGCCTTCAAAACTGTCGTTCCGAGTCCGCCTCCAAACGTGTCATTCTGAGTTCGCCGGAGGCGGGCGAAGAATCTCCCGGTGCCTCAAGCGCGTTTGATCCTCCAAGCGAGATGCTTCGCTGCGTTTCGCATGACAGATCAAGACATGGCAGGTCGAGGCGTAGCGAATTGGGCGTGGAACGATGGGTCAGGGCGTGATGAGTCGGGTGTGACCAATCAGGCGCGGCAGGGGCCTCCCAACTGTTACGGATTTACGGGCGAATTTCTCCCTTTGACCCCTCGCCAAAAGGGTGTGATTTTGTTACGATGCCCCGTTTCTGTCGGAGACGGGGGCCTCCGACGAGGTCTGGCACGCGGTTTGCCCCGCGTGTCTGTGTATCCGGAGAACTCATTCGGGCGGATTTTCCGTAAGACGCATCGCCGCGACGTAGTCGGCACTTGCGGTCCACCGCCTTTTTCAACGTTTTTCATTTGGAGGAGCCAGGGAAATGTCGACGCTTAACCCCTTTGCTATCGCTCAGGCTCAGCTTGACGAGGCAGCCGAAAAACTCGGTCTCGACAAAGCGACACACGAGCTTTTGCGATGGCCCATGCGCGAGTATCACTTCACGCTTCCGCTTCGCATGGACGATGGGAGCACGAGAGTTTTTAAGGGCTATCGCGTGCAGTACAATGCCGCCCGCGGTCCGACCAAGGGGGGGATTCGCTGGCACCCTGATGAGACGATCGATACCGTGCGCGCTTTGGCTGCGTGGATGACGTGGAAGACATCGGTCGTGGATATTCCCCTCGGCGGCGGTAAGGGCGGGATCATCTGCAACCCCAAGGAGCTTACCAACGGGGAAAAGGAGCGCCTAGCCCGCGCGTTTATCCGAGCGGTGGGACGGGAGCTAAGCGTTCATCGTGACGTGCCCGCACCCGATGTGTACACCACGCCGCAAATCATGGCCTGGATGATGGACGAGTACGAAACCATGATGGGGTACTCCCATCCGGGGATGATTACGGGCAAGCCGATTCCGATCGGCGGGTCACAGGGTCGCGGTGACGCAACAGCCCGAGGAGGGGTCTACGTCGTGCGAGAAGCCGCGAAAGACCTCAACATCGATATGGGCAAGTCGACCTACGCGATCCAGGGATTCGGCAACGCCGGTCAATTTGCGGCCACCTTGCACCAGGAGATTCTCGGCGGTGGCAAGCTGCTTGCGGTGTCCGATTCGCGCGGGGGGGTGATGTGCAAGGAGGGGTTTGATCCCAAGGCGATGGTCAGGCACAAGCTGGAGACGGGACGGGTGGCGGACTTCCCCGGTTCGACACCGATCAGCAACGAGGAAATCCTTGAACTTGAATGTGACGTGCTCTATCCCGCGGCATTGGAAGGTTCGATTACGCAGAAAAACGCCGGAAATATCAAGGCGAAGATCGTGTGCGAATTGGCCAACGGTCCAACCACGCCCGAAGCGGACAAAATCCTGTTTGAAAAGGGCGTTTTCGTTCTTCCGGACTTCTTGGCCAACGCGGGCGGTGTGACGGTTTCCTACTTCGAGCAGGTACAAAACACCTACAACTACTACTGGTCGCTGGAGGATGTCCGGGCCCAGCTTGACCGCAAGATGACCGACGCCTATCGGGCGGTGAAGGCGATGGGCGACAAGGCGAGGGTACCCAACCGTCTGGCCGCATACATGGTTTCGGTAGCGCGGGTGGCGGAGGCGTGCAAGCTGCGAGGGTGGGTGTAGACCGACCGCACAGTCCGGCAAATGACAAAACCCCGACCCGGGTTCCGATAATCCGGGTCGGGTTTTTTCATGCGCAGTCCAGTTTAATCCTGAGTTTCGAGAAGCTTCTGCGGACTTGGAGAACCGGATTCGCAACTGGGCAGGCTCTTCGTATACAATATCTATGGTCCGATGGTCGTGAGCATATCTCCATGTTGTGCTCCAAATCGGATGATAGCCTGATGCTAGTTTATGCTAAAATATCAAAAATTAGCACAATTTTCTTGACGTCGCTCTTTTTTATACTAATTTAGTATTTATTAGCACAAATTAGCAGATCGTAGGCGATGGATTACAAGAAATGAAGATGCCCAGGACACCACCCAGCTTTACGAAGCTTTTGCAGGATGCGCAGGACGCGGGTCGCCTCGCAGACATTCTCGGGGCTGCCTCGGAACCTGAAACAGACTCAAAGTACCTCCACTGGGACAAGCTCCGCCACCTACCGAAACCAGACGGACTCACGACAGAGGAGTGGTGGCTTGCCGTAAAACTCAAACGTAGTGCTCATCTTCGTCGGCTTGCTCTGAAGGATCCAAGGGGCGTTCCTTTCTCATATGCAACGCCCGATCCAACACCGGAACGACTGCATGACGTCGACCTGCTGGCAGGGGGAACATTAAAAGACACCGATCCGCTCACGAACCCGGCGACGAAGGACCAGTATCTTCTTCGCTCGCTGCAGGAGGAGGCGATCACATCAAGTCTAATCGAAGGTGCTGCGTCAACCAGGGAAAAGGCTCGCGAGCTGTTGCGTTCGGGACGCAAGCCGCGGGATCATGCGGAGATGATGATCGTCAACAACTTTCTGACAATGCGGCGGCTTGCAAAACTGCACGATCGGGAACTCTCTGTTGAACTTGTGTGCGACATTCACAAATGGATCACCAAAGGAACGCTTAAGGATCCAAACGACGAGGGACGCTTCCGCACACCTGGTCGACCCATTGGTATAGTGGACGCTGAAAATAGTGTCTTTCACGTTCCGCCGGACGGAAAGGAACTTGCAGAGCGTATGGAAGCGATGTGCGCGTTTGCCAACGATAAGAGCAACAGACCGTTTATTCACCCGGTGCTGCGTGCCATCATTCTGCACTTTTGGCTTGCGTATGACCATCCCTTTGTGGACGGAAACGGTCGTACGGCTCGTGCGCTGTTCTACTGGTCGATGCTTCGCAGCGGGTACTGGCTTGCCGAGTTCATCTCGATTTCGGAGATTATCCTCAAAGGGCCTTCGAAATACGGTACCGCATTTCTCTACACGGAAACCGATGATAATGACCTTACCTACTTCATTCTGTATCACCTGGAAGTACTACGGCGGGCGATTGAGGCACTGTACGAATACATCGATCGCAAGACCAAGTCGCTTCGTCGATTACAACAGAAGATACGAATGGGTGCGACGTTCAACAACCGACAGTGGAGCCTGCTTGACCACGCGCTCAAGCATCCGAATCATGAATACACCATCGAGTGGCACCGCGGTCGACACGGCGTTGTGCATCAAACTGCACGTACCGACTTGCTCGAACTTGCCGACAAAAGGCTGTTGGAAAAGCGGAAAGTGGGTCGACAATGGCGGTTCACTCCCGTTGCCAACCTAGAAGATCGCCTGCGGGAGTAGTGCTTTACCGCCTGCTATGGTTGGGGTTGGCGATATCCGCTCTCTTCTGTGAAGCCGGGTCTGTCAAGGGCAAAGAGGTTCGATCGGTCTAGCCTTTTATCCGAGTTTTCGTGGAGGGGGTCCGCCTGCGTGATGTTTTCGCCGTCTTTGAAGCAAAGGTTGCCTTTACTCTTGTCCGCCCGGGCGGATTTGCGGGCCGGGGACGGTGACGCTTGCAGAACGCTTTATTCTGCTTCCCCGTGGTCCCGCAGCGATCAGCGAGACGTTGTACGTTCCGGGTTTTGCGAAAACATGGACGGGCTGGGCCACGACCGATTCGTCTCCGTCTCCGAAGTACCAGCGAAATTGTTTCGGCGTCAGTGACGCCCTGGTTTTGAAATGAACTTCCAGCGGTTTCATCGGGTCGGGGGTAAAAGCTCGGATTTGAAGCCACGGGGTTTTACGCAAAGTTTTCTGAAAAAACAGAACGGCATCGGCGGTGTCCGCCTTGCGAGCATCACCGAGTGTTTTCGTTGTGATAGCGGCACCAATCGAGCGAAGCCACTCAACCAGAGTTTGGCCGTGTTTCCCCTTGATAAAGTCGTCCACGCCGAAGTGAATCTGTACGGGTTGATGATGGTCGATTGCTTTCCACCGACCGGGCAGCTTGTCGTCGAAGAGATCGGGTCGGGTCACGGCGATGGCGCGAAACATCTCCGGGTTTCTCATTCCGGTGTATAGCGCAAAGGTCGCCCCCCGTTTCCATCCGTAGATCAATATGCGATCTTCGGACACGTTGTGACCCGCGCGGACATGTCGCACCGTTGAAACAATTCGTTGTTCGTTTCTCTTGAGGATCGCGGCAAGATCGTGCGGTGTTCCCCTCCAGCGTCGTTTTGTGAATTCAAGATCGGGAACGGCGATCAGGAACCCATATTGTTCGGCGAGCTGGGTCCATTCGCGAATCTGTTTGTGTGGCGCGTCGGGAAAACTCGATGGGCACGCGACGATCAGGGGCCAGGCGCGGTTGCGGTCGTAACTTGAGGGCTGATAGAAAAGGTACTCGCTTCGGGTTTGCGGTTCGGTGAAGCGGCGGATGGGCTCGGGAACGTTGGGGTCGATGAGCTGGGAGCAACCGGCAAGCGTCATGGCACTTGCGATCAAGAGCAGGGTCGTGGTACGCGTGGATGGGCTATTTCCATGAAGACCTGGCAGCATTCGTTCGTATCTCCCGATGTCATTCGCGGGGGTCATCATGCCTGACGGCGTCGTTGTGGTCAACAAGGGCGCGGGCACGGTGATGGCTTGATGAGAAAATGTTTTCGTGCCCGTTTCGGCCAATCGGTCGGGCACCCGGCACCAACGGTTTCCGGTAGAGCGCGACTCAGGGGTTGCCCATGGGCTGATCGCCTCGTGGGCTGCGTCGGAGTCCGTCGCCGGACGCCGGAGTTGCAGGGAGGGTACGGCGCAGACCAACGCTCCGCGGCCCGGAACGCCATCGGCCCTCAAATAGGGACGTTGTCGGCGGAATCCATTGCGTCAAGGGGACTCCGTCTGGTCGATATCGGAGACCAAGAGCGAAGCACACTTTCCTCGATCGGGAACGTGTAGTCCTTTGGTGAAGTCACCCAGTCGGGAAACGTCACTTCCGACATCGGGAAATCCTCCAGGCGGGCTTTCATGGAGCGTGCGCGCGAACGCCCCCCTGAGCGGCGCATCCAATCATTGAATATAAAGGTGCGCACGTCTTGTTCAAGTTTTTCGATGTCGCGTGGTCTGCAGCAATGCCCGTAAACGCCCGAAGGTTTGTGACAGGGGCAAGGGTTGGTCGGTGCGATTTCGCCCAGGCGTCTGAAGTGTGGTTTGAGACTTCTTTGCTTCTTCGCGAGAGCTTTCCCCAGGCGCGTGGCGACCAGCGCGAACAACGCGCCCGCAAGTCCGATCGGTAGCAAAATCAGGGGATTGATCATAGGTAATCAACTATCAGGTTTTTATCTTTGCCTATGCGCCATCGGCCATCCGTAACGACGGAAGTCACCGCGGCGGTCAAGAGTACCAAAAACGGCGAGTCGGTTCCATCGTGTGCCGGGGGCGATCGAAAAAACAAGTCGAACCCGGTACTTTGTCGCGCCCTCCAGTTCCGGTTGGCGATGTCCGCTCCCTCAAAGTCGCGGCCCTGAGTGGGGGAATCCAACCGGCAACGCCAAAGGTCGACACAGAACCATGTTCCAACGGTTGATTCAGTCGTCTTTGCTCCGGACCGATAATCCACCGGGTGCGCGGCTTCGTGCACGGGCCGGTTTTTGATGTCGGCGGATGCTCTCCTATTGTCGGGACTCGAGATGTGGTTTAAGAAAAAGACGCTTCAAACACGGGTTGTCCGCTTCGACACCCGGGACCGATCCACCCGACGCGTGTACCGGGTCGTGGGGTATGTGGCGCTGGTCGTGCACGCGGTTTCTCTTCTTTCAACACCACTGTGGGTGTATCCCGACTCAATTGATTACATTCGACTTGCGGGGGGAATTGCAAGTCGAGCTAACTTCGCTGACGATCTTTTTCTGATTCGTCCACCCGGGTACCCCATGATGTTGGCGATCGTGTTCAAGTTTTTCGGGCAGGCCAGTCCGGTTGTGATTCAGATTCTTCAACACGCGATGGGCGTGGGATTGGCGCTGCTTACCGTCGCATTGTCGTTGCGAGTCAGCTCACGCCGGAGCGTCGCTCTGGTCGCGGGCATTTTTTGCTCCCTGAGTTTGCAGGTTCTATCCTATTGCAACATGCCCTTGACGGAGGTCCCCTTTACGCTGGCATTTCTCGGGGCCACCTATTTTTTGGTCCGCTACTGGCAGTTGCCGTCCGGGAAAACGTTGATGTGCTGGTCCGCGTGTGCCGGTGTCGCGTACATGATCAAACCGATCGGCGTGATGTTGTTTGGAATTGCCGCCATCGCGGTCGGAGTGCGTATCTGGTGCAGGCTGCGAAGCGACGCAAAGGCGGCGGGTCAGCCGTTCGTGCATGCCGCACGTCTGTTTGTAGGTCATTGCGGGACGACCGCGGGTGTGGCGATGATTCCCCTGCTGCTTATCGTCGCCCCGTGGGTTGTTTACCGAACGGGTGGTCATTCGAGCAGCGCGACAGCCAGTTGTCTTGATTATGTTTTGTATCTGCGTCCGTTGGAGTTTGACAGGCTGGACATTTCCACAACCAAAAGCATGGCCATGCTCGACATCCGGTCCGTGGTTGCCGAGGCGTCTTCGCGCGGTCTGGTCCCACCGGAAGCGGATTATCGCGATCGCCTGACCGCGATTCATGCCTACCAGCGTCTGCGAGGATTGTCGTTTTCGCAAGGGACGAAGATACTGGGGCGTGCCGGTTTGGACGTGATGCTGGAGCACCCGCGTTTGACGCTGCTCAACACGATCAAGTATGCCGTGTGGATGTTGCTTTCGCCTGATCCGGTCTATCGTTTCGTTCCGGGGGGGGCGCCGGGGGTTGACGGTCAGCGAGACCAGGCGGCGGAGTTTTACGGGATTTCGACGTATTCGCACGGTCCGGGTTCGTGGGAGAAGACGCTGCAAGAACAGGCAAGCTTTCTTCCCCTGTCGTCGCGTCCGCGCTTGGCGACAAGGAGCTGGAAGGCCATGGTGTCGGCGTTTCGATCACACATCGACCGCCGTCGGTGGTCACTGGGAATTGGCGACTCACTCTACGAAATGTTTGTCCTGTTTTGTTTATCAGGCGCGGTGCTTTTCGTATGGCGGTATCGAGACGGACCGGCTTTGATTTTGCTATTGACCTTCGCTTTCTACATCGGGATTTCAGCCTTTTTTGGAGGGTCGCAGACGCGCTACGTGGTCGTCGTCAAGCCCCTCCTTTGCCTTTGGACCGGTTTCAGCGCGGTTGTGTTTTTCGATGCGATCGCGTTTTTTTATGGTGGTCACGTTGCCGCGCGCAAGGGCTCTCCCGACGTACCGATCTCGCGGTCGCCACGGTCGACTTCCACGTCATGATGACGTAGTTGCTTTTCCCTTTCCCCAGCGGATCGTGTTTCGTTCCTTGATCTGATAGATGAGAACTTTGGCGGCTTCGATTAACTGTTCGAGAGATTCCGCCACGAACACGATGTCCTGAAAAACATCAATACGAAATGGCTGAGCGACCACTTCCGCGAGGCGAAACGGTCGTCGATCGACCTTGTCGGACAGGCAGTGGACCGCTTCCCCGGGCGATGAGAGCATTCCGCTTCCGAGAATCCGTACGTGGTTATTTTCACGTAGCAAACCGAATTCGATCGTAAACCAGAAAAGGCGGGTGATTTCAAGGACGTCAAGGTCGGTGGTGGTGATGTCGTCGATGTCGCCCAGGGTTCGCATCAGTTCGCCGTAGACGGGATCCGCTTGCAGCGCAACGTGTCCAAAGACATCATGGAAGATGTCGGGTTCCTCGATATAGTCCAGCCTGTCGGCTGATCGGATGGTGACGGTGGTGGGGTAAGTTCGCTTTTGCAGGCTTTTGAAAAAGTAGCGTGAGTCGATGTAGCCCGGAACAGCCCGTGCGGTCCACCCGGTGATGGGGCGGATGCGTTCGTTGATATCATTCAGGCTTGGAATTCGGTGTGTGTCCAGACCGATCTTGTCCAGACCCTCGTAAAACTGGCGGCACGCCTTTCCTTTGAGCGCCTCGATCTGCCTTTCGCACAACTTTCTCCACACGGCGTGATCCGCGTCGGTAAAGAGGCTGTAATCCTGCGCACAGTAGATGCTTTCCAGGTCCATGGGTTCCCTTTCTTCGAAAATGGTTGAGATTTAGAAGGAAACCGCTGAGACGAATCAGCGGCAATAGTAGGGGTAGGTGGTCATGTTCGACCACGATGCGTTTGTCGCAGACGGGCGCGCGGTGACGGACGGCGTCGAGAATCTCGGTTGGATGCGCTGGGCCGATGTCACAAGTCGCTGCCTCCGGTTTGGCGAGGTGTCATTGTCGCCTTTCTTTTGCGGCGGGTCAAGCCACGGGTCCAGAGGCAGGGGTCAAAGACCCCGCCTCCGGATCCCTGCTTACGTTCGGTGTCTGTGGGAAGGTCAGTCACCGACGTATGCGGGAGGGTATCGCCGAGAACGTCCTGTTCGGGATCGAAGGGTTAACCTTCGTCTCCGCGTGAGCGCCTCTTATTTCCTGTGGCTCATGCACGGCACCGGAACGGATCAACGCAACCGCCCCCGGTGACGGGCACTTTCACGGGCCTATTCCCGATGGTGCAGCCCATGAGAGAGGTCCACGCGACAAAACGCCGACGGTGCGCGGCCCCACATTTTTCCAATCTCCGGTTTGCTAGCTTGTCCAGCGGTTCCTGACGGAACCGTAACCTCCCTTCTGGATTCAGGGGTTCTATTCCGCTGCGGCTGGGATCCATTGCAGCGGTCTATTAGATTACCGGACGTTGCCGCCTCTGATTTTCGAGGAGCGGTTGCGAACGGGTGGAGCGATGGGCTAGAATGGGGATATACTCACGCAGGGATGGTTTTCGCATCGCGTTGTCGGAGTCGATCTGGTGAACCGCTTTTGCGGGTCAATTCTTGTGGTTTCGCCCGTACCGTGGGGGGTGGGTTCTTCGACCGGACGAATTTCGTATGGAGTGTCGCAATATGACGGGGTCCGATGAGACTACAACGGATGGCATGTGGTTTTCGGAAGGGATAGGCGGACGCGGTCGGGCTGCGGAGTTCATGGCCCTCCTAGAGCCGATCCAGGATTCCATCTCTCGGTACGCTTATCGGTCCGCCTGGAACGCTGAAGATGCGCACGATATCGCCCAACATGCGATTTCTGTCGCTTGGCGTGAGTTTGACCGATTCGAGAAGGGGACGAATTTTCGAGCCTGGATGTTCAAGATCGCGGTGAACGCGGTCTATCGGTTTAACAAGCAGTTCCGGCGTGAGCGGGCGGTGGTGGACGTCGAGTATCTCGACTTCGCTGATGATTCGATTGAGCGTGAGCAAGCTTGGCAGTCGATTTTGGAGAATCCGCAGCGGGTTATCGAAGCGCTTGACGACCGGCTTGTCGCTGCCCTTGAAACTCTAACGGTGGACGCGAGGCAATGTCTTTTGCTTCGGTTGCTGGAAGGTTTTAGTTACAAGGACATTGCGGAGATGCTTGGTCTGCCTCTTGGTACGGTGATGTCGCATGTCCATCGCGCTCGGCGGAAAATGCGTGAGCAACTGGCTGAGCTGGCGATTGAAAACGGGCTGGTGAAAGGAAACGGGATATGAACTGTCGTGAGGTTCGTCGTTGGTTGAGTCCGTACTTGGATTCGGAGTTGGGGGAAACCAAGACTTTCGAGGTCAGTGAGCACCTGCGTCAGTGCAACCCTTGTGCAACGCGATTTGAGCAGGAGCGGCGCGTTGATTGTTTGATGGCGGAGAAACTCGCTGATACCGAACGTATGGATTTTCAGGCGATGTTGCGCGAGGCGGTTCGTCCCAAACCCACAAAGCGGGGGCGATGGTGGATCGGTGTGATGGGGTTGGCGGCGTGCGTGGCGCTTTTGGTCTGGTTTTCGGCGGCTCCGGCACCGGGTGGGTCCACACCGGTGGAGGATTGGATGGCGTCACAGTTCGCCTCGGCTACGTCGCATGGAGAGACGTTTGTTCCGGTTTCCAATGCGTCGGCGAGTTTGTTGGGGCAGGTCGAATCGACGCTGGGTCTCTCGTTGTCGATGAAGTCGATTGCGAGGGGGCTTTCCGGTCACGTGGTCAAGCTGGCGGGTGTTTCCGGGCGCCGGATGGTTGGAGGGGTTCCTTATATCGAAGTTCGCCTCAACTGCTGCGGTGAGCCTGTTTTAATGGCGTTCGCGTTGCGCAGCGCCATTGAGAAATTGGGGCCTCTTCCTGCCGGGATCGAGTCGGGTTTGAACCGTCGGCATCTATCATCGGGACTCAATATCGCTCTTTGGGCAACGGATGACATGGTTTTTGTTGCCACTTCCCGCCATCCGGTCAAGCAGTTTGTTCCGCCCTTTTCAGCGATGGCTACCTGATCCGGTCACGGGCGCATTGGTGCGGCTTTTCCAGGGCGAATGGAGCGGAAAGGACCCGGCAAGACCGCGCGGATTAAAGCGCGGAAAACCACACTCTTCTAAATCCTGGGAAACCGAGCGGACTGAAGTCTCGCGGCTCGCTACGCAATGAAGTCTCCGGTTGATGGATTGGATCTGGCTGGGTGTGAGCCTGTACCAATCATAGTTGCAGCGCGGACATTTCGCCCACGAAAATACCAGCAAGATGCAGGTGCCACGCCGTTGGGGGATCGGTCGTCAATCGTGTTGAGCTTTTTCTAACAAAACGTTGTGCCATTGCGCCTTTACAGAACCGACCGAGTGGTGGATAACTGTTGAGTTCGATGGTTGCAGGTTTGCCGCGGCGGCGACATTGAGCGTCGATTCGGGTGGCAGGTTTGGTTTGGGCGGTTCATGCGAGAAAAACACGACAGGTCGTTGGGCATATACGATTGGGGGATTCGGATGAAAGGGCGGAGGGGGTTGGAAAGGAATCTCGCCGGATGAAAAAACGTGACTCACAAACGTGGGCGTTGAACTTGTTGGGGGCGGTGCTTGTATCGGGTGCGCTCGGTGCAACCGGGGAACCCATCGTCCATGATTCGGCGGTGGCTCCCTCTCCGATTATGAAGCTGCTTTCCGATGAGCTGACCTACTCGATGGACCATCTCGTGTCTGAAGACGGAACAAAGCCGTATTACCTGGCGTACACTGTTTACGACGAGCGGAGTTCCGTTGTTGCCACGACGCTGGGAACCCTCGTGCAGAACCGCACGACGTACAATCGACAGCTCAGTATCGACCTTCGCGTCGGCGACTATCATCTCGACAACACACACCAACTTCGCGGAAGTGGAGCGGCGCAGGTGTCGGGGAGTGGAAACATCGCCCTTGCAATCGACGGAAACGCCGCATCGATTCGTCACGCGCTTTGGTACCACACCGATCGAAATTTTCGAAAAGCAGCCAAGCGACTGACGCAGATCAAGACGAACTTGAAGGTCAAGGTGGAGGAGGAAGACAAGTCGGACGACTTCAGCCAAGAGACGGCGCACGTCTATTACGAAGCGCCCGCGAAATCGGAGGTCGATCCAAGCGCTTGGGCTGAGCGATTGCGGCGGGTTTCCGCGATCGCGCGCGACTACCCGCTGATTTACAACTCCTCGGTGACGCTGGGAGTGTACGTGGGAACGCGATACATGGTGACCAACGAGGGGACGCGACTTCAGACGGCAGAGACGCGTTATCGAATCACGATGTCTGCGGGAACCAAGGCAGAAGATGGGATGGACCTGCAACAATCGAAGGATTTCAACGCTGCCACCGCGGGTGGGCTGCCGGACGAAGCGACCATTGCAAAGGCGTTTCGCGGCGTACTCGATCAGGTGCTTGCGCTGCGCAAGGCGCCGTTGGCAGAGCCATACATCGGTCCGGCGATTCTGATGAACCGGGCGAGCGGGGTTTTTTTCCACGAGATTTTCGGTCACCGAATCGAAGGGCATCGCCAAAAGGATGTGACGGAAGGGCAGACGTTTACCAAGAAGCTCAACAAGCAGGTTCTTCCGGATTTCATCAGCGTGGTGAGCGATCCGACGTTGCGACGATTGGATGGGATTGACCTTCGCGGGTTTTATCGCTTCGACGATCAGGGGGTGCAGGCGCAGCGATGCGAACTCGTGGACCACGGGGTGCTCAAGACTTTTCTGATGTCGCGCACGCCGGTGGACAACGTTCCATCCTCGAATGGGCACGGTCGTCGTCAGCCGGGCAAGGCGGTGATTTCGCGGCAATCCAATTTGCTGGTCGAGTCGAGCAAGCAGGTTCCTTTCGAGAAGTTGCGCGAGATGTTGATCGAAGAATGCAAAAAGCAAGGCAAGCCATACGGTCTGTTGTTTGAGGACATTTCGGGCGGGTTTACCACGACGAGTCGGCGCGGACCACAGTCGTTTAAGGTTCTACCGATCGTGGTGTACCGCGTTTTCGCGGATGGTCGTCCCGATGAATTGATCCGTGGTGCGGACATTGTGGGGACTCCGCTCACCTGTTTCGACAAGATCATTTGCACCGGCGACGACGTCGGCGTTTTTAACGGGACGTGCGGGGCGGAGTCGGGATGGGTGCCGGTTTCCGCCGTGTCGCCGAGCATATTGGTCTCGACGATTGAAATTGAAAAGCGGACGCGCGATCAAAGTCGTCCGCCGATTCTTCCGCCGCCGCCGATCGATGCGCAACCAGCGACAGGAGGGAAAACCACATGATGACAAAAGGGAATGGTCTTTTGGGTTACCGGGTTGGCGTCGCAATTGGACTGATTGCCTCGTTTGGTTCGCTGATGGCTGCGGGGGCTCACGCGAAGGAGACCGCAAATACGGTGGGTTCCAAAGACGTGATGCTCCGGGCGATGGTGGATGAAATTGCCCGTTCGATGGGCAAATTGAAAATCAAGGGATTGGCGTCCCCCTATTTTATACAGATCAACGGACAGGATCGACAGAACTGGTCGATTCGTGCAGCCTATGGGGGGTTGGTCGGTTCGGATCAAAACCGCGGTCGTTTTGCTTATGTTCGTACGCGCGTCGGGTCCTATGCTCTAGACAACACCAACATTCCCCGTTCGTTTGGGACCCCGGGGATCCTTCCTCTCGACGATGACTACGCGGCGATTCGCCATGCACTCTGGTTAATGTTGGATCAAGATTACAAGATGGCGGTGGAGATTCTTGCGCAAAAAGAAGCCTATCTCAAAGGCAAGGCGACCGAGGATCGCCCTGATGATTTTACGAAAGCCGACCCTGTGGTCGTCGCCCCATCACCGGTTACGTTTGCGTTCGATCAAGCGGAGTGGGAGCGGCGAATCGTTCGGTTATCGGCTCGCTTTGAAAAGCATCCCAAGATTCAAAACTCAGGTGTTTCGCTACAGGCGGGTCGCTCAAAAGAATGGATCGTTACCTCGGACGGGACGCAATTGCAAATGAACGATACGGGGCTTTTTCTTCGAGTTTATGCCCGGATTCAGGCTCCTGACGGAATGCGGCTGTCTGATGCGCGTACCTATCTTGCCGAGCATGTCGAGGAAATGGAATCAATCGAGAAGATCGAAGCGGACATTGACGAAATGTGCGAAAAGCTGGTCGCGCTTTCGGAGGCTCCGGTCTTGGAACAGTACACCGGTCCGGTGCTTTTCGATCCGACGGCGGCTGGAAATGTATTCTTTTCGCTGTTGTCGGAGGGAGTGTGTGCCCGACCCATCCCGCTTGGCGCGGGTCAGTGGGCGGATCGCAGTTTCGAGAAAAAACTCGGACTTCGCATTTTGCCTCGTTCCTTTCGTGTCTACGACGATCCGAAGCCGGACACGTTTGAGGGGATCGTTCTGGCGGGGTCATACGATTATGACGACGAGGCAACGCCCGCGATGCGCGTCGAGCTTGTTGCCAAAGGAAAACTTTTGGATCTTTTATCCGCCCGCGAACCGACCAAGAAAATCAAAAAGACAAATGGTCACGGTCGAAGCGGCGGGTTCAGCGACGCACAAGCGACGGTCGGATGCCTGTATCTTGAAGATGACGGCGCGATTTCAAACGAGGAATTGCGGAGCGAGTTGATCGAGGCAGCCAAGGACGAGGGTCTTTCCTTTGCCCTGCGGGTTGAGTCTCTTGCAAACGGCGGGGCAGGGTCGCTGGGCAACCCACTGTACGCCTACAAAGTGGATGTTGCCACGGGCAAGGAACAACTGGTGCGAGGGATGCGTTTTCTGGAAGTGCAACCTCGTGCGATGAAGCGCATCTTGGCGGCGGGTGCAAAACGCGAGGTCTACAACAACATGGGTTCGGTCGGTTCGAGCATTATTGCTCCGGCGGTGGTGTTTGAGGAGCTCGATTTGTCCAAGATCGAGGCAGAGTTCGACAAGCTGCCGATTCTACCGCCGCCGGCGCAGCGCCATTGATGCCCCACAACAGCCTGGAAAACGTGGCGAAAAGGCGTATCGAGACGCTTTTCGTGGCGCGTGCGGCGGGTCGCCGGTCTGCCCGCGCGTGT
>Ga0114931_10000581_pt1 | contig 44504 bp, 47 predicted proteins | sample 2SBtaG_FD_89579 | JGI IMG/M metagenome (GOLD analysis project Ga0114931, IMG submission 89579) | Deep subsurface microbial communities from Kolumbo volcano to uncover new lineages of life (NeLLi) - 2SBTROV14_V59a metaG | ecosystem: Environmental > Aquatic > Marine > Volcanic | place: Kolumbo... | reverse complement strand
TGGTTTCTAAAAGAATGTGAGTGGCGCTTCAATGGAGGCAATCACCAACAGCTCCTAAAGCAGCTAAAATACTGGTATAAACTCTCTAAACATTAGCCCTTAGCTACTTCAGCCCCTTTATTTTTTAGCGTACACGCAGTGAGTGCGGACACAGGGTTTCTACATTGCTACGGCTGCTTTATATTATTCCTGCAGACATCGCCGCAAAACACTCGCCTCTGCCCCGCATGGGTGATTTTTGCAATCTTTTGGCAAGCCGCGCATCGCGCGTGATTATGCAAAAGAAGAAATATGTAAGAGCCTTCAATCTCTTATGCGGCAAAAAAGAATGCCCCACCTTCTCTCAAAAGGCGCTCAACTGTGTCATTTCACTCATTTTTGTGTGCTCTAATTAGAACTATCACCCTGTATTATTCGTATCAATTTTACTATTGAACAGCATAAGTCGCTCATATGACTGAAATATGCCATAAATGGCATGCGGATTGCACTTTAAAGCGAGTATAGCGGTAAAAATCCATATAACGAGGGGAATTATATTATGAGCAATATTAATATTGGCGTTTGGATAAGAGAAATAGTACTTCCATTATTTACATGTTTTTGTATAATCGCGTCCTCTGTCATAAGCCCACTTGTGATGCAAGCGGTAGAGATCGAGACATCGAGGCTTTCGGGACCGTTCCCCACTGCCGAGAAAATTGCTGTAGTGGAAGAGATGCACGACGTATTCTTTGACACCAACAGCGCCAGGATAATAGTCGATGCAGAGCCCGTGCTCTTGGACAACGCCGAGATTCTGAGGAAAAACCCCGAAGCTTTCATAGTTATTGAGGGGTACTGCAGTAAAGCCGAATCCGATACCCATGGTCTCGCCCAGGTACGAGCCGACCAGGTTAAGAAGTATATGGTTTCAGAAGGCGTCGATTCCGGGAGGATCATTACAGTAGGCAAGTGCGAGCTTTATCAGATGGGCCAATCAGTGGAAAGAGCAGCCAGCTATCCGGAGCTCGACCAGAGAGTGCATTTCACCTCTCTCGATAAATACAGCGACAATGATTTCTTCTTCGGATAATCAGTCCAAAAAACTAAAAGGGGCCGTGCGTGCGGCCCCTTCCATACTACGGTAAACCAATTACCACTTAAAGGGTGAAGGTCACCTATACTAAAAAAATCACATAAAGAATGGAAAAAGAAAATGCGCCTAACTTGAGACACCAGCCCTAACCTGCGTCGAGGCTCGTCATGGTTATGTTTACGCAGTCCATTGTGGTTGCGTTTATCACTGTCAACTGGTTCAAGTCTGTAGAGAAGCTGACCCCAATTTCCAATACGTCATTTACCGGAAGCCCGCTGATATTAGAGCTTTTAATCGGCATACAAAGTATGTTAGCCGGCAGATTGTTCTTCTCCTGTTGAATAAAACCCATGTCACAAGTTGCTTCATCCCCCGTGCTCGTATTGGTTACCGTGGCATTGCCGGCGCCCATTCCGGTGACGACAATCTCAACGTCAATACCATCTCCCGTCTCTAAACCGTCAATTCCCGTGCAGCCCTCACCCACAGAGTCCACTGTGCCTTCAGCCTTGGTCATTGACATAGGGGCCTCGGCTCCCGGAGGCTCCATCCCGTCCGTATCCTGAGCGTTGCTCGAGTTGTCATTGTCGCATCCGAAGCTTAAAGGCAGTAACAGCACTAAAGCTAATATATATATTGTGTGCAATTTCATAATTCCTTTCCCCCCTAAGGTTTTTTAAAAGCAGGCTATTTAAATAATATACCCCAACATCTCCAATCTAATGATCTCGGGCAAATTTTGCAAGTTAATCGCCCGTCGTGCTATGCCGGCATAAACGGTGACCATACTTAATTATTAGTAATCATTATTTCAGTAGGGGACTTTTACACTTTGGAGGATGTTATGAGTTTAAACACCCTGCCTACAATAGTGCTTTTGATTATTAGTCTCGCGGCCTGTGATAACAACAGTAATTCAGGAGAGCCCCAGACACTGTATGAGTTCCTTGAGCAGGATTTCAGGAATCTGTTGCCGGAGTACCTTGTTTACTATAACCACGGGAGACCTCATCAGTCCTTGGGGGTGTTCTTCCTGCTGAATTCCTTAAAAAATCATCCCCGAAGTAGTTGATACCTACAATTGCGGGCATAGCGACCCCCCCCCCGGTACGGACTCCAACAAACCAGCGCCCTATCGCCCTAAAAACTATTAAACGCACTGCCGCCCTTTTTTACCGACGGACTCCACCCCCGCCCCTCACGTATGCAAAAGCCCTATTATCCCCCCGAGTATAGGGGAGAACAACGCTTGCTTCATTATCACGTGAGAAAGACGCTGACGGAATAGCACCCTCCTCAGCAACCACACGGTTAGAAACCGCGTCCTGTTGAGGCTCCTCTTGAGATCATAGACCCTCCGCTCCCCACCGACCTCCAGGTTCTCTCCGAGATATCTCCCGCCCTGGAGAGCAAGGCTTATGCCGAGGCCCGTGAACGGGTCGATTATCCCCGAAGCGTCCGACGTTCCACACTCCGGGAAACGATCCCCGCCTTCTCAGGAAGACGCTCCCCATAGCCTCCCACTTATCGACGGGCACAGCTTCCGATAATTTTTTGCGTATGAGATGGTTAGAAGGCAGTATTGCCTTCAATATATCAAGCGGGTGCGCGTCCATGTGCGACATCTGGTCCTTCCGTATCTGAAACGCCAGATTTACTATCCCGTCCTCGATATCGATGAGCCCTCCGTATCCGCCGTCGTAAAAAAAGAGCTCTGCGGCGTCCCCGCAGGAAATACCCCGGAGGCGTATCTTAAACGCGTAGAGAAACTCCCTGCATTTTTTATCCTTGTATCCGACCCCACCGAGTCCCGAGGCGTTTATTACCGCCTTGGACCGGAACGTCTCCCTCTTCCCCGATTTGTTGTAAGATCCCTCCACACGGAAGAAACGTGTTCCGCGCTCCCTCTCGACGTTCTCGACGCGAAACCCCTCTATTCCAAGGGCTCCTTCGTCGCACGCTTCCCTGAATAGTATAGTGTCGAGCCTCTCCCTGCTCATCGAGACTCCGTATTCATCTCCGGGGAATTCGTTCTCCGCCCTGGCCCCGCGGTAGGAATAGAAGACGATCCTTCTCACCTTATTGGCTCCGGCGCCCTCTATCTTACCTAGCACGCCTAACTTGCTCAGCTCCTTCACCCCGAGTGGGGCCAGCATTTCCCCGCAAACCTTTCTTCGAGGCATGACCTTCTTTTCAAGTATGGTCACGCCGAAGCCGCGCCTCATGAATGAAATCGCGCTGGCCGAGCCGCCCGGTCCGGCCCCTATAACGATAACGTCACTTTCCATTGTTACCCTCGTCGGAGACTGTTTTTTGCTGTTATTTTCATACCGAACACTCGGAACTGATTATTGTGCGGGTATGTCCTTCTTCAGGTCTTCGTAAATATCGAATTCTACATCGACTATATTGTTCACCCTGATAATGCCCATAAGGGATTGGGCCTTGACTCCGTAATCCTCCATGTTGAGGTTGCCGTATTCCCCGGTAAGGTGCAGGAACCCGTCCTTTATATCCGTATTGACCGTAAGTATGACGGACTTTGTCACGTTATGGATCGTAAGGTCCCCTTTTAACAGATAACTCCTTGTCGCGGGATCGGCGCTATCTGTCTTCTCCGGCAGTATCTGAGTCACTTTGAATTTAATGTCCGGGTACTTATCGGATTCGAGGCTCATGTGTATGCTTTTGGACATCTTTTCTTTCTCTGACCCGAGAGTGTTACCTTTGAGCGTATCTACGGGTACCGTGATTTCGGCAACCGTGCTCGTTTGAGGCGCCGAGAAGTTAACCCTGGTAAAGCCCGTGACCTTGTGGGAGATACCCCTGAAGTGGTGCATGAAGGATTTACCGATAAACTCGACCGAGCTGACGTCCTCTACGATGTCGAACTCCATGACTTCTCCGCTGTCGTATATATCGGGCGTGAGGCTGCCCGTTGCAGTCGTCGCTTCACCCTTCGTCGAGAACGCGGTGAGTGGTATAAGAAATATGAGTAAAGCTGCCGATACTATTGCTGCTATGAATATTTTCCTTATCATGATTTCCTCCCTTTTCAGATTCTTTATTCTTGATATTCAGAAAGATCTGCCTGCTCCGCTTCTGCGGCTCCGGTACATGACTCTGAAGCATCGCCGGTCCACCCCTGTAAAGCTCGTCCGCGAGCGCTGCTACGATCCGGGGATGATTATGCCCAGCGTTATAAACGCAGTGGCCCGAGAGGAAGTCGAGTAGCCTGCGTTTATCCTCCGTGCATACCTCTGCCCCTAGACTGGACTCGTACTTCACGTTCATCCCGAGAGTGTTGAGCAGCGTCACCCACTGCGGGTTAATGTGCCTTGAGTAAAGTACGTCATGGGGTTCATTCGAATTCGTTTCGTTGAAGCTCTCCCTATCGACTGTCAGGCTGGTACTATAGATGCTCATGACGGGCCCTCCTTTTCGCTTATTTCCATTCCGTGAGAATGGTATCCAAACCGAACCCCGGCCCCACCGCTCCCACCACCTGATGGGAGTCGCTCTTTTTTGTTTCATTACGCATATAAGAGTCAATGATAAAAAATATAGTCGCCGACGACATGTTCCCGTAATCCCTCAGCACACCGGCGCTTTCACCGAGCTTTCCGGCGTCTATACCGAGCCCCTTTTCGATGGATTTCAGAATGCGCGACCCGCCCGGGTGGAATAACCAGGCGTCGATATCCTCTATTCCCAGCCCCGTGTTCCGTAGCATCGAACCCATCTGTTCCGGTATGTTTTTCTCTATGAACTTGGATATACCGGGAGAGAGGAATATGTGGAACCCCGTATTCTCCACGTCGTATCCCATGAATTCCAGAGTCCGCAGAAAAAATCTGTTCTCCGTCTTTAAGATGTGAAGCCCGTTCTCGTCTTTACCTCCCGTGACGATCGCAGCCGCGGCTCCGTCACCGAATATTGCAGTCGAAATTATGTGATCCGCGCTCTTGTCCGTAGGCTGCATGCTGAGCGTGCAGAGCTCGACCGTGAGAATCAGGACGTTCGCTTCCGGATACGCGCGTATATAATCGCCCGCCATTATGAGCGAGCTCACTCCGGCCGCGCAGCCGAGCTCCGTTACCGGGAGCCGCCTCACGTTGTCCTTGAACGGAAAGCGGTTCATCAGGTACGCGTCGAGCGCGGGTATCATGAAGCCCGTGCACGAGGTGGTAATAAAAAGGTCTATCTCGTAGGGCTTGATTCCCGTTTTCTCGAATACGCTCTTGAGAGCGTTTTCACCGAGGATACGCGCGTACTTGCTGTACAGAGCGTTTCGCTCCGGGAAGTCTTTCTCCCTGAGCATCTCCTCCACAGGGATGACGCTGTACCGCTTATCGACGCCCGCGTTCTGAAAGACCCGAACCGTTCTTGCGACCGAAAGCTCCGGCGCTCCACCCGAGGACAACCACTTCTTCGCCGCTTCTATCGCGAAGTCCTGCCCAAAGCCGTAAGACGGTACGACCGTAGATATGCCCGCGATTCTCGGCTGTATAGTCGAATTGTTTATAGGAATCCCCCCTGAATCATTAATTTTGATCATATGGCTTGTGTGTATGGTTTCATTTCGTAAGACTGTTGTTAGTATGATATCGTTCTTGGTCAAATTAAGGGCGACACTTAAATATAAGCACCAATATAAATTAGTTTACTTAATATGTCAAGCAAAATTAGTAATGTGCAAGAACATATGGCGGTTTCCCCTAGAATTGGGGAAATGGCAATATATATGGCGAAAACAATTAAAGAAGGGAGGTTAAAACGGGTATTCCCAATAGTGAGAGGGGAGCGGCGGCCTGTCTTCTCCAAATAGCCTTGTATTCGGCCGGACGGCAATCTATAGGTGAGCAGCCGGGACGCAACGCAATTTTCAGATACAGCAGTCTCACCAGAGCCTTTATAGAGGGTTAGGGCGTATTCGTCGCATCAGGCAACGGGGGTCTCGATAACCCGAGAGGGTTCGCGTTCGGCCCGGATGAGAATCTCTACGTAGTAAGCTCCGACACGAGCGAAGTGCTTCTTTATGACGGTGACTCCGGTGCTCTAATCGAAGTATGCGTGACTGGCGGGAGTGGAGGGTTATAAGGCGCACGGCGGTTAATATTCAGCAACGCGTCGGGACAAAACGGCAGCGGAAGCTGCGCTCCGGCACTACCGGGCTCAAAACCGACCTTCTCCCTCTTTCTCCTAATACCGGCAATAATTCTTTTCTTCAAGCTCAGAAGGAGACTTAGGGCTTAACCGTCATTACGAGGTTCCAAAGGAACCGCGGCAATCCCTTCCAATTCAACTCCGACTCCCCATAGTTGTCATCCCGGCCCCCGAGCCCGGATCTAATCTTTTCGTCTTTAATCTTTAATTCTGCATCTTGAATCATGCATCCTGTAATCATGCATCCTGTATATTTTATGCAGCCGCCCTTCTCCTAACAACCAAAAGTCCCACTATCCCAAGCACCCCAGCCATGACCATAACCCCCCACTCGGATAGCGTCGGCACGACAGTCCGGTCGAGGGAATTGAGCGCAACGCTGCAAGCTCTCCATGTGGTGCCCGGGTTCAGGTCAAATTCAGCCGTCCCCGATTCCTCGTCCTCTGTGAACGGCTCTCCGTATATCGCTGTCAGCATACTTTCATTGCCGATGCTAACGCCGCTTCCGAGACTACCCAGGCCAAAGTCGGGTACGTCAGACACAAATCCGAACGAATTCGCTGCGAAAATTCTCACGACTACAGAGCCTCCCTCGGCAAATACCGAAGGCGCAACCGCTGTCGTACCATCGCCCGAGTTACATTCCACCTCACCAAGAATAGCCCCGTCCGAGTCAACTCCCGTGTACCTTAAAATTCCGCCGCTGAATACCTGCGTACCTACGCCCCAGCGGCACTGGTTCTCCACCCCTTGTGTGGAATCGTCAAAGCGGGCGAATATCCCCATTATGCAATCGGGCGCACCGCCGCACCCTACGACATTTTGGGTATACCACCCCGGAGTGGCGTCGTTGAAAAAGTTTGAGCCGTCACTGTAAGTGGCGCATACGAGCAGCTCAAAATCAGCCCTGTTTCCGCCGGGCGAGTCTATAGCTATTTCTGTCACAGGAGCGCCCGAGGCCGTCCCGCCCTGTGTCTGCCCCTTAAGAAATATATTGCTAGCCTCTGCCGCTGAAAGTGATGCGGTAATTAGAAACGCGCTCAGAATAGTTAAGGTAATCTTGTTCAATGTCTATCCCCCCTTTTGATATGAAAGATTACGGAAGCCCGCTCCCGTACCATGTCTCTAGGAATAAATATATAACATTACCTCTAGAATATATAGTAAGAGAAAAAGATTAAGAGCCCTCATTGCTAACGCCGCAATCCACCGCAATCCCCATTGTCATCATTCCTGATCGTTGTCATTCCTGAGCGCATTTATCAGAAATCCATTCATTCTCATCCCGGCCCCCGAGCCAGGATCTAATCTTTTACTTTCGCCTTTTTCATCCCCCGGAGGTAAAGGGGGATGATGTCATTGCGCGCGAAGCAGTCCGCCGCGTCGCTTGCCGTGGCGTAGTCAGTTGACAAAGCCTAGTAGCTTTAGCGGAGATGGGCGGCAACTCCTTCTTTAATTCCTTCCCCCCTTGAGGGGAGAAGGTCAGGTTGGGAGTGAAAATCCCGCTCACCCCTATTCTCCCGCCTGCCTCGGCGCGTGTTCCTCCGAAGCTTTAACGAAGGAGTGTAGCTTCTGCGAAGAGGGGAAAGACGAATCATACAGCTTGGCTTTTATAAACATAAAATAGAAGTTACATTGGAGTGTTTATCTGTTATTCTTTCCATCGATTAAAGTAAAGAATCAGTAGGCACGGCATGAAAATCTTTCTAACTTTAGCAGTTGCATTTACTTTGGCAATTTTAAGCTTTATACCACTCCATCAGGCCTCGGCTCAAGACGACAAATCAAAGGACATAAAGGCGGAGATGATGGCCAAGTGGCAGAAAAACGCGACCCCGGGCGATGCGCACAAGGTGCTGAATCAATTTGTCGGCGACTGGGACTACACCGTAAAATGGTGGAACCTGCCGGGCGGTAATCCCGAAATCTCGACAGGGGAAAACGAGGTCAAATGGATAATGGGAGGGAGGTTCCTCCTGATGGACGTTGAGGGTAAATCCATGGGCCAGGAATTCCAAGGATTGGGTATCCTCGGATACGACAACGCCAAGAAGGAATACACGAACGTCTGGATCGACTCCATGAGTACGGGAATGATGATCGCCACGGGCTCTTACGATGTGGAAAAGAAACAGCTCACCGAAACGGGCTCCTACACGGATACGATGACCGGGCAGGACAAGCCGTATAAAGGCGTCACTACGTTTATCGATAAAGACAACTACGCCTACGAGTTATTTAGCGTAGGCCCTGACGGAAAAGAATTACGCATGATGGTGATCACATACAAAAGGGACAGCGATTAGGTTGCTCTAAACTGTCATTGCGGGAGAGCAAAGCGACTGTGCACCCTCTTGCAGTGCAGTGCAAAACTGTAAGACCCCCGGCCTGTGCATCATTACACCTTCAACTATCTCCCCGCCTACTTAACTATCGACTCTTCAGCCGCAGGGGTTACCGTACACGTGCAGAGCTTAAACCCGGGCATCAGAAACTGGTTTATGGCTTTAAAGCTATCGGCCTCGACAATATAAAAAATAACGTGCTCGCTGAACGCGCCGTACATGGCTTTGAGCGTCACTCCTTCGGCATCCGCGTTATACAGCGTGCCCGAGCCTCCCGAGTCTACCGGGCAATCGTCCGGCGTATGCGTCTGTGTAATATGAAATAGCATATATCCTCCTTTAAGGGGCGTTGTCTTGTGAGCCCCTCTATATTCGTATATCTCTCATTATACTCTGAACCGTCTCTAATCAATAGCCTTTATAATTATTCCATACCAATCGACCTAGGCGCTCTCGCTCAAGGCTGTATAAATGAACATCTTCGTTACATTGTCCCGATGCGGCATATCGAGCTTCGTAGAAATGCGATTTCGTTTAATGTGAGGATAATACGCATGAAATATTAGTATGATTAAACATAGTTAAAGAACATACTTAATACTATAGATTATTATAGCTCAAGCTCTATTTCCCGCCGTAAATTGCCTTATAAAAGCCTATTTGCCCATCGTATCCCTCCGCGAAAAAGAGAAAATTATCCCCCCCCGTCGGCTCGAAATCCCCGAAGTACCGGAACTTTCCCTTACCTACCGGCAGGTCCGTATCATTGTCTGCCACGAGCATAATACTGCCCCCCTTTGAGACGTATATGCCTCTGTGCCCGTCCTTGCCCATGGCACTAAACACTACGCCGCCGCCTTGGAGTATTTCGGAGCGGACGAACCTGGTAAAATCCCCCTTGCCCCCGGGTATGGGAGTGGAGGTATCTGCAATTACCCTCACGCCCCCCCTCTTGCCCGCAGCGAATAACCCTCTTACCCCCTTTGCGCCCGAGGCCTGAATGACAATATCACCGTTATTCAGAACTTCCGGGTCACGGCTGATATTTTTTATAGTAACGGCATTATCTCCCTTACCTGAAAGCACGGTACCCTTCCCCGCGAGCTCAGTAACTTTACCCTTACTGTACTCATAGAGACCGGCCCCTTTTCGGCTCTGCGCCGTAAATACCATATCCCCTCCCCCGATACTCACGGGATTCCCGAACTTCTTAAATTTCACCTCACCGCCCGGAACCCTCGAATCCGTGTCCACCGCCACTTCGAGCTTGCCGTCCGAGTATATATATATGCCCGACTTCCCGCCAGTCCCAAGCCCCCTGAACGCGAACGTCCCGCCGCCCAGGCGCACGGCTTCACCGAGCTTCTTGAATTTGCCCTCGCCACCCGGCATATCGGCACCTGTCGAGGTGATTAACGTCGGCTCGGCTTTATCGAGCAAGTAGAGCACATGGCTCCGCCCCCCGGTACCGGCTGTGAATGTAATCGAATCCCCGCCAGCGGGGTTAAGATCGCGGAATCCCGAAAACTCTGTGTCAGAAGGCTTATTCCCGGTCTTATTATCCAGGAGCGCATTGACCGTACCGTTTCTATATTTGTAAATCCCCGCCTCGCCCGACCCGTTTTTGGCTGTAAAGGCAAAATCGCCGCCTCCGAGGGATACGGGATTGCCGATTTTCCGGAGTTTCCCGCCTTCTCCCGGCAAGACGGTGTTACTATCGACCGCTCTAGTCATAGTGCCGTCCTTATAGATATATATGCCCTCCTGCCCCTCAACGCCCTCTGCCCTGAAAGCCCTCTGCCCCTTGCCCAGATTTACTGGAAGGTTTGTTCCAATGAAGTTGCCCTTACCCTCGGGTACAGGGGTTTTGATATTAAGAACGCTTTCTATCTCGTAGCTCTCCCCGCGGGCGGTATACGTAAAAAACGCGACCAGCATTATGAACGGCAGAGCAATGTTTAAGGCAGCGGCGTGTATTCTCAAAATTATATTCACCTTACTTGTATTCTAACGATATTATTACCGTTGTGCCAATAAAATACCCGCAGTTAAAAAAAACCTAAATATAGAGGATTCCAATCATTAGTATAAACTGGCGACCATTCGCGGTTATACAATATTTTATCTTGGATCATGAATCTTATATCCGTTTCTTGCATCATCCCCAAAACTCCCCATAATATATCTGTCGTTTTATACCCGGCCCGGGAAGAGTCATGAAAAATCTTACAGCGCTTATATTGGCAATATTTATTCTCACATCGCTCCACGGCTGCGGGTTCTGGGACAAGCCCGATTTTAGGGAAGTAAAGTGGGGTATGTCTAAAAGGGACGTTAAGGAAACGGAGACCGCTGAGCTCGTTAAGGAAGGGGAAGATGTGCTAACGTACAGGATAACGGGCGACATGCTCGACCAGAGCGGCCGCACTCAAGTCCCTGGCGCTGAGCCCCCGGTGGATGGTACGGAGGAGGAAGGAACAGAGAACGTCGAGCCCGTAGTCACTGTGGCGTCTTACGAATACGACCTCCTTTACGTTTTCGGGAAGGGCAAATTGGGGATGGCCGTAATACATCTACGCGAGACTCTGAACGAGCCCGAGGATTATATCGAGATCTTTAGAGGCAAGTCCCGCAAACTGTCCGAAACCATCGGCGCGTCCGCCAAGGGCGTCGCAGAATACCCGACGGGTGAGACTCCAAGACCCAACCCCTACGAAACCCCCGAAGATATATGCGAAGGTGAGTACGTGCTAAAGCATGTTTGGCCTGCCGGCAGGAAAAAAACGAACGTATCGCTTGAGCTCGACAAAAAGAAATTCAGCTCCGAGCCTGACTGCAATCTTTCTATATTCTACGAAAGCGCCGATGTCCAGATAGACCCCGTGCTCCGCGACCAGTTGCATGAGGTTTTGTAAAGAGCCTGCCCCGTCATTGCAAAGCAGCAGAGCAGGCGCGGCAGTCCCCTCTAATGTTGAAGATAATACAATCTTGGCAATAATCCGAATAAGCTTAAGTTTTCGGGCGTGAATCAGGTAAACTGTTCGCAGTAAATTCATTGAGCAGGATGAAATGCAGAAAAACTATATCCCTTATTTAACAGGAATCGTCGTAGGAATAATAATCGGTTTTATAATCTTCGCGGCCGCCCCCATAGGGAACCGCTACCACATTAGCGCCTCTTCTGACGGAGCCGCAGTTTACAGGGTAGACACGTGGTCGGGACGTGTATGGATAAAGAGCGGCTACACTGAGAGCGGACCCGAAGGGAACCCCGTAACGGTATATTTCTGGGAGGAGTTGCTGACGGACAAGCCCGGGGCATCGGCGGCCGCAAAGGGCAAGCGGGACAGCGTTATCGAGGATCAGCAGGCGGAGCAGAAGAAGAAGAGACAGGCCGAGATCGAGGAGTTTGAGATAAAGCACAGACGCATTAACGATATATCCGACCTCTGCGGCGATGACATGGTATGCGTACATGAAAAGTGCTCTTCTGGCTACCAGGGCGCTCCCGATCCCGAATGGACTTCATACTGCTCGAGAACTATCTATACGAACCTTGCAAAACTCGTTATAAACAAGTGCGAAGGAAACGAATGGTGCATAAAGAATTACTGCAAGGATAAGCACAACAACACCTACCCCGCCGTGTCTGACTGCATAAAGGACATAAACCTTGTCAAGATAAAGAGCGAAAACGAAGAGTCACCCAACCCGCCTCAATAGGCAAGCCGACTACTAACCCGGTTATATAGACGTAATAAAAGAAGTATATGGATTTTCCATCTTTTTGAGATATAGTTATTGTAATAAATATATGTATGATAAAAGCAGGAGGTTATATAATGATTCGAAGCGTAAGTTACGTAATAGTAATTACTGCGGTGGCTGGATTACTAACCCTGGGCTGTAAACAACAGGATTCGGCAACGAATACTAAGGATACGAAGACCGCTACCGAAGCCACCACTTCTAATAAAGAAACCGATACCGGCTCCTCCAGACAGACGGAGCCCAAAACCACTCAGGATACAGCCGGGCGAGCACCGGATGAAACAGCGGGCACGAAGAGCGGTCAAGCCGAGCAAACTAAAGCGGCGGAATGGAAAGAAGGCACTCCGGAACAAAAAAAGAAAAACATAGAGAGACAGAGAAAAGAATTAATCGATAAACAGACGAGCGAGGGTCTATACACCGGCATAGAAGAAGACGGCCCGACTGTAAAGGTTTACGTAGCAGACTCCTTTCATGATCTCAATAAAAGGGACAGAAGGTTCAGCATAAAGAATATCTATGCCTATTACCATTCCGTTAACCCCGATGTAGATACAGTTATTGCATACGACCAGAATACCGGCAGGGAAATAATGAAAATTAACGCAGAAAGTTTTATAAAGAAACAAAAGAAGAAGAAGAAAAAGAAGGGTGCGGATGAAGCACAGTAAAAAACACAAGGCCGCTCATATGGGAAGAGGCAGGAGAAAGGCTTTTATCCTGCTGATAATTCTGGGCGTTGTAGTTATGTGTGTATACTTTCTGGCGCTTCAGGAATCTTCCGACACAGAGCTCGTCGAGGAAGCTAATCCTGGGCTTAATCAAGTCGGGAATGAATAACCCCTCGCGACCCCCGTTATTAACCCGGACTGCACCAGAAATTCCCATACCACTAATCTCTGTATACCTTGCTATTTATAGCCCCTAAGCGTAGATATTCGCATACGCCTGATATATATTTATATTGGTTATACGGGGTTTCATAACGCAATCTTTAATCAGGGTCAAAACAGGGATGGACAACAATTCGATCACGCTAGGCGAGATAGTACTCGCTATAGACGAAATAAACGTAATCATAGACGGCGACATCAACTGTAAATTTCGAGTGAGCCACAGGATGGAGCCCGGGGAGACTCTTGCCGAGCTATACGGCGAGGTCAAGAACCGGGGTGAGCTCGAGGTTCTTTGTAAGACCAAGCTCACGGCCAGACGGTTCGAGATACTCTCACACTTCCTGCATATGTACGAAAAAAACATTATTAAGTTCTTTGAGGAATGCACTACAGGCAAGACACCCTACATGTTCCGCGACGAGCCGTAGGGTAAGGGTATTACGGGGACGGAGGCCGGGGGCCGCGAGTGAGCGCGCAGTGTGTGAGCTAGAGCAGGATAAAATCAGAACAGCGATGCCGGGGCGGGAATAAAATAAGAAGACTGCGGTAATCCCTGCGCACGCCCCTCCGGGTTAACGGAGATGAGTGGGCTCGAGAAGGGGACAACAATCTATTATCTTAACATAACGTTCCCTGTATGCCGCAGCATAACCAGCCATAAACGATGCCGGGCTCCCTCAGTCATTAAGAAGGGTAAGCTTTTTTCTTGGCCCGGCAATACAGCTACTCATGTCAAGCGGCTGTATGAACTCTTTATTAGCCGACGTGCTCGGTACGAAGAATTTCTTGTTCAGGTTCCCCTGATTGTTCGCCTTCAGTGTAGCTATTATCTGGTGAGGCTTGATACCCACCTCTGTCCCCCCGCACGCGCCGCCGTTTATAAACCCACTACCCTTCTTAAAGCCCCATACGAGCCCCACGTTCCCCCCGGGGGGTTACTCCTGAGATTTTGATAGAGTTCTGGCGGTTCTTTATGACCCGCATTCTGTTCTTGTTGTTAAACCCGTTTATTGCTATAGGCATATCAACGTTAAAGAACGTACAGATAATCTCTTCTGCCGGGTCCAAGTCCACTATAACCATATTCTCGTCCGCGTTAAGCTCAGACCCCTCGTCCAGGTCGTCCATACACTCTATTAGGTCAAGCGCCCAGCCCGCCGGGACCATCTCCTCTATCGTGTAGTCCCCCGCGAACATCATGTCAGAGGTTTCGGTCTGCTCAAAGACGTCCGTCTGCACAGGCTCGTCGTCAAGCGTGAACACCCCGTTCTCGTCCCCCATGCCGTCGCAGGCCAGCACATTTTCATCCGTACATGTGAATTCAAAATCCGTACCGTCATTAGGGTCAGACATCTTTACGATCGTTATCACTCCCTCGTTTACGCACGCGTCGTCGAGGCATATTCCCTCGGGGCCCGCGTCCGCCGTACATACGGTTTCAGGAGGCTCGAACTCGTCCGTGGGACACTCTGCTGCCAGACCGTCGCAGGACTCCTCAATATCGCATGAGTTCGTAGACGCGCGGCATACCGTGCCTTCCGACTCAAGCGCGTCTGCAGGACAACTAGCATCTGTATCCGTGCAGCTCTCCGCTATATCGCATATCCCACTTGAAGCACGGCACTCAAGTGTATGGGGCTCGAATGCGTCTGAAGGACATGAGGCTGACCCGCCGTCGCACTCCTCCGCTACGTCGCAGAATCCCGCCGAGGCCCGGCACTCTGTACCGGAAGGCTCTAAGGCATCTCCGGGGCAGTCGTTGGTTGCGCCGTCGCACGTCTCTTGGGGGTCGCAATCGCCCGCCGATACACGGCATACCGTGGCCGAGTCCTTTACGTCGGCAGGGCACGCAGCTCCCGAACCACTGCAAGTCTCAGCTATATCGCAGTCTCCGGCTGAGGACCTGCATGTAAATCCCTGTACTTGTAACTCGTCCGCTGGGCAATCAGCTACATCACCCGGGCATAACTCCGCTACGTCGCACAGCCCTGCAGATTCTCTGCACTCCGTAGTGTCGGGCTCAAACTCATTAGCCGGACAATCCACTCCAGCGCCGTCACACACTTCGGCAACGTCACAGTCACCAGCCGTTGCTCTACACTCAGTGCCCGTGGCTTTTAACTGATCTGAAGGGCAGGCTACAGATGCACCGTCGCATACCTCGGCTGAGTCACAGGAGCCTGCGGATGCTCTGCACTCAGTGCCCGAGGATTCCACAGCGTCCGCCGGGCAGGCTGCGCCCGACCCCGTACACTGCTCGGCTACATCGCAAACATCTGCCGCTGCACGGCATACTGTTGATCCAGGCTCGAATACGTCTCCGGGGCAGGCGTTGGTTGCGCCGTCGCATGTTTCCGCAATGTCGCAAGCTCCCAGGGAAGGCCCGCATTCGGTAGTAACAGGCTCTAATAAATCTGCGGGACACATACCCGAGATTCCCGAGCATACCTCTGCCGGGTCGCAGGCGCCTGCAGATGCCCGGCATGTGGTTGCCGCTGATAAAAATTCACAGCCCCAAGCTGCAGCATGATTGAGATCCGTTTAATATACCCTCGTCACACTGCTCCACTTCACCCACTACTCCGTCCCCGCAGAATCCCAATCCCGGTTCAGAGAAACATGCTCCTCCTAAACATATTTCACCAACCATACAGTCTTCATCACTATTACATCCGCCCGGTCTCGTAGGTACGCAGAATCCTTCATCACACATTTCACCAACCATACAGTCTCCATCACTACTACATCCGCCCGGTCTCGGAGGTGTACAGAATCCTCTCTCGCATATTTCATCCTCCGGGCAATCGCTATCAATACTGCACATAGTAGGTATACCAACGCACATATCAACAAAACAGAATTCATCCGGCGCGCAGGGAGGGTCACAACTTTGCGCCTGAGCATTTAAAGCGCCTGGGGTTAAATACACTATTGTTAAGACCAATAGCACTTCAAAGAAATACAGGCTCGTTCTTATACCACCCTTATCAGTCATACAATCCCTCCCTTGTGTCAAACGGGGGAAATACAAGAACGCCGGTTATTATATTAAGTACCCGCATCCTGTCATTGTCCTTGTCCGCCACGTATAGATTATTGCCTTCTATCGATATACAGTGGATTTTGTCGATCTGCCCGTCTCCTGCGCCTAATACAGAAAAATCTCCATACCGTACCAACAGGCCAAAAGCGTAAGCCCCGGCGTGACCAATGAAAAACAACAGCGCCACCGGGATAATGAGTTTTAAGAGTGATGAAGAATAAATAGAGGAAAGATTTTTTTGAAACCTCATCTAGTCCCTCCACAAGCCTAGATTCTTTTACCCTCTTCAGGTACGTATCAATGCAAATATTTTAAAAGTTCCCTCCCGGTTTCAGCTTCCGTACGAACAAACCGCCATAGCTCATTCCCGAGATATCCGCTATATAATTTCATTATAGGATATTTACAGATTAATGTAAACCCTTTTCTAAATTTATTGTAAAACAAAAAAGCCCTCCCCTCCGATTTAACGGAGAAGGAAGGCTTGAGAAGGGGATAATACTATTTTCTTTTAATGCATGTATGCGTGTCCCTTACGCACTTAACCAAAGATTTAAAATCATGTCTTACTTAAATGAGTTAAAGTACCAGATTATCAACATTCTTGCCTGCGGTCCTTTCCCTCCTCCTACCATCATCTGTGAATATATTATCACAATTTATCAAAATTATCAATCATTAATCATCAACGTGCTGCAAATTAAAATTGTTACTTCAGAACATTGTTATATTGCAAAGGCTTATGGGCCGGCTATAAAAATTATTCGTTTATTCGTCATTTTAATATAATTACGGGCGGGGTTTGTGAGCTTTAACGCCAGAATAATCAATGACTCGGGATATAAACATCCTCATCTTTTAATATGGAATCGGAATTCTCTGCTGTCATCCCCACTACCCCCCCCGAAGCTATAACTGTGGAGGTCTGATTTTTCACCCATTTTTCTCCTACCCACATAGCAGGGAACCGTTTCGGGCAATAGAGTCACAGGCCTGCTTTGCTCAAAGCCTCATAAGCATCTAAAGCCCGGGCACAACCCCTATCGAACCCAAAATAGTTAAAATGTGGGGCGTTATAGCACATCCGCGCCAGACTCCTTTAAAGGCCACACCACCTGTGACACTCGGGAAAATATCGCTCCATATCCACATGAGTATTGTTTTACGCACTAGCGCCCCATGGCAATACACTCTATTCCGTAGCGGTATTTTTATGCGCGTCAGTAAATTTAGCGGTTGATTTCCAAAAAAATTAGGTACAATATAGCTCCTATTAAATAGAGCTTGTTCAGTCCAGGAGGACACGCGTTTGAAAAATTACATAAAATTCTTATCGGTAATCGCGCTTTCGCTTTTCATATTCGCATGTTCGAATAACGAACAACCGGCAGGGGAAAACGCCAGTACAGAGGACGTTCAAAAGAAGGAAGTTAAACATACGGAGAGGCCGGAGTTTGATTTCAGAAAGGCCCGTTGGGGAATGTCAAAAGACGAGGTAAAGGCCAATGAGCCCGGTAAGCCTCTGTTCGACATAGAGAACTCGGTCGAATACCGGATATTTATAGACGACCTGCAGGCACAGGTGAATTACAAGTTCCAGAACGATAAGCTGATCCGGGCGGGATATTACTTCCCGACCAAGTATGAGGATAAAAACGAGTACATAAAAAAATACGAACAGCTAAAAGAGATGATTATGGAAGCCAAAGGCCCTCCTGTAATCGACAAGGTGGTACAAATGAACCCTTCTGCTGAGATCGATCCCGGGAATAAAGGCCAGGCGGTCTGTGACGGCAATCTCATTTATGGGGCCCAGTGGGACTACCCGGGCTCTGACATTCAACTCGTATTCAGAGGCGACGGAAAGAACTGCTACTTGACCGTGACTTACTTAAAGAGCCTCCCCGACGAGCCCCAAGACGAAAAAGCCGCGGCTAATTGAGACATGAAGATCAAACCAAGGTTATTTCGAGCTAAAGGGTGCAATCCCGATAATCTAGTCGCCAAATTACAGCGCCCTCATACTGAGTAGCGCGCAGACGCGGGGCGGCATTGCCGCGACAATCCCCCGGGATTCATCTCCGACTCCGCATTGCTGTCATCCCGGACCCCGGTCTGGGATCTGATCTTTTGCCTTTGCTTTTTTTAATCCCCTTTCTCAAAGCGGGATTAAAGGGGGATTTCTATCTGTCATTATGAGCGAAGCCGGAGGGCAATCTTCCTAACCCTGAATCACGACACCTCGCCCTCGAATAAATCAAGGAATGACAGCGCCTCTTCCGAAAGACGCTCATTAGTCAGCACACTCAGGTGATCGCCCTCTATCGTCACCCCCTTTGCGCTCGGGAAATATGAAGCCGCCTCCTCTGCGCTGTAGTCATTCTCACCGTTTATTATCAGGATCGGCAGGTGTATCTTCTTAAGATCTTCACACGAGAACTCGGGGAATATCGCGCCTTCGAGCCTTGCGGCGAATGCCTCTCTGTCACCCCCTGTTTCATCAGCGCTTATCCTAAAAGCGTCGGGTTCCTCAGGGTACTCTTCGAGCATATTCCTCACCCTCGCCTCACGCTCTTTACTCTCGAGAGTCCAACCCTGTTCGTATATCGAGAGGCCTACCAGTATAAGGCTCCTGATGCCAGAATACATAAGCTCAGCTTCAATTGCGGTCTTAGCGCCCATGGAATATCCCATCAGGTCATACTCATAGAGCCTCAGGTGCTCCCCGAGTGAGTTTATGTCTTTTGCCATTGCGCGGTTCCAGTAGGAGTATGAGTTATGGGGCTTTTCAGAGTCCCCGTGCCCTCTTGCGTCGAGCATAATTATCCTTCTCCCGCTCTGCCCGAGAGCTTTGTAAACGCCCGTGTCGATCCAGTTGAGCTTCGAACTCCCGGTAAAGCCGTGGAGGAGTATTATGGCCTCCCCTTCCCCGCCCGAGTCGGTATACGCAAGCTCCGCATTATCAAAGCTACAAAAAGTGCCCATATGCTGATTATATACGAACTCAGGGGGTAAACTCAATATATTGATGAGATAAAACCGAGGATTGAAATAAAGACTTGCGAGCTTGTGTACACATTTATCTCTATGAACGAGCTCCTGAAAATTAGCGGTTAATTATACCTACTCCGCCATATGAAGCCCCGAAAGGGTGTAAGTGCCTATTTCCTGCCCTGATTCCTCGCTGAATATAGTCAGCACGTCTGAGACCCGGTCCTCGGTCATGTAGTAATATAGAATCACATTTAGAAGCGAGGACTGCTCGTCCGCGGACAACAGATAAAAGGGCTCCATCACATATATAAACGGAGACCCGGAAGGGTTCTCTATCCTCGAGGCGAGCCCCCCCTCTATCATCCCGTCCATTATCTCTTTCCTGCCCGGCTGAAGGTGTTTCGTTCGCTCAATCTCTTTATCCACATTTATTACGGCTCCGTCGGTACTCACTTGCTCACGCCCTTGGTTATCAGCCCTGACATTCACCTTCGTGTCCCCGCCGCCCGACCTCCCTATCTCGAGCACGAGGACCGCGATTAGCAGGATTACAACGACAAACAGTACTGCGAAAATTATTCTCTTATTCATATACCGGCCTCAAAGAGTAACAAAGTATTTTATACCCGGGAATACAACCGCCTGAATACTTATAAACCATAAAATCCGTCTTAGATATTATAGACGTAGAATGCCTATATTGCTATCTGTGTCTGAGGGGTTTATAAGAGTCCATCGAAAAAAACCCTGCAACCTTTTATATAATATGGCATAAATAAACCCAGGAGACCCCGCGCTTGTAAACCCGGAAACCTGCCGCCGCCAGAGCAATCGCGAGCGCTGTCCGCGCTTACCGGGAATGGGAGCCTCCACATCACGCTTGCTTACAGGGAATAAAGTGCTTACAGTAAGGGCCAGCGCCCGGTACGAGCCCGCTGAACCTGACAATGAGCTTAACCGCGCAGCGCCCCGTCATGTTCCACTCCTAGTCAGGGCAGGCATTTACATATTCTAGAATCTGAACCTCGGGCCCTTGGCAACCTCAGGACGTAAGGAATTTATTTCCCTTGTCTCGCCCTTACAAATTAAAGGTGGTACCGGCTCACCCGTAAGACCCTTGCTATAATTCCGCCTTCACGACTTTAGTATGAATTGGCTAAATCGTCTATACAAAACCAAGCGCTAAACCCGCTCCAGTGTACCATCCGGACCCCGGTCACCCATCAGGTCCCGGTTCACAAGCTCTACTTTTGCCAGGTCTTCCAGCGCCAGCACTACATGATAGAACGCGGGAGAGCAGAGCTCGGGTTCCACACCCCTCCCTTCGTCCTGAAGCTCCATCAGCTGTTTTCTCGAAAGTGTGTCCATTTGCGTAAGAATTCTTTTAAAAAGCTCCCCTGACACTCTGAATCTTACTTCACTCATAATTTACCTCCGACCCTGATTTTGAATTTTTATACAACCCACTTGCAATTACACCACACGTGTATTATAATTTGCGCAATGAACAGTTTATCCACATATTGTGGACGTGCTAATTATATTAAAGCACATTCCGTGCGTTATGGCAAGCATCCTTTTTAAGTAAAATACAATTTCGTTGATTAATGCCGTTTTGGCAAGGAGGGAATTTAAATGAGAAAATCAGTCGAAGAGATAATAGAGACTATAAAAGCACTTAAGGGTTTTACAAAGGACTACGAGGTCGCCGACGCGCTCGGTATTGGAAGAGGCGCGCTCTCAAACGCGAAACAGCGTAATGCCTTCCCGTTCTTCGATCAGGTTGCCGAGCTCTGTGAAAGAGACAATTATTCACTTGACATACTTAGGCGCGACCCCTTTCAGTCCTCTGTGACCCTGCAGATCGCCAGCACCCCGGGAACGAAAGAGGACACCCCGTACGGAAACTTCGTCAGGGTAAATGTTTTCTCACTGACGGCCGGGGCGACCGCGGAAGAGCTTTCCGAGACAGAGCCAGTCGATACGGCGATCATACCGCGCGAGCTCTATAATGAGGGTTCTCTTGTCGTGCAAATGAACGGAGACTCGATGGAGAAACTCCTGATGCACGGCTCTAAGGCCATAATAGACACCCGAATAAAAAACATCGTATCCGGGAGCTTATACGCTCTTAAGATCCCCCACGAGGGCAATATAGTAAGGGAATGCTACTCAGAGCCCCAGGGTCTGAGCCTTATACCCTACAACAAGAACTACCCGACCTCCAGAGTCATGTGGAAGGACTTTGACCCCGATATGGTCATCGGAAAGGTATCCTGCAGCGTGTTTAACGTGTTCAGGTAGACGGATTCTGGACTGTATGGCCGCAAATTATAATTATGTTAATATTTATGACAGAGGGGTATTTATATATCACGGTCATAATCCTTATCCTTCTAATCTCCCACAATATCGCTCGCGCCCAAGAAACCGGGAAACCCGGCGTAACCGAAGCCCAATACATTCTTATTGATTACGAGGATTTCAATAAGTCCGCAATATCAGCCAGGGGCGAGGAATGGACTCTTGTCCCTGTTACTGTATCTCTGAAGCTCTCGGGCCCCTTCGAAGGCTTGAGCCAGAGGATTGAAAGAAAGAACGACAACGCGGAATCTGCCGAAACGGCAACCGTAACCATCACAAACAAAGGGCTTTTGGACGGCTCCGTGATGGGAGAGAAATTTTTTCTTAAGCTAAAAAGAACCGAACACGGCGCGTGGCTCATCACGAGCGCCGGCAAGAAGGTGAAGTGCTGGCCGGGCAGAGGACATCAGGATTACTCAAAATAAACCTGTAATTAAATTGTCATTCTGAGGAGCGAAGCGAGGAAGAACCTCGTTACCTGCCTTTCTACATTCCCGCATAAACAGGGAACAAAAAAAGACCCGGACTCCCTACAAGGAGCCCGGGGTTATCGAGGATGATGGAAGAGTAGGAATGCTCCTTTTTGCCAGATAATCCCTTTGCTACTCTGTTCCATGTATCAGTAGTAAATCACATATATAAATTAATAACCGCTTTTGCACCCGGGGTCGCCGGCGCAGTCAGAATCGTCACAGTCGACTTTCTCGTCACCGTCGTCGTCCGCACCGTTTGCGCAATCTTCCTTCGGAGTTCCGGCTTCTACAACAGCCTCCCGCATTTCTACTACTTTTTCCTGGACAACGGTCTGCGTTTCGTCCACAGCTGTGTCCGCCGACTCATTCAGAGCCTCTGGTCCGGGCGCTGTCTCCTGCTCGGTCACCTGTTCTTCTATAACGTCCGTCTCGGCGAATGCGAGAGGTCCTGCCAGTGCCACTGCTATAGCTAAAAATAAAGAAAGAATGGAAATTCTCATAAATGTAATACCTCCTGCTGTTTTTTACGGGGAAGTAAGTCTTCCAATCCGTTGCCCATATATGGTGCAACCCTCGTGCCAAAATGTTTTTATGTATGAATTATCCAGTTTTTTAGAAGGGTTAGAGACATACTATTAACATCCGTCCGCTTATGAGAGTGAATTTAGTGCAATATAACCTAGCCTGCACGGGTTATATTACACAAACCCGCCTCCGAGATCCGGCCTGCGGCGCCGTACAAGCCTTAGAGCACTCGCTTTATGATGATACACATACTCTGGCACGGTATGTGCATCAGATATTCATATGAATATTCATATGCAAAAGGTAAGGGATGGAGGAAATACTAATAAGGAGGTGATATTAGTGAAAAGCTTACTAATTATCACTGTATTAGCTTCATCTATTAGTGTCTCTTCCGGAGCGCTCACATCAGAGCGCATGTCTCTATATACAGAGGCGGTCAAAGTGCCTGAGCCGGCACGCGGGGTAGAAGGCGGCTATGTGGAAAAGGACCTTATGGACTTTTACATCGAACCTATCGTACCCGTAGATAAGAAAGAGCGCCAAGCCCCAGTACTCATTGCGAAGAGCGAGGATACGGTTCCGGAATCACCCACTGAGTACATTATCGTATTCGGTGTAAAGGTTCCGACCAAGATCTAATCTCCTCATCCTCCCGTCTTAATCCTCCCCCGTCATCTTCTTCCTCCCCCTCGGGGGGTTGGGGGATTAAGGCGGGCTTTATAAACCACGAGCCTACGGGCTCATTGCACGCCAAAATGCTTTCTCAACGGCAAGCCATTTAAAATAACAATCCCCATCCGTCCACCAATTCATAAATATTTAAGTTATAGTATATTCACCGTACATTAAAAGCATACTCAGGGGGTATTTATGAGAGCATTATTAAGAAATGCGGCTTTATCTATAATAGTACTATCTGTAACAGCTGTAGTCTTACCGATATTTCTCCGATCGAACATAGCCTCGGCTGAGGAGATACCTAACCTCTCCCCGGTCTACAAGCAGTACGACGACAACCAGGCATACACAGAGAGCAACCCCCAGGTTAACCCACTCCTGACCCAATGGTCGAGGCAGATGACCAAAACCATTTACATGCCGGTCAAAGGCCACGTGTACTGCGCAGTAGGGTGGCAGCTCACTACCACATGCATGGCCGTGGGCGATACTGGCGTTGTAATCATCGACCCGGGTGAGAACGACGAAGCAGCGGCCGAGATTATGGCCGAGTTCAGGAAGATTACCGACAAACCCATAAAAGGAATCGTATACACACACCGGCACCCCGACCACCCCTTCGGAGTTAAAGGACTCGGAGTTACAGAGGAGGACGTAGAGTCGGGTAAAGTGGATATATTCGCAAGCGACCTCTTCGTACCTTACCTGATAAACGACTCATCACTCGTAGGCCCCATACTCAGCTGGCGCACAGCCTACGGTGGCGCTACATTTCTGCCCCAGGGCAAGGACGGGATGGTAAACGGCGGGCTCGGCCCCACTTTCAGGACAGGCCAGGTATCGCTCATCCTCCCCAACAAAACCTTCAGCGGTGAGCTTGAGACCGAAGTCGGAGGGGTCAAGATGATCCTCTTTCACGCTTACGGTGACGCGGAGGATGAGATAGACGTTTACTTCCCCGAGTGGCGGCACGTCCACGGCTCTGAAACAATACAGGGCGAGACGTTCCCAAATCTCTACACCCTCCGCGGCACCAAGTTCCGTGACCCTGTAAAATGGTATAAGGGGGTCGATAACCTGCTTGAGTACGCAAAAATCTCTGACAGCTACTCGGGCTCGCACATGCGCCCCTGGGTAGGTAACGAGTACATAGTAGAGCGCATCACGAATTACCGTGACGCCATACAGTACACACACGACCAGTCGATAAGATATATGAATAAGGGGCTCACCCGCGAAGAGCTGGTAGAAGCGGTACAGCTTCCGGAGCATTTGAAGAACGACCCATGGCTCCAGCCCTACTACGGCTCGGTCCCGCATAGTGTGAGGAATTTCTATAACGGATACCTCGGGTGGTTCCAGGGCGATGCCACCGAGCTTGCAACGCCGGGCTATGTTGAGAAATCCAAATTCTATGTAGAAGCGATGGGCGGGCGAGACGAGGTGCTTGAGAAAGCCCGTAACGCAATTGAGAACGGCGACTACGGCTGGGCTATGGAGATACTCACCCATGCTATCAGGGTCGACAAAAACGATATGACTGCCCGCAATATTAAGGCGGCAGCAATGAGACTATGGGGCTATCAGCAGGAGAACATCTACTGGCGCGACTTTGCGCTCGTAGGCGCAGCCGAGCTTGACGGCACCCTAGACACCTCTAATATGTGGAACTTCGCGGCGCCCGATATTATTAAGGCACTCCCACCGGGACCCACGCTCGAGTCGCTCAGGGTAAGGCTCGACGCCCAAAAAGCTGTTGACACAAACCTCACTCTCGGAATCGTGTTCAGCGACATCGACAAGGGCTATGGGCTTGAGATTAGAAAAGGGGTATGCGTTTACTACGATAAGCTGCCTGAAAACACGGACGCCACACTTACGACAACCAAAGCCGTCTTCGACGACATTCTGCTCGGTAATACCAACGTCAAAGACTCAGTCGCCAAAGGAGATATAAAGGTAGAAGGCTCCCCGGAATCAGTTGTTGAGTTTTTCAGCTATTTCGATCCCCCGAGCACGGAAGCCGTGAACATAGTGGTCAGATAGATAGCATCACCTCTGATTTCATATAAAAATCAATCGAAACAAATACCGCTTCCCTCCCCCATTAAGGGGGGGGTAGGCTGTGGTAATAAAATTCAGTCGTTGCACAAGAGCATCGCGACTGTGGCGATCTCTTTCATAATCTTTTTTTAATTCGCGCTAATTCGAGTCCGTTCGTGGTTAATAATAAATTTTAATCCTGAAACATGGTTAATCGTCCAAAAGAATTACTTTCATTCTTTCACTCACTGCACAGCTAGCGAGGTCAACGACCTGAAAGAAAGCCCTGGAAGCACTGGTCGGCGGAACAAAGAACTTCTTGTTCAGGTTCCCGCCTGCATTCGCTTTCAATATCGCAAGCGTCTGATTGGGGTCTATACCGATTGGGATATCTCCGCAATTATTGGTAGTAACCGTTCCGTTCCCCCTCCTGAACCCCCATATTACGACCGCTTTTTTCTTCGGGGTAAGGCCTGAAACTGATATACGGTTTGACCTGTTTTGTATGAGGAAATTCCCATCGTTATTAAACCCGTTGACAACAGGCCCCGATGTACAGTTTCCTTCATTCGGATTGAATTTCAGCCATATTGTCCTGGCGCCGGGTCCGGCGCCGTTGTCGACACTCCTGCTGTCAAACGCGGAAGCTCTGAACCAGACGCACTCGAGGTCTGGAGAATCTGTATAAGTGGTATCGCCGAATTTATTTAAGTCAGCCCTGGCTATACTCCACTCTATAGGCGTAATTGTAGTTGTTATAGCTGACTGTGCGAAAACCCAGTTGCTTGAAGGCGGTATGCTGCCAAAATCAAACTCATCAAAGCCGCCGCCGAAAGTGAACGGACATGCCTCAGCCGCATGGAAGTTGTTAAAATTCAGATTGAAGAAAGTTCCCGTACAGTCAGCAGATACATTCGGGTCTCCCTGTGTAGGCAATAGGTGAGCGCTGATTACCGTATCAGCGCAGTTGCTGACCGCCCCGAGTGGGTCCGCAGCAAAATAAATATTTGTAGCATCGAAGTCCCAGTGCAACATCCAATCACTGTGACAGTTAACCGCACCTCCCGAAAAGGAGCCGCTAGTGCCCGGATCATAAACTCCGCCAAGATCAGGTGTAGAGGAAACCAGAGCGGAGTTTGAATATTCATTTGCGCCGATCATTCCATCCACAACCGGCATCCCCGCCGAAGCCTCGTTAACGCTTACAAAAACAACCACGAACAAAAAGGCCGTTATATATAGTACGGCCCCATATGTAAAAATTATCCCACGACCCATAATCTTCTACCTCCCCTTCATTTTTACAGTATAGGTTTAATCTAAACAAATATTAACCCAATTGTATATTAAGCATACTACGTTTCTACAATTAATACTAAATATTATATTTCATTTCTGCAAGTCCTAGCTCATTATTTTAATTCTTAATGTTATTTGATCAGTCCCTCACTAATACTGCCTCAAACTAATCCTTGCATCATAAACTGTCTTAAAAGCTTCTTGACTTCGCAATTCTCATTATATTAATATGATAAAAGGGGTTAGCGGATATTTAGAGCCATCCCAGGATTTTTAGAGTGGCCACAAGTTATTATGAGCGAATCCAAGTTATTACGAGTAAATCAATGAAAAGAAGAAAATTCCTTAGCCTGGTCGTAAAGACAGCTGGAGCAACTGGTCTGATAAAGGTCTACAGCGGTGGGGTGCCTTTTGCGTTTGCCGGTAAAGGAGAGGCCAAGAAGGTCGTCGCCACACCTTCGCCCGAGGTGTGGACCGACGCCAACATGATCGTGAACAAGAGCTCAGGCATCGTGCACTGGCCCCACCCTAAAGTTTTTAAGCACCGTTACCGCGTCGCGCCGCACAATTCTCAGACGCTAAAGGTAGAGGACTGGCAGGAAACCGTCATAAAAAATCCGAATGTAAACTTCAACAAGGGCAAGAGCGGCACTATCTACGAGCACCTGGCATTAAGGGAAATAGAGATCGAGGACGAGGAGCAGCTCACTTTCAAGACGGACAGCCTGAATGAGGGCATAGAGATACTGACAATAGCGGTAAAGGAGCCGGGCAATTCCAAGAACTGGAGGCTTTATGAGCTCATAGGAAGGCTCGTGAGCATAAAGAACGAGGAAGACCCGGAAAAAGCGAGAACAGAGTTTATTGAGATACTGGAAGCTTCCGAGATTTCAGAGGACTGGAAAGGGCGTGACCCACTTTCACGCGCCCGCGATAAAGAGAAATTTAAGAAATGGCACGCCAGGACAGTTGATAAAAAACACGGCGACCATAGAAAAAAACTTATGAAGAGGGTGCAATTTTCTAAAGGGTTATCATAAAAAAATCGGAACTACTAAATTTGTTAGGTGTTCTAAGTTATTAAGATACTCGTGTTGAGAGATGAACTTTTTGTTCCCTGGCGTGCATTATTACTAGTTCCCGATACTAGAAATACTTAACCCGTTGGTGCCGGTCATAGCTCTAGCATAACGGGTTTTATTTATACACTATTGTTGGTAGTTGCTGTCGTCCCGACCTGCGAGCCGGGATCTCATACTTTAAACCCGCTCACCCTGAGCCTGTCGGAAGGTAAAATCCTGCATAATGCGCCCTACCTACCCTTATCCACATTTTTTTGCAGCTCCCGGAGCACCTCTTCCCTGGTCTTCTCTTTCTTCTCAGGCTTGGTTATCTGGCGTCTTACATCGCCAGTAGAACCGGCTCTGGGCTCGGTATCGGCTGTAGAATTTTCATTTACCCAGGGGGGAGGTTCGGCAGGCACTTCCTTTAGGTTTTGATCGCCGGGTTTTACAACTCCAAGGTTCAGGTCGAGCGATTTCCAGGGACCATGGTTGGAGTTACGGAACTGTATGATACCCTCATTGAGTGAATAGAAATATTCCCTGTTGAATATAACGTTATCGAAATCATATCCTATCGGTACTTCGGGGCCCCGCTCCATACGATCCTTGGGATCGACCAAATCTTCAATGTAATCCTCAGCTAAAGAAATCGCAGTGAATGAAAGTAGTATTATGAATGATGTGATTAGACCGCATTTTTTCAGTATCACATATCCGCCTTGACTTAGCTTCTATATTAAAAAGTGTAGCATACATTACAGAATAGGACTATCTGTTTTTGCATAAAATTCAGTATTAAAGTCATACCGAGCGAGAATAATGAGGGAAGTGATTTCTTCCTTATCCCTCCCCGCGTGGGGAGGGATTAAAATGGGGGGCATAAAAACCACTCACCCTTCGAGCGCACACCTGGAGTGCAGTCGAAGAGTGACGCATTATAGTCGTGCTGAGCAGGTTTCAGCATCCCGTACTTTTAAGTTGTCATCCTAAACTGAACCATGTCCCGGGCCGCGATCCGGGATCTCGTCTTTGCCCTTTTTCTTGTATCCTTATTAATTCCTAGGCATCGCGCTACTACGCTCGCCTCTGTTCCCATATTTATCCTGCATCTTGAGTTGCCTTGTATTACTCCCCCGAGTTAAATAATCTCCTTTATCATGAAATTAGCGAAACTCCTCTCCCTGGGCATCCTCATAATGTTCATACTATTACCATTCCCCTCCCCGGCTCAGGACGAAAATGAAGGAGTTAATGGAGAAGACCGAGCCGCAAACGAAGCTTTCGAGCTCGCCCGTAGGTGGAGCATCGAGGAGACAAACGACATTATCTACGCGCTCCGGAACAATCTCGCCATGCCCTATTTTGTGGAAACAGAGGACCGGGACACAGCGGTTAAGCGCTATGACCTGAGGGCGATCGACTTAAGTAACGTAGACCTGAATAAAGTGGACCTTAGCCACTCAAACCTGAAATGGGCGAGCTTCGACAGGACAGACCTAGAAGAGGCGAATCTATCCGACGCCGATCTCACTGGTGCGGTTTTGAGCCTGGCAAATCTCTGGAAAGCCGACCTTACCGAGTCCATACTCACCGATGCAGTACTTACGGACGCCCTACTGGACGAGGCCGATCTCCGCTCTTCTGATATGAGAGGCACTCAATTTACGGGCGCCCGGCTGAAGGGAGCAAACCTCGCGCATGCGGATATGCGGGGCGCCACCCTGACAGGGGGCGATTTCACTGATGCCGACTTTAGTTACACCGATCTCTCCGGCGCGCAGCTCTACGGCGCCCTTCTAAGCGGCGCAACTCTTATCGGAGCAGATCTGTCGGGCGCGGTGCTAGAACCCGGGCAGATGTGGGACACAGACTTCAAGGGCGCTCGCAACATGCCGCAAATCATATGGGGTAACGAGCTTGCCCAGAACCCCTACATAATTAATGATGAGCTAGAAGGACGCCTGGAAGACGCGCTCATCCGCTACCGGGACCTGAAGAATTTCTATAAACAGCATTTCAACGAAGAGATCATAGCCGAATTCCATTACCGGGAAAACGTGGTCAAGACTAAGCTCTCTCCCGGGCCCCAGAAACTGCTGCGGAAAGTTTTTCTCGACTGGGCATACGGATACGGCTCGAGGCCCTTAAGGCTGATACCCTTCTGTGCGGGCGTGATCCTGGTATTCGGATTCATATACACCCTCCAGACAGTTCTGCCCGGTCGCTCTGGAATATATCTTGTGGGTGAAGGTGATAAAGCGGGCAGGGTTTTCAGCGTCATGGAAAGCGGCGAACCCGGAAAGGGACGGAAATCATATATTATGGAAGAAATAGACAGTACAGACGGCAGGCCGGATCTTCTTGGATTCGAAAAAGGTGCGGCACTGCTAAACTGTATATATTTCAGCCTTCTCTCATTCGCTACATTGGGCTACGGAGCTGTGAAACCCAGGCAATGGCCCGAGTTCTTCAGGCTCACCCCTGTGCAGTATAAACCCCTCGGCTGGTCCAGGATATTCGTAGGGCTCGAAGCCGCAACCGGCATATACCTCCTCGCGCTTACGGCTATAGTTATTTTCAAGTAACAAAAACCTACTCACAGTTCATCTCAGATTTTGAGTCGTGGAAAATGATTTCCTTACATTCTGCTATATACAAACCCGAGCATCCTAAAGCACTCTCTTGCCTCGGTGCTTATCCACCAAATCTTTAGCTTAGACGGACAGCCTTGAACGAAGCTGGAAAGGATAATTCTCTCAAAGAAAAATGACAAAATCCATTTATATCCGAGTTTCGTCTGCGTGAATTATTATTTTATCATTACTACTCATTACTTCAAAATACTAACTTTATACCCAATGTTATATGCTATATTTGCACTTTTTTTAGCTCTATCCGGCAAAAAAATCCGTCTTTTTTTTAAATTTTTTTCAATTTTCCATAAAGAAGCATCAGCCTTTACACATTTTTGTTACCTGCATAAAAAACAGTCACATATCCGGTGTATAATATATTTATATATATGATATATTACGAATAATAATATGGCAACGCCATAACCCCCCCTATTATAATCAAATTTGACAATTTTCGTTTTCCGATTTCCGCTAATAGGCGACAATAATTGTCACCTTTGTACCATACAACAATTTATTAATTAACCTATATCAATGCTACATGCTAAAAATCTATTAAAAACAGGGAACTATAGGCAGTTTTTTTTCGAAATACTTTCGAAATACTATTGATTTATTTTCCTGAAGGTAGTATTATCTCTAACGGTGGGTTATCAATTATAACAAATATTGTAGATGGAGGTGTCAAATGATTGTAACACGTAGAGACAAATTATGTCTTCTTGCATTACCGTTTTTGTTAATAGTTGGGTTTTTACTCTTTAACCTTGGAAGCGAAACTACTGCTTCCGTAAAAAACGATACTTCAAACCCCATTGAAGTGTCAATGGAACAGAAAGATATAAGCAGCATCAATGCGTCTTTCGTTAACTCGGAGGATATTCCGGAATTCCAGGGTCATGCTTTATTACCGGAACTCGCCGAGAGTATGGGAAGGCAGGATTCAGCCTACCATATTAAGGATGCCGGAAACGGAGCTTTCAAAGCCGACTCTCCGGAGCTTGAGCTCAAGGCCGAGTTCGGCGCATCCGACGTTACGCTCAAACGTAACGAAGGCGGGACCATCAAGATATCCCTGAGCGGAGCAAAGAAAGTAGCTCCTGTGAAAACATCCGACAGCCGAGTCGAGTACCAGAGGGGGAACCTTACGGAATGGTACATCAACAGCCCGTTCGGACTCGAGCAGGGGTTCACTTTTAATGAGCGCCCCGAGGACTTAAAAGAAGGCGATAAACTTATCGTCAAGGTTGACTTTGAAGTTTCAAGCGAGCTTGACGCCGTGAACCATGAGCCCGGTAAATCTGTCAAAATTTCTGACAAGATAATGGACGAAGCTCTAAGATACGGAAAGCTCTTCGTTTTCGACTCTAATGGAAAGCAGCTTCCCGCATCCATGGTATATAAAGACAATTCGATAATCCTCGCGGTTGATGACACAGACGCTAAATACCCTGTCGTTATTGACCCTTTAATTGAGATTAAGATAGTATTCGAAGACCAGATACTAACCGCTGGCGTCCCGGAAAGTGAAGCAAAGTTCGGACGCTGCGTCGACCTTGACGGCGACTTCGCTATTATCGGCGAGCCAAAGAGGGACGTACAAGTTTGCAGACCTTACGTAGACAGTGAAGGTCAAGAAGTCACTCCGGATTCATGTGATACAATTCAGAATGCCGGAGCCGCTTATATATTCGAGAGGATGGGCTTTGCCGACTGGCAGCAGATCGCTATGTTTACGGACGACCATCCACAGCACGACGCGCTTTTCGGCTATAGCTGCGAACTCAAGGGAGATCTTGCGATTGCGGGCATACCCCATTTTGTAAGGTTGCTACTGCATAGTCCTAACCAGGGCGTAAATAATAACGTAGCTGAAGAGCCCGGGTCAGAAGCTTCGGCCTCAGAAATATGCGCGGAAGCACAAACAGTAGAAGGGTGCCAAGCGCTACTATGCGCTGATATCACAGATAATGAAGCGGATGAGGCTGATTGTTTGGGCGCAGTGCCGGATGGTGATTTGTCAGAGTTGTTGGGTCAGAATCAGTCTGAAGGAGACATATTAACCGTACGTAGCGGAGCGGCATGCGTATTTACAAGAGACGGCTCTTGGACCGATTCAAGCGACTGCGACAGACTCATCCCACTTGACCTGCCCTTCCCCAATACGCTTCCTAACGTAATCAGAAACGGATTCTGCGATACCTTTGAATTCGAGGACGCGCACTGCGGACTTAGCGTTGAGATTAAAGAAAACAACAACACCGCAATCGTCGGATGTCCGTTCGCTAACGAGGTGTCTTTGGGTACTATTACAGTGAAGAAAAATGGATGCGCGTTATTATGTGGTTGTGATGGTGATTGCGGATTCTTCACTTGCGATGCCGACTGCGATATTATAGACGTATGTGATGGAATCAAGAATAAAGAGACAGGATTTGCCTTCATATTTGAAGAGGAACTTTTAGCTGCAAGCGAAGAGAACTCTGCCGAATTTGACTTTAACGACTGGCTCCAGGTGCAAATGCTTAAACCTGATAAACGCTACGACTACGACTTCTTCGGACGCTGCGTGGGCATAGACAACGGAAACGCCATAGTCGGCGCCCCGGGCGACAACATATGCGCGTCTGGTGTTATACATGGAAGTGCCAATGCTGAGGAAGAAAATTCGGTAGAAGACGTAAGCGACGAGGTCTCTGTAGATGGCATCTGCCCGACGGAATTCCTGAAAGACGCGGGCTCTGCCTATCTTTTCTTTGAAAATGGCGGATGGCCGATGTTCCCTGACCTTATGCTCACCGCCGGCCCATACGAGCAGTCTTACGCCAAGTTTGGCTTTAGCTGCGACATATGGTCGGACAACCGCGCGATAGTCGGAGCGCCTTATGAAGACGAGATAAAGGTTTGCGGCGAGGACGTCACATGTGACAGCGGACGCTGGATCGGAGGCAACGAAGGAGCCGCTTATATATTCGAAAGTGACAGCGACAAACTCAGCGTAAACGGCGGAACGCCCAGAGAATTCCCGTTACAGAGGCTGTACGCTCCTGACGCTTACGACGGCGACAAGTTCGGCTTCAGCGTATCCATATTCAGCGACAGCGCTCTCGTAGGCTCGCCGTACGACAACGTTCCTTGCGAGCAGCAGCCCGATAACCCTTACTGCGTATGTCTTAATGGCGATAATGCATGTCCGACATCAGCCGACGTTACAGTAGAGGATTTCATTGGAAACCGCGACCAGGGATCGGCTTACAGGTTCCTGCGGGGCGTTGAGGATCTTTCTGTCGAGTCAAACGGCGGTCCTTGGTTCCTCGAAGACAAGCTACTTGCTTCAGACGGCTACGATTACGACCGATTCGGTAAAGATGTTTCCAACACGGACCTGTACTGCCTGGTTGGAGCGCCCGAGGCCGACATTGAGACAAACGGAGAGAAAGGAGTTTGCCCGGATTCAGCAGGTGATTCTGAGGAAAACAGCATAGACGGCACTGACGGCAGTAATTCCGTCAACAATGGCTGCGAACCCAAGGATCAGGGTAAAGCCTATATCTACGAAAAAGGTAACGAGCCTGTCATAATCACCGGCTTCGGCGGTCCAGGCGGCAAATTTGTAGCCCTTGAGAATAAGAAGAACAAGATATTCATAACGGGCGCGCCTTCTGATTCCAAAATTAGCTTTATATTCGGATTCAAGAAAGGCACGGGTGTTGTACAGAAGGGCACCTGCAGCGGAACCGAGGTTAAAATTAATCCGTTCAAGCCTCTTGGGACTTTAAAGGCTAACGCGAACGGTAATATCAACGGTAAAAAGATATTTATTCCGAATGTCGGAAAAGCACAGTTCTTGTTTTTACAGGGTGTCGTGATCAATAGCGGTAATCCGTGTATTGTGACCCCTCGTATTAAGGTATTTCTCCTTAACGACTAGAGCTGAAACTTTCGAAGTTCAGAAAGAAGCCAAGACCTCCTCTCCCGTGAACGGGAGAGGAGGTCTTTTTATATAACCCTGATTAAAGCGGTTACGGAGCCACTACTTTATAATCCGCTTGGCTATGAAATGGTCGAGCGATAACCTGCCTCCGCCGCTCAGGATGAGCGCTCCGGATAGCCCGAGAGCGAGCAGATGATACTCATATCCCTCCCCCGCCTGTGAACCGAACCAGTTCATGAAAAACCCGTTCTGCGCATGAACCGGTATGAGCGCCCCGAGCATTATTGCCCCTATGCCCGCAGCCGATATTCTGCCCAGCAATCCCAGGATTAAAAAGAGCGCCCCGAAAGACTCGCCGAGCACTATTAGCACCCCTACTAAACTTGGGAATCCCATAGTGGAGAAATATCCCACCGAGGCCGAAAACTCGTATCCTCCGAACACGCCCAGAAGCTTCTGAAGCCCGTGGGGCAGTATAACGACCCCTAGGGCCACCCGCGCGACTAGCGCGGACGTATCCCGGGGGTCCGTACTAAACAGTTTCTTCAGCATTTATCCCTCCTCCGACTCGATTGGAAGTCCCGCCTGTATCCAGTGCTCCTTACCCTCTTCATACTCATAGACCTCGTTATAGCCCAGAGACTCGAGCGTCCGGGCGGCCTTGGATGAGTTCTGGCACTCCGGGCTTGCGCAGTACACCACAATATACGCGTCCTTGTCCGGCACGACCCTATGCGCCCTCTCCCTCACTTCCGTATAATCCATCTGCAGAGCCCCCGGCAGGTGCGCCTCCCGCCAGTATTTTTCAGGCAGCGCCTCTATCAGAGTGACCGTATGCCCACCCTCAAGTTTGTCCCTCAATTCGTCTCTTGTAATTCTCTTCATACTGTTGAGCCTCCTTAGAAAATTGTGAATCCACATTAGTTGCAGATGCAACTACATACAATATAGCACACAATAGTTGCAATTGCAACTTAGATGTATTATATTAGCAATAAAGAGGGCACGTATGAAGAAAAAAAGTGATACAATCAAATGGACAGAGACAGAAACACAGGCCTGGATAGGGCTCGTAAAAGCTCAGCAACACCTGCTGGACAAAGTGGAAGAAGAGCTCAAGAAAGCGGGTTTCCCCCAGCTAAGCTGGTACGACATACTCTGGGAGCTCGAACGCTCAAAAGACGGAAGCCTCAGGCTAAACGATATAGGGAAGAAAGTGATTCTCGACAAGCACAACGTAACGAGGCTCGTTCAGAGACTGGAGAGCGAGGGTCTGGTAAGCCGCTCTCAGTGCCCTGTGGACGGCAGGGGGATATTCGCCTGCATAACCGACAAGGGCAAGAAGCTCCGCCGTAAGATGTGGAAGGTCTATGAAAGAGTAGTGAGAATGAACTTCCTCTGCAAGTACAACAAAAAGGAGCTTCACGAGTTCAGGAATTTCATAGAGCGTATACAGGCAAGCGGGTTCAGCGATTCAGCTTAATTCAGAGTATCCGGTCCGCCGGAACGCTTAGTGAGATAGAAAAACGCTTGGTAAAGTTAAATTGAGCTTGCACGGGACTTTGAGTATACTCCTTAAAAGCTAAGTGACCGGAGGACAAACTCGTGAAAATCTTAATTACAACGCTTTTTCTAATCTCTGCGCTATCCATTAGCTCGTTTGCTCAAGACCAGTCTGAATATACAGTTGCGGCAATTAAAGGTCCCTACATTCTTATAGGCCAGAAACCCTACAGGAAGCTCGCCGATTGCAAGGACATCCAGGTTGACGATAAAGTGTCATTCACAAGCGACCCGATAACTTGTCAGGAGAACGAAATTGTGGATATGCTTACGCTCTCGAAATGCCCTGTGGCGTGCCTCACAAACGAAGAACTACCCCCAGAGTATCAGTAATAGGGATATTTTCTATAATCCGGGATTAATAAAATCCGCCCACCATGAGTCAGTCGAAGGGTGAGTTATTTCCGGCCCCCTACTTCTCTCCGCACTCTCCGTCGTGGTCTTTCTGTACGCCTGCGCTCTGCCGGTCGCAGTCGTTACCATAGGTCTTGCCGTCACATCCACAAACTGGTCTGTAGTCCCTGGTGCACATCTGGGGCTTTTCCAAACACGCGCCTTCCAAATCGGGAGCGCCGCAGTGTCCCGCTTCATATTCGCAAAACTGCCCTTCAGGGCAAGCGATACCTTGCTTTCCGCCGCAATACCCCGGCTTATTCGCTTCGGTCCCGGTTTCACTGCATCCTGCAGTAATACCGGAAATAAGTAATATTGAAAAAAGTACGGATAATACCCAAACTCTCATAGTCTTCACCTCCCGAGTATTACTTTCCATAGTACTCTAAAACGGAAATCGTGCCAATATGTTTCTTCGATACGGCTTCTGGTAATTGAAAAAGAGAATCGGCTTTTAATCCCGATATTCTGAAAAGCTATTAATGTGAATACTATTAAGTCTGAGATAGGGCTATAAATTGATGGACTGTAAATATTCAGAATTTATCGATCTCACGTCTCGCACATTTCATCTCTAATACGCTCTTCGGGCTCCTTACCCCCTATGGTAAGCCATGCCACAATAGCGCTCAGTACCGATAGTGCCGCGGCTATATAGAGCACCAGGTGAAAGCCTTTTATGTAGGAGTCCCGGACCATACCTTCGAGCGCAAGCTTCATTTCCTCGCCCACCACGGCAGGCACCTTCGCCGCAGCCATATTAATACGCTCGCCGTCAATCACCTTACGCACCTCTACGGGCACGGAATGAACCTCCATAGAAGCGTCTAGGCTGGAATTAAACACTTGCAGTACAATAATGCCGAGCACTGCTATTGCCAGTAAGCTTGCAACCCTCGAGACAGCGTTGTTCACTCCGGACGCCGTCCCCGACAGGCTCACCCCAACGGCGTTCATCACTGCTGTCGTAAGCGGGGCCACACTCACACCCAAGCCTATCCCGACTACCAATATACCGGGAAAGAATGTGAGAAAATAGTTGCCTTCCTTACCGTAAATTGCTGTCAGCCAATAACCGGCTGCTGCTATGACCGGCCCTATTATCAGTGGTATTTTAGCCCCGTAACGGTCTGTGAGCGTTCCGGCCCATCGCGAGAGAAGAAACAGAGCGGCAATAATAGGAAGAAAAGCAGCACCTGCCTCGGTGGCCGTATAGCCAAACACCTGTATAAGGGCAAAGGGCATAAAAAAGAAACCGCCTCCAAGAGCCGAATACATTAAGAGCGTTACGATGTTTGCCCCGCTGAACGTCTTAGATTTATAAATCTTAAGCGGCATCATCGGCACATCTACAATCCCCTCGACTACAACGAACGCAACGAGCGCCGCAGCGCCAAGCCCGATCGAGCCGTACACCAACGGACTTCCGAAACCGAGGTTAGAGGACTCGATAAAACCGGAAACGACCCCGCCAAGCCCGAGTGTGGCAAGTACCGCGCCCCAGTAATCTATCTTACAGTTAGCCGTCTCGCCCTTGCTCTCGGGCACTCTTAGAAACAGAACTGAGAGCACTATGAGTGCAATAGGTATGTTTATGAAGAATATCCATCTCCAGGAGACGTTCTCTATGAGCCACCCTCCGAGCACCGGACCGAGCGCTGTTGTAATTGCCGAGAAAGCGGACCATGTACCTATAGCCTTTCCCCGCTCTGACTCATCGAAAAATACGGTTATTATCGCAAGGCTCCCGGGAATCAGGAGCGCCCCGCCAACTCCCTGAACGGCCCGGAACAGTATCAATTGTCCCACGTCCTGCGCGAAGCCGCAGATTATGGATGAGCATGCGAACAGCGCAATACCGATCCCGTATAGGAGCCTCCTGCCGTATCTGTCCCCCAGGGCCCCTCCCAGGAGTATGAGCGATGCGAGAAACAGAGAGTAAGACTCTATTACCCACTGCACATCTACTAAGGATGCCCCTAAATGCTCCTGCAGGGCCGGGAGCGCGACGTTAATAGCAGTCCCGTCAATGTACGCCATACTCACCCCGAGTATAGTTGCAGCCAGAACCCAGCGGCCCGTCAATTTTTTTGAAATGTTCTCGGCCCCTACCGACGCTAATTCCACGGCTTCAGAAGACTCACTCGAATTACCCATTACCGAATAATACCCGATATATCGTAAAGGGTTTGTAAAGCCCGGGATTACTAAGAACAAGTGCAGACTCGCGGACACAGAATCCTGCGTAGAATTTCACCCCTTACATTCAGAAAAACAGGTAGATGGCCGCTCTCAGGTTTAATTTCCCCTAATATTGTGCTACGATAAGGCCGTTAAGAGAGGACCCGAGAGAAACTTCGTATGAGAAGGGAATCCAAACACAGAATTCACCCGCTTCTGGCTGCAGCCTCAATAGTCGTCATTGTCGCGGGCATGCGCGAGATCGCCGATGTGCTCAATATATTCCTGGTAGCGATCCTTCTGGCCGTAATCATGTCGCCAATTCTCATATGGCAGATTAAGAGGGGCTGGCCAAAGGCACTCTCCCTGGCTCTTACTATATTAATCGTGCTGATTGTTACAGCCGGGCTTTCGGCAGTGCTCGGCGTGGCAGGCAACAACATGGCCGATAAAGCGCCTGAATACCAGGTGCGCATTACAGAGCTCTACAAGTCCTCGCTCGAAACCCTGTCCGAGCACGGCATCAAAATTAAAGATATAAAGCAGCTCGACATGTTCAGCCCCGATAAAATCGTGAATTTCAGTACGGGCTTTATCGAGAGCCTGTTCTCCACTTTCGGGAACGTATTTTTCGTCCTGATACTTATGATATTCGTACTTATAGAGATCGCCGACCTTACGATCAAGGCGGACAAGGGCGAATTCGACGAGGACTCGTGGCAGCGAAGGTTCAGCTACATATCGAACGATCTCAAAACATACATTTCCATAAACGCGATTACTGGCGTCATGGCCGCACTGTGTGACTTTATTCTGCTCATGGCTATCGGTATAGATTTCGCAGTCATCTGGGCGTTTCTGGCATTTTTCTTCAGCTTTATACCCAATATCGGCTTTTTCCTAAGCGTAATACCTCCGGCGCTTATAGCGCTCCTCGAGTTCGGGGTGCTCCAGTGCATACTTGTCATAGTGGGGTACGTGGTAATCAACCTCATTATCGACAATATTTTAAAACCCCGCTACCTGGGAAAAGAGTTCAACATGTCAGTGCTCCTAGTTTTCCTGTCGCTCCTGTTCTGGGGATGGGTTCTGGGCGCTGTAGGAGCGATTCTCGGCGTTCCCATGACAATGGCGGTTAAAAAGATAATAGCCTTTATGAATAAAGATATTGAAGCCCAATACGCCCCCCCTGTGCCAGAAGTAGACGATCCCCATTTCGACCCCGAAGACGAAGGGTGAAACATTCCCGTGATTGCAAGCGAAGCAATCCCCCCCTCCCCAATCCCGGCACTTAATACCCCTCACACTCTGAGCGCCTCTAAGGACACGCGCTATCGTCATCACGTATACTCATTCAAGTTCAGCGCAGGCCATACGGTCCGGAACCTCACCTTTTTATGACGTCGTTTTGAGGTCCCACACCCCAAGCTTGGGCGGAGGATAACGGTGGAGGGGACAAAATTGTCATTCCTAAATGTTTCTATCGGGAATCCATATCTTTTCCTTCCTGCATTATTACCACGCCTAACAAAAAAACAATTCTCCAATATATACTTGTGCTTACAACAATAATGAAGACTCTTTTCTAAAATTATCTGAAAGTCCTGAATCCTTTATCGTTACATATGCAACTATATAGACAAACACAGTTAAGGAGGCAGTAAAATGACAAAGTTATTTCTAGCATCAATTCTTGCAGTAGGTCTTAGCTTTCCACTCGTCTCACACGCAGAGATTAACGCTTTAGGAGTTAGTGTTCCGGTAGAAAGAACACAAGTTAATGACAATCTGAGAGGCGGTTACGTAGCCACGGGCGCGAATGATTCACTTAGGGTTCAGACCCTAAGCTCTGAAAGCGACAGCAAGGGCGGGCACGTTGCCTCTAGCGCTGCAGATTCATTCGTCGTGCAGAAGCTCAGCAATTCAGCGCCTCAGTCGTAACGCATGACAGAGGACCTGTAAAAACAACCAAATACGCCAATCATCCATCTTCCTCTAACTCAAAAGCCGAGCGGCTGACCCCTGCCCGGCTTTTGAGCCTTTTATAGACTGCCGTACCGAAGCTCTCGCCTGCTCCGACGCTTGCCCGCCAAATCTTTAGCGAATACATGGGGCGAGCTACTCCAATTCCGGTAGTGGGTCAGTTCCAAATTAAATCTAAAATACCTTCAACCCCCCATAGGTGATGTGTAACCTCTGCTTTCATAACAGGCATTGTCGAAGTGTGGTCATCCATCGCGCATTCCCTTAACGTACTATTCATAAAGATTAGGCTATAATATAATGTATAATTCCGTTATATAAGGAGGAGTTTATGACATTTAATAATATCACCAGACTGAGTTCTCTATTGTTCCTGTCCTCGTTTATGGCGCTCTTGATATTCTCGGGCGGCGAGCGGGTATACGCGCAGAGCGCTCATACGATCACGATTAACAACAAATGCGCAGAGACCATATGGATAGGAGCAAGTGCTGCTCAGGCAATACAGTCCGTGACCATTGACGGTCAACCGGTCACAACGCTCGGCGGCTGGGAGCTAGACCATAATAAGACCGCCGTCGTAGGAGTGCCGCTCACATGGATCAATGGAAGGTTCTGGGCGCGTACCGGATGCAGCTTCAACGCTAAGAACAAATGCGACAACCAGATGGTAACTGTAAACGGCGTGCCCCGCGTAATCGCCAACTGCTGCGATACAGGGGGCTGTGTGGACTCAAGCAGTGATTTCGCCCTCGACTGCGCGCAAACCGGCAAGCCGCCCGCCACGCTTGCGGAATTAACATTAGTAAGCAGCGGTCAGGACAGCTACGACGTGAGCATAGTGGACGGCGGAAACGTATCCGTGGAGATTATTCCCGACTCCTCCACCTATGACTGCACAGGCAATGGCAGCTGCATATTCACGGGAAACTTACCGGGCAAGAATACCTCCACTTGCTCGCAGGACTCGGACTGCTTCACTCTATTCGGGTTCGGCTACAAGTGGAAATGCGACCCCAACCTCAATATGTGCGTGAACCCGTTTTTCTGCGGAAGCCCCGGCTGCACCGACACAGGCGGATGCGCGCCGGTGGGCTTGACCCAGTCAGTGCTCACAAATTCTACGTGGACCGGCTCCGGATTTGCCGTCTCAGAGTCCAGTTGCTCCTCCGAGCTCCAGTTGTTTAACGATCAGAACCAGGGGAGCACATACGTGGGCTGCTTCGCGCCCCAAAAATTCTGCAGGCAATCGTGCGCCGCTGACGGCGACTGCGGGCCCCCGTACACCTTTAACTGCGGAGCCTCGGGCTTCTGCGAGGACAGCAACGGCGCCGTACTAGGAGCGGACTGCGATACTACGGTCAGCAACACTACAAAAGGAGACCTATGGGGATGTACAGGCGTAAACTCCGGCTCCTGCTTCAGTATGGGCATAACCGACCCCAACTGCTGCGGCTGCCCTTCATGGGCGCCCGGTTTCCCAAACGGAGCCCCACAGGGCGCGTGCATAGCGGGCAACAACTCACTCTGGGGCACAAACGCCGAGCCTGCGGTAACTCCGTTTAACACCGCCAGCCCCACGTCCTACGCGTTTCCGTTCGATGACGCGATCAAGCTCTTTGACTGCCAGGCCAAGGACGGCAGTGTGACTAACTACACTATCAACTTCTGCCCCAATGACCCTGACGGGGACAGTGTGCATAGTGTCGGCGATACCGATGCAGACGGGGACGGAATTACAAACGAAAACGAGACGTTCGTTACGGTAACCGCTTCGGCTTCAAGGGGTGCATCAGAAAACCCGAACGATCCCGATGGGGATGGAGTGGAGAATATGTTCGACCTCGATTCCGATAACGACGGACTCACGGATATTGTGGAAGCACGGGGAGGAGAGCTCGATCAGGACGGAGACGGACGTGTGGACGATACGGCTGACAGTGACGGGGACGGCCTTCCCGATGCTGTGGACCCCGATCAGGGAGGGCTCGATCTGAGATCACCCGACACGGACGGGGACGGTACGGAAGATTTCGTCGACACGGACTCGGACAACGAGGCCGGCACGGATTTCGAGGAGAACGGCGGTTTCGAAGCGGACGGGGACGGCCTCCCAGACGCTACTATTGATGAGAACTCAGACGGTCTGTTGGATATGTTCGACGGGCAGCGGGGCGGCATGCCGCTAGAGGAGCGAGACGCCGACGGAGACGGCATACCTAATCAGCTCGACGTTTCAGGCAGCGGCGGGAGCTCGAACTGCTCCATCGCACCCCAGGGAGCCAGCAAAGGAGGGTCAATACCGCTGTATCTATTAATACCGGCCTTTATATTAGTCAGGAGATTTACCAGAAAAAACAGTTAATCAGTTAAAACTGGACAAATTGCCAAATGCGTTAGAGGACTTCTTTAGAAATAAAGGAAGACACCCTAGCGCCTTTTTTTAATTTTAATGAAATTCAATTCCCTCCTTTGAAAAAGGAGGGTTACTGTAAAACTACTCCCCCGCAGCCCCCGTCTCATAAATACTGTTCGCCCAGGTTCCTCCGCAGATAGTTTCTTTATCGCCTATACAGCGTTTGGTGCACTCCCCTTCAGCCTGACCGTATTTCCCGTAACTGTCTCCGCAGAAACATTGGTTCCGCGACTGTAGCCCCGCATACTTGTGCCCGAGCGCTTTACAGTCCTCTATGCACCGGGGTATCGTCATGTTGTTACTGTTATAAAAGTACTTATCCAGGTCCCTTCCCCACGCGCCCCCGGCGTCTCCTTTGTCCCTGTAACAGCCAATGTAATCAGCACGGTCAATCTCCACAACAACAGGCTTCTTATCTCCCCCGCATCCCGTAAGCGAAGTAAACATGACAGCCGCGGCAAACAGGGTAATTATCGGTATTGTATTGCGCATTTAATCCTCCCGAATAGTGTGTGTCAAAACGACAGTTATATCTGAATTATAAAAAATCCTTCCGCTGTTTGCAACCACAGGTAATGAAACCGACGTGAGGGGTCCGAAGCAATCTAATTAATTTCCCCCTTTCGCAAAGGAACTCAGGGGGGGAGCTGCTTTCCGTCATTGCGAGCGAAAGGGCCCGCGCCGCTTGCCGTGGCGTCGTCAGCTGACGACGCCTGATAGCTTTAGAGAAGATGGGCGGCAATCCTCTTTAATCTTGGCACCAAATAAACCTTGAGCGCACACGAAGTGCGCAGTCGAAGGGTGAAACTATATATCATCCCGGACTTGACCCGGGATCCCACATCCTTGCGTATCAGCCTTTCCCCTTTATATCTTAGTGTAAATTCGTATATATTCGTGGTTAATTCAATCCTTTATTACTCGCCCGCTCACTCAATCTCCTTCCCGCAGTGAGGACAGAAATGCCCCTTTATGCACCTCTTCTGAAACTGCTCCATGAAGCCCGAAGCAATAATACCTGCGGGGATAGCGAACAGCGAGATACCGAGCACCGCCACAAGTCCCGCGAGCACTCTGCCGAAAGGGGTAGCAGGGACCACCTCGCCGTACCCCACAGTGGTAAGCGTGACCACGGCCCACCACATCGCCTCAGGGATACTCGAAAACTCCTCTGGCTGCACTTTATTCTCAACGTAATACATCAGGCTTGCAGAGATAACGAGGAGCAGTACAACGAGCATGGCGGATATGAATATTTCCTCTTTCTTATCTCTCAGGACGTTCATAAATATCCTGAACCTCGAGGAATACCTCGTCATCTTGAATATCCTGAACAGCCGGAGCGCCCTCAGGAACCGGAGGTCCACATTGGTCATCATCGGTATGTAGAAAGGCAGTATCGCGACCAGGTCAATCAGGGCAAGCGGAGTCAGTATGAACAAGAGCCTCCCCAAAAAGGGGCTATGGTACTTTTTTTCTTCGGTACACGACCAAACGCGGAGCAGGTACTCGATGGTGAATATCATGACGGAGATAAAATTAGGGGCTGAAGTAGCTAAGGGCTAATGTTTAGAGAGTTTATACCAGTATTTTAGCTGCTTTAGGAGCTGTTGGTGATTGCCTCCATTGAAGCGCCACTCACATTCTTTTAGAAAC
>Ga0114931_10000580_pt1 | contig 44511 bp, 38 predicted proteins | sample 2SBtaG_FD_89579 | JGI IMG/M metagenome (GOLD analysis project Ga0114931, IMG submission 89579) | Deep subsurface microbial communities from Kolumbo volcano to uncover new lineages of life (NeLLi) - 2SBTROV14_V59a metaG | ecosystem: Environmental > Aquatic > Marine > Volcanic | place: Kolumbo... | reverse complement strand
GTCGGGGCTCCGTCATGCTGAGCGCCCTGTCTGCGTGTGGGGACGCACAGGCAGGAGCGAAGCATCTCGGTTGCAGTATCACAACGTGCTTGGGACGGCGAGAGATTCTTCGCCCGCCTGAGGCGGGACGAGTGTGAATCGTTGCGCCGTAACGACAGGGTCGCCGAATTTGTCACGGACCCAAGCCTGAGCGTTCCGCGAGCCTCTCTCTCAGGAGTGAGAAAGCGACATCGGAGTTTCGTCGTTGCCGTGCGTTGGGTTTCGCCTTTAACCCTTTTCGCCTTTCGATCTTTGCCCGTCCGGTCGTATGATGTCCGAACCACTCAAACGCTTCGTATCGCGCGGAGGGAACAAGCTCGAAGCCGCCCTCGATCATTTCCATTTCGACGTGGCGGGTCTAATTTGTGCCGATCTCGGAAGCCACGTTGGCGGGTTCGTCGACTGCCTGCTTCAACGGGGAGCGCGACGCGTCTATTCCGTTGACACCAGTTACGGGACGCTGGCATGGAAGCTCCGCAAAGATGATCGTGTCGTCGTCGTCGAACGCCAAAACGCAATGCACGTTTCGCTTTCCGAGTCGGTCGCGTTTGTCACAATCGATGTTGGTTGGACCCCCCAAAAAAAGGTGCTTCCCAACGTGCGGGAGATGCTGACCAGAGGGGGGCAGGTGCTAACGTTGATCAAGCCGCATTACGAGGCGAACAAAACGCTTTTGGCCGGAGGAGTATTGCCCGCTGAGCATCTCGATGCAACGGTTGCGGTGGTCCTCAACGAGATTCGAGCGGCAGGGTTTTCGACGAATGGGACTTTTACAAGCCCCATGGCCGGCCACGGTGGAAATCGCGAAGTGTTCGCGCTGTTAAAGCGCCTAAAGCGTGTGTGACAAGGACGGCAACAACAAAGCCGCACCCGTCAGAAATCGGATCCGCGACCGTAAAACAGACCCGGCTTCATGGAAACAGATTTCGCGAATCCCAACAGCAGGGTGTGACAAAGCACCAGAGGCGGTCAGCCCGTCCACGCGAGAAACGGCGATTTGCCGCCTTCCGGTGCATGCGTAACACAACCGTAATAGATTTGGCGGGGAAGTGTTCCGGGAGGATGGATCGTGTTATAGTCGCGCCGCACGCTGCGGTGGACGGCGCTTTCGCTCCGACCGCGGTCGCGTGCTGTCATTCCGTAACGATACGTGGGTCGGTTTTTCTGGAGAATTAAAAATGAAGACGATGAAGGCTCAAAGCCTGAGGCGGTGGAGCGGGGTTGCGGTGTGTGTAGCGCTTGGGGTGTGGTTGGTTCCCATGCTCGTTCATGCGTCCAGCAGTGCAACCACCACCGGTGACACCCCGGAAGTTTTCACGGTAACAGGAGAGGTTGTTGATCTCTGGTGTTACATGGATCACAAGGGGCACGGCGAGAAGCACAAGGTGTGTGCCATTACCTGCGCAAAGGCAGGTAATCCCATCGGCATTGCCGATAAATCGGGCAACATCTATATTGCGATGGGCGGCAAGAAGCATCAACCTGGACGCGACCTCCTGATCGACCACATGGCAGAAACTGTCACGGTTTCGGGAAAGCTCATTAAAGTGGGCGGGTTGCAGGCGGTCTATATCACGACAATCAAATAGCTGTGGAAAAGCAGCCAAGCGGGACTGCGTTGCGCTCCCTGCGCGTTTGCGAAAGGGTTCATGGCAACGTGGTGTTGTCCCGGATGCGCCGCCGGTCTGCCCCCCGATAGGAGTCCACTGAAAAACTGCGGTCCTGGTTTTCTACCGATGTTTCCACCGGCAAGATGCCGGTGCCACAAACAGGCAACCATGTTTCAGTGGGCTGATAGGCGACGAAATTCTTCGTTCGATTGTCCACCCAAGACTTGCCACTCGATCGTGCTTGCTCTACCGTCGCAACCTCCTACCCTGTTACGGAGTTAGGAAGATCGTTTCAAAAAAAAGCCCGGCAGCCGGGCGGTGGAGCAAAAAGATGAATCTTCGGTGGAGAATGCAGAGCGGAAAATGGCGACTTGAATCGCTGGTGGGAGTTGTCTGTTTGTTTACCGGATCGGTGATCGGTTGTACCTCGACGGCTTACGGGGCGAACTCCCACCCCTTTTCGATCCACGACATGTTGGCGATGGAGCGGGTCAGCGATCCGCACGTCTCACCTGATGGATCGCGCATCGTCTATGTTGTCCGCACAACAGACCTGGAGGCGAATCGTGGCCGCACCGACCTTTGGATGATCAGCGTCGATGGAACCGGGACGCGGCGATTGACGACCGATCCGAGTTCCGACTCGAATCCGCGTTGGTCGCCGGACGGGCGAAACGTGTACTTTTTGTCCGATCGTTCGGGTTCGTCACAGGTTTGGCGAATCGCCGCGGACGGCGGCGAGGCCGAGCAAATCACCGATCAACCGTTGGACGTGGGAGCTTTGGCGGTTTCTCGCGACGGAACAAAACTGGCGATTGCGATGGAGGTTTACCCCGGAACGAGTGTTGCGGACACCCAAAAGAAGCTCGACGAGATTGACAATCGAAAAACGAGCGGGCGTCTATACGACAAACTGTTCATTCGCCATTGGGACACGTGGAAGGACGGTCGACGGTCGCACGTGTTTGTGATCCCCGTCTCTGGCGGCGACGCGGTTGATGTGATGAAGGCGATGGACGCCGACTGTCCGACGAAACCGTTTGGCGGCCCCGAGGATATGACGTTTTCGCCGGACGGAAGTGAGATCGTTTTTGCGGCGCGCGACGCGGGGAGGGAAGAACCCTGGTCCACCGATTTCGACCTGTATGCCGCACCGATCAACGGCTCGCGCGCGCCGCGTTGCCTGACCGAATCCAACCAGGCGTGGGATGCCAACCCGGTGTTTTCACCGGATGGAAACACGCTCGCGTATCTCGCGATGGAACGACCGGGGTATGAGTCGGACAAGTTTTCGATCATGCTGATGCACTGGCCCAGCGGCGACGTGGTCCCGCTGACTCGCCAATGGGACCGCTCCGCCGGCTCGATTACGTGGTCGCCGGATGGGCGAACGGTTTTTACGATCGCTCCCAACGTCGCCCAGCGATCGCTTTTTGGTGTGGATGTAGCGAGTGGGAAGGTTCGAACGCTCGTTCGTGAGGGGACGGTTCGAACGGTGACAGTGACAGGTGATGATTTGATCTTTGCGATGGATAACCTCAAGTCGCCGGTCGAGCTTTACGCCGTTTCGCAGGCGGGTGGTCCCAAGCGCCGCGTTACGCACATCAACGATTCGAAGGTTTCATCCGCTCGAATGGGAGACTACGAACAGTTCGTATTCAAGGGTTGGAACGACGAAAACGTATCCTGTTACGTCGTCAAACCGGTTGACTTTGATGCGGGGAAGAAATACCCGGTGGCCTTTTTGATTCACGGAGGACCGCAAGGTTCGTTTGGAAATAATTTTCATTACCGTTGGAACCCCCAGGCGTATGCCGGAGCGGGGTATGCAGCTGTGATGGTCGATTTTCACGGTTCGACCGGCTACGGGCAGCGTTTTTGCGACTCGATTCGCGGCGACTGGGGTGGAAAACCCCTGGTGGATTTGCAAAAAGGTTTGGAGGCGGCGTTGAAGCGTTACCCGTGGATGGATCGCGGCCGCGTTTCGGCGCTCGGGGCGTCCTTTGGCGGGTACATGATCAACTGGATCGCGGGAAATTGGCCCGATCGTTTTCGTTGCCTGGTAAACCATGATGGGAATCTCGACGAACGGATGGCGTACTTCGACACCGAAGAGCTTTGGTTTCCCGAGTGGGATCACATGGGGACCCCGTGGGACAACCCGGAGGGTTATACCAAGCACAACCCGATCAAATACGTAAAAAACTGGAAAACGCCCATGCTGGTCATCCACGGGGCACGTGATTTCCGCGTTGCGGATACGCAGGGTTTTTCGACCTTTACCGCGCTGCAGCGCCGGGGGATCCCCAGCAAGTTGCTATACTTCCCGGACGAAAGCCACTGGGTTGTCAAACCGCAAAACAGCATCCTGTGGCACGAGACGGTCATCGCCTGGTTGGATCGGTGGACGAAATAGCAGCGTGCGTCCAAAATACAATGGGCGGACCGAAATTGGGGCGGACCGAAATTGCAGATGCGCAGAAGCGCGGTAGGGTAGCGTTCCCGGTTGCCAGGTCCGAGCCGGCGCACGATCGATCCCTGGAGTAGCGATTCGGATTTCTCTGATCAGAGCCGCGACCGTGGGGGAGCGGACGGCGGTCGAACCCGCAAAAGCGGGCTTTACAGGGCACCTGGAACACAAGGGCGGTCGCGCAACGGGAGAAAGCACGTGAGCAACACGATTCAAAGATTGTATGAGCAGGGGCAGTCCGTCTGGTGTGACAACCTGAGTCGACATTTGATCGACTCGGGAGAGTTGCAAGAGCTTGTCGATTTGGGAGTGACGGGCGTCACGTCCAACCCCGCGATATTCAAAAAAGCCATCACAGGTGGCACGGACTACGACCAAGCCATCGAAAAAGCAATCGGGAAAAGCTGCGGCGATGTTCTTGCGGTCTACGAGGCGCTTGTCCTACCCGACATCGCCGATGCCGCCGACATTCTTCGACCCGTCTACGACAAGACCGACGGAGTGGACGGGTACGTCAGCCTGGAAGTCAACCCCAAGCTCGCGTTTGATACCGGGGCGACGATCACCGAGGCGCGTCGGTTGTTTTCGAAGCTGGATCGCCCCAACGTGATGATCAAGGTGCCCGCCACGGTGGAGGGAGTTGCAGCGGTAGAGACGCTGATTGGTGAAGGCGTCAACGTCAACGTGACATTGATCTTTTCGGTCGCGATGTATGAAAAAGTGATGACCGCCTACTTGAACGGCTTGCAACGGCTGGTGGCATCGGGGAAACATCCTTCGCACGTCGCTTCGGTTGCATCGTTTTTCGTCAGTCGCGTGGATACGCTGGTTGACAAGTTGTTGAACAACAAGGGCGGGCGCGCATCCGAATTGTGTGGAAAGGCTGCCGTCGCCAATGCCAAGATTGCGTACGCGCGGTTTTGCGAGGTGTTTGACGAGTCGGGAGACTTCGCGGAATTGGCCCGAAAAGGTGCCCGTGTGCAGCGACCGCTTTGGGCGAGTACCAGCACCAAGAACCCAGACTACCCCGATACGCTTTACGTCGATCCCCTCGTGGGACCCCACACGGTCAACACCATGCCGCCCGTTACGCTGAAAGCCGCGCTGGATCACGGCTCTTTTTCTCGAACGGTTGATTCGGATATCGAAAAGCAACGCGCGCTGTTTTCGTCGCTCGCCGCGCAGGAGATCGACCTTACCGCCGTGACCGATCAGCTTCTTCGTGAGGGAGTGGATGTGTTTATCGCAGCCATTGATGAGCTGTTGGCGAACCTGTCGCAAAAGCGCGCCGCACTGCGCCCAACCGGTCAACGTACTTAATCCTGTTGAACCACTAAGAGGCAAGGGGGAGGAGGATGGCCTGACGGCGTTCAGGCTGAGTCGATATCGCAAGGGTGGCGTTGCCGCACCGATCCGACCTCCGTTTTTCGGTACACAGACGTTGGGGACGGGTTTTTCTTGTCCGCCATGTTGCACGTTACAATACCCGTCGTGACCCATCGAAGCGGACCGACTTTTGGCGCGGAGAACCAAGCATTGAGTGATCCACTCGTACCCAAACAGATGTTTTTCACGAAGGGGGTCGGCAAGCACAGGAACAATCTTCAGAGCTTCGAAGAGGCGCTTCGCGACGCAGGCATCGCCGGATGCAACCTTGTTCGGGTCAGCAGTATTTACCCCCCGGGGTGTAAGATCGTTTCGGGAAATCACGGGCTTTCCCGCATTCTTCCCGGTCAAATCGTTTTTTGTGTTCTTGCAGAGTCGCGTACGAACGAACCCAACCGCCTGGCGTGTGCGGGGATCGGTCTCGCGTTGCCGGCCGATGCGGGTCTGCACGGGTATATCTCAGAGCACCACGGGTTTGGGATGACCCGCCGTGTTTGCGCCGATTACGTCGAGGACATGGCCGCCTCGATGCTGGCGACGACGCAGGGAATTGATCTCGATCCGGACAAGGCATACAACGAGCGAAAAGATATTTACCGCGCGCAGGGTCTGGTCGTGAAGACCAAAGCGGTCGTGCAAACGGTCGAAGGCGATAAACGCGGTCTATGGACCACGTGCGTGGCAGCGGCTGTTTTTATTCTCTAATCGCGTGCGCGCGGGAGCTCTACCATGCACCCATGCCAAAAGCATCACCCCAAATCAACCGAGGCGGACTGGTTGGACGGCCCGTCGATTGAACCGATCGCCCTTGTGGGAAACGAGTCCGTCGCCGACATGATCGACCATGTTTACGCCGGAAGCGGTTTCAACGGACGGCGTCTTGCCGAAGGGGCGCAACTTTTCGCTCGAATGATCGAGGACAACGCAACGATTGGTCTGACGTTGGCAGGAGCGATGACGCCGATCGGCATGAGCGGAGTACTGATTTCATTGATCGACGCGGGATTCATCGATTTTATCGTTTCAACCGGTGCGAATCTGTATCACGATTTGCATCGCCCCTTCGATTTCCCGATGGTGCAGGGAAGTCCGGACGTAGACGACAACGAGCTTGGCGACCTGGGCGTGGCGCGTATCTATGATGTTTTCATTGCGGACGAAGACACGTTGATGGCCACCGACAGGGTGATCCTCAAGGCGCTTAAGTCGATTGATGTGTCCAAGCCGTTTTCGACGGCAACGTTGCATAAAAGACTCGGCGAACGCGTGGTTCTCGATGCCCCCCACCCCGAAAAGTCCTTTGTCGCCTGTGCGGCTAAACACGACGTGCCTATCTTTACCTCCTCGCCGGGCGACTCCTCGATCGGGATGAATCTGATTGTACCACACCTTTTTGAACAACCGGTTCATCTGAACCCGATGCTCGATATCATTGAAACGACCGCCATTATCCGAGACGCCCAAAGAAACGGCGTGGTGGAGGTCGGCGGCGGTTCCCCCAAAAACTTCTATCTACAGACTCAGCCAACCCTTCACCAGATCCTGATGGATTCATCGAAGGGCGGGCACGATTATTTCCTGCAATTAACGACGGATTCGCCGCACTGGGGCGGATTGTCTGGCGCAACTCCCAGCGAAGCGAAAAGCTGGGGGAAGATTAAGGACGCCCGCGTGAACAACGTCGTGGTTTATTCCTGTGCGTCGATCACACTGCCGCTGATTGCTCAGTACGTCCTTGTTCGCTGCAAAAAACGCAAGCAGAGAGGTCTCTACGCCCGACTTGGTGAACTGACCGCAACGCTCAAAGACGCGGGCGAAAAAGCCCTCAAAGAAAGCGGACAACTCGATGAATACCGCAGTATCTGAAGCGCCTTGCGTTCAGGGTGCTGCACTGTGGAGGCTTCACTTTTCTTGTGCCCACTTGTTTTCGCGCCTGCGACCCGGTTTGTCGTCGCAACGACACGCGATCCCACGCATATGAAAGATGACGAAAAGTTCATGAAAACGGCGCTTTCGCAGGCCCGAGCCGCGCGCGAGCGAGATGAAGTACCGGTGGGCGCGGTGGTCGTTCGCGACGGTGGAGTCATCGCTCGAGGATTCAACCAACGCGAAACGCTTCAAGACCCCACCGCCCACGCCGAGATGATCGCCATCACCGCGGCAGCCGCCGATCGACGAAGCTGGCGTCTGCACGACTGCACGCTCTATGTCACGCTCGAACCTTGCACGATGTGCGCCGGGGCGATTGTGCAGGCACGCATGAAACGACTTGTCTTCGGTGCGAAAGACCCCAAAGCCGGTGCGATTGAAACGCTGTACGAAATCTGTACGGATTCGCGATTGAATCACCGCGTCGAGATCGGCGAAAGCGTCCTCTCGGAGGAATGCGGTATGATTCTACAGGAGTTCTTCGCGGCACAGCGAGCGAAAGGAAAGAAATAAAACCCAACCACCACACCGCAGAAATGCCGCAAACCACGCATCCCAAAAATAGCGAATCCCCTCGCCCATGCCGGGACAACAACCCTATGCGTTCCACGGCGCATTTCGCAAACGGCAATGGGATAAGCACTAATCGCAGGGCAAAGCTCGCTCGGCGGCGACGAGGTCATCGTACGTTTCACGCCGGCGGATAAGCCGTGCGCTGTCGCCGTCGATGAGAACTTCCGCCGCCCTACACCGGGAGTTGTACTGGCTGCTCATGGACATGCCGTATGCCCCGGCGGAAAAAATCGCCATCACATCCCCCCGGGCGATCGGCGGAAGCCGACGGCCCTTGGCGAGAAAATCGCCGCTCTCACAGACCGGTCCGACGATATCGACGGGCATGGTCCCTTCAAGCGCAAGGTCGCGCTTTCGCCGGGGCGGAACGAGTCCGCCGGCCGGTGCGACGGGCCAGGCAAAGTGAAACGAACCGTAAAGCGCCGGGCGGATTAGCTCGGTTATGGATGCGTCTACGATCACATAGTTTTTCGCGCCGCAACGTTTCGTATAGAGCGTTTTGGCTAGAAGGACTCCGGCGTTGGCTGTGATGCTTCTGCCCGGCTCCAGGAAAACGTGCAAGTTGCGATCCGCGAGCAGCGGAACGATCTGCTCGGCGTAGGCGGAGGCGGGCGGTGCTTCCCCGCCGTCGTAGTGGGCGCCGAATCCGCCGCCGATGTTGATAGCCCGGACGTTGTGGCCATCCGCGCGCAGCGTTTCGATCAATCTGAGCACGCGCGCGACGGATTGAACGTAGGGCTGAATGCGATTGACCGGGGAACCGATGTGAACGTGAACACCGCCGAGGTCAACGGATTCATGCTCGCGAAATTCGCCAAATACTTTACGTGCTTCCTGAATGTCGATCCCGAACTTCGTCTCGCGTGTTCCGGTGGTGGTGTATTCGTGTGTGCAGGGATCGACGTCGGGATTGACGCGAATGGCCACCTTCGCACGGATTCCCAGGCGGCGGGCAATGGCGGCGATCGTTGTCAGTTCTTGCCGGGACTCGACGTTGAACCAGCCTACCCCAACCCCGTTGCCCACGTTGAGGGCGCAGGCAATCTCTTCATCTGTTTTTCCGACACCCGCAAACGCGATTCGAGAAGGGTCTGCGCCGATTTCAATCGCCCGACAAAGCTCGCCGCCGCTGACCACGTCGAACGACGACCCCCTTTCGTGAAGAAGTTTCAAAATCGACAAGTTCGAGCAGCTCTTGACGGAAAAGCAGATCGTCGCGCGCAAGTTGGAAAAGGCCGATCGAAAACGGACGAAATGATCGAGCAACGTTTGCTTCGAGTAGACATAGAGCGGCGTATCGAACCGCTTTGCGACGGCTCGCAGGTCGACCCCTTCACAACGCAACACGCCGTCTCGATATTGAAAGTGATCCATCGTGCGCCGCTCCCAATGCGCTGGCCCGCCCCGGCTACCACGATATACTACCCGACGTCGTAACTTGTGCCCATTGATAGTTCCCCCCCCGGCGAGGAGTAGATGGACTTGTCCGATCAACCAGACGTGATTGTTTTTACAGACGGCGCTTGTAGCGGAAATCCTGGACCGGGAGGGTGGGCTGCGATTTTGAAGTACCCCGGCGGCGATTCCGCAAAAAAACTTTCCGGCGGACAGTCCAACACAACCAACAACAGGATGGAGTTGATGGCTGCGATTGAAGGGCTTCGAGCAGTCGGCGACACAGAGCGTCGTCGCGTGCGCCTCGTGAGCGATAGCGAGTATGTGATCAAGGGACTGACGGAGTGGATCGCAGGTTGGCTACGCAACAACTGGCGACGAGGCAGCAAGGCGGGCGCCCCCCCGGTCAAAAACGACGACCTGTGGAAAACGCTATATGCCCTGTCGCAAAAACATGACATGGTCTACGAGCACGTTCGGGGTCATTCCGGTCATCCGGAAAACGAAGAATGCGACCGATTGGCGGTGGCAGCCATCGAACAGTACCGCTAACGGGAGGCTGGTTTGACACCAAAACGGCGAACGCGGGCTTTTGTATTGAGCATGACAATCTCTTTCATCTTTCCGGCGACCGGCGCATACGCGCAGGAGTCCGCGCGAGATTGGTACAACGCGGGGAAAAAAGCGGTCGAACGGGCCAAACGCCTGAAACCCGTTGGTTCGCACGCCAAAAACGTTATCCTGTTCATCGGCGACGGAATGGGCATCACCACGGTAACAGCCTCCCGTATTCTTGAAGGGCAGCGGCGAGGCGAATCCGGCGAAGAAAACCTGCTCAGCTTCGAGACGTTTCCGTTCACCGCACTGGTCAAAACGTACACCGTTGATATGCAGACACCCGATTCCGCCGGAACGATGACGGCGATCGCAACGGGAATCAAATCTCGCGGATGGATGATGTCGCTCGATCCCAACGAGACATTTGAAAACCCGGTCACCGCTCGAAACCTGGAGCTAACGACGATTCTGGATCTTGCCGAACGCGCGGGGTTGGCGACCGGAATTGTTACGACAGCACGCGTGACTCACGCAACACCGGCCGCTTTGTACGCGCATTCCCCCAGTCGCTTTTGGGAAGACGACACGTGGTTGACCGAGCGCGCAAAAACTGCCGCGTACCCCGACGTCGCACGCCAGTTGATCGACTACGCGGAAGGCAACGGGATCGAAGTCGTACTCGGCGGGGGGCGCGCGAGTTTTCTCCCGGAGACGGTGGCGGACCCGGAATATCCCCAGCAAACGGGCCTGCGAAAAGACGGACGAAATCTCATCAAAAAATGGTCGTCGCGTCCCCACACGTCTTTCGTGTGGAATCGTGCAGGGTTCGACGCGTTGATCCCGGGTAAGGTCGGGCCCGTCTTGGGGCTGTTCGAACCATCACACATGCAGTTCGAGCATGATCGTGATACGAGCGCGCACGGCGAGCCTTCTTTGGCGGAAATGACGGCCAAGGCGGTTGCCATTCTATCACGCAACAAGAACGGGTTCTTTTTGATGGTGGAAGGCGGGCGCATTGATCATGCCCACCACTTGAACAACGCCTTTCGCGCCCTGGATGAAACGGTCGCGCTGTCGGATGCGGTCAGAACAGCTACGAAAAAAACCGATCGACGCGAGACGCTGATCATCGTAACCGCCGACCATAGCCACGTTTTGACGATGGGGGGGTACGCCGGTCGCGGGAACCCGATTCTCGGCCTGGTCGGCGCGAAGGGTGAAGCGACAAACCCGTTATGGAAGCAATATAACCGCACCCTGGACGCAAAGCGCTTCACGGCGCTTGCCTATGGAAACGGGATCGGTGGGGCCCATGAAAATCAACCCTCGCCACTCAACGAGGCGGCCGCAACCAACCCCGACTATCGTCAGATATCAGCCGCACCGAAAGTCATTGAAACGCACGGCGGTCAAGACGTCGCGGTTTACGCGGACGGACCCGATGCCCAACTCTTTCACGGAGTGATCGAACAAAACGTGCTTTTTCATGTGATGGTCGACGCGCTGGGTCTTCCCGGTGGAGCGCCCGACGCACGCACGTTGTCGAATTGATCCCGGGAGGTGACTGCCGTTCATTGCGCATCCGGCAGGATTCGCAATTCTACAATTGGATCGCAAAAAGTTTGGAGCAACCCTTGTACCAGCCCGCGCGGTTTCTCCAGTTTTCCCGATCCGGCGATGTGTTCCGGGCGCCTATGCGCTCGCCGCGAGTGTCGTGGCGGCGAGCTGTTCCGCCTTGCAAGCAAGACGCTCAGTCGAAGAGGACGGCTGGGTCTTGCGAGCGAGTATTCGCAAGTCCCCGGTCGTTTTCCGTGTGTCGGAAAGCATCGTCTTCAGATCGCGCGGGTCGGGCGCAGTTGCGGCGAGTTTGTTCTCTGCGATCAGCGCCGTAGCCACTTTCAGAAGTTTGCCCTCGTCGCAGGAATCGGGCTTGATCGTCTTTTCGCAAGCGGCTTGTGAAGTCGCATTGATCGACTGCGACTTTGAAACGTCGGCGAAGGACGACGTCAGTTTCGAGAGTTGTTGATGGAGTTTTTCCGCGCGCCGGCGATCTCGCCTGGTTTCGGACGATGTGGTACGAACATCCTTGAGAAGCTCGGTCAGTTCGCTCGCAACCTGCCTCACTGACTTGGAAAGCGATCCCAGCGCCTTTTCTCGCTGCGTCAGGTTTCGGGAGGCAGTTTCGATTTTTCCGAGGACGGTCTCCGCGTGCTTTGTGGCGGATTGCAGATTCGCCTGGGTACTCCGAGCCTCTCGCGCCGCGGCGGCTCCACCCCGATAGCGAAGCTCGAGTCTGGTTGCTCGATTCTTCGCTTCCTCCAACCGCTCCCGGATACCTCGATACGCGCCGGAAGACGGTGCCACAACGCCAACCGGCGGCGGCGCATACGTCGCACGCGCCGCGGGCACCGCCGTGGCTGCCGGTGGATACATCGTCTGCGGAGTTGCGTAAGCAGGCGGCGCGGACGTTTGCCACAACGGCTGGGGCACTGGATTGTAGAACGGTTGCTGCCGATAGGGCGCCGTCCACATTGGAGAGCCTTCCCGCTGCGAGGCGGGATATGAATTCGCAGCTTGCGCGGAGCTGCTCGCTGCCTTTCCGTTCAACTGCTCCAGCACCGAGCCCATGATGCCGTCGTCGATGGTGCGCTGACCTGCGGAGTAGGCGGTCAGCATTGCGTTGTCGCATAGCGTGTTGATGAGCCGTGGAAGTCCACGCGATTCTTTGAAAATCTTGTCCACCGCCGAAGTACGAAAGAGATTCGTGTGTCGGGCTCCCGCCACCGAAAGACGATAGCGAATGTATCCGTCCGTTGCACGGCGATCGAGCGCCGGAAGATGGTAACTGCTGAAAAGGCGCTGCTTGAGCTGTCTCAGTTCGTGCGACTGGAATATCTGTTGCAATTCGGGTTGCCCCAAAATGGCGATCTGCAGCAGCTTGGCATCATCCGCCTCAAGGTTGCCGATCATGCGAAGCTGCTCAAACGCCTGGATGGGCAGATTCTGCGCCTCGTCCAAAATGAGCACCACCGGAACATTCTCGGCGAACTTTGCAAGAAGAAAATCGTGCAACGCGCGAACCATCTGCGTATGGCTCGCATCCGAAGCAATGGGCAGCTCGAATTCCGTGCAAAGCGACTCCATCAGGTCACTGGCTGACCGAACCGCGTGGTTGATGTTGGCAAAAACGATCGACGATCCAAACTGCCTTAGCATCAGGCGCGAGACGAGCGTCTTTCCCGCCCCAACTTCGCCGGTCACCAGCACGAACCCCTTTCGCTGCTTTACGGCATAGATCAGCGACGCAAGAGCCTCTTCATGGTCCGGGGTCGAATAAAAAAATCGAGGGTCCGGCGTATTGTTGAACGGTAGCTCACGGAGTCCGAAAAAGTCGGCGTACATTGGCTGTTATCACCTCAAGAGCATGCGCGGCTTTGCAACCTCTGCGAGCCGAGTCGCGCTCGATGGAATATCGGTCCTTGTTTCGGCGAGCTTAAACCGGTCACCAAGCCCGGCAACGATCAATCGAGTTATCGGTCTTCCCGGCGCTGTCTCCGGCGTGGTAAACGCCTCGGTCCGACAATATCGGTCCGAATAGGTTCAGAAGTGACATCGAGCACCCGATAAATCGTCATCGTGTCGTAGCGGATAGATGAAAAACGGTCGGGGCCGCTGCGAACACAAGACTCGAGTTCCAGCCTCACCGCTGAACGATCGCAGGATGAACAGTGTTATGAGAATCAAAACCGCTCGACCCATCACAACGCTGCTTTTGTTCGCCGCAGTTTCGCTACCAGGGTGTGCGCCCAAACGTGCGGACGTTTTGCACTTCCTGCGTGAACGTGAACACCAGGTTTCGGCCACTGAATACCGGGTGGGGATTCCCGACGAGATCGCCATTAGCGCGCCGAGGATTCTTGAAATTGACGGGGAAGATTCGATCATCCGCCCGGACGGAAAAATCAATCTTCGCCTGCTGGGTGACATCAAAATCGTTGGAATGACCGCTCGGGAAATCGCGGCCAAGCTCGAGGTCCTCCTGAGTCGTTACTACGTGGACCCCAAGGTGACCGTCCGAGTCACGGGATACAACAGCAAAAAATACTACGTGTACGGAAAGGCTGCAGGGATCGGCGCCAGACCCTACACCGGTCGGGATACGCTGCTGGATGTGGTCCTGCCGTCAACGTCCAGCCTGGCGGCGTGGACGAGCAAAGTTCGCGTGATTCGCCCGTCACATGGCGACACGCCCGTTCGTGAGATCCAGGTGGATGTCGAAAAAATGCTCGCAAGCGGCGATTGGAGCCACAACATTCTCCTTGAACCCAATGACATCGTGTATGTGCCACCGACCCCCGGTGCGTGGCTCGCCGATAAGGTGCGGGCGGTACTCATGCCGGTCATTCCGGCAGCCCAGGCGTACGTCGCGCCCGCGTATTTTAGAGATTTAAGTGATGTCTACAACCGCAACGGTTCCGGAAACAGCGCGTTCGTATCCGGAACCGGCTTCGGGTTCGGCGGTGGATTTGGTGGCGGATACTAAAGGTGTCGGTAAGGATAAATAACGGGCGGCAGCGACCGGTACCGCGCTGACAAGACTTCGTTTCGAGTTGATGCAACATGGGTAGAATCGCAGACGCACTAAAACGAGCCGAGGAAGAACGCCGTCGCAGTATCGCGTCGAGCGGCGAAGTGGCGATGTTGGACGCGCCGCCGGTGACCGGTCCGGTCTTGCGGGATGCCTTGTCTGTCCCCGGACCGCCGATCGAGGTTGCCACGCAACAAGATGCCCCCGCCCCGCTCATTGAAGGCTTGTCGGAATCACTCGTTCCGTTTTACGAAAGGTCTGCACTCGTTACGGAACAGTATCGCTCGCTCCGTACGCGCCTGCTGAGCAGCAACCCAAACTACGAACACCGCATCCTTGTGATTACCAGCGCGGTTCCCAAGGAAGGAAAAAGCGTTACCACGCTGAACCTGGGCTGCATCCTCGCTGAGATTCGGCACCTGAAAGTGCTCGTGGTCGACGGTGATTTCCGGCGGAGTTCACTCGCCCAAATGCTCAATCAGCCCACCGGACCGGGACTTGCGGATGTACTCGATGGGCGTGCCACGTACGAGGAGGTTGTTCGTTCGACGCCCATTGCAAACCTGAGCTTCATGCCCGCAGGAAGCACGAAGGATCGCAGCGCGGCAGAACTTTTAACCGCAGCCTCCGCGACGGCTGCCTTTCGCCGAATGCAGAACGAATACCACTACACGATCGTGGATACGCCACCCGCGACCACCGTCACCGACGTGGGTATCATCGGGCAAATGTGTAGCGGCGTGATCATGCTCGTACGTTTGCATCGCACGCACGAAGCCGCCGCCAAGCGCGCCGTGCGTCTGCTTCAAGTCAACAACATTCCGATCCTCGGATGTCTACTGGTCGGACGCGACGGACCCGCCGGTGGGTACTACGGATATGGTTACGGGTACGGCTACGGGTATCGATACAATTACTACCGGTACTACAACTCGAGCGATCAGGGTGGCTCCGGGAGAAGAAAATAGGGGGGAGGTATTCGCGTAACGCGAAATCGCCCCACACCAAACCTGGTTCGGAGTTTTCAGTGATTCGTGACCGCCTGATTGTGTGCATCGCCAGCGCGTGGGATTTCGACCCCACCAGCAAACACCACGTGATGCAGATTCTGGGGCGCCAAAACCGCATTGTCTGGGTAAACTATCACGGATCACGACGCCCGCGCATCACCACCACCGACCTGCGCTCCGTACTTTGCACCCTAAGACGCTGCGCTCGAGGCGTGCAACCCATCAACGAATCGATGGTTCAGTTAACGCCCCTTGTTATTCCAGGTGCCAAGACCCCGGTCGTTTCGACAATCCACCAGGAGTTGCTCGTCGCGCAAATCCGACGGGCCATTCGGCAGGTCGATCCGCCGGGAAAAATGCCCGTACAAATCTGGAGCTTCGCCCCGGACGTTCCATTCTTGGCGGGACGATTTCGAGAGGAATGTTTCGTCTACTACTGCGTGGACGAATACACGCAGTTCGATGGGTTCGACGCAAGTCGCATGAGAGCCATGGAGATCAAAACCCTCCAGAAGGCGAGCATGGTTTTTGCTACCGCCGAGCAGCTTTGCACGAACCGCAAAAAAATGCGACCGGACATCGTTCACGTCCCCCACGGGGTGGACTATGAACACTTCGCACGCGCGTGGCGAAATCCGCCCCCTCGTCCCCAAACGCTCGCCGCGATCCCCAAACCCATCTTCGGTTTCTTCGGACTGATTCACCATTGGATCGACCTCGAGCTGATCGCTGAGTCCGCACGACGCAGACCGCACTACGCCTTCGTTCTGATCGGGGAACCTCGCGTGGATATCAGCTCGATCACCAATTGTCACAATGTCTACCTCCTGGGCCGCAGACCCTATAGCGAGTTGCCGGCATACTGCGCCGCGTTTGACGCCGCCATCATGCCCTTTCAGATCAATGAACTGACGCGCAACGTCAACCCGATCAAAATGTACGAATACCTCGCCTCCGGTCTGCCGGTTGTCTCCACACCCATACCGGAGGCCAAACGGTTTTCCGGTTCCATCCTGTTTGGCGACACGCCCGAACAGTTCGCCAATGCCTGCGACGAAGTGCTCCGCGTTGATGTCAATACCCGGAGACGCCACATCAGCGATCTGGTCCGAAGTGAAACGTGGGAAACACGCGTGGAGTTTCTCTCCCAGGTCGTGCTAAACCACCTCAACGGGCGCCCGCGCAACGCGACTCGATCGTTCGTTGAGCGCAAGACCGCAATGACCCCTCCGGTCGCGCCCCTCGCTACTGGATCGTAAACCCTTGCGATCCGAATTGCGATAACCCCCGTGGTCGCTATGCTTCCAACCGTGAAACACAACACCCCAACGCGAACCGGTCGAATCCTTGTAGCTTGTTGTTGCGCCGTCGTATGGATAAGCGGCGGATGTGGGTTCAGTGTCTCCACTGACTTCGCCGGTCGTTTGATGGGCGCAGGCGGGGAAACGATCGTCGCCGAAGATGTCAACGCGATCGTTGCCGACCCGAATCTCTCAGATGATGAAAAACGCGCCGCACTGCGCGACCTGGGGATCGAAGACGAAAAATTGATTGACGCATTGCTGACGCTCTAATCCCACTTTCGTTTCGAAAACCTCCCGCACATCTCGAATCCGCCTTGACATTCATACTCAACACGCATGAAATCACAGGCTTGGCGAGTACAATCTTTGGAGAAACGAACGTTGTTTACGGGCATCATTGAATCAACCGCAACTGTCAGTGCCACAGACTCGGTGGCTGGCGGTCGATGTCTTCGCATTGACATCGGAGCGATCGGCGGCGAGTTCAAAAACGGCGATAGCCTTTCTGTCAGTGGAGTCTGCCTCACCGTTACAACCATTGCGGACGACATCGCCGCGTTTGACGTCATCAACGAAACGCTTGAGAGAACCACCCTCGGCGAAAAACACGTTGGAACGCAGGTCAACCTCGAACGACCCCTCCGGGTTGGAGACCGGTTCGATGGACATTTTGTGCAAGGCCACGTCGACGGAACTGCTCGCATCGAGCGGATTCAGAAAAGTTCGAAAGAGCATATCCTTTGGCTCGCCCCCCAAAAACACCTGGTCCCCTACATGATCCCCAAGGGATCGGTTGCGGTGGATGGCGTTTCATTAACCATCGCGGCGGTGACGGACAGGACGTTTTCAGTCGCGCTCATTCCAACGACCCTGGATCGAACAACGCTCGGTTCCGCAAAAAAAGGGGATCGAGTCAATATCGAGTCGGACATCATCGCGCGCACCATTATTTGCCACCTTTCGAACCTGAAGGAAGCGGGCGGTATTTCTCTTAAGGCGATGCAGAATGCGGGGTTCATTCGATGAGTACCCCAGAATCAAACAACGCAGCGATAGGCGCCCCACCACCACCCGCCAAACCCCTCATCGCAATTAGCATGGGGGACCCTTGCGGGATCGGCGCCGAGGTCATCGTCAAAGCCCTCGCCGATCCCGAACTGCGTTCATTGGGACGATTTGTGATTTTCGGATTCGAAGACGTGCTGGGGGCAGCCGCCGACGCCGCGGGAATCAATCCCTTCTGGTTTTGCGTCTCCGGCGACAAGAAGCTCCGAATAGACAGCGGCGTAATATGTCGCAGCATGGAGGAGGGAACTGCCGGGTATTGGATCCACCCACGCCCCACCGAAAAGGGCGGACGCGCTTCGCTTTCTTTCTTTGACCAGGCCATCGCCTGCGCAAAATCCGGCGAGGTCGATGCCATCGTCACCGCGCCGATTCATAAAACAAGTTGGAAACTGGCGGGATGTTCCTTCGCCGGTCACACCGATAAACTGGCCGCCGACCTGGGCGTAAAGCGATACACGATGGCCTTTGTCGGAGGCGGACTTTCCGTTGCACTCGCCAGCGCCCACATCGGGCTAATGCAGCTCCGCAATCGCTTTACACTTGGAATGGTCTACCAACCCATCGAGCATCTTCACGAAGCATTAAAAAACTGGTTTGGAATCGAAGACCCACGCCTGGCAGTACTCGGTTTGAATCCCCACGCGGGCGAGAACGGGATTTTCGGCGACGAGGAAAAACGGGTAATCGAACCGGCCATGCAAATGGCACGAAACCAGGGGATTCGCGCCGAAGGTCCATTCCCCGCAGACAGTTTTTTCACACCCAAGATGCGCTCACGATTCGACGGAGTTGTGGCCATGTATCACGATCAAGGATTGATCCCCGTCAAGATGCTCGCCTTTGACCAAGCCGTGAATCTAACGCTTGGCTTGCCAGTCATTCGCACAAGCCCGGACCACGGTACCGCCTTCGATATCGCCGGAACCAACCGCGCTCATCCGGGCAGCATGCGCGAAGCCATACGCCTTGCATGTCGGATTGCATCCCGAAACCCCACCTCGACCGCCCCGCCCACACCGCCGGTCGGCACGTCGACCACCTGATCACAACATCCGTACTGTCCCAACCCTCGCGCCTTGGTCCTCTTTGTAGAGAATCGCAGATTCCAACCCGCACGGCTCGTTTGTAGCAATCCGCGAACTTCAACCCGCATGGCTTTTCTGTAGCGAGCTGAGAACCTCAGTCCGCGCGACGCTTCGAGACCGAAGCCGTCCCCGACGCCTACACTCGCCGCGAAAACACTTCTGGAAGTTGATCGGCGCAGGAATGAAAAAAACTTAAAAAAATGGACGGAAGATGTCACCGTGGCGCTTGACACCCTCCGTCCGTTTTCGTGTTGCCATACCCGCTCAACACCCTCGCTCAAACCGTTAAACCGGCCGCCATGGCGAGAGTCGGTCTACATTTCGGCGAGACCGGAGCGCTGTCGGGTGCGGCATTACCTCTTCTTTTTCTTCTTGGCGGCCTTTTTGGTCTTCTTCTTCTTGCGAGTCGTTTTCTTCGCTGCCTTCTTCTTTGTCGCCTTCTTCTTGGCAGCTTTCTTACGTCTCTTCTTTGCCATAAGGTCACCTCCTTTCTTAAACAAAATCGTACACCATGAATGGACGCTGTCAAAGAAAATTTTCTCACAAACGCCTCGTATGGCGTGCTCGTCGCGCATTCCCTACGCGCTTCGCGACCGCGCGCTGCGAACAAACAACGAAGCATCCACCCCGTATTGTCTGGAGTTCATCAAGCGCAAGGATACGATCCACGCAATGCACAACGCGCCCGCGCGCGCGGGCGAGACGCTGTTGCAAAACCTTTGTACCGCGACCTCGACCGGACGTTCGCCACCCTTTCGAGAAGTGCCAATTGCTGTCGGCGATGATCAGCGCGGAAGATATAACAGGCTGTTTTTCTCGGAAAAAACGGCCACTTTGGGTTTGGATCGATCAACACGCCTCTCTCCTTACAACGCGTCAGATGTGATTAGATTCGCGCGCCGACCGCTGCGCCGATCCTACGAGCTTCTTACGCGTACGCTTGCACACTCGACGATCGATCCGGCGCTCAATCGTCATTCAAGCATCGTGCGAACAATCTCTTGACGACACCTTCATGGCGGGAACCACCCGGCGTAGATCAGCTCACCTTCCGCCCAACAGATAGAAAGTTGGGGCGCAAAAAAATTTCAAAATTTTTCAATTTTTTGCTTGCACAACTTCTGCGCGGGGGGCGAATTGAAGGAATTGTGCGCCGCGCCACTGCATGACACACCCGCGATCGACTGTTGCAACACTCGCAATGCTTGGCATCGATGATGCGTTGCGACCGCCGTCGATAACGCGTTGAGGTAATCCCTCGACGCGAAAGGATTGCACGATCGGTGCGGAAGTGACAATCCCTGTCGTAACGGAATCGTCGATCACCTCGGCCTAAAAAACAGAAACAATCTTGCGCATTTTTGCCGATCGCATGTGAAATTAGGGCAACGTCGCGCCTGGAAGCGCTTCGCCCCCGGGCGCACCGACGGAAAATTCAATCGCCGAAACGATACCGTGTGAAATAATCGGTTTCCAACCCTTACCGTAAGAGCTATCGAGCTAATTCCGCGAGGTGTGGTAGCGTGTTGGCGAATGTTTGTCCCACGTGCACCCAGTTTTCGACTCCGGGAAAAACGTTGGCTGCGTCTCCGGTCAAATCCGGGAGCCGGTCGATCGCCTCGGCGGGTGTGTAGCAACGCTTTTCGAATTCCGCCGTGCGGTGAAACCCATCCGGTGTGACGAGCATCCGCTCCTGAATCCGATCTTCTCCGAGGATTCCCTGCATCGTGCTTCGCAATTCCAACTGGTATCGCCAATCAAACCAAGCGGTGTAGCCACCAAGAAAAACGCTGCTTGGCAGGGCGTCTGCGATCGTGCTGACAAATTGTGTCGTGCTGGCATCTCGATCCGTAAACTCGGGAATGTCCGGTAGAATCCGAGGAAGATTCCACCAATACGTAACGCCGCTTGCCCGCAATATCGAAAGCGACGTTGCGAGACGATCAAAGTCAATCCTCTTATCGCCCAGCGTGTAGGGTCGCAAGGCGGTTTCATTTTCCAGAAGCACCGAATTGAATCCCGTTTGCGTCGCGATCTCCTTTGCCTCATCGGCGATGACAGCCCATTCGGTCGGATCGGCGAAATCGTAAGGCCTTTCATCACCCGGTGAACCACCCGGCAGACGTGTTGTCTTGAGACCACCAATGATCCGAACACCAGGCGGGATTCGTCGCATCAATTCCGGGTAAAGGTGCTTGCTCTGACCGGGCATGGTCGTCACGATGATCGTGTCGGTTACCTGTGCCCAACTTTCGATTCCCAGCAGACAATAATCGAGCATCGTCATTCCGGGTTGGGCACCGTCATCCGCCGAAAGAAAGTCCGTCGCAGGACTGGTCGGCGCGTTGATTTCGACCCAGGGCACGAGCAGTTTCGCAACGGTCACGGTCACCTCGGCAGGCGCTGACTCTGTAACACCGTCGCTCACGCGAAACTCAAACACGTCTGTTCCTTCGAACCCGGGCTGCGGCGTGTACAAAGCCGTCGCGGCGTGAAGGTCGCGGTTATCGAACGGTCCGAGTGATCCGTGTTTCGGTGCGGTGGCAAGGCTAAAGGTCAAGTCGGTCGTGGAACCCGCCTCGCCCGTCATGGTCAGCCTCGCGGAAGTTCCAAGTGCCACGAGTAGCGTTTGGCCCGTTGCGATGACCTCGGAATCCGACGGCGCCGATTGAATCGTGCAGGTCGCCACCCCGGAAAACGCCACCCCATCTGTCGCCTGGAACGTGAAAACATCAACACCGCTGAACCCCCGCGACGGGGAATAGAGCAATCTTGCGGTATTTGCTCCTTGTGGATCAAGCGGTGTCAGCGAACCCTTCTGCACTGAATCGACCACCGTAAACGTTAAATCATCGCCGTTAAAGTCGCTGCCGGTTAGCAGGATTTCTGTGGGTTGATCCCGGGAAACCGTGACACTCGAATCGAAAACCACCGGGGCAACGTTCCCCGTCTTGTCGGTCGTTGACGGCCAAACCATCACGCTGACTACATCCGAAATCGACGCGTCCGCAATGACGGCGAATTCGAAATCCAACCTGACCGGTTCAGTGTGGGGATCGGGGGCGGTGAAGCTTGGCGCTAAAAGCGTCCGGTCGTTGAGCGTAACGGAATCGCCCGATATCTGACGCCACGAATAGACCGGGTTGTCATCGTCCAACACACCCGTAATGACCCCCCGCAGCGTCACCATCTCTCCGCCTAGAACAACCTGGTCCGTACCGGCATCAACTTGAAAGTTCGACACCGAACCGGTTGGACCGGTTCCGACGTTGAGATCCTTTCGCGTCACAAACTCGCGTCCGTCAAAAAGGCGAACGCTGACCTGCACGGTATACGTTCCGGCATGGGCGAAGGTGTGTTCAACATTTGCGCCGGAAGCGGCCCGACCATCTCCGAAATCCCAGTCAACGATCGTTCTCGCCGTAAGAGTCTCACCTGATAGCTCAGCCACAAAAGCGCGCGTCAACGGGTTGCAGCAAAAAACCGGAGTTGCCGTGAATGAAAGAGCCGTCGTCGCTTGCGTACCGGCCGGAGAAAGGATGTCGCCGCCGACCGGCTGCGTTGTGACCAGGGCAGACTCGGTCGCCAATACAGGGGTGGTTTCGGGAAGCAGAGAACCAACATCGACGCTGCAACCAGGTGATAGAAAAATGACCGGGAGCAATGCGGCGACGAGGCTGCCTGGCGGAAGCGCGATGCGGCGAAACACATGGCATGTGTGTTTGGACATTGTCGCACATCGGCTCATCGTTGTGGCTTTACACCTTTTTTTGCGCCGGAACCGAACAGAACCCGCTGCCCGCTGCGCGACGGGAAACCTTCACGTTGCGGCGCACAACGAGGCGTGATCGAACGCCGCGCATCCAATCACAAAACAGCTCCACGTACCTATAGAGTCATACGATATGCGCGAGAGCGCAGGGTGGCGCGCGTCCGATATACAAACGTAAGCGTCCGTCTTTCAACGGACCGTTAGGGGTGCCTGGACTTGTTCCATTCTTGGACGAACTTGCGCGCGACCGATACCCAAAACGCCCCGCCCGTATAGATGTTGACTTCCCTGCCACCGAGTTGCCGGATTTGTGCCACCGCTTCGGCTGGTGTGAAACACCGCCGGCGCCGACCCCCGGGGTAATGAATGAACCCGTCGGGCGTAACGAGCAACCGCGTTTGCATTCGCCTGCGCCCGACTCGCTCGGTCATCCACTCCTGAAGATCAGCACTGTTGGTTCTGTCGTGCCATGCGGTGTAACCATTGAGAAACACGGACGACGGCAGCGATTCACGAATCGCGGCGACCAGTTTTTGTGTTTGCTTTCGTCGATCCGGAAATGTTTTTGTGTTGCCCAGCACGCGCGGTAGATTCCACCAGAAAACGATTCCCGTTTCGCGCAACGCGCGCAGCGACGTGCGAAGACGCGCACAGTCGATCACCGCTTCGCCGCGTGAGAACCGCGCGAGTGTTGTTTCGTTGTCCAACAATACGACGTTCGTCCCGGTGATCTGCGCTACATCGCGGGCTTGGTCGGCGATCGCACGCCACCCGTCGGCGTTCGCGAAGTCGTATGGACGGTGGTCGCCGGTGGTGGCACCGGGCAGGTTGTACGTCTTGAGACCGCCGACGATGCGAACCCCCTTGGGTTTGTGCTCCATCAGGTAGGGATACAACGCACGAATCTGATTCGGACGGGAACTGACGATAATGGTGTCAGCCACCTCAGCCCAAACTTTGATTCCCTCCAGCGCATAGTCGCGCATCAACATATCCGGCCTGCTTCGACCGGCGTTGGGGAACCAGCGCGCGACTTTCGTCAGCGGCGCATTCACCTCAACCCAGGGAATCACCCGGGCCGACTTGGGCGGTTCGGTCTGACCGGACGGCTCGCACCCAAGGGCAGCGGCTGGTGCGACCAGCGCCAAAACAGACACGGCGTAGCGGATCCAAGCCCGCGCGTCCGCGACGAGCTGTTGCGACGGACAATCTTCGGCTTTGCGGGGGCGGGCACAAGAATCTTTTTCGACGATAACTATCGAATTCATAGGTGGTTACGTTTTTCTCAAGGCCCAGGCATTGAGGCCTTGCCTGCTGATTTCGATCGGCTCACAGTATGAACGCCTCTGGGCGGTTACTTTCTCTTCGGTCAGCTGACAGCGATCCTAGCGAAGCAGCCTACGGCGCCAAAGAAATCGGTTTTCTTGCCTCATAGTGCAGAACGCCCGATGCGTTCGCTAGGGACCCATTTTTTGCCGAGATTCCGGACAAAACGCTTAAAATGGGTAGATTATCGGACGCAAAACGGCGAGATCGCTCGGGGACGTTTTTGACCAGACTCGCCACGCATCCCCCCGGGCGGACACCCTCTACGCCACCTTGCGAATCAACCGATACGCTATGGCATGGCAGAAACGTCCAGCGAAACAGTGCGGGGCACGACCGCGCAGAGCGTCTCGCTCAACGCTTTCAGCAACGCGATGGTTGTGGCATTCGACATGGTCACTTCGCTGGTGCTCATGGCGTTTATTCTGCGCGTGCTGACGCGCGAGATGTACGGCGTTTGGGCGGTGACCGGGGCGGTGTTTGCCTACTCGACGCTGCTCCAGCTCGGGCTTAACTCCGCGGTCAACTTCTTTGTCCCATCGTTGTTGTTGGAAAAAAACTACCTTCAGCTCAGCCGGGTGGCCAGCACGGCGCTCGCGTTCTATTGCGTTGGGGCGGTCGTGCTGATTATTGCCACCGTCGTGGTCACGGTTTTTTTCCCGGTTTGGTTTCAGATTCCCGACAAGGCCTCCGGGGTTGCTCGAACCGTCGTACTCATGGTGGGTGTCTATTTTATCCTGGCGGTTCCGTTGAGCGTTTTTCAGGGGCTGCTCAGCGGGATGCAGCGATACGTGACCATGAACGTGACGAGGCTGGTCTGCCGCCTCGCGCGTGTTATTCTGATCGTCGTGTTGCTGTTGTTGGGATTCGGGTTGGTGGGTCTGGCGATCGGTCACGTGGTAACCCGCCTTGCGGAGTCGTTGGCGATGCCTTTTCTTGTCCGGCGTTATCTTCCGGAGCTATCTCTTCGACCATCGCTGGTGTCGTGGTCGGTGTTTAAGCAGATGTTTGGTCACAGCGGGTTCACGTTGTTGTGGAGTCTTGCCGCGCTGGTGCGCGATCGAGCGTCCTTTGTTGTCATTGGCGTATTTTTGAGCGCGGGGGCGGCGGGATCTTACCAGATTCCGGTCATGCTGATGCGGGCGTTCGATGGGATCACACAGGCGCTTGCAGCCGTAACCAAACCCGCGACTTCGGCGTTCAAGGCGGAGGGGCGATCCGGTGCCATCGAGTCGCTCGTTCTCCGGGGCGGAAAGTGCGTCGTGGCGATCTTCATTCCCGTGGCGGCGTTTGTGGCCATTTATGCGGACATCATCATTCCGATCTGGGTGGGCGACCAATACACCGACGCGTCCGGACTGGTTATTTTGCTGTTGCTTGCGCAGGCGCCGCTGACCGGGCAGGCTGTGACGACCTATGTCTTGATTGGTATGGACCATCATCGCACGCTTGCGATGGCGACATTGGGTTCCGCGTTGGCGGGGGTATTCTTAATGACCTGGTTTGTGACGGTGGAGAAGATGGGGTTGTGGGGCGTAGCGTGCGGGGCGTCGTTTTCGATGGTGGTCATGGGCGTTTTTGTTCTGCCGATTCTCGCTTGCCGCGCGTTGGAGATTCGATGGGGAGTTTACGTGCGAAATGTGTTTGCCACGCCGGTTGTGGCGTCTCTTCCATTCGTTGCGATTGTGGTCGGCATTCGATGTTGGGCAGAGGGGTCTGGATTATGGCGTATCATTCTCTCGGGGTTGATCTCGCTGCCGGTACTGATCGGTTGCTACTACGTTATCGTGTTGTCGCACCATGAGCGCCAACTGCTTTTGACGAAGCTGCGCGGCGTCTTGCATCGACGAACTGCAAAGAAGGGAGAAACGACAGGATGACGGGTGCACCGCAGTGGCATTGAGAGATACGATAACGCAAACGGAGACGTCCGTAATCAAGCGAGGTGCGCCCGCAGCCATTTTCTTTGAGGCGGAGCGAACGCGACGCGCCCACGCTTTGGCCAGTGCCGGCGGATTGTTTCAAGTTCCGCGCGTTCTTTCTTGCGATGAGCAAACAGGCATCTTGGAACTCGAGCGTTTGCACGATCTGGAACCGGTGCAACGTCTTCTAGCTCACGGGTCGGCGGAATGGTCGATATGGTCTCGACTCGGTACGGTTCTGGCGGTGGTCCACGGGGATGCCGCACTCCGCGCCTGGTCCAGGGGCGTTTTGTCAGAGGCACTGCCCGTCGTGTGGCGGTTGCAGGATGAGCCGGAGGTTGCGATTCACGGCGATTTCGACGCGGGCAACATCTTTTATCGACGTCGAGACGATATGATTGTTGTGCTCGATTGGGCTGTAAGTCCGATGCTTGATGTTCTTTGTAACGTCGGGCCTCGCTGTTTTGACGTAGCGTTTTTTATGAGTGGCGCGTTTTTCTTGCCGAGGCGGTATTTGCGGCACCGGAAGATCGGTCAGAAATTGAGACTTTTTCTTCACGGTTACGAGCGCGAATTGGGTAAGCACTTGAACCGAAAAACACTCGTTGACTTTGCGCTTCGTGCGGCGGAGCTGCGATTGGAGCGCCAGCCGAAATCGGCAATGCAGCGAGCCAGCTATCGGCGGTCGTTGGGGCGGTTGACGAGATTCCTGGAGGATGGTCTTGACGACGGATAGCACCTATCGCCACTCGCACACTCGCAAGGGCAAGGCTCGTGAGTACAACAGTCACTTCGAGTTTCGCCACCGGGCGTTCTTGTGGTCTTGTGAGCGGGAAATTCTTACGCGGATTCAGCAAAAATACCTGAAAGGGCGCGACTATCGCTATCTTGATTTCGCGTGCGGAACCGGGCGGATACTGGCTCACATGGAGGGGTTTGCCCGCGAATCGACGGGCGTCGACGTATCCACCGAAATGCTGGGAGAATGTCGCAAGCGCGTCATCCGATCGACGGTGGTTGAGGCCGACATTACGCGCGATCATCCCTTCGCCGGTCGACGATTCGATCTAATAACGGCGTTTCGTTTTTTTCTCAATGCGGAACAACCGCTGCGCGAGGAGGTCATCAAAGAGCTCGCCCTTTTGCTCAGCGACAAGGGTTGTCTTGTGTTCAACAACCACATGAACCGACATTCACTGATTGGAACGGCGCTTCGCATCTATGGTGTCTTGCGCCGACGCAAAATTCGGACATGGACCTTGAAGGAAATACGGTCCCTGGTCGACGGTGCCGGTCTGGAAATCGTGGAGGTATGTCATACGGGCGTGATTCCCGGATTCGAGTGGATCATGCTTCTTCCATCCGGAGTCAGTGCCGCATTGGAATCTTTTTTTTCGCGGGTCGGGATTTTGCGTCATATCGCGCAGATTCAAATTGTTATCTGTCGACATAGATCGTCGGATGCGCCCGGGTGCTGAATGACGACAAGCAGAAAAACAATCCGTGTTGTTCGATCGCACGATAGCGGGCGCGGAATGCTACAAGGTCGAACGTCGAGGTACGTCGCCTTTGGAACACGGCGGTCGTTTGGACGGCTGGTGCACTCAGAATCCAGTGCAGGTCGAAACGTGACGGTGGCATGTGGCGATTTTGCTTGGTTTTTTCTTCTTCACTTTCGCCAAGACGAAACGATTCGGCGGGGTCCGATCCAATGACATCAACGCCGAGACCCATCACCAAAGTTCGAGTACCTATACCGAAGCGGAGCGATTCCGGGGTTAACATCGCCGAACTTGCGTTCATCGTTCTGTTGGGCTTTTTGGGTGCCGCCGCGGTTTCCCTTTACCGTAGCGAGAATCCACTGACAGCGGCGTTCGTACTGGGTCTACCGCTGGGAGCCGCCTGCGTTTTTCGACCGCGCATCGGAATCTACGCGTACGGGTTCTGGCAGGCGTGGGATTCGGCGGCCAAGTTTGGCGGTGGAACGCAGCCGGGATGGGTAACCGGCGCCAAGCTTTTGGCGGTCGTGGTCGTGCTGACCGGTTCGCTCCATGCGTTGACTTCACCGCATCGCATCAGCGGTTCTCGACGACCCTTTGGTTATCTGATTGCGCTGTGCGCGGTCGCGACGGTTTCGATCGCTTGGAGCTACGACGTAGGTGCGTCCATCCGATTTGCCGCGCAGATGTGGCTACAATTGGTGCTCGGATGGATCATCGTGAAACTGGTGGGTTTCAACCGATCGCAGATGATCCGTTTAATGTTTTGGGTCGTCGTGGGCGCGTTTAGCGCATCAGTGTACGTATTGCTGTTCGGGATGCAGCAGCACACGTATCTTCGAGCCACGCTTGGCGACAGTGCCAATCCCGTGTCAGTAGCTGCGGCCCTTGTAACGGGTTTATCCTGTGCGGCGGTTTTTTGGGCATTGATTTCCAAACGCGCGATCAAGGCGTTGCTGATTCCCGTCGGGTTGGTCATTTTGTTTACGATTTTCGCCACGGGGACACGTGCTGCGGTAGCGGCGGTCGGCGCAGGGTTTCTCTCGATCGGATTTCTCACGAAAGCGCAGGGTCTTGGTTCCAAACTTGCGTTGTTGGCGATATCGGTCCTTCTTGTTGTGGTCGGAACTTTCGCCGCGCTCAATACGGGCGTACTCAGCGAACAATCAGAATCGCGGTTGCGAAACATGTTGATGCTGGAAACACACAGTTTTGATCCGGACGTGGGCATCCCGCGGGCGAGTCGAGAACGAATCTGGCTGATGAGTCTGCAAAGCTACATGCGGACGTATTTGATTGGAACCGGGGTTGGTGCTTCGCCGGCGGCCAATGAGCAGCTATCCGGGCGATACAAGGACGTTCACAGTTCGATCGTAGCAAGCCTGACGGAGCTTGGTCCGCTGGGGTTTTTCGTTTTTGTTGCGCTTCATTTCAGTCTGCTTCTGCGCATTCGGCGACTTCGTGCGCGCGGGCTCCAGGGGGCGGCGCTGGTCGTCTTCGTTGGTTTCGTTTTAATGGGGAGCACGCATACCGTTTACACGACCAAGTGGTTTTGGCTTCCCGTGACGATTCTGCTTGCGATTCTGGAGCTCGACGCTCGAGAAGGCACCGCTTTCATTACAAGGGTCGGTCGCAGGGCATGAGTAGACAGGAAAATCAGCGAGGCGGATCGGACGTCTCCGCGAAATCATCGACGCTGACGATGATCTCGGGGACGTTGGCATATCGCGACGGGAGGACGGTTTATACGCACGTGGCCAACAGTCGCGTGGCCTCCGCACTCGCCGCTAAGTATCAAACCGTTTATCTTTGCGCTCCTACGCTTGAGGGACCGCCTCGTTCGCAGCAAGACGAGGCGATCGACGCGGACAACGTCGTGCTCCAGGCTCAACCGCCCTATCTCAGTTCGCTTTCGGCGCTGAGATATCCCCTGGCCATCATCCGCGCCTACGCAAAAGCGTTCAGACAGTCGGAGGCTGTATTCGTTCGCGGCATGATACCCTATGTGGCGATCTTCTATCTGATGGCCGCGTTTCGGCGGGTTCCGGTTTGTCATTGGATCATCGGAAACAATCTTGGGCTGCTTTTGACGCATCGTCGGTCCAATCTCATCGTTTATCTCGGATCAATTCTCTACGCGTTGCAGGACCGAATCTTCATGCGCATCGGTCGCCGAGTTGCCGGAGGCGCATTCGTGTGCAGCGGAGATGAACTGGGGCGAATCTTTCGCTCGCCGAGAACGGTCGCGACCGCCTCGAGCACGCTGCGCCGCGACGATTTTTTCGAACGACGCGATACGTGCGAATCGAAACCGATTCGCTTGCTCTACGTTGGTTGGGTTCGCCCGGAGAAAGGACTTGTTTCACTGATTCGGGCGCTTGCGCTGCCGGCGATCCGAGATCGATCCATATTGGAGATCGTCGGTCCGTGGGACAAGTTCCCGCAGTATCGCAAAAGGCTTGACGGTGAGATCGAGCGGTTGAACCTTTCGGATCGCGTGACCTGGACGGGATATGTGGCCTATGGACTTGCGCTTTTTTCGCGCATGCGGGCGTCGGATCTGCTGGTGCTTCCTTCTCTTTCGGAGGGCACGCCGCACGTGCTCCTCGAAGCGATGGCCAATAGTCTTCCGATCGTCGCAACAAATGTTGGGGGGATTCCCACGTGTGTCGTTGATCGCAAGCACGGTCTTCTTGTTCCGCCGGGCGATCCACGGGCTATTGCCGACGCGGTGGCAGAGATCTCGGAGGACGGCGATTTGCGCCGTGCCCTAATCGAGCAAGGACGGGCGCGAGCGGCGAGCCTGACGGTGGATCGTTTCGCTGAGTTGATTTTGTCTCTTTTGGCAGGAAAAAATGCGGCGCAAGTCGGATTCGAAAAGACTGGTCAAAAGTCCAGCGCAACGAAATAAAAAAGCGACCGATTCAAAAAGACGTTACATGCTCTGGTAGAAGGTTTGACATCGGACAGTGCACATACTCTACATCCATCAGTATTTTGCGACGCCAACCGGACGAACGGGAACGCGATCCTACGAGTTTGCTCGTCGATGGGTCGAGGCGGGACACCGCGTTACGATGGTCACAACCACAGCCCAGATGACGGACAAGGATTTGGGTTCGACAGGACACGACCTCGTGCGACGTTTGGCAATAGCCGAGATCGACATCATCGCGATTGATATTCCTTATCGACAATCGATGGGCATGGTTCGCCGGTTGTTTTCTTTTTTCGCGTTCATGGTCATTGCATCGTGGTTTGCGGTTTCCGTGCGAAACGTGAACGTTGTGTACGCCTCAAGCACGCCGCTAACGGTTGGAATCCCGGCATTGCTTGCTCGTTGGATTCGTGGACGTCGTTTTGTTTTCGAGGTTCGCGACCCCTGGCCCGCCGTGCCCGTTGCGCTGGGTGTGTTGCGCAATCGCATAGCGATCTACCTCGCGCGCAGATTGGAGCGCTCGATTTACCGGTGGGCAAAATCCGTAGTCGTCCTTTCGGACGGGATGGGATCGCTGGTACGCGAGGTGGCTCCCGCTTCTCAGCGCATCGTGACCGTTCCCAACTGTGCTGATACGGAGTTTTTCAGGCCGGATATCGACGGCGATGCAATGCGGCAACGGTGGAAATGCCGTGATCGTTTTGTCTGTGTACATACGGGCGCGATGGGTCGCGTGAACGGTTTGGACGTGATTGTTCGAGCTGCCGAGCATTTTCGAGACGACCCCGATCTGTTGTTCGTACTCGTAGGCGAGGGTCGGGAAAGAGCGCGACTGGAATCTGAATGTCGCGCCAAAGGACTGACCAACGTTCAGCTCACCGGAAGTGTCGACAAACAGGTCATGCCTTCCGTACTGGCTGCCGCGGACGTTTGTCTTATGACGGTGGCGAACGTTTCCATCCTTGAGCATAACAGCGCCAACAAGCTTTTTGACTATCTTAGTGCAGGCAAGCCCGTCGTTCTCAACTATGGTGGATGGCAGCGCGAAGTTCTTGAAAACGCCGGGGCGGGTGTTGGTTGCGACATGGGAAACGAAGAAGCCTTTTTCGCGTTAATTGCAAACCTGAAAGACGATGCGCAAAAGCGAGCCTCGATGGCCACAGCAGCGCGGAATCTTGCGGAAAACCGATTCAACCGCGAAGCGCTAAGCGCAAAGGTACTCGGCGTCATCTCCGACGCGAATTCTCGTTGATTTCGCAATCGAGTTTCAGCGACAGCGCGGTTGAGTCATCGACCCAACTACAGTGCATCGTCATCAACCCGGCATCGCTGCTTTGACGCTTTGTCACACCTTGCTGTTCGGGTTGGCGACACCTCCTTCCTTCCGTAAAGCCGGGTCTGTCAAGGGCAAAGAGGTTCGATCGGTCTAACCTCCTATCCGAGTTTTCGTGGAGGAGGTTGCGACCTGATGGTCGGGACCGTTTTCCGGGCCGGCGATGGCCCGATCTGAAGTTTTTCCACTTTTCGGCGACGGCGTACATCTTTTTGTCTTCGTCATCCTCGGACGTGGCGAAGTGAAAGTAGCGTCGTGCGACCATTGCTCGCCTCATGCACCATCAAATCTTTTCGCTCGCTGATCTGACGTGATATCGGTTGCACGGATCCACATATTTCAAAGTGGCGTGGCTGCGCGCGTGTGCTGGAGTACAGGTCTTTTGCAAAAAATGCCCCTTGTCCTTGTGCGGCGGCGCCGAGAAAATACGCCCATGCTTAGTGTCGAAGATGTTATGGTTCCGGTTCCTGCCGAGGGCGAAAGGGTCGATCCGATGTCGTGGTTTTCTTCGCCCGGTCCGTTCGAGCTGGAGATCGGGTCCGGCAAGGGGGGATTTCTCGTTTCACGGGCCATGGCCCATCCCCGGATTCGAATGCTGGGGATCGAGTGGGCGAACAAGTACTACAAATATACGGCGGATCGCCTGCTGCGCCGTGGAATCAAGAATGTGCGCGTAATGCGGGCGGACGCGAAGTTTTTTGTGATCCATCACCTTCCGCCCGACTGCATTGACGTTCTTCATCTTTACCACCCGGACCCGTGGCCCAAAGCCCGACATCATAAACGCCGACTTGTGCAACCCGAATTCGTCGAAGCGATGGTCGGCGCATTGAAACCGGGCGGGCGCTGGATTGTGCAGTCGGACCACGAAGAATACTTCACTCGAATACGCGACCTTCTCCACGCACGGGCGGAACTTTCACAGATCCCGTGGGACAAACGCGAATCGACTCCCGGACCGGACTGGGAAGGGACCAATTTTGAGATCAAGTATGTTCGGGCGGGGCGCGATATTTACCGGGCTGCTTTTATGAAAAGATCGTGTTGTGAATGAGTTCCGGCGCGGCGGAACTTGCATGACTCTTTACGGAGATTTCCTTTCGGAAAAACGAACCGGAACGCGAGATTGACGATGGTACGAAATAGTACAGATCGCAACCAAAAGGACGACCTCGCCGCGGGCGACGAACGGATCAACGAATGAACGTTCGGATTCGTTGTCGTTGGATATGGGCCGCTTGCGTCGTGACCCTGATCGGAGGAGCCCTGCGATTCTGGGGATTAACGCGTCTCGATCTTTGGTTCGATGAGAACTGCACGTATTACATCGAGCATCATTTCTTCCACTGGCCCATATCGGGTCCGGATCGCTGGCTTGAAGTCGCGCACATACCCTATTACTTCCTATTGTCACTCTGGACCTCCCTGGTTGGCGAAACCGCGTGGGGACTTCGCAGTTTTTCCGCGTTGACCGGGATATTGACGATCCCGCTCATGGCGATCGTGGCCACTCGACTCGCCGGGCGGCGCGTGGGGATCGTCGCGGCGATTCTTATAGCGTTGCACCCACTTCACATCCACTACAGTCAGGAAGCGCGGGTTTACACTTTCTGGGCCTTGGTCTCGCTGGGCGTGATGTACGCCCTGTTGTCGGCCGTTCGGTTCGGACGGCGGAATGGGTGGTTTCTGTTTTGCGTTTTCGCGTGGTTGTTGGTGTTGACGCATTCCTACGCTCTCTTGCTGCTTCCCGCGACGGCGTGCGCGGTCTTTGCGGCGCGGACACGCGGGCGGGCGTTGAAGCAATGGGTCATCGCCTGTGCGTCGTTGGGACTCCTGCTTGTTCCCGCCGTGGTGTGGCTGGTGATTCCACAGGCTGCGCGAGGTCCGAAAACCTGGCTCGCCGAAGTCTGGCAGGAATCCCCCGGTTTCTCCGCCGTCGCGCGTTCGATATGGACCATGATGCCCGCCGGATCGTATCCGCATTACCTGGGCGGACTTGGCGGATGGGAGCGGGCGCTTCGTTTCCAGGGGGGGGTTGTTCTTGCCGGCATCGTCGAGGTGGGTCCGGCGATGGTCGTGGCGGGGTTGGTTGCCGTATGCTTGTTCGCTCGCGGTCGAGGTCGATCAGGCGAAGCGGTGGGGGCGGTCGAAACAAATCGAGATTCCGCCGGCGACGTTTTTCATATAACAGTGGCGCTCGCTGCGATCGTGTTCTGTTTTTTATTTACGGCCATGATCTATTCGTACATCGCCGGTCCGGCGTATGTTGTGGGGCGTTATGATTTTGTCGCCTTCCCGGCTGCGGTGATCGCTACGGCAGGTGTGATCGAAACAGCTTCTCGAAAACTCTGCAAAACCCGTCGTGGTCGCTTGATCGCGGTCGCTGTGATCGTCGGGTTTCTCGCGGGCTCAAGTCTTGTAACGACGCTTGCGTCGCGAAACGTCGATCCTGCACAGAGGAGTCAAGCGAGGGCGGAGGTGATTTCGGCGCACGTCGACCCGCACGATCTGGTCATAAGCGTGAATCAATATCGCTGGTTTTTGACGTATGAGTGGTCGCGGCGCGGTTTTGCCGCGTCGGTTGTTTCTTTTCCAGCCGCGCACGCAGCCCAAATCTGCTGGCGCGACCCGGTCGCGGAGCTTGCCGACCCGAACAAGTTGGAAACGGATGCGGAGACGACTGTTGCGCGCGTTCTTGCCGCGCTCCGGGACGGCGGGCGCGCGTGGATGGTAACCCAGGGGCGACCGGAAACCCCGGAGTTTCGGGTGGACCGGATTCTTTACGCGAAGCTCGTCTCGCGTGGAATCGAAATCCGCCCCGTCGATGATTGGTCGGGTTTGGCGGAGCTAACGCTTGTCACGCTCGAACAATAATACACGATCGATCTTCGCCAAACCAAACAGCAGCGACGTAGCCGATTTCAAACCTGTCAACGTGCGCGTGCGCTTGATGCGATGATAACAACGGACCCGAACAATTTCCGCGTGGGGTGGTCGAACAAGAGATTCGCTTGCACGATTCGAATCTGTTCCGGCGTCCGATAGCTACCACCGATTCGTGCGCGTGCGATTGGACGACTGAGCCGGATTCGCGCTCTTGCAGTATCGCACGTCCCCATACGTCCGCTAACCCGAACTTGTCGCACGCGGGCAACACCCTTGTCGCATACGCTCAACGCGTCCTACAATCGGTCGGAGAACAAACACGTTGGGGGAAGATGAAGCAATGATCGCACGTAACACGCAACCTGTACGGATTCTCATCACCGATGCGGATCGATGCGCTGCGCAGACCACCGCCGATGCACTCGCCCGACACGGATTTGAGGTCGATACCGCTGCCACCTTTGCCGATGCCTGCGACGCGATTGCTCATCGAGCAGTGGACATTGTCCTCGCCGATGAACATCTTTCGGGGACCAATCCCACGGAACTGATGCAAATCGCCGCGAAGCGATCACCTCGCACGGCTTTTGTCATCACCAGCGCGCACCCGGTGGTTACACGGGCCGTCGAAGCGATCAAGCTAGGAGCGAACGACTACCTCGCCAAACCCATTTCAGAACACACGCTCGTTGAGTGCCTCGACCGCGTCGTCGCCGTGCAAGCGCTTGTCGGTGGTAACAACGTTGCAAAAAACACCTGCGCGAAAACAACCGACCGTCCCGCCATCATCGGAAATGACTACCGAATGCAGCGCGTTTTCGAGCTGGTCGACTCCGTAGCGCCGACAAAGGCCACGGTGCTCCTCCAGGGCGCGTCGGGAACCGGAAAGTCTCTGATCGCCGGAGCGATCCATCAACAAAGCGATCGTCGCAGAAGACCGTTTGTTGAAGTGAGCTGCGGCGCCTTACCGGAAACGCTTTTGGAAAGCGAGTTGTTCGGCCACCTGCGAGGCGCCTTTACCGGCGCGGTTACAAGCAAGGCAGGAAAGTTCAAATTGGCTGACGGCGGTACGATCTTCCTCGACGAAATCTCAGCAGCCTCACCGGCGCTGCAAACCAAGCTTCTTCGCGTGCTTCAATCACAACAATTCGAACCGGTTGGCAGCAACAAAACGCAAGAGGTCGACGTACGGGTCATTTTGGCCACAAATCTTGACCTGGAAGCGGAAATCCGCGCCGGTCGATTTCGCGAAGATCTCTTTTATCGCATCAATGTGGTCACGATCGATCTTCCGAAACTCGCCGATCGCACGGGCGACATCCCACTTCTGGCGGAATACTTTCTCGGGCGTGCAGCCCTGGCCCACAACCGCCCCGTGCAATCCATCACCGATGAAGCGATGGAACGACTTGTCGCTTACGATTGGCCCGGAAACATCCGTGAGCTGGAAAATACGATTGATCGAGCGGTCATTCTTTGCAACAGTCACCGAATCACCGCAGGTGACTTGACCGATCGGGTGCGATTCGGGCGCCCCGCACGAACGGTGGACGACGATTACCGGCCGATACCTCTCAAAGATGCTTTGGCTGAACCCGAACGGCGCATTTTAGAGTGCGCCCTTCATGCCAACGGATGGAACAGACAGACCACCGCCGACCAACTCGGAATCAACCGAACCACACTCTACAAGAAAATGAAACGTCACGGTTTGGACCGCGGACCGATCAACCGTTGTTAACGGGGCTAATAGAGCGTCCCAGCCAAGTCTTGGGGTTTGGTTTGTCGATGCAGAGCCGCGGCCGGGGGAGCCGAAATCGCCAACCCCAACGATAAGGCGTGACAAAGCACGGAACGGAAAACTCCCCACGGCGAGTTGCGTTCTCCGCTTACAGCCTATCCCGAAATAGCGCGGCACCGGCACCTTGCCGGTGTTTTCACGTACGAAAGGCTCGCGCCGCAACCGTTATTGAGATAGGCTGTTAGTCGTCGAGAACCTTTTGGATCGCGGATTTGATGAACGTCATCTTCGTATTCGTTGTTTCGTCGACCTTGACAACGACCTGCTCATCCTTGACGTTCATGATTGTTCCGATCGCTCCCCCTGCGGTCAAAACGCGATCACCTTTTTTCATTCGGCTGTGGAGTTCCTCGCGTTCGCGTTTCTCGCGCTTGCGCTGACTGCGCATCGTCAGAAACAAAAAGACCAGCATCGCCATCATCAATGCGATGGGGAACAACCCCGAGGAGGGTGTCGGGCCGACCGGAGCGGGTCCGCCGGGACCGGTCGGGGTCGTGGTTTGTCCAACAAGCGCTAGCGTGGCGATGCAAAGCAAGTTCATGCGTGATCCTCATCATGTTCGGTGTTGTCGGCACTGGCCGCGATCGGAAACTCGTGGGGGATTGTCGCCAACTTTCCCTCCGAAATCAACTCTCGGATACGGGCCATGAATCGTTGGAAAAAACGCAGGTTGTGAATCGAGGTCAACGTCGGTCCCAGCATTTCTCCCGCCAGGAACAAGTGGCGGATGTACCCACGGCTGAATCGGGCGCAAACCGAACAATCGCAACCTTTTTCAAGGGGAGAATCATCCAAGCGGTGCTTTCCATTGCGCATTTTCAGCGCCCCACCGGCGGTAAAAGCGTAGCTGTTACGACCGTTGCGCGTGGGCAAAACACAGTCGAACATATCGACTCCGGCCATCACGGCTGCCAGAATATCACGGGGCATCCCCACGCCCATCAAATAGCGCGGTTTGTCGTGCGGAAGGGTGGTCGTAATCGCCGGAAGAATCGCCGTCATCTCCTCGTGCGTTTCGCCGACCGACAATCCGCCAATGGCGTAACCGGGAAAACCAATTTCCGTTAGAGCGACCGCACATCGCTCGCGCTCACTTCGATCCAATCCACCTTGCACGATTCCAAAAAGCGCCTGGTCGTCGCGTGCGTGAGCGTCTTTGCACTCTTTTGCCCAACGAATCGTACGATCCACCGCCGTCCGCAATATGTCCTTGTCACAGGGAAGCGAAGGACACTGGTCAAACGCCATGATAACATCCGCACCGAGCTTGTTCTGGACGAGGGTGGCGGTTCTGGCATCGAGAAACATGGATGCTCCGTCGATGTGAGAGTGAAACGCAACGCCGCGATCGCTGATCTTGTTGATTCCTGCCAGCGAAAAAACCTGGTAGCCGCCGCTGTCGGTGAGGATCGGTCCGTCCCACCCCATAAATGCGTGCAACCCGCCCAGATCGCGCACCACGTCCGCCGTCGGTCGAAGGTGCAGGTGGTAGGTATTCGCCAGAATCATGTGCGTTTCTGTTTGCGCAAGCTGCTCGGGCGTCACCCCTTTGACCGACCCACACGTACCGACCGGCATGAACGCCGGTGTTTCCACGATTCCGTGCGGGGTGGTCAGGGTTCCCCGCCGGGCGTACTTGTCTTTGGATTCGATGGAAAAGGAAAACATCGCCGGTTTGGTTGTCGACTGCGCCGGCGCAGCCCGTTGGAAAAGCCTCGATGGCGCGCGTACACCGGTCTCTAGCCGGGTGAAAATGCAAGCGCCAATCCAGCCCCGCACCTTTTCATCGGGTTGCTAGGCGCGAGCTCCATATGTTTTCTGTAGTTCGCCTCGGACCGTGGTCATCGCCTGGCAATCGCAGAACGCGCCGTGACGAATGAAGACGAGCTTGGCGTCGGTGATCTTTTTTTTCGAAAACTTCTTTTTCTTGAGCACGGTCAGGGTTTTTGAAAAATCTCCCGGGCAGTTTTTCAGCGGATCGCCATCCAACGCTTTGGCCAGCGCGCCAAAAAAATCGGCGTTTTCCAGCGCGGTATACACCTCGCCTTCGCGGTCTGCCACGTCTTCACTGCGTGGCGACTTGAGCGCGTCTTCGATTTTCTCGCCGGGTGTCAGCTCCAACCAGACGAATCCCTTCATCCGTTTGTTGCGGAACTCCTCGGGAATCGCCCTCGTAAGTCTGGCAAAACGCTCCTCGGTAAGCAGTCCGCCGAACCCCTTCCACGTGAACGTCGCACACATGCGGTCCCACCGGTCGCTGTGCCCGACGCGCACCTTCATGCCCCCAAAGGCATCGGCGAGCATGGCCGAAAGCTCGTTTTCGAGCGTTTTGTCCACCTGTTTGGTCGCCATCGTACGACACTTTCCACGGCGGGTGGGGTATGTCAAGGCGAATCGAAAAACAGTGAAATGAGGGCCGGCAATGACCGCTTAACAACCCGCTGGAAAAGCCTCGACGACACGTGCGGTACCGCCTTTTTTACCGGCGTCGATGAGCGTCCCGTTGCCTACTCGTCGTAATTCGGCAACCTGCCCCAGTGAAGTTTTGTAGTCAGGTGGTGCCACTGGGGATGGAGGGGATTGCGAACGATGAGAAAGTCTTGATGGAAGCGACGAACGGTTACCCGGTCGCCTGGACCCATCGCATAGGAAACCTGGCCATCCAAAATCACCGTCGTGCCCTCGTTAACACTTTCAGCCACGACGTCGATCGTACAGGATCGCTCGACGACGAGCGGTTTGTGGGTCAGCGAGTGCGGTGCCAGGGGCGTAATCACGATGGCATCGACACCGGGCTGAACGATGGGTCCGCCGGCGGAAAGATTGTGAGCAGTCGAACCACTGGGCGTGCAGACAATCAATCCGTCACCGGTGATACGTGTCATGGGAGCACCGTTGACCGACAAATCCAAATCAATCATACGAAACGGTTGCCCCGCGCGAATCACACAATCGTTGACAGCCAAGCTATGGTCCGGACTGCTTCCGTTGCGTGCGAAGGAAACCTCGAGCATCGCACGATGACTGACGAGATGATCGTCGCCAAGAGCTTGAACAAAAGTCTGTTTGAGCTCCGCGACGAGAAACTCAGCAAGGAAACCGAGCTTGCCCACATTGACGCCGATGATGGGAACCTGATTCTCGCCAAGCGATCGAGCCACACCGATCAGCGTGCCATCGCCGCCCAAAAGAATGATCCGATCGACATCCCCGGGAGAAATATCCGACACGTTGTTCCTCACGTCGGATCCGGCAAGCGTGGCGTTTTGACGGGTAAACTCCTCAACATCGCGAAACGCTTCGAGCGCTTCGGTCTTGCTAGGGTTCCCGAGAAGAAAAACACGCTTGTCTTTTACGCTCGACACTTGTCTCTGCTTGATGTTTCCAAAATGGACACGGTCACGCAAGCGTGGACCACCCAACCCGACGCCCGGCGTCAGTCGGAATAGATCGCACTGGTCGCGGAACCCACGCGGTCAACAACCGCTCCGACGCGCGATTCGAGCAACTGTTGCACAGATGAGGCAATTCCGGCTGCGTCCAATCCACATTCCGCCAACTGCCCACCGCGCGAACCATGGGCGACGAAACGATCCGAAGGGATGCCAAGTCGTGCCACCGCCGTCGTAGCAAGTTTCAACTCTTGGGCCACTTCCAAAACGGCCGACCCGAACCCCCCGGCGACGCAATGATCCTCAACGGTAACAACCGGCCTGCCATCGCAAAATGCACGCTCGACCATGTTCCGGTCAATCGGGCGCGCAAACCTCGCGTTGACCACAGAAACGTCAATGTCCATTCCCGCAAGAAGCTCAGCCGCATCCAGTGCGCTGCGGACCATGGATCCGTATGCGAGAATCGTCGCGTCGCTTCCTTCGCGAAGTCGTCGTGATTGGCCAACCTCAAACGGCGGGCAGTCGGGCACCGGTTTGGGAACAACGTCTCGTGGATATCGAATCGCACAGCCATGTTCCAGCGCGAGTCCCAGCGCCATCGCCGCCCGCAGTTCCGCTTCGTCCATGGGGGCCATCAAGGTCATGTTCGGTAGCCCGCGAAGGTAGGTAATGTCCAAAAACCCGTGATGGACCGCTCCGTCGCCGCCGACGAGTCCCGCACGATCCATGCAAAACATGACCGGGAGTCCTTGCAGTGAAACCTCCTGAAAAACCTGATCGAACGCGCGCTGGAGAAAGGTCGAATACACGGCCGCAACGGGTCGCCGACCCGCCTTGGCCATCCCCGCCGCCATGTCGACCAGGCAGCTTTCCGCGATACCCACGTCACGGCAACGCGCGGGAAATTTTTGTTGAAACGCGCCAAGCCCGGTCCCGTCCAGCATCCCGGCCGTCATCGCAAAAATACGATCGTCTTTTTCAGCAAGGTCGCCCAGCGCATCGGCGAAGGCGGCGGTCCAACTCCGACCGCCCCCCGAAACGACCCGTACCTTCCCGTCTTTCACGTCGAAGGGTTTGGGGCTGTGGTATTTGCCCGGTTCCGCCTTGGCCCAGTCGCACCCCTTGCCCTTGACGGTCTGCACGTGAAGCAAGATGGGATGTTTGGCACCTTTGACCATTTCCAAAACTTCAATGAGATGCCCAACATCGTGACCATCAACAGGTCCGACATATTGAAGATTCATCGCCTCGAAGACCTGCCCCGGGGAAACTGTCGCTTTGATCCCTTCTTTGAGATGGGCAATCATGTCAAAAACAGGTTGCCCCAAAAGGGGTAGCTTCGGCAGAAGTTGCTTTGTTTTTTCCTTGGCGTCTTCGTAAAAGTTACTCGCTCGGAATCTGGCGAGAAACTCCGCGAGAGCACCCTGCGTGGGCGAGATTCCCCACTCGTTATCATTGAGCACAATGAGAAACTGTCGCCTGAGCGTTCCCGCTTGGTTTAACCCTTCCAAGGCAACGCCGTTGACAATACTGGCATCGCCCACGTCGGCAACGACGTGATTCTCTCGCTTCGCCTGCTGATCGCCGCGTGCCAGTCCGACGGCTGTGGCGATCGCGGTTCCCGCATGCCCGACGTTAAACAGATCGAAGTCGCTTTCGCAGGTGTCTGGAAAGCCGCTGATCCCGCCGGGTTTGCGCAACGTATCGAACCGATCGTTGCGACCGGTGAGCAGCTTGTGGGGGTAGCATTGATGACCCACGTCCCACAGCAGGCGGTCGGCGGAGAAATCGAATACGCGATGCAGCGCAATAGTCAGCTCGGTGACGCCGAGATTGCTGGTAAGGTGCCCCCCGCCATGACCCACGACTTCGATAATTCGTTTGCGGATCTCGCTCGCCAGAAGGGGTAGCTTCGAAGAAGGCAGCGCCCGAAGGTCCGCAGGCGACTTGATCTGCTTAAGCAAACTCATCTATCACTCCGGGCGTGCGACGCGACCGCGACGATGCTTGGTTTCGATCGTTCAACGCCGGGATATCTTACCAAGGAGCTGAGCTTGTGGCACGTTCACTGCTTTCAATAATTTCGAGAAACAGCGTACCGGGCGAGCGCCCGAAGGTCGTCCGCATCCGCCCCGAAGGCGGATAACGCATCGATGGCCTGCCCCAGCGCGCGATCCGCCGCCCCGCGACTCTCCTCAATCCCTACGCAGGCGGGATAGGTTTGTTTCCCCGCGCCCGCGTCTTTACTTGTCGCCTTGCCCAACTGGTCGCGACTCGCCGTCACGTCCAATAAATCGTCCGCGATTTGAAACGCCAGACCCAGTTGCAACCCGAACCGACCCACCGCATCCTCGGACAATTGCGACCCACAACCCGACAAAACCCCGAGTCGGGCAGCCGCACCAAACAGGCATCCCGTCTTTTGCAGGTGAATCGACCGGGTTCGCTCTATGGACGGCGGTTCATTCTGCCCCGCAAGATCGGCCGCCTGCCCGCCGATCATCCCGCACGCGCCGGTTGCCTCCGCGAGCACTCGGACCATCCGCGCCGTGTTCGCCCCTTGCGGCGCCTCAGTTGCGAGGATTTCAAACGCCAGTGCCACGAGAGCGTCACCTACAAGAATGGCTGTCGCCTCGTCGAATTGCTTGTGGGTTGTTGGTCTTCCACGCCGAAAATCATCATCGTCCATCGCGGGTAGATCGTCGTGCACCAGGCTGAAGCAATGAACACACTCGATGGCACACGCTGCCGCCAGGGCGTCTTCGACCGTTCCGCCCACCAGGCAGCAGCATCGCGACGCAAGATAGGGTCGTATGCGTTTGCCCGGCGCCATGAGTGAATAACGCATCGCCTCACGAAGTCGCTCGAGAACGCCGGTTTGCCCAAGGAGAATCGCCTGGAGCTTTGGATCAAATGCCTCAGCGAACTCGCGCAGGACTTCGGGCGACCAACCGGAGGCGGGCACGTTGTTGTGGGTCTCGGTCGACATTGGCGATGGGGGCATCTGAAACGAAGGACTTCACCTGTTTCATATCTTGGACGACACGACGTTAATCAAACAGTTGGCCACGTCGCGCAACACCGCCAGCGGCGGCTGGTCCGCGTTGACCCGCGCGATCAGCTTCTTAGGGTAAGCATCGAGCACGGGACTCGTCTCGCGTTCGTACACCTCGATGCGGTTTTCGATCACCTTGACGTCGGCGTCGTCAGGTCTGCCGGACGTAGCAGCTCGCTTCGAAAGCCGCGCGATCAGCGCGTCTTTGTCGTCGATCATCAGGTGAACGATGCACTTTACGTCGATTACGCCGGCCAACAATTCAACCTGTTGCGTTGTCCTCGGAATCCCATCCAAAATCAGGGTGTGGTAGCTAAGATCGATTTCTCCGGCGCTGACGCGAGAGTCAACATGCCCGCGAAACACGCGAATCGTCAGCTCGTCGGGAACGAGCTGACCCTTCGTCGAATACGACAAAAACTCCTTACCAATCTCTGACTTCTTATCAAGTCCGCGAAAGATATCACCCATCGCAAGATGCACAAGATTCGGCATCTTCCCGATGACCACGCCCTGGGTTCCCTTTCCCGAACCCGGACACCCAAACATCAGGATCGAAGGGTACTTGCCACTTTTGGTCGTCAATGCTCGCTCCTCCTTCCCGGTCGCCGCACGGTCTCATCGTGACACGCCCGATCAGTCACGGGCGGAAAACCATCATTTCCGTAACAGCCTACGTTGGCAACCCCCATTTGCCCCGCCCCGCGGAAGTTTCGACATCCCTGATCCGCAAATCCGGTTGAAAGACTCGCGCGAATCCGCCATAATAAGCCAGTCGATCCGAATTTCATCCCTTGGAGTGGTAGGGCTATGAGCATCCATCTCGGCGCAGTCAGCGACGACTTTTACATTAACAGCCGCCTTTTTCTCAAAGTGGAGGGGAATCTCGACCGTGAGGCGGTTCTCCATTTTTTTGACCGAATTCGCAAGGAATACCCCTCCCTACGCAAACTCAGAAGCCGCGACGGACAGGCACTCATGCTGGAGGAGGAAAATGACGGGCAGGGGTCCAGACGGTGGATTCGTGTCGACCGTGGCAGCCTTCGATTCGGGCATTTCGCCCCCGATACCATCGATTCCGTACGACGCTTTGGGGATTTGATTCTTACCCAGGCCCCCTATCACCTGACCTTCAGCGACCTTGTCTATGACCACCTGGAACTTATTTTCGGGTTTGATCTTCAGTATCGCGGGAATCACGACCAGCTCGTCGCGGAAACCATCTGGGGCGAGAACCCGGCCACCAGCTTCCTATTCGGCGACGACGCAGCCAACATCATCGACGCCCAGCCATACTTCGGGATCGCCCTGTCGCCCGAATGCGACGTGCAGGCGTATGTCGAGGTCAAGTCGCGCACAACGACGTACGAGGTTCGCAGCAGCAACTACGAAAATGAACCGATCAGCGTTTTTCTGACCACGCGCAAGTACTGGGGGGTCGATGTAGACGACGCCCCGGCCATCTGCCTCAAAACGCTTTTCGAACACGCCGAGCGAATCGCCATTGATAAAGTCGTGCCCAACTTCGTCAACCCCCTCGCCGCGGCAATCGCAAGCCGACCATAGCGC
>Ga0114931_10000579_pt1 | contig 44525 bp, 34 predicted proteins | sample 2SBtaG_FD_89579 | JGI IMG/M metagenome (GOLD analysis project Ga0114931, IMG submission 89579) | Deep subsurface microbial communities from Kolumbo volcano to uncover new lineages of life (NeLLi) - 2SBTROV14_V59a metaG | ecosystem: Environmental > Aquatic > Marine > Volcanic | place: Kolumbo... | reverse complement strand
TCCTTCGGCCTGAACGTCATCGCGAGCCGCCTTACGGCGGCGCGGCGATCCAGAATCCTGGATTGCGTCGCTACGCTCGCAATGACGATTTTTGGAGTTTTTCAGCAACCTGTTAGAGATGCCTTAAAAGGGTACCATCAACTTTCAAGACGGTTCAATCATTTTTAAATAGGCCGCATGCAGCCGGCGGGTGATTGCGCCGGGTTTGCCGTTACCCACTTTACGGTTGTCGGCTTGTGTCACCGGCAGAATCTCAATCATCGAATTGGTCAGAAAAACCTCATCGGCCCGGTACAAGTCGTCGCGTTTAAGAATACGCTCAAAACAGGGAAGCCCTTGCTCGCGGGCTATGTCCAGCACCGTTTGCCGGGTGATGCCCGGCAGAACAAACGATGAAAGCCGGGGCGTTTTGACGATGCCGTCCCGCACCAGGAAAATATTGCAGGCGGCGCCTTCCGCAACCCTGTTTTTTCCGTCCAGCAGGATGCCCTCGTAAGCGTTTTGCCGGGTGGCCATGTCCCGGACAATGATTTGCGACAGATAATTGCAGGATTTTACCTGCGTTTGCAGTCCGCCGGTGCGCGTTGCCGTTGCGGGGAATAAGGCAATACTCACTCCGCGCCTATACAATTTCTGCGGTGTGGGGGTCAGAGGCTCGGCATAAATTGCCAGCGTCGCCGGAACGGAGGAGTCCATCGATAAGCCGGGGCGATGGGTTCCCCGCGTGACGGTCAGGCGGACATAAGCCTCCGGGCAGCGGTTTTTGCGGATGGTTTTTTCGATAGCGGCGGCCAACTCTACCTGCGGCAGGGGCATCGGCAAATCAATGGATTTTGCCGAACGAACCAGCCGTTGCAAATGCAAGTCCAGGCGGAAAACCTTACCTCCATAAGCGCGCATGGTTTCAAATAACCCGTCACCATGCGTGAAACCGCGGTCCAAAACGGAAACGCGGGCGTTTTTCAAGGCGACAAACTTGCCGTTGAGATAAACGATAGGTTCCATCAGCCGTTTGCCGCCAGCGCCTGCATCATGGCGGCGGCCTTGTCCAGGGTTTCCTGGTATTCCTTTTCGGGAACCGAGTCGGCGACGATGCCGGCGCCGACATGAAAATAAGCCTTGCCGTCCTTGACGACGATCGTCCGAATGATGATATTGAAATCCATATGCGCCGCAAAACCGATGTAGCCGAATGAACCGGAATAGGGGCCGCGGCGGGTGGGTTCCAGTTCGTCGATGATTTCCATGCAGCGGATTTTGGGGCAGCCGGTGATGGTGCCGCCGGGAAAAACCGCCCGCAGAATGTCCGCCGGCGAGATGCCGGCAACTGTCCGGCCCTCAATATTGGACACGATATGCGACACATGCGAATATCTTTCCAGAAACATCAAATCCGTTACCCGCACGCTGCCGTATTCACAGATGCGGCCCAGGTCGTTGCGCTCCAGGTCCACCAGCATCAAGTGCTCGGCTTTTTCCTTTTCGTTGAGCAGCAACTCCGCCGACAAGGCGTCGTCCTCCACGGATGTACTGCCGCGCCGCCGCGTCCCGGCAATGGGGCGCGTTTCCAACCGGTTGCCCTCCAGCTTGACCAGCCGCTCCGGAGACGAACTGACCAGCGCCAGGTCCTTGAACTTGAGATAACCGGAAAAAGGCGAGGGGTTGACCGACCGCAGTTTCAAATACAGGGCCAGAGGGTCGCCGGGGTAATCCGCCTCGAACCTCTGGGACAAGTTGGCCTGGTAAATGTCGCCCGCCTCGATATAACGTTTCGCTTTTTCCACCATGGAAACATATTGTTCGCGGCTGACGTTCGCCCGCAGCTTGGGAGCCGGGTTGTTCTTTTCCACCGGATGAGGGGTTGTGCCGGCTTCGCCATGACCTTCTTTTTGCCAGTCCGACAGCATGGCATCGAGGTTGCTCCAGACGCGGGCAATCTCATCGGCGCAGCCATCGTAATGCGATGCCGCATCGCCGGCAATTTCCGCGGCAACAATGTATTTTAACGTCCCGGTTGCGTGGTCGTACGCGAACATCCGGTCCACTTGCAGAAAATGCAGGTCCGGCAGGGGCAGTTCGTCGCGTGCGTTATGCCTTGCCAGTCCGGCGCCCACTTCATAGCCGATGAATCCCACCCAGCCACCCCAGAAATGCGGCAGATAATCGACCGCCGGCACGGCGTTATCGAAATTCAGGCGTTCGAGACAAAACAGGGGCGAGCCGGGTGCGGAACGGGTATGGCCGTTGTCGGAAAAAAATGCCCTATCGTTGGCGGCGACGATGGAACGGTGGTTTCCCGCGCCCATCAGGGAATAGCGGGCGGTAGCGCCCGGCCCACCGCCGCTTTCAAAAAGAAACGAGTCGGCGGACGCGGCAAACAAGCTTCGATACAGCAAGGCCGGGTCCAGGCCGGGCACGGCCTTTTCCCCGCACACCGGCACCCGCCGCGAGCCGCGGCTCAACCGCAAAAATTTTTCGTTGTCGGGTTTCAGGCGCATTTTCAATTGTTCCGCCGGTCTTTTCTATTCGTAGCGCAGAGCCTCGATGGGGTTCAGCTTGGCCGCCTTGTTGGCGGGATAATAGCCGAAAAAGATGCCGACTCCCACCGAAAACCCGAACGCCAGCAGGATCGATTGCGTCGAGACGATGGTGTCCCAGTCCCCCAGGCCGGAGACCGCTTTGGAAATACCGATTCCCAGCAGAACGCCGATAGCGCCGCCCAGAAAACTGATGAGCACCGCCTCGATGAGAAACTGTTCCATGATTTCCTTTTTCTTGGCGCCGATGGCCTTGCGAATGCCGATCTCGCGGGTGCGCTCGGTGACGGAGACCAGCATGATGTTCATGATGCCGATGCCGCCCACCATAAGCGATATGGCGGCGATGCCTCCCAGCAAGAAGGTGAAGGTGCGGGCGGCGTCGCCCCAACTGTTCAGCCATTGCGAGGAGTTTTGCACGTGGAAGTCGTTTTTCTTGCCCTCCGGGATGTTATGCCGGCGGTGCAACAGGTTTTCGATGTTTTTTTTGACGCTTTCGAGATCATCGATATTGGCGATTTGCACGTCGATGGACTGGACGTAGGTCATCCCGAAGAGGCGTTTTTGTGCCGTGGTGACGGGAATGAAAATCTGGTCGTCCGGGTCCCACCAGCTGAGCGCTCCCTTGGGCCTGGTGACGCCGATAACAAGGTAATTATTGCCGTTCACCTTGATGGTTTTGCCGATGGGGTCCTCATCCTGGAACAGGTTTTTGAGGACCGTAGCTCCGAGGATGCAGACGCGCCGTGAGGTGCGCGTTTCCTCGTCGTTGAAAAACCGTCCCCGGCCGAGGACAAAGTTGGACAAGCGCGGGTATTGGGGGCCGGTGCCGCGCACGGTGGTGTTGCTGTTTTTGTTGCCGTATTTCACCTGGCCGCTGCGGTACACCTGCGGCGCCACCCCGGTTATGCCCCGAACGTGGTCGCGGATGGCATAGGCGTCATCAAGTTTCAGCGTGGTGACTTTGCCGGTGCGGACGTGGCGTTTGGACTTTTCACCCGGTTTGACGGTGATGATATTCGTTCCGAATTTGGCGATGGTGCTCAGGGTTTGTTTTTTCGCGCCCTCGCCGATGGAAATCATGGAGATGACGGAAGCCACGCCGATGATGATGCCCAGGGCGGTCAGGAACGTGCGCAGTTTGTTGGCCACCAGACTGCGCAGCGCCATGCGGAACAGGTCCCAGATCAGCATGAATGCACCTCGGAGTTTGCCGTATCATTGAGCACGCCGCCGTCCTTCATGTGAATGATCCGGCGGCAATGCGCGGCGACGTCGCTTTCGTGCGTGACCAGGATCAGGGTTGCGCCTTCCCGGTTCAAGCGGTCGAAGATGGCGAGTATTTCATCGCCGGTAACCGAATCGAGGTTGCCGGTGGGTTCATCGGCCAGAATAATGGCGGGATTATTGACGATGGCGCGGGCGATGGCCACTCGCTGCCGCTCGCCGCCGGACAACTCGTTGGGCCTGTGCCTGGCGCGGTGTTCCAGTCCGACTTTTGCCAGGGCTTCCCTGGCGGTTTTCTGGGCGTTTTTAGCTCTGCCGTACAGAAGCGGGAGTTCGACGTTTTCCAACGCCGAGGCGCGCGGCAGCAAGTTGAAGTTTTGAAACACAAAGCCGATGCGATGATTGCGGATTTCCGCCAGCTCGTCCGAGGAGAGGCCATTGATATCGACATTTTCCAGCAGATAAGTTCCCGAAGTCGGCTGGTCCAGACAGCCCAGCAGATTCATCAAGGTGGACTTGCCGCTGCCGGACGGACCCATGATGGCAACCAACTCCCCCGGGTCGATAGTGAAAGAAACGTTCACCAGCGCAGGCACCCGGTAGCGGCCCAGACGGTAGGTTTTCCCCAGATTTTCTACGGTAATCAGCGGCTTCATGGCAAGCCTGCGCGGTTATTTTGAGCGCAGCATCCAGAGGATTCTTCGCAAAGTCGATTTGTTGTCTTTAGATGGGTCTTTTTCGTTCAGGATTTTTTCCCAATCGCCGACGGCCAGTTTTTGCCCCTGTTCCACCCCCGACAGCAGTTGTACGTAGATGGGCGTCTGCACACCGGTGGTCACCGGGATTTTTTTGGGCCGGTTCTCCGACAGAACAATAGCGAACCGCTCTCCCTTGGCATCATAAACGGCTTCGCGGGGTACATAAAGGGCATTTTTCACCCGCCGGGAAACGATATCGACATTGGCCGTCATCATGGGTTTGAGGCTGACCTTGCCGCTGCCGATAATTTCCACCTTAACTTTAAAAACAGTGATATCGTTTTCGACTTCCCCCTGGGGAGCGATGCGCTTTACCTTGCCGTGAAACGATTCCCCGGGAAAAGCGTCGGTGGTGACGTTCACTTCCTGGCCAGGCTCAATGGCGCCGATATCCGTTTCATCGACATCCGCGGTAATGAATAAACGCGACAGGTCGGCGATAATGCACAGCGCCGTGCCGCCGGACACATTGGTTATTCCGGAGGATATGATTTGCCCTTCCTCGACCATTTTTTTGATGATCACGCCGTCGATGGGCGCGAAGATTTCTGTTTCCTCCAGCCTTTCCCGCGCTTCCTCGACGGTGATCCGGCTTCTTGCCACCTCGACTTCGACAAGCTTGATCTCGTCCTCACGCAACGTGATGTCGTGTTTGGCGTCGGCGGCGGCCTGGGCATGGGCGCGTGCCTGCACCAGGTCTTCCTGGCGGATCTTGTAGGCGGTCCGGGCTTTGTCCAGGGCCTCCTGCGAGGTGATCTGTTTATCGAACAGGTCGAGCTGCCGTTTCAGGATGTCCTGCGCTTCGCGGAGGTTGGCCTCGGCGGCCTGAACGCCGGATGCCGCTGTTTGCAGATCATAGTCGTATTTGGTTTTTTGAACGATCAACGCGGTTTGCGCTTTTTTGAGTTTGGCCAGGGCGCGTTCCAGGTCGTTCTCCGCGCGGGCGACATTCCGCAGTTCGTCGGATTTGTCCAGCCGCAAGAGCAGGTCGCCCTTTCTCACGAAGTCACCCTCTTCGTAAGGAAAGCTCAGCACCTCGCCGCTGGCCTTGGACTTGACTTCAACCTGAAAATTCGGTTCCACCACGCCGGTGGCCGAAATTTTTATCGTCAACTCCCCTTGGACCACGTCCACGGTATTGTATTCCGGGCCGGGCTTTGTTTGCCTGTTTTCGTTGTCGTAACCCAGAACATAGAGAGCCGATGCAAAAATGATAATGCCGAGAATAAGAACGAAACCTTTTTTCATGAAGACTGTTGGGAAGACAGGGTTATGTGGTAGCGCTCGAGGGTTGTAGCCATGACCCGGTTCAGATTGATCTTGGATTGCTTGTAATCTATGACCGCCTTGATTTCGTTGCTTTGCTCCTTGGCCAGGTCTTCCTGAAATTGCAGAACGTTGAAGCTGGTGGAAAGGCCGACCGCGAATTTCTTTTCCTCGGCGCTCAATTTTTCCTGCGCCAGTTTCCGGGCAATGCGCGTGGCTTGAACGCGCTTGATGTCGGTTTTGATCTGCCGCAAGGCTTCACGGACTTCAATAATAATATTTTTTTCGATATTTTTAAGATTAAGAAGAGCTTGTTGAGCCTCCAGCTTGGCGGCGGTCAGGCGGCTCTTGGCGGAGCGGTTGCCCAGGGGATAACTGAATTTGAGGCCCACCTTCCAATTAAAAAAATCCGTGTTTCCCAGGGAACCGAAAGACTTCGACAGCTCGCCGTCAAACGGGCTTCGGGAAATGGTGCCGTTGAAATTCGCAATGTTGCGGGCGTTACCGGCCAGTCCGTTAAGGCCCAGGCTGCCAAACAAATCCAGATTGGGGTAGGTCTGGTTTTTGCTGAATCGTATGCGGATATTTTTGTTTTCCAAATCCTTTTTTTTTGCCTGATAGTCGGGGCGGTTTGCCAAAGCCGTTTTTATGGCTTCATTGAGGAGTAATTTTTCCTGGCCGGAAAACAGGGGCCGGTCTATGGGGAGGACGGGTTTTTGACCTTCCGCACTGTCGAAGCTTATATTCATGATATTCTTTAACTTGTCCTCCGTGTCCTGAATAAGATTCCGCGCCGTCAGCAGCAACTCCTCGCGCGAGGCGACCTCCGACTGGGATTGCAGGATTTCAATGGGCGCCATGGTTCCCACGGCAACCTGGGCCTTGACTCTTTTTTCCAGGTCGCGGGCGCGTTCCAGCGATTTTTGCTTCACCTTCAGGTCTTCATGAGTAAACACTAAATCCCAATAAAAATTTTCCGTCTGGGCAAGAATTTCAATGACCTTGCTCTGGAAATCGAAATCCGAAATGTTTCTGTTGTTGTTTGCTATGGTAATTTCCGTTTTATTGACGTCGATGCCGAAATTTCTCAGAAGAGGCTGAGTCAACGTAAACTCCATTTCGGAAAAATACTGCGGATTCAAACCGGTGAACCGGGAGTTGCTGCTGCTTTTTTGCGTATCGAAACGAAACTCATAATCGGTGCCCGTCAACAGCTTTTGGTTTAACTTTAATTCAAAGCGTTGGCGGTCGGTGCGGTTTACATTTGGAGACGCAAAACTGGAGGAGACCTGGCTCTGCTGTTGTTCCGCGGAAGTTTCCGCGGAAACCAGGGGATCGAACACGGATTGCTCGCGAATGATATTTTGGTCGCTTATCAATGGAGCTTGCTCCTGCACCCGGATATCCACATTATTTTGCAGGGTTTGTTCAATGGCATTGCGAAGAGACAGCTTCAAGGTGTCCGCCGCAGTGGGAAAGACCGCCGCTTCGCCACCGAAAACCGTTGGCACATCTCCGGTTAAAATAATTAGAAGAAAAAAAGCACACGCTATATTTTTTGAACGTCTGGCCATGATGCAACAATCTCCGTTAAATTTTTCGGTAAATTCCATTATAATACAAAGATTTACACAAATGGAACCGGCAATCGCTCTTGCCGGAAACCCCTGCGGAGAACTCCCATTTTGCCGTTTTTTGAGCCTAAGATAGCTATTAACAAGAACTTATCGACATCTCGGAAAAAGAACATTAATCGTATTCGACGGTGTGCGCGAGTCTGCGAGGAAATTGCAGGCGAGCTTTTGGATAAGATTTCGCAAGGCAAGCCGGCGGATCGCCAACTGGCAAAAATACTGCGTTCCCGAAAAGAGCTGGGCGCCCGCGACCGGCGCATGGTCTCCAACCTGGCGTTTGCCGTATTTCGCTGGCGAGGCTGGACCCGGATGTGGGAAAACAGCGACCGGGAACGGATGTTCCTGGCCTCGCTGATTCTCGAGGGCAAGGCCGATTCCACCGTAGCCGAAGAATGGGCGCGCACGGTCAAACCCCGCGGCAACTGGCGGCAGCAGGGCGAAAACCGGTCTCTTGCGGAAAAGAGCCACCTGATCGGCGAAACCCTGGGACCCGCAAACCACGTCCGCCGGCCGCAAGACCTTTTCCCGGACTGGTTTTTCGATGAGTTGCCGCGCGTCCACGATGATGTCCGGAAAGAAAACGTTTTTCTTGAAGAATTGTTGCGGACGTTGCAGACCCGCCCTCCCATTTGGATTCGTTTTCAAGAAGAGAACGCCCAAGGGCTGTTGCGCGAACTGCAAAATGAAGGTTTGGCGGTCCGCCCGTGCACGAGCTTGAACACCGCGGCTTCGATTCATTCGAAAATCAATATGAACACGGTCGCCTGTTATCGCCGCGGGCAATTTGAAATCCAGGACCTGGCGTCGCAGGCGGTGGCGCTGGTGTGTGCGCCGCGGGCGCCGCAGGCGTGGTGGGATGTCTGCGCCGGAGGCGGCGGAAAATCCCTGCATCTGGCGGCCTTGATGCAGGGCAGGGGAGAGGTCTGGGCTTCGGACGTAAGAGACCCGTCGCTTGCCGAGGTCCGCCGGCGGGCGAAAAAATGCGGTTTGAAAAATATCGTTACGCAGTTTCTAAAACAGGGACCGCAGGGGCTTAAATGCAAATCAGACGGAACAAGCGGAAAAAAACAATTCGACGGCGTGTTGGTCGATGCGCCCTGTAGCGGCACCGGCACATGGAGAAGAAATCCGGACGCCCGCTGGCGCGTCCATCCGGACGATATCGGCCGGTGGTCAAAAAGGCAAGGCGGGTTGCTGAACGATTGCAGCGGCCGGCTGCGCCCCGGAGGAATGCTGATCTATTCCGTTTGTTCCATAACCCGCACGGAAACGGTCCAGGTTGTGGACGCTTTTTTAAAAAGCCATCCCGAGTTCACCCTAGCGCCCACCCGGCATCCTCTAACGAACGAACTGACGCGGGGCATGTTTTGGATTTGGCCGCAGACGGCAAATTCGGACGCTATGTTTATCGCACGCTTTCAAAAAGCAGGCCGGTAGGATATTTTGTCAGACCGGTTCTTCGCCTCTTCGCCGCTCGCTGGGATTTTTCGGAAGCTTTTCTCGAGCAGCATTCGTAAAATCTTATCTGGTGGCAAGATTTTCCTTGCTAATTTACATTAACAGTCTAAAATGGTATAAGTAAGTTATCTTTATGTAGAATTTGTTTTTCATTTTCATACAAACCAACCCACTCCAACCCAGAGAGGCCATGTCAACAGTAACTGCCGCCGATATTTTAAAGGAAGTTCCCATTACCCGGAAAACGCTTTGGCTTTGGCAAAAAAAGTACCATTTTTTTCCGGACCCGACCAAACAGGTCCATCCCGGAGGCAAGGGCATTGTCGGATATTACCCGGCGTGGGTGCGTACGCGGTGCAAGCAGGTTTATGACTTGCAAAAGAAGGGCTATACCGTACCCATGATAAAGGAAATCCTGCAAAAAGAAGCGCGGGAAAAATCCACCAAAAAGATTTTGATCGTCGATGATGAAAAAAAGTTTGCCGGCTTGTTGAAAAAATTATTTACCAAAGACGGTTTTGTCGTGGAGGTGGCTTACGACGGTCTGGACGCCGGCTTGAAAGCCTCCGAGTTTTGCCCCGCCATCATTTTACTTGACCTGGGTTTGCCCGGCCTGAACGGCCTTGATGTCTGCAAGCTGCTGAAGTCCAATCCCAAAACGCAGCACATAAGCATCATTGCCATATCCGGAGATTTGAGTTATCCGGAAAAGATGGTTCTCGAGGCCGGAGCCTTGATGTTTTTCAAAAAACCTGTCGATATGACTCGCTTGCTGGAGGAGTGCCGTATTCTGATCGAAAGTCCGGAATTCAGCGGTTTTATCGACCCTGCCTGACCCTGCAATATTCAGCGCTTTCCTCCGCAAGCTTTGGAGAAGGCGCCTGCCCTGTATTTTCAAAACAAGAATGGGAATGCCGCGGCACATTTGATAAAATAAGTTTGCTTGCCACGGAATTTGTTGTATAAGTTATTTCTTCGTCGTCTCGGAAATCCTTTTTTAAGTTGCCGTCATGGAAAGCGTAGAATTGGCCGTAAACGAAATTGCCGAACTCCAGCAAACCGCCAGGGAGTTGCGGCGGGAGAGTTTGCAGATCATCCACCGCGCCGGTTCCGGACACCCGGGAGGCAGTCTGTCCGCCGCCGATATCGTCACCGCGCTTTATTTTGGGGTCATGAAGTATGATCCGCAACAGCCTGAAAGCCCCGCCCGCGACCGCTTTATCCTCAGCAAGGGGCATTGCACCGGCTTATTGTACGTTACGCTGGCCCACGCGGGATTTTTCGATAAGTCGCAATTGCAGGAATATAGAAAAATCAACAGCCAGCTCAAACTTTCCGGACACCCGCACCCAGCAACGCCCGGCGTGGAAATTGCTACCGGCAGCCTGGGCCAAGGCCTCAGCGTCGGCAACGGCATGGCCCTTGCGGCCCGCATGGATGATCTGGATTACCGGGTATTTGTCCTTTTAGGCGACGGCGAGCTGCAGGAAGGGCAGGTATGGGAAGCGGCGATGAGCGCCGCAAAATACAAGCTCTCCCGGCTCACCGCGATCGTCGATTACAACAAGCTGGCGCAGGACAGCTCGACGCGGGAATTGAAAGACCTGGAACCGTTAGAGGACAAATGGCGGGCCTTCGGCTGGGATGTTTTGCATATCGACGGCCATGACATGGAGCAGATTCTGCGGGCACTGCGAGCCTCCGCCCACACGGAAAAACCCCGGGTTATCATAGCCGATACGGTCAAGGGCAAAGGCGTCAGTTTCATGGAAAACAATCGGGCATGGCATGGCGTGGCCCCGAATGATGAAGAGTTGCGGCAAGCCTTGAAGGAGTTGCAATGAAAGACGCCGCCACACGCGACGGTTATGGCGCCGCCCTCGAGGAAATCGGACAGGACCCCCGAATCGTCGTCCTCGACGCCGGGGTGAGCGACAGCACCCGCACAAACAAATTCGGCAAAAAATATCCCGAGCGATTCTTCAATATGGGGATCAGCGAAGCCGATATGGTTTGCACCGCCGCCGGGTTGGCAACGACCGGCAAGGTGGCGTTTGCCACCAGTTTCGCCTGCTTCCTCCTGGGGCGGACCATGGATCAGGTTTTGGTTAGCCTGGCGTACTCCGACACCAATGTAAAACTTGTGGGGACGCATTGCGGAATCGCCGTGGGAGAGGACGGCCCCACCGCGCAAATGATCGTTGACCTGGCCTACACGCGGGCCATGCCCAACCTGACCGTGATCCAGCCCGCGGACTGGCGGGAAGCGGTGCTGGCCACCCAGGCTCTTGTGGAACATCGCGGCCCCGTTTATATGCGGCTGGGCAGGCCCAAGGTCAAGGGGATTTACGATGCGTCGCACCGATTCGAGATCGGCAAGGCGAATGTTCTGCGGCAGGGGAAACAAGCGGCCATTTTCGCCACCGGAATCATGGTTCAGGAAAGCCTTCTGGCGGTTGCAAAGCTGAAAGAAGAGGGTATCGACGCCGCCCTCATCAATATCTCCACCATCAAACCGATCGATCGGGAAACGGTGGCCCGGCAAGCCAAACAAAACGGCGCCGTGGTCACCGCGGAAGACCACAACGTTATAGGGGGAATGGGTGACGCCGTCATGGACGTGCTCATGGAAAATGAAATCCGCGTTCCATTTAAAAAAATCGGCGTCAAGGACCGTTTCGCGGAAACCGGCTCGGCAAGCGACCTTTTTAATAAGTACGGACTCTCTTATCCGCATATCGTGGACGCCGTCAAGGAAGTTTGCCGGAAAAAAGATTGAAAGAACAAAATCCCGCCGCCGAAGGCAAAACGGGCATGCCGCTTCTCAATAGCACCTGTCCGGAGCCGATCCATCCTACGTGGTCCCTGAGTTGGAGTACTCACCGCAGGCTTGGAGTACTCACCTCTTGCTATTTTACATAATATATCTTATGGGAACTTATACCTGAAATTCGCATAGCCCGCCAAACTCTCAAAAAAACCCAAAAACCCACTAAAAACAACCATGTGTGGAATTGCGGGAATATTAACCTACGCTCACGGCTCCCAGGCCGGCCCGGATTATGAACCAGCCTTGAAAAGAATGCTGGATTCGCTGGGACATCGTGGGCCGGACGACCGCGGCGAGGAAACGATTTCTGCCGCCGGCGGTCAAACCCTGTACCTGGGCCACCGGCGGCTTGCCATCATCGACCTTTCCAGGCTGGGACATCAGCCCATGGCCAACCAGGGGGCGTCGCTCTGGATTTCCACAAACAGCGAAATTTACAACTACCGCGAACTGCGCCAGGAACTTCGCTCAAAATACCATTTCCGGTCTCAATCGGACACGGAAGTCCTTTTGACGGCCTACGAGGAATGGGGCGTGGATTGCCTGGAGAAACTGCGGGGCATGTTTGCTTTCGCCATCTGGGACGCTCCCCGGCGGCGGTTATTCCTGGCCCGGGACCGACTGGGCATCAAGCCCCTTTATTATTATTCCGGCCGAGACTGCTTTGTCTTTGCCTCGGAAATTCGTGCGATCCGCGATTCAAAAATTCCCCTCACCGCCCTTGACCCGATAGGACTCTACCATTACCTGTCGTTCGGCAGATCACAATCCCCGGAAACTTTATTGAGTTCTGTCCGCGAGTTGAAACCTGCCCACTACCTGCTGTTGCACCCACAAAAGAGCAATATCGAGGAAAAAGAGTACTGGAACCCCGTTAAACCCTCCCTGGGTGCGCCGCTGGAGTCGAACATCAAGGAGGAAATCGGCAAACGGCTGGTGGAATCGGTGCGCCTGCGCCTGGTCAGTGACGTTCCGGTCGGCAGTTTTTTGAGCGGCGGGATTGATTCAAGCGCTGTATCAGGTTTAGCTTCACATCTATCGGATATTCCAATAAAAACTCTATCTATTATTTTCAAGGAAAAGGAGTTCGACGAGTCGGAGTACTCCTCTTTGGTCGCCCATGAATTTCATACCGACCACAGTTGCCTGCCTCTGGAGGAAGCCGATTTACTGAGCGCCCTGCCGGCGGCTATTGCCGCCATGGACCAACCGACCGTTGACGGGATCAATACCTACCTTATCTCGCGTTGCGCCCGTGAATCGGGACTGAAAGTAGTTCTTTCGGGGTTGGGCGGAGATGAGTTGTTTGCCGGGTACGATTCTTTCAGGGTTTTACCGGTTTTAATGCGCTGGGAGAAGAGTGCGCGCGCCCTGCCCCGCTTGCTGCAAAAATTGGCCGGACTGGGAATTCAAAGGTTTTTCCCCCTTTCGGATAAAAACACCAAGATGGCGCATTTTATAACCGGAAAAACAAATGGGAGTCATTTGTATTATTTATACCGCGCTCTTTTTTGCGAAAACCAAATCGAGGGCTTGGTCACCGAAAAAGAAATCGTCTTGTCTGGCCTGAAAAACCAGATGGAAACCGGCGAAGCAGTTATGGACCGTCTGCGTCCTTTGAATCTAGTGGATCAGATTTCCTATTTGGAACTGACGCATTACATGTCCAACATGTTATTGCGCGATACGGACATGATGAGCATGGCTCATGGCCTGGAGGTGCGTGTACCGCTGATAGACCAACTATTGGTCGAATTGATGTTTTCCCTGCCCGGCCACCTCAAGTTGAATGCGGCAAGACCCAAGCCGCTCTTGGTTGATTCCCTCCCCCACAAGCTGCCGGATGAAGTGGTGCTTCGGAAAAAAATGGGGTTCACCCTGCCCTTTGAAAACTGGATGCGCACCCATTTGAAGGATGAAATGGAAAGTGTGTTGCTCACCTCGGTGTTTCCGTTAAAAGACATCCTTTCGGAGACAGCGGTGGCGCAGGTATGGCAGAACTTTCTCGAATACAAGACTTCCTGGTCACGCCCTTGGTCCCTTTATATCCTCAAAAAATGGGCGGACCGGAATATTTGATCCACCGCTTTACTTTGCTGTTTGAGAGGATTTGGCGAAAAAAAAGCGGACATACCAAAAAGGTATGTCCGCGTATGTCCGCTTCAAAAATCCGGGTAGCCGGAAAAGCTCAAGCGGTCTTTTTGTTTTTAGCCACCTCTTCCGGGGTAGCGTATGAGCAGGTATCGCAGGCGTGGCCGATTTCCCGGGAGCACATCATGCAAGCGGAAAGCTCGTTGTCCACCCTGACCAGACCGCCGCAATGGTTGCACCTGGGTTGCGACTTTTTGGCTTTTACCACCTTCGAGGGGACTCGGTTCTTATTGATCAGGAGCTTGTTTCGAGCAATATTTACAATCATTTCTATCCCTATGAGTTTCAAAAGGTCCGTCGAGCTTCCTCCTCAGCCAAAACAGCTGTTTTGGCGAGTTAAAGCTTTGATGCTTGAAATACCGAAAAGTTTCAGGAATTTAGTTTGCGGATGGTCAGAGCCGGGCCATCACACCGTTGTTGACGGTTTCAACCCTCTCCTTGTCGAACAGCACTTCCACCAGTTTCATGGCAAATTCCATGGCGGTTCCGGGGCTTCGGCTGGTGAGAATATTGCCGTCCGTCATGACCCGGTCTTCTGAATATTGCACGCCGTTCAGTTTTTCCCGGACCGAGGGATGGCTGGTGACTTTTTTGTTGTTCAGGATGGCGGCGGACTGCAAAACCATTGGTGCGGCGCAAATAGCCGCGACCAGCTTGTTGCTCCCGTTCATTTTTCTGAGGAGGGAGAGCACGATCGGATCGTTTTGCAGGTTGGTGGTTCCCGGCTGCCCGCCGGGCAGAAAGATCAAGTCAAATTCATCCTCATTCACCGATTTCAACAGGCAGTCGGCGACCACATTGACTCCCCGGGAACCCTGAACCGGGCCTTCCTGTGTAGCGGCGATCACCACGCGCGCACCCGCCCGCCGGAGGATATCGACTACGGTAATGGTTTCGATTTCTTCAAATCCGGGCGCCAGGGTAACAAGTACTTTTTTCATAATGAAGACTCCCCACATTCTTTTTTTACTGTCAAATGTCTCCGAAAAAAGATACCATTTTTCAGCTTGTGAAACCAGAAAAGATCGGGAGTTGCAGATGTTCAAACTATTTGTTCTTGCAGGGTTGATGACTCTGGCGAGCTTGACGGTTCCTGCCGTGCCGGTGGCATCCGACGGAGTAACCGACTCGGAAATTATTTTGGGTCAGTCTGCCGCGTTTAAGGGCACATCCGCCGCCCTGGGGAGTGAGTTGTGGCGTGGCGCGGCAGCGTATTTCAGAAATGTGAACCGGCAGGGCGGCGTGAAAGGCCGCAAGATCAGGGTGGTTTCGCTGGATGATGGATACGAGGGAAAGGCGACGATCACCAATACCATCCAGTTAATCACCCGGGATAAAGTGTTCGCTTTGTTCGGTTACGTAGGAACACCCACCATTGTCAAGGCGCTCCCGGTGATCCAGAAGTTTTCCAAAACCGGGATTTTCCTGTTCTCCGACTTCACCGGAGCGCAACCTCAAAGGGAAGCGCCTCACAAGGATTATGTCATCAACATTCGCAGTTCCTATCGCCAGGAAACTGCGGGATTGGTTCATAACCTGGTCAAACTCGGTTACAAAAAATTCGGAGTGTTCATTCAGAACGATGCTTATGGCCAGTCCGGAGCGGATGGGGTAAGGCGCGCTCTCGAAGAGCACGATCTGGAAATTCTGGCAGAGGCGACGTACAAACGGGGGACGCCTTATTCGAGTTCCATGGAAAGGCAGGTGCAAATACTTCAGGACGCAGGCGTCGAAGTGGTGGTTTCCATCGGAGCGTACGCCGCCTGTGCGGCATTTATCCGCGATATGCGCCTGTCCGGATTCCGGGGGCCGATCGCAAACGTCTCGTTTGTCGGGGCGGATTCGCTTCTGGAACTGCTCTTGAAGGAGGAAAAAAAACAAAATAAAAAAATAACCGACCGGCTGATCAACTCTCAGGTCGTGCCCCCCTGGTCGGACACTTCCATCCCGCTGGTTAAGGAATACCGCGAGATGATGGACCGCTACCAGCCCCGGGTTCCGGACGATCTCCGCGACCCGAATTACAAACCGCCCCGCTACAGCTTTGTTTCGCTCGAAGGGTTCCTGAATGCCAAGATATTTGTTGAATTATTGAAACGGGCTCCAAAAAAATTAACCCGATCCGGTTTTATCAGGGTGGTGGAGAGCACTTCAAACCTGGACGCCGGCCTGGGAACTCCGGTCAGTTTTAGCCGCAACAAGCATCAGGGGCTGGACTCGGTATTTTTTACCACCATAAAAAATGGCCGGTACGTCATTATTAAAAACTGGAACGATTTTAAATGAGAGTTTCAGCTTGGGACCTCAAATATAAAATTGTGTTTCTCACAGGGGTCATGGTGATCCTCACTACTTTGGCCCTTTCCTATTCCCACATTTCATCGCTGCGCCGCTCGCTCTACGATGAATTTGAATCCAAGGGAGTCGCGATTTTGGAAGGCCTGACGGCCAGTGTCCAGGATACGCTTTTGAATCGCGATGCCTCAACAATTCAGGGATTCATCGACCAGTACCGGGAGATACGGGGGGTCGCCTTTGTGCTTGTGGTCGACGAGCATAACCGGGTGGTGGCGCATACCTTTACGCCGGCCGTTCCGAACAAATTCCAGCGGGTGGAATTAAAGGACCCCAACAGTACGGAAACCACCATTCATAAAACCGTGGTGAACGGAAAGAGGGTTCTGGAAATCCAAGGACCTATTTTAGCCGGGCTGTTGGGGCGGGCGTATGTGGGGATGGACCTGGATTTTATTGAAAAGGAAGTGATCGGGCCGGTCATTAAAAACTCCCTTTTTATCGCGCTGACCCTGCTGGGGATTTCACTGGGGGTCATTTTATTGTTGCTGCAAAAAGCTTTCAAACCTATCCAGGAATTGACCCAGGCGGCCAAAAGGATCACCGAATCCAAAGATTTTGATCAAACAATTCAAACAGATTCGAAAGATCAGATCGGCGAACTGGCCAAAGCCTTCAATTTGATGATAACCGAGGTCAAAAGACACACGGGCCATCTCGAAAGTGAAGTGAGAGACCTCGCAACCTTTCCCGCCGAAAACCTTTATCCGGTTTTTCGAATTTCCATGCAAGGCAAAATCACTTATTCCAACGCTTCCGGTTTGCAGTTCCTGGAAAAATGGCATTGGGGAATTGGCGACAAGGTTCCCGATCCTTTTTTCGTAGCCCTGCAAAAGTTAAATGATTCCAACCGTATCGAGACGGTCGAAATCGACGACGGAAACCGTGTCTTTATCTTTAATATCATATTCATTCCTGAGCGGAAACATTTCAATATCTATTCGAGCGATATTACGGAGCGCAAAAAGATGGAATCCGATTTGGTCTACGCCAAGGAGGCGGCGGAGAAGGCAAATCGGGCCAAATCCGAATTCTTGTCCCGTATGAGCCATGAGTTGCGCACGCCCATGAATGCTATTTTGGGTTTTACCCAATTATTAGAGATGGATGCCCGGAATCCATTAACCGATTACCAAAGAAAAAACCTGGAAAGAGTTTCTTCTGCCGGACAACATCTTTTGGAACTCATCAATGAAGTGCTGGAGCTTTCGAGGATTGAAGCCGGAAGACTGGAATTGTCGATCGAGGTGATCGATATGGTTCCCATCGTAGAAAATGTAATATCCATCTCGCGATCATTGGCCGCTCAAACGGGCATATCCATTGAGTATCGGGGAAAACCGGGAAGAAGCTATTTTGTCGAAGCAGATAAACTGCGTTTCAAGCAAGTGGTTTTGAACCTGGTCTCGAACGCCATCAAGTACAATAAGCCCAAAGGCTCTGTGATTATTTCTTATAAAGACCAGGGGAACGGCAAGGTGCGGTTGGGGGTAAAGGATACGGGGAACGGCATTCCCGAAGACAAGAAGCACAGGCTCTTCAAACCCTTTGAGCGCCTTGATGTAGAGGCCGAACAGATCGAAGGAACCGGTATCGGGCTTACCATATCCAAACAACTGATCGAAATGATGGGTGGAACAATCGGTTTTGAAAGTACTCCCGGCGAAGGAAGTCTTTTTTATGTTGACGTTCCTCTTTCCGACAAAGCGCCTTTGCCGGTTTCGTCTGAAGCACTGCCGGATTCGACTCAACCTTCTCCGCAAGAAAAAGCAAAAAAGAAAATTCTTTACATTGAAGACGTTCCGGCAAACGTGGAACTGGTCAAACAAATCCTGACCCGCAGGCCTCAAGTCGAGTTACTATGGGCGCCGAATGCCTTGGATGGAATCAAAATGGCGCAGACCCACATTCCGGATTTGATTTTAATGGATATTAATTTACCCGAAATGGACGGGCTGACGGCCTTCAAAAGATTGCAAGCTGTCAATGCAACCCGAAACATCGAGGTCATCGCCTTGAGCGCAGACGCGATGGAAAAAGATGTAAAAAATGCCCTGGAGATGGGGTTCAAGGATTATATAACCAAGCCCCTCAACGTGGTTGGTTTTTTGAAAACAATTGACGCTATTCTGGACACAGCAAACAGTTTATAAGCGAAGAGTGTTTGGAGAAGCCTCGTATTTTTGGAGAGCGACAAAACTCATGATTAAAACCACGAAGTATTTTATTATCCTGTGGCTTGCCGTTTTTGCGGTTGTGGGCGGCGGCGTTACCGCGGCCACCGCGTCCGAAATGCTTTTACCGCCGCACCGGGCAATACAAACCGGGGATATGCCAACCTTCCGGCAGTGGCGGCTGCAGCTTGTCGGCGACAGCGGGCAAAACGTAAAAACCTGCAAGAAGGCTTGCAAGGCAAAAGGCACAACGTGCAAAAGAAAATGCTATGGCACCGCGGATGACTTAGCCTGCAAAGCCGAGTGCACCGCCGCCCGGGCGGTTTGCTACAAAGTCTGCAAGGGAGAAAAACCCAAACCGCCTCAATAAAACCCGCCCGCAAGCAATGGACATGAGGTTTTGAAAGTTATCCAGCCCAGCCATGAGAGACGTCATACTCGGCATCCATTTTTTAGTTATCCTGTTCCTCATTGTGGGATTTCCCTACGGCCTGATAACCAATAAACGGTTTTTCCGGCTGTTCCACGGCGGGGTGTTGGGTGTGGTTATCCTTCTCATGATCCTGCAAATCCCCTGCCCGCTCACCGTTCTGGAAAAAACCTTCATGGACAATTCCTATCGGGGAACGTTCATCGGATACTGGCTGGACAAGCTGGTTTATGTCGGCTGGATGCCATCGATCGGGGTTTTTATCATGAATTTAAGTTTTGCGGTTCTGGTGTTCTCTTCCTTTTACTGGCGTCCCCTGAGCGGTGGGAAACGAGAAAACACGGACACCGGTTGAACCGCGCCGCCAGGCCGCCGGGCCGTTCACACCATTCCCACCGGGCTTTGCAGAAAATCCCGCCGCTTGCCGGGCTTGATCTGTAACTGCGTCAGGTTGTTGGTTTTAAAACGATCCACATACAGGAAGATGTATTCGCGGACGCAGGTGCGCAGGTCCCATTTTGCGTTGTGGTCGGACTCGAACTCATCGAACACCTGCAAGGCATCCCGAATGCTCAGGCCCTTGTCGGTGGTGAAATAATAATCCAGCGCCAGGTCCCATTCGGGATTTTTGTAAAACGATACGCCGAAGCGCTCCGGCTCCATGGCTACGGGACTGTATTTGCCGAGGACGAAGGTCATGAAGCCGACGGAATGAACGCAGTCCCGGTTTTCATTGAGAAACCGCTTGCTTTCCTCGGCCTCCTCGCGGGTCTCGCCGGGAAAACCGAAAAATCCCATGCAGTGGTTCCAAATGCCGAAGCGGGCCGACATTTCTAGGTTGGTCTGGATCGCCTGCAGATGGGTGGCTTTATCCATTAACTTCAAAACCCGCTCGCTGCCCGACTCATAACCGAAATGCAGGTATTTGCATCCCGACGCCGCGACGTCCTTCCATACCTCGTCGTCCAGCAAAGTTTCCTCGAACCGCATGTGGGTGGTCCAGGCGATGTCGAGTTTTTCTTCGATGAGCCGACGCGACAGCTTGCGAAAAAGCGCCGGCGGGTAGGACTCATCGGTGAAATGAAAATGCCGGTTGCCGTATTTCTCTTTCAGGAAACGCAGTTCCCGGATCACTTGCTCCACTTGCTTGGTACGGTATCCTTCCACGTATCCCTGGAAATGGTCGCAGAAAGTGCACCGCCCCCAATAGCATCCCCGTGTGGCCAGGTAGGGGAGGATCAAATTTGGCACGAAGTATTTGTCCAGCGGCAGACCGTCGAAATCCGGCGGCGGCAGTTGGGCCATATCCTCGGCAAACACCTTGTCATTGACATGAATGCCGTCTTCATCCTTGTAAATCAGGTTGGGCAGGCCGGAGAAATCCGCGCGGCGGTTTTCCACCGCCTCGACCAATTCCAAAAAGGCGCTCTCGCCCTCATAAAGCACGGCGGTATCGAACAGGCGGAACAATTCCGGTTTTTGCGCCAGGACATCGCGGATTCGGGTAATGATATTTCCGCCAAGGGTGATATGCACATCCGGATATTTTTCCTTGATCATCCGGCAGAAGATGAAGGTGGGGATCAACTGCTTTTGCTGGACGACGGAAATCCCCACCACGCCGGGGCGTTCCCTGTCCATCACCGGTTCAACCAGAAAACGAAACACGTCGCGGTAAACATTGATTTGCTCGTCCTCAATGGCTTCGAGGATTTCGCTGGACATGAAGGGTTTGTAAACCAGGTCCGTTTCAATGGGCGGAAAGCAGATGCGGGCCGGGTAATAGCCAAGCGAGATCACCTCCATGGTCCGGTGCAGGCAATCGTTGGCCCATTCCAGCTTGTCGATATCGTAGAAATCCCGGCTCCGCAAAATTTTTCCGGCCGTTTCCGCGTCCCGGACGATACGCGCGACATGCTCCCCGGTGCAAGCGAGGAGTTGACGCATCAATTCGTCTTCTTCCTCATCCAGGGTGCGTTTTTCAGCAACATGCCGGAGATGGCGCAGCTCGTGTTCGATCCGCTTTTGCACATGGCGCAGAAAAACGCCGCCAAACATCATTTCGTACATTTCGACGTTGATGTCTTTCTGCACAACCTCGTGTCCCGCCGGGCGCAGCACGGAGGTCAAGGCCGGCAGGCTCAAATACGGCTCCGAGGGGAGCCAGTCCGGCGGAAAGAGTAAAAGTATTTTCATGATTTTCCGTCTCTTGTGGGCGGCGCGCCGTATTGGCGTTCAGCCCGTCACCTGTTCGAGTCGGGCGCCTCTCACCGAGGCCGCGGCGGCGCCCGTCAACCCGTCCATACCGAACCGGTCCAGGTACAGCAAAAAATGTTCACGGGGCATGACACCCCACAGTTGAATGGAGGGAAACGATTCCTCCGCCATTTTGATGCACTTGCCGTTCAACTCCACCGCCTCCTGCCGCTTCATGCCGGCATCGATCACAAAATCGAGATTCATTGCAATATCCGCCTCAGGGTCCTCGATAATTTGAGTGATGGCATAGCGTTCGGGAAACCGGTAAACGCTTGAATCCCGGTTCAGGAGAAAAACACCCGGGGCCAGGGAATGAATATTGTCCCTGTTTTCCTGGACAAAGCGGATGGTGTCCATTGCCTCCTCCCGCGTTTCGGTGGGGAAACCGAAGAACAGGAAAATGTGATTCCAAATCCCCGCCTCCCTGCTCTTGCGCAGCGATTCCTGCTCCACTTCCCGGCAGGTCCCTTTTTCGATCAGCGCCAGGATGCGGTCGTTCGCGCTTTCCAGGCCGAACATCAGAAAGATAAATCCCGCCTGCTTCATTTTTTGAAAGAGCCGTTCATCCATCACTTTTTCAAATTTCAGTAACGCCAACGCTCGCAGGTCCGTTCCACGCTCCAAAATCTCGTCCGAAACATCATTAAGAGAATGCGGCGAAACCGCTTCGTCGGAAAAAGTAAAATACCGGGTGTTATATTTTGCCGCATGTTCTTGCAACTCGTCCACCATGCGGTGCGTGCGTTGCTTGCCGTAGCGGTGGCCGTAAACATAGCTGTGCGTGCAGAAGGTGCATTTACCCCAATAGCATCCCCGGCTCTGGAGAACGGGTAGAATGGGATAGGGCGACAGGTAAAGGTCCAACGGCAGCCCGTCAAAGGTCGGCGACGGTATCTCCTCAAACCGCAATTCGACCCGGCGGGTATTATGCCGCACCCGGCCGTTCTCCAGATACAGCAAGTTGGGCCTGTCCTCCAGTGAAGAACCTTCGGCAAGCGCCGTCAACAATTGATGCAGCGGCTCCTCGCCTTCAAACGTCACAATGCTGTGGCAAAAATCTTCGAAAAATTCCGGCCGGTTCTCCAGTTGGCTGCCGGTAACGCTGAAAACAGGTCCGCCAAGAGTCACATGCAGATGCGGGTGCCGGTTTTTCAGCAGACGGGCCAGCGTCAGGCCGGGGATGATTTGCGAAATGCCGACGATGGAGATGCCGACCAGCCCGTAATCCTCCCAGCGCTCCGTTTTCAACAGATGGTCTTCATAAAGCGAAATAAACGGATTGGCCTCCCCGTCCCGGGTCGCGGCGCGGGCCTTGCGCGTCGACTCCTCCGCGCCGAATCCGCTTTCAAAAGTCGATAACGTCAGAATACAGGGCGCGTACGCATCGGAGACAAGTTTGAGCGCGGACTGGATCACCATGTCCGCCTGCCGGTAGTCGTCAAAATTGAAAAAGCGTTCGGGCGTGCGCATGACCGCCTTGGCTTCATCGACCTGGGAAATGATTTTTTCCGCCAGCCGCAGGCCGGTCGCCAGCACGTCCATCAGGGATTTTTCCTTGAACGAAAGGGAGGGCTTGGCCCGCAATCCGGCAATCCTGTTGCCGATGCGGGCAACGGCTCGCTCCAGGCAGGAGCGCGAAAGAAACCAGTCGTAGGCTTCGATGTTAAAATCCCGCTGCCGCGCATCCCACCCCTTCGACCGCAAGTAAGAAGTCAGGTAGGGCGTACTCAGGTACGGCTGCGTCGGGTACCACTGGCACGGGAAAACAAGCAATGTTTTCATGCTAAATACCATATCATTTTTGACCGAAATAATCCCGGTTTGTTGATGTGCGCGACGGAGATTTTTATTTTTCGCCGGCCCGCCGGGCCAAGAAATTTTATTGACATCAAATGGGGTAAACGTATAATCGAGAAATAACCTTAAATCTTCCTCATCGGGCGCGGCGTGAAGTTTTCCGACGCTTCGCTTTCCGCCTCATTCTGGAATATTGAGTTCGATGAATTTCATTTGCACCGACAACCGCCCGGTCCGGGCCAGCCTCCGTTTCCGTCTTTGGCAAATCCGTGTCCTGATGATGATCTTTGTGGCGTTGCCGCCTTTTTCGGCCGCGGCAAAAACGCAATCGGCAGGCGTTCCCGCCACCCTCAAGGAAATTTCCCTGGTTGACGGAATGGCCGTGGACCGGGAAGGCAACGCCTACATTTCCAAACGCGACATGAACATTGTGAGCCGGATCGGCCTGGACGGTACAATCCGTCCGGTGGCAGGCTCAGGCGTATCCGGGTTTTCCGGCGACGGCGGCCCGGCCCTGAAAGCGAAACTGAAACTTCCCGCCGGCCTGGCCTTCGATAAAAAAGGCAACCTCTATATCGCCGACAGAGCCAACCACAGAATCCGCAAGGTTGACACCAGCGGAATCATAACAACCGTTGCGGGAAACGGCACACCGGGGTTTGGCGGCGACGGCGGCTCGGCCCTCCGCGCCAGTCTGAACCTGCCCGCCGGAGTGGCGGTCGATGACCGGGGCAGAATTTTTATCGCCGACCGCTCCAACAACCGCATCCGCATGGTGGATGAAAAAGGCATTATCCGCACTTATGCCGGGACGGGGACTCCGGACTACGGCGGCGACGGCGGCCCCGCCGCCAAGGCGCATTTGCGAAGACCTTTCGGCCTGGCCTTGGACAAGGATCAAAATTTGTACATTGCCGACCGCGGCAATAACCGCATCCGCAAAATCGATCCTTCCGGTATCATCACCTCCGTTGCCGGCGACGGATCGTTTTTCTTCATCGGCGACAATGGCCCGGCCTACCGGGCCAGCCTGGCAGGGCCTACGGGCGTGGTCGTGGATGATGCCGGCAACATCTATATCGCGGACCGCAACAACAACCGCATCCGCATGGTCGATCACAACGGGCTGATCCGCACCATCGCCGGCACGGGACAGCAGGATTACAACGGTGACGGCGAACTGGCGCGGGAAACCAATTTTTACCTGCCGTTTGCCGTGGCTCTCGACAAAGACGGCAAATTGCTGGTCGTTGACCGTTCGCATTACATCATCCGCCGGGTGGACCCGCAAACCGGGACGGTCAGCACCATTGCCGGCAACGGCCTGAAAAAATTCCGTGGTGACGGCGGCCCCGCCACCGGCGCTTCCTTGAATTTTCCCCACGGCATCGTCGTCGACTCAAAAGACACCCTGTATTTCTCCGACAAGTCTAACAGCCGGATCCGTAAAATCACCCCGGACGGCATCATAGACACCATTGCAGGAAACGGCACCCGCGGCAACACGGGCGACGGCGGCCCCGCGCTGGAGGCGGCCTTGTTTGGCCCCACGTCCCTCGCCATAAACAGCAAGGATGAGATTTTCTTCATCAGCCAAAGCGGACGCACGAGCATCATCCGGAAAATCGGCACGGACGGAGTGATCACGCATTTCCTGGGAACGACCGAAAAAAAGTTTCTGAAAGCCGTCAACTTCACCCAGTCGCTGAACCAAAGCACTCTCTTCCAATTTTCCGACATCGCGTTCGATAGTCAGGATAATCTTTACATTGCCGACCGCGTCAACCACCAGATAAGAAAGGTGGACCGGCAGGGAAAGATCACGACCATCGCCGGCACCGGCGAAGCCGATTATAGTGGCGACGGCGGCCCGGCCATCAAGGCCGACTTTTATGACCCGCAAGCCTTGGTCGTGGATAAGGAAGGAAATATTTACATCGCCTCCGCGGGAAGCAACCGGGTTCGCAAAATCGATACCCAAGGCATCGTCTCCACCGTTGCCGGAAACGGCTCCCAGGAGGACAGCGGCGACGGCGGCCCGGCTACTCAAGCCGGTATCCGCACTCTGGACGATATCGCCATCAGCCCGTCGGGCGAACTCTATATCGTGGAAGCTAACGGCAACCGCGTGCGCAAAATCACCAAGGACGGCATTATCCTGACCATCGCCGGACGCGGGGTGGGCGGATTTTTTGGCGACGGCGGCCCGGCGTTCAAGGCCTTGCTCAAAACACCGTTTGCCATTGCCTTCGATTCCCGGGAAAATATCTATATCTCGGATTTGGGCAACAACCGAATCCGTAAAATCGATACGCAGGGCATTATCACCACCATCGCCGGATCGGGAACGTATGGATGGGCGGATGACGGCGAAACCGTCGAAATCATCACCCAAAATTTCCCTTAACATTAAACCTTGGCTCTCTTGCGGCGCGTTCATTGGAGGTCTCATATGCAACAGCGGATGCTCATCCTATTCATCGCCTTGTTCGCGGCATTGCCGGGCCGGAGCGCCTTTGCCGCAGAGACGGATGTTCTTACCGGCGTTTTAAAAAAAGTCGACGCCCTGACCTGCACGGCGCCCTCGAAAATCATACCCTTTTACAGCAAAAACCTGGTGATCATGGAAGACGGCAAACGCGCCTCACTCACTCACCGCATCGAGGATTACGAACGCATGATTGCCGAATACGAGGACATGAAATGCGATTTCCAACGCAAGGTGCTGGCCGGCGAGGTGGATAAGAAAATCGGCTATGTGCTGGTCGATGAAACCATCAACGTCAGCGCCCGGCTTAGCGGAGACGAACGCCAACACAACTTTTGCAGCTATATTTTCTCCAGGGAACAGGGGCAATGGAAAATTTCCCATGAACATTGCAGCAGCCTCCCCGACTACACCCTGCTTCCCGGTGAAGACGGCCTTTATTATTTTCACAATCCCGTCTATTAAAAACCAAAAATCTTTTTGATTCGGCTAAATTCTTTTTGGTTTTCACGCAAAATCCCGCCAGACCGCCTCCACAGCGGCAACGAGCTTTCCCCGTAACCGCATAATTTTTAAAGCATTCCGAGTTAAATTCCGCCCGCCAACCTTTTGGCATAATTTATGCTCTAAATTTTATTGCCATGTTGAAATTGGGGGACAGAGTGAGCCGGGATTCCGAAAACCTGGAGCTATTGGTGAGAGAACTCACGTTGGAATTGCGCGCCAGCGAAGCGCGCTTCCGGAATATTGTCGACAACAACCCCGTAGGCTTTCTCGTCGTCGATAAAGCGGAAATCGTGCAATTCGCCAATTCCGCGGGAAGTAAACTTCTGGGCCAAAATTTAAATGATCTGCTTGGAACAGCCTTGCAATTCCCCATTATTCCCGGGCAGACCAGCAAGCACCAAGTGGTCCGCAGCGACAAGGAAATCCGCCTCCTCGAAGTTCACGGCTTCCGGACCCACTGGGACGACAAGCCCGCCAAGGGAGCAACGATCCGGGATATAACCGGACTTCAATCGACCTGAAACACCAGGAAACCTGCGCGCAAGAAAAACGCCGGCTACTTTGATAATTGCCCCGGAATTTTCTCCCCGCCTTAAAACACTTTCCTTTCCCTCGGTTTTTAGTTATTGTTTCCTGTAACATGCGATCCCGGCAACGAGCGGAACATTCCCTTTCTCCTCCCTTGAGGGCAGGAAACGGCAAGGCAGGCTCATGAGTGAAAATGACGCCCACAAAAACAAGTCCAAAATCATTGTTTCCATAGAAACCGGCCTCAAACCACTGATCCCGAAATATCTCAATAACCGGCAAAAGGACCTGCGCTCGATTCTGGAGAATTTAGACAGGGGAGACTTCGAGGCCATTCGGAACATCGGGCACATGATGAAGGGTTCCGGGCAGGGATACGGATTTAATCGCATCAGTCAAATTGGGTTGGCTCTGGAACAAGGCGGCAAGGAATCGGACACAGAAAAAATCAAAGAGTCGAGCGCCGAGCTTGCCGACTACCTGAAGCGTATTGAAATCGTTTTTGAGTAAACCTTGCCGGATTCGATTTTCGGCCCGTTATCTTCAAAACTCAATCCATAAGCGTTTTTGTGTTCAAGTTTTCCTACTGGATTTCAGGCGTCCTGCTGGCGCTATTATGGTTTCTTCCGGTCACGGCGGATAATTCCCGCCCGGCTGTGGAAGAACCGCCCGATCGGGGCCGGGAGTCCGCAAGCTCGCCGGAATTCAATCCATCCGTGGCAATTCGTGAGATAGACGTATCGGCGACGTTGCCGGACTATCCCGGAAAGCGGGTTGCCGATTACCGGGGTTATGACGTCGAGAAATGTCTTACCTGCCACGAAGGGATTGCAGCGCCCAGCCCTTCCCATCCGGCAAGTTTCGGGTGCACCGTATGCCACGGCGGCGTGGGTGATTCCGCGGACAAGGACACGGCGCATTCCACTCTCATCTATGAGCCGTCGGCAAAAACGGGCCGCCGCAATCCGTCACACTTGCGAGTGGCCGGCAAGACCTGCGGGCAAAGCCTCTGCCACTCCGGGCACCGGCAACAGGACCGCAACCACATCGAGCGGGTAAAAAAATCGATCATGGCAACTTTGGCGGGAGTCATCTCCGGCCTGCGCTTTCAATGGGCCGGCCAGTCGCAACCTGTGGCGCGGTACGGCGTTTACCCCATTCTCGATCAGGACGGTTTTGTCCCCAGCCACTGGGGAGCATTGGCCAAGCTGGACGCGCTGCCTTATTTCACCCGGCAGGAGCTTGATGACGACCGACGGAATGAAAAAACGGATGCCCATAAAATCTCCCGCCACATTGGCGACAGCCTGCTGCGGCAGTCGTGTTTCCAATGCCATCTGGACTCGCCGGGCGACCAGACCACGGGCTATCGCTCGCAAGGCTGTGCGGTCTGCCACGTCACCTATGCGGACGACGGCCTTTACCGGGGGGACGATGCCACCGTGGACCGCACCCGGCCGGGCCATCCTCAACAGCACCGGATCACCGCCCTGCCCCCTGATTCGACCTGCATGAAATGTCACAAAAATTTTTATCAGGATGCGGCAACCGCTTCTTCTTCGGCAGCCGGTTCGCGCCACAAAAATTTGTTTCCCGGCGCCGGAGAAATCATCTCGGATATCCATCTGGCGCGCGGCATGGAGTGTATCGACTGCCACACGCAGAATGATATCATGGGCGATGGAAACCTTTACTCCAAACAGGGCGAGGCGGTGGAGATCCGCTGCGAAACATGCCATGGAACCATGGACACCCTGCCCCGGATTCAACAAATCACCGACCGTCAAGACCGGGTGATCCGTTTGAGCCGGCATTATAAAGGCTCGTCATCCGTCAACACGCTGGGAGACTGGATGGTTGTCTCGTCACGCGGCAACAAACTTGCCAACGTCAAGGTCGTGAATGGCAAAATCGTAACCATCGGCAAACGAAGCGGCCGCCAGCATATCACGCCGCTGATCAGAGACTCCGACGCCCATGACATTCCCGGGCATCAGGAAAAACTGCAATGCACCGCGTGTCATTCCCTGTGGGTGCCGCGTTGCAAGGGATGCCACATTTCTTATGATGCCAGGCGTAAAACCGTCCATCCCATGAAAACGCAAAGCCCCTGGAACCCGTTTGAATTTTCGCTTGACGCCGCCGAACCGGCGCTCATGATGGGACCGCAAGACAAAATCGTTCCCATGCTTTCCCAGGTTGCCAAACCTTTAACCGTTCTGGACGAGCAGGGAAAGCCGGTTCCGGTTATCATGAAATCCGGCGATTCACCCGGAGAGTACCTGAATTGGCAGTTCGTCGATTCGCATGGCCATTCCGGGGCGAACCTGGCCTATGCCGTCAATCCCCATTCCGTGAGCAAAACCACGCGCTCCTGCGCGGGCTGCCACCTGAACCCGCGGACATTGGGACTGGCCGGGGACGCCTTGAAAATCGGCTCCGACATCGCCGGAAAAAGGGATCGCCTGGAACCCCTGGACCGGTCGAACACTTTGTTTGAAATTGCCGCGTTTGCCGCCGACGCCAAGGTTACGGTTCGCGGCCAGGCTATTGCCGGGAGCAGCCAGCCCGGCGCCCGCCCTCTGAACCAGGAGGAACTGACGCGCATATTGAGGGTGGGGAACTGCATTCCCTGCCATGACACCTATGACGATCCGATTTACCAGGACATGGCACATAGTTTCGCGTTCGAGAAAACCCAAACACACCGGGAATTGAGAAAAAAAATCCTGGACCAACGATAAGATTTTCCATGATCTCACGCCTATCAAAAATCATCTTTTATTTTGTTATAGCCACGGCAGCGGTGTTGGCGGCGGTTCCCTGGCTCCAGGCGCAGGACAGTCGCGATTTTTTTTCGTCCCCCCGGCTTTTGGCGGAACCGGTTTCCCCCGGACCGGAATTTTCTCCGCCTCCCGGGGAGGAAGCGACTCCGCAAGCAGAGGAGACCGGGACGAATCCGGCCATTGCGCCTCTGAATACTCCGCTATTTGAAAAGCCGTTGGCCGAGACTCCGGAACGGTTGCCGAAACATTTTATCGACGCCGCCGACTTGCGCGATCCTTTCCTCCTGATTCCCGGCTACCGGGACGATGCGCCGGAAGTTCTGGAGCCTGGGACAACCATCGACGGAGTGCGGTTTTTCAGTTATTCCCATTTGGACCGGTTCATTGAAAAGTATTATCGAAAATCCGGCTTTTCGCTAAAGGACGTGTTCGGTCGTACGGACTATCAGGAGAGCAATGAAAGATGCCTGACCTGCCACCACGGGATCGAAGAAATCAGTAAAAACCACAAGTTTCCCTGCACCCAATGCCATGGCGGAAACCGCAGGGCTTTCTCGCGCCGCTCCGCCCACAAAGGCTTGGTCGCCAATCCGTCGAGTCTGGAACATGCCCCGAAATACTGCGGCAAATGTCATGCCGACCAAATCGATAAGGTGAGCCGTTCATTGATGGCCACGGCCAAGGGCGAGATCAACCTCACCCGCTATGCCTGGGGCGCGCAGGGTTCCGAGTCGCCCGTATTTTCCCTGCAACCGGAAGAGTCTGAAACCCTGTTTCCCCAGGAGGTGGAACAGCATCCGGTGGACGGGTTTTTGCGGAAAAAATGTTTGCGCTGCCACTTGCAGTCCCCAGGCCCGCACCGGCCGGGAGAATACCGGAGCACGGGATGCGCGGCCTGCCACATGATTTACGCCAATGATGGCCTGACAGTCACCCGCGACAGAGCCATCCAGGCGGTACAAAAAACCGAAGTCCGAAAAGTAAAAAACCGTTTCTCCCGGAACTTCGCGGCAAACTCCCTCAACAACAAGCGCGGCTACCCTGTCCGGCACAAATTCACCGTCGCCGTTCCCAGCGTCCAGTGCGAGCATTGCCACCACAACAGCGGCGTCGGCAGCGAATACGAAGGATTGCTGCCTAAACCCGCCCGCCGCAAACCATCCGGGGAAAAAATCGATGGCGCCCGGCCCGTTCTTTATGGCGCGCAACATGATTTCCTTCTCCCGGACATACACCGCGAAAGGGGGATGCACTGCATTGACTGCCACGGCGCGGAGGAAATCAAGGCAGCCTCTTACTCCACACTGCATGAAGCCATGCAAATCCGCTGTGAAGACTGCCACGGCACCCACGCGAAAGCGCCGGAAGGATTTTTGCTCATCGCCTCCGATCCGGAATCGCAAACTATTTTGAAACCTCTTCAGCTCAATCCAAACCTGGCCAACAAGATCAAACTGGGTGACGTCATCCTGGTCAATTCCCAAGGCGTCCGGATGCCCCACGTGAAAATGGAGGAAGACCAGTGGGTGTTGATTTCAAAGGTGACGGGGAAAAAGCACAAGGTGCCGGTGCTCAAGGACCTGCCTGTTCCCTCCGCCCACCGGGTCACCCGGCATATGCAGTCCGTCGAATGTTCGGCTTGCCATGCCCGGTGGTCCGCCGCTGAATGGGGAAAGCATGTCATTTATGAGAAAGAACCGGATAAGGGCTTATGGAAAAACTGGTCGTTTTCCGATCCGACCCTGCAAACCATTTTGTCCGCCCCATTGCGCGATGAAAGTGAATTCGATCCCAAATCCGCGTCCATGCTGGATTGGTTGACCGCACAATCTTCCAGAAACGGCATCGAAGGCGCCTGGGAGCAAGGCGTGTGGTGGGACCTGGTCGTCAAAAACGATCCCAGGACATTGATTCTCGGAAAAAACTCGCGCGGCAGATATTCCATCATAAAACCCAGATACCAATACTTCATCACGCAACGATTGAAAAACAGCGAAGCAGCGCCGGAAACGACAAGGGTTCCCATAACTCAGGATGGAACCCCCGGGCTGATCATGGTTCCCTACTCGCCGCACACCATCCGCAAATTCGGCCGTTCCTGCGAGGCATGCCACGGCAATTCCCTGGCCGCCGGCCTGGGCGATTTCAAACGTTCCCGCATGACCGACGCCACCCTGTTTTTGAATACGTTAAAAACAGGCGAATCCGTCCCGCGGCAGTTTCAACTCCAGCAAATGCTGACGGATGACGGCTCCCCCCTGCAAACCACTCTATTTGACAAAAACTTTCGTTTCCTGAACCGCCGGGAAATTTCCGCCCTCAATGAAAAGTCGGACCGCTACCGCGCCTACCGCTACCTGAGCCTGCGGGAACGGGGTTTTCCCCGGCTTCTGACGCGGGAAGAGTTTCCTCTGGACCTCCGGCATAAAGAAAACGAACATTTGTTTTATAGTTTGGAAGAAAAGGAAAATGCTTTTTACGACCCTGAGCAAAACGAATTTGTCGACGACGGGTCCCCCGTTCCCCCCGTGACGGAAACAAAAGACGGTTCGCAAAACGGCTCCACGGAAAATTCGCCGCCAAACGATCCGGGGATGATCGGCCCCATTATCCGTGAGGATGGCATCGTCGAATTCTCCCCAACCCGGGAACCCGGTCAACCCCAAACGATGCCATGAGGAATTTATTTTTTGTCATGTTGCTTGCCGCACCGTTAATGTCGCCACCGGTTGACGTACAGGCACAGCCCACACCGCCGCCGCTGGTGAAGCAAAAAGGCTGCGACACGTGCCACCGGTTTTCGCCGGACGCAGGCGACGCTCCGAGGAAAGCGCCGGCGCTTTTTTACGCGGGCGACAAGTTCCAGGCTGCCTGGTTGCGGGAATACTTGAAACATCCCACAGTCATCCGCCAGGCGGGATACATTACGGACCCGGGGTTTCTTTTGGGTAAGCCGACCACAGCCCAGCCTCATCCCGCCTTGTCAGGGGAGGAAGCCGAAGCGATGGCGAATTATCTGCTGTCGTTAAAAATACCAGGATCAGCTGCCGGAGGGGTGGACAAGAAACCTCTCTCCAAGGGAGAACGCGCAAAAGCTAAAATTATCTTTGAACGCAACTACGGCTGCACTTCCTGTCACAAGGCGATCGACCTTGCCAGGAAACCGCGCGGCGGCATCTCCGGTCCCTCTCTCGTGGATGCCGGAAATCGTTTGCAAGCCGACTGGGTTTATCGCTGGCTGCGGAATCCCAAACAATTTCTTCCCAGGGGGCGTATGCCGGTATTCGGTTTCGAGGAACGGGAAGAAGATTTACGGCTGATCACCAAATACCTGATGACGCTAAAAAAGGAAAACTTAAAATGACGAAAACCCGTTGCCGCAAGGCACTAGCGAGAAGTTTCGCGGGCCTGTGCCTCGTCGTGTTTTTGGTTGCCTGCGGGGAATCGCCGCAACGGGAAACCGCGCCGCCGACGCCGCAAAACCGGGTCGAAACTCCGCCGCCGCCCGCACCCTCTGCCGTTTCCGCCAAAACCCGGGAGACCTACCAATGGTATTGCACCCAATGCCACGGTGTGGAAGGCAAAGGAAACGGCATCAACGCCCAATGGGTCACCGTGCCGCCGCGCAACCACACCAAGGCCTATTACCTGGAAACCCGCAGCGATCAGGAGTTGTTCGATACGATCAAGTTCGGCGGACTGGCCATGGGACGCGCCCCCTGCATGCCCGCCTGGGGGCACACTCTGGATGATACCGCGATCCGCTTGCTCGTCCGCTATATCCGCGAACTCTGCCATTGCGAGGCCATTTAAACCGCGGCGCACAGGGCCGAAACGCGTTACTCGATGTCTTTTATCAAATAATCGAACATGGCGTCGGACAGCAAGGCGTGTCCTTGTGGGCCGAAGTGGACGGGATCGGTCCACTCCATTCGTTCCTTGTAACGGTCAAACACCGGCTCCATGTCCAGATACGCGGCGCCGTGCGTTAACGCGATCTCCCTGACGGTTTCATTGAGCTTTTGCCGGCTGCGGAAAAACTTTTTCATCGATTCGGATTTAGCCGCCGGCGAATTGTTGGGAATTATCATAGGCCAGACCACTACCTTGGCCCCCTGCCCCTGGACCAGATGAATCAGCCTGGCATAAACCGTTTCAAACACATTGTCTGCCGTGATTTCCGAGTTCGTGATTTTTTGAAACGCATTTTGCAGTAAATTGTACGTCCGGATTTCCCGCAGTATTTTCCGCGCATAATAAACGGGCCGGTTGACGGGCAAATTCTGCTGGATATTTTTCAAGTTATGTCCCGCCGTCAAATGCCCGGAATTCCACCCATAGGAAATGATCACGTAATCCCAATGAGTCAACCCCATCAAATAATTCCAATAAAGCTGCAACCCCTGGTAAACGCTATGGGACGGCACTCCGGCATTGAAGACGACCACGGCTTTTCGAAGGTACTTCGGCTGCAAATGAAATGACAGGCGTTTTTCGAGCATGCGGGAGAAAATCAGCTCATTGGAAAAAATGCCTCTTCCAAAGGTCGTCGAATCGCCCAGACAAAGAATTTTGTAAACGGCTCTTTTATCTAACTCGCCGCCGCGAAATCCAAGTGAATTCAAACACTGAATACTGCGTTCGTTTTCCAGCCGAAACCCGCCGGCCTTGCTGATGTAACACTCATTGGGTTTCATCCTCACCCCGGCGTAAGGGTCGTCGATAAAAGGCAGGTCGAAAGGCCGCTCCGTTTGAAACTTGACGATGGGAAACCCGCCGATATCCAGAACATGAAAAATGAACTCAAGGGAAATGAACAGAAAAAGCATACCCTTTAAAACATAGGGGACGGCCCGCTTGACCGCGGCCCTGGAAATCGTCGATTTTCGTTTTAATTTCATTGCTGTAAACCACCGTTGAAACAAACTCAATATAGAGCCGAGGCGATGCTGGAATAGCGGTCGGTCCAAGGCCGGGTGATTTTCGTTCGCACATGACGCCACGCCAGGGAGGATTGCAGCAGGGAGTATACCCGCGCATCGTCCGTCATCGCAAACCAGATAGAGGCCTCCCGTTCAGGAGGATTTTTCCCCAGCTTTGCCTTGATGCAGCCGCGAAGCCCAAGCTTTCCGGCCACCGCATACAGTACCGGCACCAAATCCAAATAGTGGTTGGAAACATGAAAAAAAATGATGCCGCCCGGTTTTAAAACCCGCCGATACTCCCTGACCGCCTCCACCGTAAGAAGATGAACGGGAATCGAACCCCCATTGAACACATCGATGATCAGCGCATCGTATTTCCGCGGTTGTTCTTTTCTCAGGGAAAGCCGCCCGTCCCCATAAACGACTCGAACCTTACCCCGGCTGTCGCCAAGAAAGCTAAAATATTTTTCGGCAATTTCTCCGATCAAGGGATCAAGCTCGAAAAAGTCATAATGATCGCCGGGACGGGCATAAATGGCAAGCGACCCGACCCCCAGGCCAATCAGGGCAATACGGGAATAGTTTAATGGATTTTTCGACAAAAATTCCCCAATAGGCGTTTCTTTTTCATAATAAGTCAGGGCCTTGTCTTTTCCCGAAGCATCCAGAAACTGGGCGCCATGCAAGGTCGTGCCGTGATGCAGACGCCGAATGCCATTTTCGTCATAAACCTGATAAATACCGTAATAGTCACGCGCCTGAAACACGATTTTCCGGTCAAGGTTCAAATAGCCGAGAAACGGGCTTAGAACGATCAACACGAAAAGGACCCAGGCAATTTGCCGATGATTCCCCTTCAGAAAATAAAACAAAACCAGGATCAGCAGAGCCAGGGCAACCGATATCATTCGCCCCAGAGCCTCCTCGAAATGGCTCGTGGCATTGAGCCAAAGAATCACCAGTATGATGATGGCGGCCAGCAACCGGAGAAATTTTGCAGGTTTCGCAACTTCATCCCGGTACAGCAAGCTGAACGCATAGGCACCCAGAAAAAAAGAAATCAGGGTTTCAACCATCACGTTGAAAATCGCAGGCACAATCCAGTTCACCAGCGCCCCGCCAAGAAATCCACCCAGGGCAAGCGTTATATAAAAAGCCGTCAACCCGCTGCTTGCGGCGGGTTTGATTTGACTGAGTTGATTATGGCAAACCAGGCAAAAAACAAAACAAATGGCCAGCAGTAAAAACGGTTCCAGCAGGATGATAAAAAAATGGTGGGAAATATCGAAACTCGAAAAGGCAAATTCAATATCTGCCGATAAAGAAAAATCCACCGCCTTAAAAAGAAACAGGAAAATACCGACATAAACCGCCAGGTAAAAACGTTCTTGTATCCACGGCGGGCAAAACGGCGATCTTTTAAAGCTCAAAACCAAAGTCAGCAGATAAATTGCCAGAGGAAGAATCCACAGTAGCGGCACGGGGGCAATATCAAACGTGATGGCATTGGTTGTGGCAAGAAACATGGCGGAGGGGGCCGCGCTCAATAGCAGCCACTGCCCTACCCGTCTTCCTTCCGGCCAATTTATTTTTTCCCTCTCCGCCTCTGCGGCCCGCGGAACGGCCCATAGAACCAGCAAAAAAAGAACTGCCAAAACAATATATCCCACTTCCCATTGCCACAGTTGGACGGACAAGTCAAAATTCGGCTCAAAGACGAAAGGGTACAGGAGCAAGGAAGCAAAGGCGCCCAGATTGGAACCGGCGTACAGGATATAAGGATTTTTCTTCTCCGGAAGATCGGAAGACGCCAGAACGAGCTGCGCGCAAATCGACAGCCCGGCCAGAATGAAAAAAAGAAGCCCGATCGCAACCGCAAGCAGCCGGATAATATCCACAACGAGAGGAAGCTCGTAAGACGGGTTCTGCAATCGGCCCAGATTCAGCGGCAACATAAACAGGGAACCGAGAACGAGAACGGTTTGCCATTTGATCCATTGCGTAAACCGAAAATACCGGTTCAGCAAGTGCAGATGCAGGTATCCCAGCAGCAACACGCCTTGGTAGAACACCATGGAAATGCCCCAGACCAGGTACCCTCCGCCAAATTCCGGCAGAATCGTTTTGCCGAGGATAAGCTCTATCTGGAACAGCAGAAAAGAAGCCAGAAAAACCATCGCCTGTAAAAGATAAATTCGCATGATTCACCGATTTTGCGTTATCATGAAATCCTCCGGCATCGTACCAAGAATTTTGATGCTGTCTGGGCATGTCTGACAACCGAGTTTTTACAACGGCAACCGTTGCTTGAAACTTACCACACAACCGATTCGTTTTTGATAGAACAATGACCCTCGCTTGGTCTTTCCTGGCGGCATTATGCCGCATTCCTTTCACCTGAACCGGAGTTTAACGCCAGTGGTTGAAATCACCCCGTTTACGGGCTTATTGTACGATCAGGACAAAACCGGGCCGTTGTCGAAGGTCGTAGCGCCGCCTTACGACGTTATCAAAGCCCCCATGCAAGAAGAATTATATCAAAGGAGTCCCTACAACGTGGTGCGCCTGATTCTGGCGAAGGAGTTGCCGGACGACGATGAAAACGACAACCGTTACACCCGCGCCGCCAGGGACTTTCAGGCCTGGAGCGGGCGGGAAAAAGTTTTGCTGCCGGACCGCCGGCCTTGCTACTACGCTTATAGCCAGGATTATCAGGCGAACGGCGAACGGCGAAGCCGCATGGGGTTTTTCGCCCGCATCAAGCTGGAAGACTTCAGCACGGGAAATATCTGCCCGCATGAATTCACCCTCGCCAAGGCGAAGAAAGACCGTTCACAACTTTTACGCAACTGCCGGGCGAACTTCAGTCCGGTGTTCGGCCTGTTTTCCGATCCGGAAAAACGTATCGACGAAAAACTGGAGCAAGCCGCGCGGCGCGAACCTCTGGGCATTATCGAGGAAGACGGCGTCACGCACAAGCTTTGGCGAATTGATGACGAGGCAACCATCTCTTTTCTGTCGAATCACCTTGCCGCGAAAAAAGTATATATCGCCGACGGCCATCACCGTTACGAAACGGCCCTGGCTTACCACAAGGCACAGGAAAACCCGGACAGTGATTCGGCGCACGTCATGATGTTTCTGACAAATCTGGATTCCGGCGCGCTTTCCATCTTTCCCATCCATCGATTGGTGCGCAGCACCGTTCCGTTTGAGGCCGATGTTTTTCTGTCACGCTTGCAGGAATTTTTTGAGATGGAAGATTTACCCGCCCATTCCTCCGCCGAGGCGATCCGCTCGGTTTTGACCGAAGCCGGAAAAAACCGGATCGTGTTTGTCGTTTATTTGGGTGGAGGAAGGAATGTGCTGATCAAACTCAAGAGCACCGAGACGGTCGTGCCTTACTTGAATCCCGATGAACCCGCCGAACTGCAAGTTCTGGATGTGGTTCAACTCCACTCATTGATCATCAAACCTATCCTGCAAGTGGACACCCGCAAACCGGAGAATCAATCCTGCATGTCTTACACCATCAACATCGATTTGGCAATCCAGGAAGTGGACGCCGGAAAATTCCACACGGCCTTTTTCATGAATCCCACAAAGGCGGCGCAAGTGCAGGCCCTGGCGGAAAAGGGCATCCGTCTGCCGCAAAAGGCAACTTATTTTTATCCCAAACTATTGTCGGGCCTGGTATTCAACAAATTCCAATCCTGACCCTGTTTGAAAAAAAAGGGGAATGTTGCCGGCCTTATCAGCCGCGGGTGGGCTGAAACCGTTTCAACAAAAGCGAATTGCTGACCACGGAGACCGAGCTGAAAGACATCGCCGCCGCGGCAAAGACGGGTTTGAGCAAAATCCCGAAAAACGGGTAAAGCACTCCGGCGGCAATGGGAATGCCAAGGAAATTGTAGAAGAAGGCCCAGAACAGGTTCTGCTTGATGGTTCGCATGGTCGCCTTGCTCAACTTAATGGCATCCACCACCGCATTCAGGTCGTCCCGCATCAAGGTGATGTCGGACGCTTCCATGGCGACGTCGGTTCCGGTGCCGAGCGCAATACCGATATGAGCATGCGCCAAGGCCGGCGCATCGTTGATTCCATCCCCGACCATGGCCACAAACCGGCCATCCGCCATCAATTGTTTGATGATCTCGGCCTTGCCTCCAGGCAATACGTCATGCCGGACCTCGTCGATTTTCAATTCGTGGGCGATAGCCTTTGCGGTGGATTGATTATCGCCGGTGACCATCATCACCCTCAATCCCAGCTCCTGCAATTTTGCCACGGCCTCCCCGGCCCGGGGCTTCAGAGAATCCGCCGCGCCGATGACGCCTAGAGCGATTTTTTCACGGAAAAGGATCATGGGTGTTTTTCCTTGCGCGGCGATTTCCGCCACTCGCTGCTTCAAGGCGGAAACGTCAACCCCTTGTCGCTCCAGCAACTTTAAATTGCCGATGCCCATCAAACGGCCCTCGACAACAGCTTGCAGTCCGTAACCCGGCAGAGCCTCGAAATCGGTGATTTCCGTGAGTTTCAGGCTTCTTGACTTAGCCTCTTCCACGATGGCCTGGCCCAGCGGATGCTCGGAGCCTTTTTCGATGGATGCCGCCAGGGACAGCAGGGTGTCCGCGGAAATCTCGGCGTTGGGATTGATAATCACATCCAGCACTTTAGGTTGTCCCTGGGTCAGGGTGCCCGTTTTGTCGAAAACGATGGTATCGAGTTTTTGGGCCATTTCCAGAGTTTCGCCTCCCTTGATGAGAATGCCGAATTCCGCTCCCTTGCCGGTGCCCACCATGATGGCGGTTGGCGTGGCCAAACCGAGGGCGCATGGGCAGGCGATGATCATGACCGAGATGAAGATCATCAACGCAAACTGGAAAGAGGGTGAAGGCAAAGCGGCCATTTCTCCGCCCAACAGCCACCAAACCCCGAAGGCCAGCGTGGCGCACCCCATGACCACAAACACAAAAATTCCGGCAATCCGGTCGGCCAGCCTTTGCACCGGAGCTTTTGAGCCTTGCGCTTCCTCGACCAGTTTGATGATCTGTCCCAAAACCGACTCCCGGCCCAGACGCTCGGCGCGCATTTTGAAAAATCCGGTCTTGTTGATGGCGGCGCCAACAACCTCGTCCCCCTTTTTCTTCTGCACCGGGATGCTCTCGCCCGTGATCATCGATTCATCCACCGTGGAGGCGCCTTCCAGGAGGATGCCATCGACGGGGATTTTTTCTCCGGGACGCACACAAACGATGTCTCCCTTGCGGACTTCGCCGATCGGGATTTCGATTTCCTTGCCCTGCCGCTCCACGCGGGCGGTTTTGGGCTGTAATCCGACAAGTTTTTTAATGGCCTCCGTGACCCCGCCCTTGGCGCGAGCCTCAAGAAACCTCCCCAGCAGCACCAAACTGATGATGATGGCGGAGGTGTCGAAATAGATACCGATCTCCCCGCCAGCCGATGCGGCGGAGACAGGAAAAACCGCCGCGTAGGCGCTGTAGAAATATGCCGCCGAGGTTCCGAACGCAATCAAGGTATTCATATCCGCGGTGCCGTGCCGGAGTCCCTTCCACGTGCCGCGATAAAACTGCCATCCGGCCCAGAACTGCACCGGCGTCGCCAGTAAAAATGATCCCAGGACGGGCAGGCTGCCCTGAAACTGCCCCGCCATGATTACGGCCGCGGCCATGGCGCTGAAGATCAACTTGTACTTCAGTTCCCGAATTTCCCGGTCCTGCCGTTCCTCAACCTGACCCGTGGACGCCGCATCGACGGCGGCTTCCTGGGGCACCGTATAGCCGATTTCATCCAATGCCTTGCGAAAGTCGGGCAACCCGACCCCCGCCGCAAGATACTCCACGGTGGCTTTTTCCGTGGCCAGGTTGACCTTTGCCTGAATGACGCCTTCCAGTTTACGCAACTGCTTCTCAACACGGGAAACGCAAGACGCGCAGGTCATTCCCTCCACGGAAAAGGTAATCTTGTCCCGGGGCGTTTCGTACCCCAGTTCTTCTACGGTCTTTGTTACATCCGTAAGCGACACCAGGCCGGGATCGTATTGAACGGTCGCCGATTCCGAGCCGAAATTGACCTGGGCCTGCCGCACCCCCGAAAGCCCACCCACTTTTTTCTCGATTTTCGCCGCGCAACTGGCACAACTCATGCCTTTTACCGGGAAAGTGATTTGACGATCCGCCAGAGTTTGCGGCACGTTTTATTCTCCAGGATAAAAAATATATTTGAGTATCGTCGAGCGCGGCGACACCGCCAGCCGGCATTTTCCGGAGGTTGGCAAGGCGGCGGCTTCCTGAAAATTTCCGCCGGATGCGGCTGGAAAGGCAGCGGCGCCTACTTTTGCGCAAACAAAGTTCTGATCGTGTAAAAACCGTAAAGCAGAAAAAGAATGGCGATAATGCAGTTAGAAAATGAGCTTTTCTCGATGGAATAGACGAACAGGTAAATGCCGATACCGCTCAGCGCCGCTCCGAGGAAAAAGAACCACAGCGTTTTGAGGGAAAACGCAACGGCCCGGCCCTTGTCCTTGAAAAGGTCTCCGCGTTTTTGCTTGAGGTCCCACCGCCACCGCAATACATAATATGTATGCTGTAGCCAGGCAAACAAGCCGTCGTCTGCTTTCAAGCCCGCATTACAATACATGCAACGTGAATCCGAATGGCGATTGGGAAAACCGCAATTCAGGCAGACCTTGAAGTCTTGCCGTTGATTCAGGGGAATCGGTTCGTTTTTGGGTTCATCCATGGCTGTCCCCGCCCCTTCCACCTCCCGCTAATACATCGAATGAGGTGGGTTTTCATATCTTGCTTGATAAAATTCTATCCTGATTAAAATGAAGAGTCAACGATCAAAACCGCCACCGCCGAGGGCAACCTAGAAAACAAGGGAAAAGGGTTGTCCCGTCAGTTTTCCACTTCCAGTAAGACAATATTGTTTTTCATCCGTTCGACAAAATTCACACGCATATTCTCCGCCTGGAAAACGGCGGTTTCGCCCGCGGGCGCCACCGGGGTTTCGGGAAGCAGAGAGAGCAGGTTTTCGATAAAGGCGGACTTAACGGCAAAGACGACGTTTTGGGAAACCCCGCCGGAAGACGGCGCCTTCGTTTTCTCTGCCGGCATGGCCAGGCCTATCAATTGCAAACGGTCATTGAACAGCGGGCCGCTTGCGGGTCCGGCTGCAAAGTTGATTTGCAGCGTCCGGGGGTCACCTCCGGCACCAAATAGCGAATCGATCACTCCTTCGGAATATTCGGGTCGCCCCACCGAATCAGCCGAATAACCTACCGCGAAAACCCGGTCGCCCATTCTCATTGCAGAAGAATCCCCCAAAACTATTGGAATCCTCTCTCCGGCCGGAGCTTGCTCCAGCTCAAAAAAAACAATGCCGTTGCTTCGATCCTTGATGACAACACGAGCTGCCGTCTTTTCCCCAGTCACAAATTTGGCCGTAATCGATTTTGAATCTCCGACTAAACGATAATCGGCGACGACGTAATTTGAAGAACCCAACAACAGCCCTACCCCCGTTCGCAGGTGGGGCATCGTCGTCGATTCGGCCAGGCCGGGTACAATTTGCACTTGGCCCAGAGTCTCCGACGGGATCGGCGGAGTATTTCGGGACTCTTCGAGAATTTGCCCGATGACCAGCGAACCGGGACCGGGAGTTTCAGGCTCACGGCCCCTGGGTAAGTCCAGCCCTTGCAGAGCCGTCGGCCCTTGACTGGTTTTTCCCAGCCGTGCCAGTTTCCTATAGACAACTTTGAGGTTTTTGCGTGGCGGCACATATCCCGGAACGAGCCTCAATGCTTCCTCAAATTCCCCGGCAGCTTCCGGGTACCGCTCAAGCGAAACATAAACGACGCCAAGGTTATTGTGCGCCACGGCATTTTTCGGATCGATTCTCAAAGCCTCCCGGTAGGCGGTCAACGCCTGATCATGTTTTTCGATATCGCAATAGGCGTCCCCCAAAAACCGGTAGGCCATGGAGTTGTTGGGGTCATCCCGAACCTCTTTTTTATATTTTTCGATTTTTTCCAGAGCCGCTTGCCGCCGCAAAAGGACTGACCTGCGCTTGCGTATACAACGCTCGAAAGCCCGGTCATAGCGGCTTTTTCGCGGACCCGTTATGGAGGCAACGCCGTCGGCGCCGTGTTTCACTCCTTTCTCCAGATTCCCGGTCAACGTTCCAACGATAACCCCAGTCACCACGTCCAAAATGCCCGACACAAGGCCCTCAACAATTTGCACACCGATGAATCCTTCCGCGGCTTTTTGGGCTTGCCGCCGGCATTCGCCTTCTCCCGGCTCGGCATGAGCAATTGCCGTTCCACCAAACCGGAAAGAAAAATCCGCGAACAGAACTATAAAAAGAACCGCCGCCGGCAATGGTTTTTTAAGCATACCTGCAAGCTCCTTGCATGTTGCTTTTGGAGGAAAATGTAATCCTCCGCTTGATATTCCGGCTAAATTTTGTTTTCATGCAATTCTACCGGATTTTTCACAGGGAGAACATCTTGAAAACGATTTTTTCCATCTTGGTTTTTCTGGTGCTGACGGCCGGCACCATGGCGCAAGCCCACGAAGGGGAGCATAAAGGCCCTGAAGGCATGGCACTCATCCCCGGAGGAGAGTACGAAATGGGGTCTCGCAAGTCACTGACGGAGTTCGACCCCACCGCTTTTCTGAACCCCGACCGCCACATGCTCGGCCCCGAGGATGTCGCTCATATCGTCGATCTGGACAGTTTCTATATCGATATTTATGAGGTTACCAACGCCGATTACGCAAAGTTCATCAATTCCGAGGACGTCAAGGCCGCCGGCTTCAAAAAACCGCGGTTTTGGGACGATCCGGATTACAACGATCCCCGCCAACCGGTCGTTGGGGTTTCCTGGAAGGAAGCAAGGGCTTTTTGCCTGTGGAACAACAAACGTCTGCCCACCGAAGCCGAGTGGGAAAAAGCCGCGCGCGGTAAACGCCCCATCAACTTCCCGTGGGGCAATGAGGAACCGGACAACACCAAATTAAATTACAACAATGAACTAGGAAAACCTGCCCCGGTGGGTTCCTACGAGGCAGGAAAGTCCGACTATGGAGTCTACGACCTTTCGGGAAACGTCTCTGAATGGATGTTCGACTGGCACAATGGCGAATACTATCAGTTTTCTCCCAGAAAAAACCCCAAAGGTCCTCACAAAGGTCAATACAAAGTTACCCGCGGCGGCAATTGGCGAAACATCAAGGAAGATGTCCGCTTGACTTACCGGGGCGCGACGGTGCCCAAACTGCGGAGCAAAACGCTGGGATTCCGTTGCGCGGCGGACGTCGAAAAATAATCAACGGAAACACAGGCGACCGTTCTCTACACGTTCCTGTCGGCACGCTGTCTTCTTTCCGCCGCCAACTCCGACACATGATCCAAAAGCCTGTCGGCCACCTCTTGCTTGGGCAAACGCGGTAACTCTTCGATCCGGCTTTCGCTCCGGATCAGCGCCACCCGGTTGAAATCCGACTGAAACCCGTTTCCGGCGATACCGACATCGTTGGCGACGATCAGGTCAAGGTGCTTTTTCTGCAATTTGCCCAAGGCATTTTGAATCAAATTTTGCGTTTCAGCCGCAAACCCCACGACAATTTGCCGGGTTTTGCATTTCGACACCTCCGATAGAATATCCGGAGTCCGGCGAAATTTGATGGTCAGCGAATCGTTCGAGTCCTTCTTGATTTTTTCAGTCTGGAGCGTTTCCGGAACGAAATCCCCTACAGCGGCAGCCATCACCAGCACATCGCACCGCGGGAAATGGTCGAGGGCCAGCGAAGCCATTTCGCCGGCCTGCCGGCAGAGAAATACCGTAACACCACGCGGCGGCGTCAGCCGGGTGGGTCCGCTGATCAGGATCACTTTCGCGCCCCGCGCCCGCGCCCGTTCGGCGACGGCGTATCCCATCTTGCCCGACGATGCATTGGTAATGTAGCGAATCGGGTCCAGGAACTCCCGCGTCGGACCGGCGGTCACCAGAACCGTCATGCCGGCGAGATCGTCCTTTTGCTCCGGCGAGGCGGCGGACAGGCGTTGCTCAATAGCCATCAGGAGAGCCGCCGGCTCGGGCAGCCGCCCCAGCCCGACGGTGCCGCACGCCAGATCACCGCAATCCGGATCCAAAACCTCAATCCCGCGCGTTTTAAGTTTTTCGATATTTTCCCGCACCGCCGGGTTGGCGTACATTTTGTCATTCATCGCCGGAGCCACGATGACCGGGCCGTCGTAGGCGGAAAACAGGGTGGACAGAGCGTCATCCGCCAGGCCATGAGCCATTTTTGCAAGGGTGTTGGCGGATGCCGGGGCAACGATAAGTAAATCCGCGCTTGCCGCCGTTTGAGTATGTTCCATGGAAC
>Ga0114931_10000578_pt1 | contig 44538 bp, 41 predicted proteins | sample 2SBtaG_FD_89579 | JGI IMG/M metagenome (GOLD analysis project Ga0114931, IMG submission 89579) | Deep subsurface microbial communities from Kolumbo volcano to uncover new lineages of life (NeLLi) - 2SBTROV14_V59a metaG | ecosystem: Environmental > Aquatic > Marine > Volcanic | place: Kolumbo... | reverse complement strand
GACCGACGGCGTGAGAGAGATGATCCCGACCTCGCCCCAGGCGAATGAGGTACCGGTTGCGCTGCCGCCGCTGAAGGCGTTGAAACTCCCGGTGAGGGCGGGGTTGGCGCCGCCGGCCGGGGCCACCAGCGTGGGGGTCAGGCGCACGGTTTCGGGGCTGTTTTCCCTGCCGTAGTTGGGGGTCGCCGAGTTCTCGGCGTCGTAGGCCGTGACCGTGGCGGTGAACGGTGCGCCGGCCCGGATGAACGCCGGGCCGTTGGCGTCGGCGGCGCCCGGATTCGCGGTACCATCGGCGCTGCGCCGAATGCCGCTCAACCGGAAGTGATCGGGCTTGACCACCAGGGAGTTGCTCGCTCCCCGAATACCGGCCGGCAGGTTCGGATCGGCAACCGTATCGTCCTTGAGTTCGATCCGGATCCGGCCGACGTCCTTGTACTTGGCGGCCACCGACGCCTGGCCGTTGCTGAAGGTCACGGCTTGGGCGACGGAGCTTCCCTCGGCGGTGGCGATGGGGCGGGCGTTGACGGTCGCCTGGACGGTGCCGGTGCCGGGATCGAGGTAGGTCGACCAGAATTTCGGGGTCTTGTTTCCCGTATAGGACTCGATGATCCCGCATACCGGATCGGTCGGAGTCTGACCGAAGGCGCTGATGTGGAGCGTGAAGTCGGTGCCGGCGGTCTGGTTGCCGATCGGGTCGTTGATCGGATTGGGCGGTGGGTTTGCGAGCGCATTGGCGGTGACCGTGAAGCCACTCGGCGAGAAGACCAGCGGCCCGTGGCTGCCGTCATCGGTGGCCGTGCCGTCGGTCAACGCGAGGGTGATCGGACTCGCCCCCTGCTGATAGTCGAGCGCCAGCGTGGCGACGCCGTTGTCGGCGGCGGCGAAGGTGTAGGTGGCCTGTCCATCGTTTGCGATGCCATTGTTGAGGATGCCGTTGCCGGTGTTCAAAGACCAGTCGCCCTTGCCGCTGCCGGTGTCGATGGTGACGGTGCCCGTATAACCGGTCACCACCGCGTCGCTCGCGTCACGGGCGCTGATGTCGATGTTTTCGGGGCGCAGTTGATGCCGAATCCGTCGTGCACGATCTTGAAATGGTCGACGGTGGCGCCGCAGGGTCGGGTGCGCAGCATATCCGCTTGGATCTGTGCCCGGGTGAGTTCCAGTTGGTAAATCCTGATCTCATCGAAGAGACCGTCTGCCGATCCATTCAGAACCGCGTTACCACTCACACCATCGCCGAAGACGAGACTCCGGGTTGCGGCCAAAGCGCCGGACGGAAGCCGTGCCTGTTGTTGTAGAACGGCGTCGAAATATAGGCGTATGCGTCTCGACCCAACGTCGTAACTCGCGGTTAAGTAATGCCAGCCATTCGGGGTGAAGGCCGTGATATTCGGGAACAGGATCCCGTATCCGAAGGCGTTTCTGACCAAGAACAAAGTTCTCGTGCCAATATGTGCCAGCAGAAAAAAGTTCGAGCTCCCGGTCGGCGTCGCGTCGAACAGAACATGCCAGCCCGGGAGACCACCCAGATTCTGGAAGTTATGCCAAAAACTGATCGTGAAGCGGCCACCGAACTCTGCTCCGGGATTCAATCCCGTGTCCACCGCCTGGGCCGGACTCGCGCTCGAATTGCCAGGTACCACACCATAACCGCAGGTGCCGGGGTTTCCGCCGATTGCCGGATTAGTGGTCGCCGTGGTGATACCGCCGAGTGCTGTTCCATTATGTCCATTGCCGCTACTGTCGATTACTTCACCCGCGGCACCGCTCCACCGGGACTCGTCGAGGTGGTACTCGGCCAAGGTGGCGCAGCCGTTTGCGGCCGCCATGTCGGCCAGTACCCCGCTTTGATCCAGGGTTCCCGTGTAGACCTTGAGGCTGTCGATCGCGCCGTGGAACCGGTAGCCGTTGGTGAGCCACCAACCGCTGATGCGCAGGTGCGAGGCGACCACCGCATTGCCGGTACGGGGGCTGCTGCGGCGTTGGGTGAGGGTCTGTTTGACCCCGTCCACATACATTTCGTTGGCGCGCACATCGCCGTTGGTGAACACCACGGCGATGTGGTGCCAGCCGTTCGCCAGCCCGTTCGACGCGATCCCGTAGATGTCGCCGGCACCGGTATTGAAACCGAAGGATCCGCCGAACAACCAGAGATCGTAGATGCGCCAGCCGATCGGCATGACGCTGTTGGTGCCGTCCCAGTTCATCCAGAAACTAATCGAGGTCTTGTCACCCGGCGTGGTGGACACGGCGAGGCCGGTGATGTCGATGGCGCCGCCGTTGAAATCGGCGGCGTTGCAGGTGTCACCCTTGGCGCCGGAGGCGGGCGCCGGGATCGAGGCCACCGCGCCGCTGACCGCGCCGTTCGCGCCGCCGACCGTATCCGTCAGCACCCCGCTCGTCGCCCAGTCGTCATCGAAGTTGTACGCCGCGATCAGGGTCGCGGGCGGTGGCGGTGGCGGCGGCGGGCAATTGGGGCACGAGGCCGCGACCACGGTGCGGTCGGCGTCGACTTCGGCCTGATTCAGGGCCCCGTTGTAGACCTTCACCTCGTCGAGACGTCCTCTGAACCGATACCTATTGTTCCACCACCAGCCGCTGAGACGCAGATGCGGATCCACCACGGCGCGGCGATTGTTCGGGCTGCGGCGGCGCTGGGTGAGCGTTTGTTTTACCCCATCGACATACAACTCGTTGGCGTGAACGTTGCGGTTGCTGAATACCGCGGCGATGTGGTGCCAACCGTTTGCCAGCCCGCTCGACGCGATACCGTAGATGTCGCCATTGCCGGTATTGAAGCCGAACGATCCGCCGAATAACCAGAGGTCGTATAGACGCCAGCCGATCGGCATGACGCTGTTGGTGCCGTCCCAGTACATCCAGAAGCTGACCGAGGTTTTGGCGCCGTTAGCGGTGGACACCGGCAGGCCGGTAACGTCGATGGTGCCGCCGGCAAAGCGCGCGCTGCTGCAGGTCTCCGGTTTGAGCCCGGAGGTAGGACTCATGTCTTGGGTCACTATTTGGCTGACCACGCCGTCGTGGCCGCCGACGCCATCGTTGGCCACACCGCTCGCGGGCCAGTTGCAGGCGTTGAAGTTGTAATGGGCGATCAGGGTCGCCGCGCGCGCCATCGCCGGATAGGCGAGTGCGGCGCACAGTCCAAGGGCCGACGCCCACTGCACGAATATCCGTGTCGGGCTCAAATCTGTGATTCCTCGTCTAGCCCGCATTTCTACCCGGAGTCACGGAAGATTGCGAAGGCAAGTCCGCGTGAGCCTCGGCAAGCGAGGGCCGCGACAGGCGGCGGGCCGTCTACCTTGGTTTTCCGATTGCATGCCATTCGTACCACTCGCCGGCCTTCCCGCTCGGTTGTTCGCGAGGGTCCGTCGCCGTCCCGGTGAGAAATGCGGGCTGGATCGCGACTCACCACAGCCTCGATTGAAACATAAAAAGAGCGATGAATTTCGTGATCCATGGCGCGTAGTCCGCGGAGTTGCCGCGGCCCCGTTCGTGGGAATGGAAGCAGCGCACCGGCGCAAGCGATATCCACCCGTGGACAGCGGATGTTTCGGGCCGCGTTGACGAGCCTCCGGTACCTCCGAGTAGCCAATTTTCGCTCTTATTAAAGAAGGATAGAAAGTCACGCTAAGTTATTGTTTAATAGTGCAGCGTTAGTGTATTCTACCGGTAGGTGCGCAAGATGCCAGCGCGTGGTTGAGGTGCCGATTCGTGGTGCGTTGCGGTAATTTCGATCGGAATCGAATGTGTCGGTCAGGCCGGGGGTGGCGGTCGTGCGCGCGTGGCACCGGCCCGATGCGCGGCGGAGCACGGGCGACGGCGGGTTGTCGATAGGCGTCGCGATGGCACTGTTTCACAAGGAAAGCGGGGCGAACCGTGGCCTCGCGGCACTCGGTTTCGCACCGGACGGGGTCGGGATCGCGCGGGTGACGCGGGTGCGAGACGCGCCGCCGGTACTGGATGCCTGCGAGTTCGTGCGGGTGCCGGGCGCCGGCGGTTGGGGCGACGCGCTGGCCAAGCTCAGCCGTCGCCATCGGCTGGGACGCCGCGATTGTTCGATCGTTATCGAAGAAGGGGCCTATTCATTGCTGCTCGTCGAAGCCCCGGACGTGCCGCCGGAAGAGTTGCGCGCGGCGGTGCGCTGGCGAGTGCGCGACATGATCGATTTTCACATAGATGACGCGGTGATCGATGTATTCGACCTGCCGGGCCAGAAGGCCGGGGGCCGGGCGCGGATGATGTATGTGGTGGCGGCACGGGTGCCCCGGGTCGGCGAAAAGGCGGAACTGGCGCGCGCCGCCGGCCTGCGACTGCAGGTGATCGATATCCCCGAACTCGCGCAGCGCAACGTCGCCGCTTGTCTGCCCGAAGACGTGGCCGGGGTCGCGCTGCTGTACCTTTCGGCGCGTTCCGGGTTGATCACGTTGACCCGACAGCGGACGTTGTATCTGGCGCGGCGCATTGACGTCGGCCTCGGTGAAGTGATCACCGAGGGGGCCTCGGCCGCGGACCGGAAGGTCCGCGAATGGCTGGATACGCTGGTCGTCGAGGTGCAGCGGTCGCTCGACTATTACGAGCGTAGTTTTGCTCAGCCGCCGGTCGCGAATCTGGTGATTGCGCCGCTGGCGCACATGGTGGACGGCATCGCGGGCTATCTGGGTGAGCAACTCGGGATCGCCGTGCGGCTGCTCGATCTCAACGAGATCATCGATTCCAAGGTGCCGATTGAGGTCGAACTGCAGGCGCACTGCTTCCCGGTGATCGGCGCGGCCTTGCGCAGCGAGGAGCGCAGCTTGTGATCCAGCAGGTCAACCTCTATCAGCCGATGTTCCGCAAGCGGCGGCGGATCTTTACGGCCACGGCGATGGTCCAGAGCGTGATCTTGGCGGTTATCGGGTTCGGCGTGATCTACGCCTACGGTGCCTGGCAGGTGCGTCAACTCGCCACCGAGGTCGGCGCCTTGCAGCGCGATCGCGATCTCGCCGCAGCCCGCCTGGTGACCCTGCAACGGCAACTGCCGAAACGCCAACCGAGCAAGGTGCTGGCCGGCGAGGTCGCGCGTCTGGTCGTTGTGTTGCAGGGCCGGCGTCAACTTGTCGAGAGCCTCTCGAGCCGGGTCACCGGAAGCGCCGGGATGTCGCCGTACCTGGCGGGGCTGGCCCGCCAGCATGTGGTGGGGCTGTGGTTGACCGGGTTGCGGGTCGCCAAGGGCGGCAAGGAACTGCAGGTCAGGGGCAGCGCGTTGGATCCGGCGTTGGTTCCCCGCCTGGTGCGCCGCTTGTCCGCGGAAAGCGAATTCCGGGGACGCAAGTTTCGTACCTTTACCATCGAACGTCCGGAAAGCGATCCGAAACGGGTCGATTTCCTGTTGCAGACCGACGTTGAGGCCGAGGCCGCAAAATGAAGGCGAAGCTTAAAGCCTGGCGCGACCGGGTCGATGCGCTCGCGTTGCGTGAACGCCTGCTGGTGGTGGCGGCGGTGATCGGCGCGCTGTGGTGGGGGTGGAACGCTTGGCTGTTCGGGCCGCTCGATGGTCGACGTCAAATGTTGAGCGCCCGGGTGCCGACCCTGCAGAATGAAATTCATCTGCTCGATCAGCAGGCGAAAACACTGGCGGTGGCCCGCCGCCGCGATCCGGACGTTGCCAACCGGAATAAGTTGAAGCAACTACGCGCCGCGACGGCGAAGGTGAACACCGCGCTTACCAAGTTGACCAGCCGTTTGGTGCCGCCACGTGAAATGGGCCGCTTGATCGAGGCAGTATTGGATCGTCAGCAGCGCTTGAGCTTGGTGCGCCTCGAGGGGCTCGGCGCCGAGCCCCTCTTTGTCTATCCCGCCGGCGCACGGCAACCGGGTGCGCCGCAGTCGGCGAAAAAGGTTGCCGCGCCGGCAGTGGCGCAGAGCGCGCTATATCGACACGGACTCCGGGCCACTTTCAAAGGGGGGTATCTGGATATACTCGCCTATTTGCGTGCCCTTGAGGGGTTGCCGTGGCGTTTTCTGTGGGATGAGGTATCGCTGGAGGTACCCCGCTATCCGGTGGCGCGGGTCACCTTGACCGTTTATTCGTTGAGTCTTGATGATGCGTGGATCGGTATCTGAGCGGCTGCGATTCGGGCTGTGGTTGTTGGGCTTGGGGATGGCGTTGAATTCCCCGGCCGAGGTCGGTGGGGCGCTGGTCGACCCGACCCGCCCGCCGGGGTATGTAGAGCCCGCGGTGGCGGCACGGATTGCCGCTGAGAGTTCCGCCGTGCAAGCCTGGAGCGTGTCGATGATACGGGTCGGCGCGGAGCGGCCTTTTGCGATCGTCAACGGTGAATTGGTGCACGTAGGTGATCGGCTCGGGCAGGCCCGGGTGGTGCGGATCGGCGCGCGCACGGTGCAGCTTGAGCGCAACGGGGCACGCTTCCGGATCGCGATCTCGGTTGCGGACGTGAAGAAGAAAACGGGCGGCAGGAAGTAGTGCCCGTCCAGAAAAACCGGCACTAGGTCCGGTGCAAGGAAACACCGGTATTTTCGACGACTGTAAGTCGTTGGAAACGGGGGGACCCCGGAAATGAAATTTTTTCGGTTCCGGTTCCGGAAATGGCCAGGATGGCCGTATCCGGATGAGCGCTAAGTAGGAAATGGGATGGAGGCAGTGGCGGTGAGTGAAAGGAAGGCGTTGAGAGGAATGAGCTGTGGATGGGCGTGGGGCGCGCGCACCCATTTCCATACCCTTTCCTCACGCGCTTTCATTTCCGCTTTCGTGCTGGCTGTTTTCTCCCTTAGCTCCGGCTGCCAGTCGACACCACCGGTCGATTCGGGTGCGGTCGCGCAAATCGATCAATCCCTCGCCGAGGTCGGCAACTCGCAACCCAAGGTCGAGACACCGCCTGCGGCGGTGCAGTCGGCGCTGTTGCCCCCGATTCGAGTCGCGACCGGTTCGGCCCCGAGTCGGACCGAGCAACGCTTCGCGATCGCGGTTCATGACAGCCCCGCGCGGGAATTTTTCATGGGCCTGGTGGAAGGAACCGCGTACAACATGGTGGTTTCACCGGGGGTCACCGGACAGATTACGCTCGATCTGAAAAATGTGACGATCCCCGAAGTGATGGACGTGGTGCGCAATGTCTACGGCTTCGACTACCGCCGCGGGGAGCATGGATTCGAGGTGCTGCCGGCACGTCTGCGTACCCGCATCTATCCGGTCGACTATCTGAACATACTGCGCCGGGGACGCTCCCAGACCCGCGTCAGTTCGGGGCAAATCACCGGCACCGGCGGCACCACCTCAAGCGACTCGGGCGTCAGCGACAGCACCAGCAACGCGAGCAGCTCGCGCAACGCCAGCGACGTGACCGGCAGCGAAATCGTGACGCGGCAGCCGGAGACGAGTTTCTGGAGCGAACTGAAGGCGTCGGTTGCGGCGATCATCGGCAGTGCGCCGGGTCGCTCGGTGGTGGTCAATCCGGAATCGGGGATGGTGGTGGTACGCGCGATGCCGCGCGAACTGCGCGAGGTCGAGGCCTACCTGCGCCAAGCCCAGATGATCGCCGCACGCCAGGTGATTCTGGAAGCTAAGATCCTCGAGGTCGAGCTCAATGATGCCTATCGCCAAGGCGTCGATTGGCAAGCCATATTCAGGGTCAACGGCAAGACACTCACGGCCAGCCAGGTCGGCGGTGGAACCCTGGCCGACGGCCGGCCGAGCGCGATCAAGGGCAATACGGTCAATCTCGCACCGGCCGCCGGCCAGGCGATCGTCGGTACCGCCGCGAATGCCTTCGGTGGGATGTTTGCCGCCGCTTTGGCCTATAACAATTTTACCGCCTTCATCGAATTGCTCGACCAGCAAGGCACGGTGCACGTGCTGTCGAGCCCGCGGGTCGCGACGATGAATAATCAGAAGGCGGTCATCAAGGTGGGATCGGACGAGTTTTTCGTGACCGATGTATCGAGCACCACCACCACCGGGACCTCGACCACCACCACCCCGGATATTACCCTGACCCCCTTCTTTTCGGGCGTTGCGCTCGATGTAACGCCGCAGATCAGCGCCACGGGGGACGTGTTGCTGCACGTTCACCCGACCATCAGTCAGGTCCAGGATCAGCAGAAAACGATCACCATCGGTTCGGTGACCCAGGTCCTGCCGTTGGCGCTCAGTACGGTGCGTGAATCGGACAGCATCGTGCGGGCACGCTCGGGTCAAATCGTGGTAATCGGCGGCCTGATGCAGAATCGCTACGAGCGGGGCCGCGCCGATTCACCCGCGAGCGGCTTGCCGGTCATCGGTACGCTGTTCAGCCAGCGCCGGCAGGTGGCCAAGAAGAGCGAGCTGATCATCCTGCTCAAACCCATCGTAATCGACAGTGCGAGTCGCTGGGTGGACGCGGCGCGCGCCGCGCGTCGCCGGATCGGCGAGATCAATCGGCGGATGCGCGCGACCGACGCGGTCGGCAGCGAAAACGCTTCCGGAAGCGGGCGCGGCGAATCGCCCTGATCGGGACGGAACCGGTATGTATTGCGAATATTTCGGCCTCCGTGAGCCGCCTTTCAGCCTGACTCCGGATACCAGTTACTTTCTCAACCGCGCCGGATATCAGGATGCCCTGAACGTGCTGCTGGTCGCGCTGCGCAGCGGCGAGGGTTTCGTCAAGGTGGTCGGGGAGGTGGGCACCGGCAAGACATTGTTGTGCCGCAAGCTCATCAACACCCTGCGCGAGGGCTTTGTCAGTGCCTATATCCACAACCCCTATCTGGAGCCGGGTGCGCTGCTCCGCGCGGTCGCCGACGAACTCGAAGTCCCGATCGCGAGCAACGCCGCGCAGCACGATCTGCTCAAGGCCTTGTCGCGGCGCCTGATCGCGATCCACCGCGCCGGGCGGCGCGTGGTGCTGTGCCTCGACGAGGTGCAGGCGATGCCGGTGCAGACCCTCGAGGTGTTTCGATTGCTCACCAATCTCGAGACCGAAAAGCGTAAGTTGATTCAGGTCGTGCTCTTCGGTCAACCGGAAATCGACACCCTGCTCGCGCAGCCGTCGGTGCGCCAGCTACGCCAGCGCATCACCTTCACCTACCGGCTGCTGCCGCTCAATCGGCCGGGGCTCCGCGCCTACGTCGGTCATCGCCTGGCGGTGGCCGGGTATCAGGGTACGCGGCTGTTCAGTGCGCGTGCACTCGAGCGCATCTACCGCGCGAGTGGCGGGGTGCCGCGTCTGGTGAACATCCTGTGCCACAAGGGCTTGATGGCCGCCTACGGTAAGGGACTGCGAATGGTCGACGATCGCTGCGCCGCGCTGGCGGTGAATGACACCGGTGCGGCGGTGAGTGGTTCGCGACCGTCGATCCGGCGTCGTTGGCCGCTTGCCTGGCTGCTGTCCACGTTCGGCTCGGTGAGCTTCGCGGTTCTGGTGCTGGGGTGGTGGGTGATGGGAAGGAGCGGCTAATGTCGCTGATCAACGAGATGCTCAAAGACCTCGAGTCGCGCCAGGCCGGGATAACGAGTGGCGGCGCGGTGGTGGCGGATTTGGGTGCGGTAGACTCGCCCTTGCAGCGCGAGCGAGGCGGACCGGCGAAGTATCTCGTGCCGTTGCTGCTGGTCGCCGCGCTGGCGCTGGCGGTCACGATTTCCGCACCGATCCGGGTGCGGATCGCGGCGCTATTCGAACAGGCCGCGAGTCAATCCGTCACCCTGTTACGGGCGGCGGGCATGGTGCGTTCGGGCGCAACCCGATTCGGGGTGCCGGCGGGCGCCGACCCTCGGCCGGTCGCGGCGACTCGCGAGCGGCCCGCGGAGGTGGTGCGCGCAGCGCCGGCCACCGGGAGCAAAACCCCGCCCGGTCGTGTGACCGCGGCACTCGAGCGTCGACCGCTCGCGCGGCCGTTGGCGAAGACCGTCGCCACTCTCGCCCCGCCGGTTCGCGCGTACCCGGGGCTACGCCTCTCGGCGCGGCTCGTGGCGCCGGATTCGACGCCGGTGCCCGGCGGTGGCGTGCTGACCGGAAGCGAGGGCCACGCCGCGCCCGCGGCGCCGCACGCCGGCCCGGGCACGCACACGGCCGCGCAACAGGCGACGGTAACCAGTGCTCGGCCCGTTGCCGCGGCGCACGGGTCGCGGCCGGCGCCGTCTTTCCGGCATCCCCCGGTGCCGCCCGAGCACGCGACCGATCGCCCGGGGGTGCGCAAGCGTGCCCTGCCTCCATCGCCGCATGAGCGCGCCGAGACCGCCTATCGCGAGGGCGTGGCGTTGCTGCGCCGCGGAGAGTACGAGGCGGGAGATGCACGGTTGCGCGAGGCGCTGCGGAGCGCGCCCGATCACGTGGCTGCACGCGAGTTGCTGGCCGCCCGACTGGTTGATCGCGGGCGCAACGCGGCCGCGGAGAGGCTGCTGCGCGAAGGTCTCGAAGCTGGAGCGGCGGCACCGCGCCTGGCCAGGATTTACGCGCGCCTGCTGGTCGAGCGAGGCGACGTTGCGGGGGCATTGAAAGCCCTCGACGGGGCGCTGCCGCGGGCCGGTGGAGGCGCTGAATACCTTGCCTTTCGCGGGGCCCTGTTGGAGCGTCTCGGCCGGTACGCCGAGGCGGTCCGCGACTATCGCGCGGCGCTCGCGACGCAGCCGCGCCGCCCTGAATGGTGGCTGGGGTACGGCTTGGCGCTCGAGGCGGTCGGTAAACGCACGGCTGCCCTGCGCGCCTATCGCCGGGCGGCTTCCGGGCCCGGGCTCACGCCGGCGGTGCGTCGTTTCGTCAACGGGAAATTGACTGCACCGGGCGAATGACGCGTTTCGCCTCGCCCTTGTCGATCGGATACCGGGCACCTTTTGCCGAGGTGACGGTGTGACCGCGATCGCGGAAGTCATCCTCACCGGCACCGGTTATCCGCGCCCCCATCCGGAGCGGGCCGGCCCCGGCGCGCTGGTGCGTTGTGGCGGTTATACGCTGCAGTTCGATGCCGGGCGCGCGACCAGCATGCGCCTCGCGGCACTCGGCGTGAGTTGCCGCGACCTCGACGCGGTGTTTCTCAGTCATCACCATTCGGACCATCTGGTGGGGCTTGCCGATATCGCGCTGTCACGCTGGGTCGCGCTTGACCGGGACGCGCCGGACACGCCGTTGCGGGTGGTGGCGCCGGCGGGTCCGGCGGCGCGATTCGCCACCACCCTGCTCGATCCGTTCGTGGACGATATCGCGGTGCGAAAGTCGCAGACAGGTCGATCCACCTCGCCCGAGGTGCGCTGCCTGACCTTCGAGCCGGGCCGCCGCCCGAGCCGGGTGTGGGAGAACGGAACGCTCGGGGTCTATGCGGTACGTGTGCATCATGAACCGGTTGAGCCGGCGGTCGCCTACCGCGTCGAGACACCCCGCGGGAACGTGGTTATCAGTGGCGACACGCGTCCTTGTCGCGAGTTGGCAGAGTTTGCGAACGGCGCGCAAGTGCTGGTGCATGAGGTGGTACGCGGCGATAAGGTCGGTGCGACGGCTTCCCGCGGGATCCTGGATTATCATGCCGACGCCCGTGAACTCGGTTCTTTGCTCGCGGGCGTGGAGATTGGTACGCTGTTACTCACGCATCTCATTCCCGCACCGGATTCACCGGCGGCCGAACGGGCCTTGGTCGACGAGGTTCGGCAGGGTGGATACGGCGGCGAAATTGTCGTGGGCCGTGATCTCACGCGGGTTCGCTTAGCCTGATGGCATTGCCGATACGTATCATTACGTATATCTTAAGTCTAGCGACGAGCATAGAGTGAACACGTCGCTGGCAGGAGCGAATTCGGACCGCCGAAGGTGGCCCGCAAGGAGCAAGGCACGGATGAATTTTTTTAACCTAGAATCCTCGGTTGGACGGGGTGAAGTGTGCGTTTGCGGTGGTGCAGGGCAAGGCACAACGATGCGGAATAGTCTTTCTATTCAAAGCGTTGTAACGCCGCCCCGCGCCGCCGCAAACGTGCAATTCGCCCCGTAGCGTGATTTACCGGGCGGGTGAAGACATCGATCGACATCAAAGGCATTCATATCAGCCGGTTACTGTCAGAATGTAGCGGTCAACCGAGGATTCTAGGTTCAACGGCACCAAGACCGGCAACACGACCGCCATCCGCTTTTTCACAGCAGTATATCCCTAGGTTCGCACACTCCTGGGAAGGGGACGGAAATGCAAGGCCAGACGCCGCCTAACGATCCGACATTACGCCGCTCGGTGGTGGAGATGGACGCCCGGGCGATCGACGGCGACCCGGTCTCCATACCATCGCCGCCGGTTGGCGACGGCGCAGGGCATGCGGGTCCTCACCGACTTGATGCCGCGCCCACGGAACACTGGGTTTCCTACGCGCACGGGGGTATACCCGACTATCTGGCCAAGCATTACTGGTGGGCTTACCTGTCTCGCTTCGGGGTGCGTTTCTTCGATCGCGAACCGATCATCAGCGCGATTCTGTTCGGTAATTACCGGCGCCTGGTCGACCGTACCTTGGGGCTGCTCAAGCGGGGAAAAATCGGGCGCACCCTGCAGCTCACCTGTGTCTACGGGAGTCTGACGCCGCACTTGGCGGAGTATGTGCCCGCGGAAGATCTGCACGTCGTCGACGTCGCGCCGATTCAACTCGAAGCCACCCGCCGCAAACTCACCCGTCAAGCGGGGGGATCGCGGAACATCGCGCGGATGGCGCGAATGAACGCCGAATCGCTCGCCTACGCCGATAACAGCTTCGATACCATCGTGATCTTTTTTCTGTTCCACGAGCTCCCTGCCGCCGTCCGCGAACGCGCGTTGACCGAAGCGCTGCGCGTGCTGCGCCCCGGCGGTCGTCTGCTGATCACGGAATACGGCCAGTATACGAAAACGCATCCGTTCCATCGGTTGCGGCCGTTGCGACGGATTTTCGGTGCTCTGGAGCCGTTCCTGCCGGGCTTCTGGAAAGAGGACCTGACGGCCCGAATCAGTGCACGTAGCTGGATCTACGCCAAGCGGCTGAGCGACGCGCTGGAGGAGCGGATCTTCGGTGGTTTCTATCGCGTCACCCAGTATCGCATCGCCGCGGCCGACGCGCTCGGCGCCTCACCGCAGCTTACCGGGCCCGGCGCATGAATTCGCCGCCGCCGTGGCCGGATGAATTCATCCGCTCGGCCCCGGCGGTGGTGGGCGGACCCATCGCATCCTGACCGAAGTGCCGACCAACCGCCGCGATGCCCGCGGGTGCTTAGCGCTTATACTCGCGCCTTGTCATTTGCTTGGTTTTGCAGCCGATGGATGCCGCGCCGACGCCTGAACTCGATCCGGAGGTCTGCTCCGAACGGTTGCTTGCCACGGTGCGAGAAGTAGTCGGGGAACTGCATCCACAGCTCATGGATCGGGTCGATGTCCATCTCGACAGCGTGCTCGGTCGCGACCTCGGACTCGACAGTTTGTCGCGCATGGAGTTGTTGGCGCGCCTCGAGCGGCAGTTCGGCGATCGTATTTCCAAGCCGGCCATGGTCGCGGCGGAAACCCCTCGCGATCTGTTGCGTGGGCTGGAATTCGGTGGCAATCCACGGGGCCACGGTCCGGCCCCGGCGATCCGCGACCTTTCCCGAGGCACCACGGTCGCGGTTCCGAGCACCGCGCGTACCCTGGTCGAGGCGCTCGATTGGCACGCCGATGCGCACCCGGAACGGATCCATGTCGAGCTTTGCACCGCCGGTTCCGAGTCGCGTCCATTAATTACGCGGCCCTGCGCCACGGCGCGCTCGTGGTCGCGGGGGGGCTGCGTGACGCGGGGCTTGAACCGGGTGAGGCGGTGGCGATCATGTTGCCCACCGGCTTCGGGTATCTGCGCGCGTTTCTGGGTACGATTCTGGCGGGTGGCATCCCGGTGCCGATCTATCCGCCCGCCCGCGCTACCCAGCTCGAGGATCACTTGCGGCGCCACAGCCGGATCCTCGACAACGCGGGCGCCGCGCTGTTGGTGAGTTTCGAGGCGGCGCGCCCGGCGTCGCGCCTGTTGCGGTCGCTGAGTCCCGGGGTCCGTGCGGTGCTGGGGATCGCCGATCTCGAGCGCGGCGCGCCGCTCGCCGAGACGGTGCGCCCGGAGCCGGCGGATATCGCTTTCTTGCAGTACACCTCGGGCAGCACCGGCAGTCCCAAAGGCGTAGTGCTGACGCACGCCGATCTGCTGGCGAGTCTGCGCGCGATGGGTGCGGCGCTGGAAGCGGGGCCGGAGGACGTGTTCGTCAGTTGGTTGCCTCTCTATCACGATATGGGTTTGATCGGTGCTTGGCTCGGGAGCCTGTACTACGGCTTTCCGCTGGTATTGATGTCGCCGCTGGATTTTCTCGCACGCCCGGCACGCTGGTTGCAAGCGATCCACGACTATCGCGGCACGCTCTCGGGCGGCCCGAATTTTGCTTTTGAGCTGTGCCTGAGGCGGATTCCGGAAGCCGATACCGAGGGTCTCGATCTCGGTTCCTGGCGACTCGCGTTCAACGGCGCGGAACCGGTGAACGCGGCGACCTTGCGCCGCTTCGGCGCACGCTTCGGCGGGTGCGGATTGCGTCCCGAGGCGCTGACGCCGGTCTACGGTCTGGCCGAGGCGACCCTCGGGGTGGCGTTCACGCCGCTCGGTCGCGGGCCGCGCACGGAACGTGTCGCGCGGGCCGTGCTTGCGCGGCAGGGGCGTGCCGTTGCGGTCACCGAGCCCTGTTCGGACGCGCTCGAACTGGTTTCCGTGGGGGTGCCGATCCCCGGTTTCGAGTTACGAATCGTTGACGAATTCGGTCGTGAAGTGGGCGATCGCGAGGACGGAGAGGTGCAGTTTCGCGGCCCCTCCGCGACCCGCGACTATTACCGAAACCCGACCGCTACCCGGGCCCTGTTCGATGGAAACTGGTTGCGATCGGGCGACCGCGGCTACCTGGTGGCCGGTGAACTGTATCTCACCGGGCGCAGCAAAGATCTGATCATCCGCGCCGGGCGCAACCTCTATCCCTATGCTCTGGAGCAGGCGGTCGGTGAGCTTCCGGGCGTACGTCGCGGCTGTGTCGCGGTGTTCGGGGCGAGCGGTGGCGACAGCGGTACCGAACGTGTGGTGGTGGTGGCTGAAACCCGTGAACTCGATCCCGATCGGCGCGCCCGGCTGGTCGTCCGTATCGGGGAACTCGCCAACGACCATTTGGGGGTCGCCGCCGACGACGTGCTGCTGGTGCCCCCGCACACCGTACTCAAGACCTCGAGCGGAAAAATCCGGCGCGCGCCGTTGGCAGATCTGTATGCGAGCGGGCGACTGCACGACGGCCCGGCCGCGGTGTGGATCCAGGTCGTGCGGCTGGCGCTGCTGGGTTTGCTGCGCCAGGTCCGGATGGCGTGGCGGCGTGCCGTCGAGATCGCCTGGGGTGGCTATGCGTTGGCGCTGACCGCGCTGGTCGCATTCCCCGTGTGGGGCGCGGTGAGCTTCGTGCTGGCGCGCAGCGATTGGCGATGGGCCTGGGCACACCACGCCGCGCGACTGATTTTTCGCGGCTGCGGTATTCCGCTTCGGGTGGTCGGACGCGAGCACCTACCGCGCGACGGGGCGTGGGTTCTGGTCGCCAATCATGCCAGCTACATCGACGGCGCGTTGTTGATCGCCGCGCTGCCGAGGCCGCTCGCTTTCGTTGCCAAACGTGAATTGGCGGGCAGCGCGTGGCTCAATCGTTTTCTGGTGCGTCTCGGCGTACGTTACGTGGAACGTTTCGAGCGCCGCGGTCGGATCGACGCGGTGCGGGATTTGACGGCGCTGCTGCGCGACGGCACCGCGCTCGGCTTCTTTCCCGAAGGGACGTTTCGACGCATGGCGGGACTGCTGCCGTTCCAGCTCGGTGCCTTTCAGGCCGCGGTGGAGTCCGGTGTGCCGGTGGTTCCGGTGACCCTGCTAGGCACCCGCACCGTATTGCCTGACGGTGCCCTACTGCCGCACCGCGCCGCGCTCGGCGTGCGTATCGGCGCCCCCGTCTGGCCGCGGGCGGTGGGGTCGGATGGTGACCGCTGGCAGCGCGCGCTGCGCCTCCGCGACCAGGTTCGGAGTGAAATCCTCAGGTCCTGCGGAGAGCCGGACCGAGCGGAGCCGCAGTTGAATTCGGTCGTGGAAGAAAGCAGCCCGCGATGAGCCGGGATATCCAGACGGACCTCATCAACAGGGTCACCGCAAGCGACCGGGCGCCGGTCGAGGATGCACCCACGGTGGGAAGCTGCCTACCGGAGTGGTGAACGGTTGCCTCGAACCGGCTCCGGCTGAATGGTAGGCTACACGGCACAGTCGGTGCCGGTAAGCGTTGACACCGCCTTGGGTCGGGAGAAGCCGCGATGAAACCTGCAAAAAAGATCCGCATCGGTGATCTGCTGGTCGAGAATCGCATCATCTCGCAGGAGCAGCTCGAACAGGCGCTGACCGATCAGAAACGCAGCGGGCGCAAACTGGGGCGGGTGTTGGTCGACAACGGCTTCATCGAAGAAGTAAACCTGCTGCAGTTCCTGGCACGCCAACTCGCGATCCCCTACGTCGATTTAAAGCGCTTTCAGTTCAGGCCCGAAACGATCCGTTTGATCCCGGAGATGCAGGCACGCCGCCACCGCGCGATCGCGCTGGAGCCGCGCGGCAAAGAGGTGTTGGTGGGGATGGCCGATCCCACCGACATCTTTGCCTACGACGAACTCGACCGCATCATCGCGCCACCGATCCAGCTCGCGGTGGTGAGCGAGGTGCAGTTGCTGCAGGCCTTCGATACGGTCTATCGGCGGACGGAAGAAATCAATACGCTCGCCGAGGAACTCAAGGACGAGCTTTCCGAGCGGGATATCGATATCGGTCAGCTCGCGCAGGCGGCCGATGTGACCGATGCGCCGGTGGTGAAATTGATCCAGTCGCTGTTCGAGGATGCGGTGCAGGTCGGGGCCTCGGACATCCACATCGAACCCGACGAACAGGTGTTGCGCATCCGCCAGCGGGTCGATGGCGTGCTCCAGGAGCAGGTGATGAACGAGAAGCGCATCGCCCCGGCGCTGGTGCTGCGCCTCAAGTTGATGGGCGGGCTTGATATCTCCGAAAAGCGCCTGCCGCAGGATGGTCGCTTCAGCCTGCGAGTCAAGGAGCGGGTGGTCGATGTGCGCCTCTCCACGATGCCGGTGCAGTACGGTGAATCGGTGGTCATGCGGCTGCTCGATCAATCCGCCGGCCTGCTGACCCTCGATCAACTCGGGATGCCGTTGAATATTCGCCACGCCTTCGAGCGCGTGATCGGCCGCCCGCACGGCATGGTGTTGGTGACCGGACCGACCGGGAGCGGCAAAACCACCACGCTGTACGCGGCGGTCAATCTGCTCAATCGACCCGAGAGCAAGATCATCACGGTCGAGGATCCGGTCGAATACCGCCTTGAGCGTATCAACCAGGTGCAGGTGCACGGGGAGATCGGCTTGAGCTTCGCGCGGATCCTGCGCTCGGTTCTGCGTCAGGATCCGGACATCGTGCTGGTCGGGGAGATGCGCGACGAGGAAACCGCCGAGATCGGGCTGCGCGCCGCGATGACCGGTCATCTGGTGCTTTCCACGCTGCACACCAATGACGCGATTAGCACCGTGAGTCGCCTGCTCAACATGAATGCCAAAGGCTATATGGTCGCCTCGGCGTTGACCGCGGTGGTCGCGCAGCGACTGGTCCGCCGGGTCTGCGAAAGCTGCGCCGAATCCTATCGCGTGAGCGCCCACGAACAGACGTGGCTCGCGCGCCATGGCGCGCAGGTTGCCGGTATCACCGGCCTGCGTCACGGGATCGGCTGCACCCACTGTCACGGGAGTGGTTACCACGGCCGGATCGGCGTCTACGAGCTGCTGGAAATCGGCGACGCGCTGTGCGAGGCGCTGGCGCGCGGCGACAATGCCGCCTTCGCCCGGGGGGCTACCGAGTCGCTCGGCTCGCGCACGCTGATCGGCGGCGCGCTGGCGCTGGCGCTGAGCGGCGCAACGACCCTGGACGAGGTATTCCGGATCGCCGGAGATATCGAGAGTGGCATCGAGCTCGACGGCGACGCGCCGCGCGCGAGTGGCGGCGCTAGCACCGCAGCGGTCGAGTCGCCGACGAGTGTGGCGGTGCGCACCTGAGCCGGGTGTCCTGAATGGCGGTTTTCAACTACCGTGCGCGGAGTACGCGAGGCGACCTGCTGGAGGGCCGGATCGAGGCCGCTTCGGCCGATCAGGTCGCCGCGCAGCTCGTCAGTGGCGGTATCACGCCGGTCGAGATCAAGGAAGGGGCCGCGACCAAGAGTGATGATCGCGTTCCCCTGCTCGAGCGCTTCGGAGCGCATGCGCCGAATTTGACCGATCTGGTGCTGTTGTGCCGTCAGATGTACACCCTGCTCAAGGCCGGGATCCCGATCGTGCGCGGGATCCGGGGGCTGGGGCAGTCGACCCCCAACCCGCGAATGACCGCGGTACTCCATGAGGTAGCGGGCGATCTGGAATCCGGGCGCGAACTCTCGGCGGCGCTGGCTCGTTTCCCCGCGGTTTTCGCGCCGATCTTCGTCAGTATGGTGCGGGTGGGGGAGAATACCGGTCAGCTCGACACGGTGTTCGCGCGCCTCGCGGCGTACCTCGAGTTCGATCGAACCACCCGCGAGCGAATCAGGACCGCGTTGCGCTACCCGACGATGGTGTTGATCGCGATCGGCATCGCGATCGGCATCATCAACGTATTCGTGATCCCGGCCTTTGCCAATGTGTTCAAGAGCGGTCACGTCGAGCTACCGCTCGCCACCGAGATCCTGATCGCCACGTCGGACTTCTTCGTCGCGTGGTGGAAACCGCTGCTTGGCGCGCTGGTGGTGACGGTGTTCGGCCTGCGCCGCTACGTCAAGACCGATGCCGGCCGCTACCGTTGGGACAAGCTCAAACTCGGGCTGCCGATCTTTGGTCGCATCGTGCAGCGCGCTACCCTGGCCCGCTTCGCGCGCGCTTTCGGGCTGGCCTACCGGGCCGGGGTGCCGTTGATTCAGGCGCTGACGGTGGTCGCGCGCGCGGTCGGCAACGATTACGTTGCCGAACGGGTGCTGGAGATGCGTAACGGCGTCGAGCGCGGCGATACGATCACCCGTACCGCGGCGGCGACCGGCCTTTTTACGCCGATGGTGTTGCAGATGCTGGAGGTCGGTGAAGAGACCGGTGCGGTTGACGACTTGCTAGAGGAAGTCGCCGATTTCTATGAGCGGGAGGTGGACTACGACATCAGGAATCTCAGCGCCGCGATCGAGCCGCTACTGATCGTCGCGATGGGTATCATGGTGCTGATCCTGGCGCTCGGGGTTTTCTTGCCGATGTGGGATCTGGCCAGTGCGGTCGGACTCAAGAGGTAGGACGCGGGATGGCGGCCGGCATGCTCACGCGGCGCAACCTGAGCCGTTGGGAGTTGAGCGTGGGTGTTGCGATGATACTGGTCCTGGTCGGGATGACCGCGGAGCGCATCCGTACGTTGATGGGCGTCGCCGAGCGCTATGCGATGATTGCCACCCTGAGCACGCTGCGCACCGCCTTGAATAGCGCGGCAATGGTGCGCATGGCACGGCATGACGAAGCAGGGATCGGCGCCTTGGCCACGGCCAACCCGATGGACGTGGCCGGGCAGCGTCCCTACAATTACGTGGGTGAGTTTTCCGATTCGCGGGCGGCGAAACTCGGCGATGGCGTGTGGTTTTTCGACCGGCGCGCGCACCTGTTGGTCTATAAGCTCGACCGTACCGCGGGTTTCCACAGCAGCCTCCCCGGACCCGAGCGCGTGCGTTTTCGCGTGAGCCTGGAATATCAGGATCGGAACGCGAACGGGCGCTACGATCCGGGCATCGACGGCTTCACCCTGGTCCATTTGCTTGCGGTAGAGCCTTACACTTGGAGATAGCGGATAATTCGGGACCGGACCACGCGGCGAGATGCAACATTCGCCCTGCTTCGGCGGGCCTCCTATTGATGTACGCGTCGTGGTCGATGCGGGAGAAAGGCAGTGAAACGCAACCAGGCCGGATTTACCTTGATCGAGTTGGTGATGGTGATCGTGATCATCGGGATCCTCGCCGCCATCGCGCTCGCCAAATTCGTCGACGTGCAGAAAGAAGCGCGGGTCGCGGCGGTTCAGGGCGTGGCCGGGAACCTGGCTTCGAGCAGCGGGATCAACTTTGCGGGTTCGCTCGCCAAAGGCGTGATACCGGGTGTGGCTCCGCCGGTTACCTCGACCCCCGGGATCGTCGACACCTCGCCGGGTTGCACGGATGTGGTGGCGAAAAACCTGGTCGACGGGATCCCCTTTGGCACGGTGGCCGGTGATCCGTATACGGTCACGGGCGGTTCGGGCAGCAATATCGGCGATCGGGTCACCTGCACGGTAACCAATAACTCCGATCCCTCGAGTACCGCGACCTTCGTGTTGCTGACCACGAAGTAGCCGTAGGTCGAGACAATGGCGCGGGGACACGATTCGAATTCCGTCCCCTTCGCCGGCGAGCGGCAGCAGCCGTCAGCCCGGAGCCCCTCGCATGAGACGGGTTGCAAGCGCATCGTATCCTGCATTGAAAGGAAAGGGTGTTCCGCTTTTATTTCATCTAATTACCGTCTATAGTTAGAGTGGTTCCGCATGAAATACATTCACTCATCGTCGCTGGCCACGCCGATCCTCCGTTCTGCGGCAGGCAGCGGCGGAGCCGGTTGTTGTGGACTGTGTCGCAGGCTGGACGCTCGCTTCTGGACTGCCGCGACACTCGGTGTAAAACTTATTTAGTGCCGTCCGGAAAGACGGGCACTAGGTCCGGTGTAGGGATGTACCGGCATTTTTTGGCGACTGAAAGTCGTTGAAATGAACACATTTATACTTTTCGGACGAACGAGGGACGGTGCGATGAAGAACAAAGACGCGGGCTTCACGCTCATCGAATTGGTGATGGTCATCGTGATCTTGGGCGTGCTCGCGGCGACCGCGCTGCCGAAGTTCATCAATATCAAGGGCGATGCCGAGGACGCCGGACTCGCGGGGGTCGCGGGTGGCATGGAGTCGGCGTCGGCGGTGAATTTTGCCGGTCGCCAGATCAGCACCGGTAACGGTGTGCCGGTGAACAGTTGTGCCGGGACGAACCCGGTGAGTGCCACCCTGACCGGAGGCGTGCCGAACGGCTACACGGTGACGGCAAACGGTGGGGTGACGGCGACCGACGGTGCAACCTTCAGTTGCACGGTGACGCAGACGAGTTCCTCGAAGACTCAGACCTTCAACGCGATTTATGTCAATTGACTTCGGTGGCCCGGTGTTGACCGCGGCGGGGTGGCACCGGCGAGCTTGACGAGCGGCGGATCGGAGGAATCACGGAGCGGACGCGGATCCGTTGCTCGGGAGCCGGCGGGAAATGTGAGCCGCGGTCGTGTTGCGGTGGCGCTCGTGGCGTTCGCGATGGGCGCCGCGCTCTTCGAACACGGCGGTGATCTGGCGGTATTGGCGGCGGTTCAGGGCGCGGGGATCCTGTGGCTGGCTCGAGGCCTGTGGGCTGGCTATGCGGAGGGTTTGAGGTGGCGCCCCGCGGCATTGTCGGTGGCGCTTTTTGCTTTCTGGATCTGGCTTGGCGCCGGGATTCTGATCACCTCGGTCACGTTCGTCTCGGTGCTAGCGTTCTGGACCCTGGGCAGCGTGCCGCTGTTCCATGTCGCATCGCTGACCGAGCTTCGTTCAAGCGGAGAAACCGGCTGGCGTCGAATAAGCTGCTTGCTATGCGTGCTGGCGGCGGTGGTCGCAATCCACGGCATCTGGCAACGCGTGGTATTGCAAGAGCAGGGGCATTCGCTGTTTCTCAATCCACGCTCCTACGAGGCGTTTCTCAACTTGTTACTGCTGCCCGTGGCAGCCGCATTGCTCCACGCCAGCGACCGGCAAGGCCGCGCCGCCCGCCGCAAGTATTGGCTGCTCGCCGCGCTGGCGACCCTGGTTCTCTATGCCCAGGCGGGCAACGGCGGGCGGGGCTCGGCGCTGGGCTTGTGGGTCGCTATCGCCCTGCTGTTTTTCCTCGTCCGGCGTCAGGTCTCGCGCCAGGCGTTGGCCCGGTTGCTGGCGCTGGTGGTCGCGGTGTATGGACTCGCCGCGCTGACGGTGCCGAATTCGGTCGGGCGCGCGAGCGCCGGATTGGGTTCGGTGGCAGCCGAGGCCCTGGCCCTTGCGGCACGGCCCGCCGACTCCCTGAACGGCGACACGGATCGCGACAGCCAACGCTTGGTGATCTGGCGAGGCGCGATCGAGTTATGGCGCCACAGTCCCTGGTACGGAACCGGCCCGGGCACTTTCTGGTTGACCTATCGACCCTATCGCGAGCCGCAGGATGCGAGCGCGGGCCAGCATGCTCACAATGACTATCTCGAACTCCTGATAGAACTCGGGTGGCCGGGTTTGGCGCTGCTGTTGTTGGTCATGGCGTCGGCGACTCGCACCGCGCTCGGCGCGGTTCACAATGCGCGCCTCACGGCGTCGCAACGGATGGAAGCGGCGGGGTTGCTCGCTGGTCTCGGCGCGATTGCGGTGCACAGCCTGTTCAGTTTTAATTTCTACCTGCCGCCGGTGCTCATTGCCATCGCCCTTTATTCGGGCCGCTTGCGGGCGCTCGCCGAGCGTGGTGGCGGGTTGAAAATCTGGCGACCCTCGCGCTGGGTGGGGCGGCGTGCCTACCGTGTGATGGTGCTCGGTATGGCGGCGATCCCGCTCAGCCAACTCGGCGGGATTGCCGTCGCGGATGCCCGGATCCGGCAGGCGAATCAACAGATGGCGCGTGCGGAGTTCGAATCGTCCGGTACCAACCTGCGCCGCGCTTTCCGCGCTTTCGCAACCGATCGCCCGTTGCTGGAACTCGCGCGGATCTATATCCGGGGGGTGCGTACCATGCGCGATGAAGCCGCCAGGAGGCATTTTTTCAATGAGGGAATTAAATTACTCGATCGAGCCGCTGAAGTGAATCCGTTGCGAGCATACACGCCGCTGTTGCGTGCGGCGCTCATCGAGAGTGGCGCCGACGCGGGGGATCCGGTTTGGCAACCGCGTGCGGTTCGTGCCTATCGTCATGCGCTGGCGCTCGACCCTCGGCAATGGGTCGCGCGTGCCGCGCTCGCGCAACTGCTGTTGAAACAGGGGCAGCGCGCGGATGCCGTGCGCGTCGTTGAAGCGGGGTTGCGTTTTGCGCGACTCGCGGAGCCCTCGGCGTTACCCTTTTACGGTCTGGCGGTGCGCTTGGCGATGGAGCGGGGGGATAGCGCGGGCGCCGCGGCGGTCTATCAGGATATGAAACGAATCTCGAACACCCTGCACCTGACCCCGGAGTCGCTGGCCGCCTTCGGCATCGAGGCGTGGATCCCGGTGATCGAGGCGTTGCCCGAGGCCGCGGGCGGTGGTTGACGTGAAGGCGTGGGTCCGCGCGCCGCGCACGGCCGGTTTCACGATGGTGGAAATGGTGATTGTCATCGTCCTGGTCGGGATCCTGTCGGCGGTCGCGCTGCCAAAGTTCTTCAATCGCACCAGCTTTGACGCCCGTGGTTATTTCGATGAATCGCTGGCCGCGACTCGTTACGCGCAAAAACTGGCGATCGCCAGCGGTTGTGATGTGGCGGTGAACTTCTCGGCGGGCGGCTACGCGCTCATGGAGCGCAGCGCTTGCACTTCGGGGGCGTTCAGCGTCAGCGTGCCGCACCCGGCGCGAACGGGGGGATTCCGACTGGCGCCGCCGGACGGCGTCAGCGTGGGTAGCGCGAGCCTCTATTTTGACAAAATCGGCCGCCCGAGGCGCGGCGGTGCGCTGCTGACTGCGGTGACCAGCGTCGCGATTGGCTCGCGCATTCTGAGCATCGAACCGCAGACCGGCTATGTGCATTGAGACCGATGTCAGGGTGTAAGGCGATAAATAAGGCTGCCAACGACCCGGGTGGTTGGCAGCGGCTGGCCGGTGGTCGGGGTTTCGCCCACGTTCCACTTTCCACATGGTCCTTTCGCCTTCAAAGCCCCGACGCGCGCGGCTTCACGCTGATCGAGCTGGTGATGGCGATTGTGATCCTTGCGGCCGCCTTGTCCGGGGTGTTGCTGGTGATTAACCAGAACACCGCCAAGAGCGGCGATCCGGTTATCACTACCCAGGCGCAGGCGGTCGCACAGTCTTATCTGGAAGAGATCATGCTTCAGGCCTACAGCGATCCGGACGGCAGCGACGCGGGCGAGTCGCGGGCCACCTATGACGATGTCGATGACTACGACGGCCTCACCGACAATGGCGCGCGGGACCAGTTCGGCAGCGCGATCACGAGCCTCGCCGACTATACCGTGAGCGTCAGTGTAGCCGTCACGACACTCGGTGCGACGGCGGCGAAACTCGTCACCGTGACCGCGGGTCGAAGCGGCAACACGAAGAGTAATGTCACGCTGAGCGCCTACAGGACGAACTTCTAGGAAGATGTTCGGGAAGCGAAGAGTGGAGAGGCGTGAGGAAAGCGCAGGGCTGGGATGCTCCGGTATCCGCGGTCCTCGTGGGTTCACGATCGTTGAGATGATCGTGGTGATCGTCATCATGGGAATCATCGGCGCGCTACTGAGTCGCCTGATCGCCAAACCGATCCAGGGTTATCTCGACAGCAGTCGCCGCGCGGCTCTGGTCGCCGCGGCCGACACCGCGCTCAACCGGGTGACCCGGGAGATCCGATTGGCATTGCCGAACAGTGTCCGGGTCAATGGCGGCAACGCAATCGAACTCCTGCGGGTCCGTGCCGGGGGTCGCTATCGGGCCGAGGGGCCGTCGGGTGACATTCTCGATTTCACCCTGGCCACGGACAGTTTCGATGTGCTCGGTGCCTTCGACTGGGGCGAGGTTGGTATCGGCGGCCCACCGGCCTGTAGCGGGGCGGGTGGTACCGGCGGCTGCCTGGTGATCTACAACACCGGGCAGGCCGGCGCAGACGCCTACCAGGGTGACAACATCGCCGCGATCACGGCGTCCAGCCCGCCGTCGATAGGATTCAGCCGCGCAAGCCGCTTTCCGTTCACGTCGTCGAGCCAGCGTTTCTATGTGATCGACGGGCCGGTCAGCTTTGTTTGCGATCCGGTAGCCGGGGTGGTGCGTCGCTATGCGGGGTATGCGATCAGCGCGGCTCAAGCGGTGCCGCCGAGCGGCGGCGGCGTGGCGCTGCTGGTGGACAAGGTGACCGGTTGCGCTTTCAGTTACGCGGCCGGTACGGCGACCCGTGGCGGGCTCGCGACGCTGCAGATCACCCTCACCGACAGCGGTGAAAGCGTCGCCCTGATGCAGCAAATCCACGTGAACAACGTGCCGTGAGCAATGTGCGGCCCAGCCGGCGCGGCGGTCGTCGCGGGACCCGCGGGGGGTTCGCCTTGTTGGCGCCGATCTTTCTGATCGTGGTGGTTGCCGCGCTGGGCGTTTATATCGCCACCTTGACCAGCACCTCCAATCTGACCGCCGCTGCCGCGCTGCGCGGCAACCAGGCGCATTTCCTGGCGCGCAGCGGGATCCAGTGGGCGGCGGCGAATATCATCGCGCAGCTCCCCGACGCGACGTCGGCCCCGATACTGGCGCCGGCACTGGCGTGTAATCCGCCAGGTTCCGGGGCACCGGTGACGGTCGCGCCGGGCGGCGGTCCGCCCGATTACCGGCTCGCGGTGACGTGTGTCAGCGCGACGCTGATCACCGAGGGCGCGAAACAGTACTACACCTATCGGGTCTCGGCTACGGCCACCCACGGCGCGGCGGGGCGGTTCGGCTATGTGGCTCGTACCGTGGTCGCCACGCTGCGAGGTTGTCGCACCGACGGCGGCGCCCCGGTCAGCACCTGTCTATAGAGGCCCCCGGGGACGCGGGTATCCAGCCGGTTTGTCGACGCAACCGTGTATCTGTGCGCCAGTTCATAAAATCCGAAGCAGCTCTGTGGTGAAATTGCAATCACTAATCGGTTAATAGAGGTGCTTGCCATGGGTCGCAAGATTGGTAAACGCGGGAGCGAAGATACGCTCGGCGGAAGGGTCACCAGACGGCGCGTCGACAAGGGTTGGTCGCAGCAGCGTCTAGCGGCCGTGGTCAAGACCAGTCAGGCGGTGATTCAACGCATCGAGACCGGGAAATGCGCCCATCCGAGGATCCTCGAGGTGCTGGCGACCGCGCTCGATGTGACGCCCGCTTGGCTGCTGTATGGCGTGACACCGATCGAAGGACTCAGCGTGGACGCGCTCGATGTGGCACGCACGTGGGCGGCGTTGCCCGAGCTTCAGCGTCACCGGGTGGTACGGATGTTCGCCGAGCAGCGTCACGCCGGCGCCGTTGCGCGCGCCAACGTGCCGAACTTTCGCGCGCTCAATGGACGCGGCATCGCCGAGCGGGATCGCCTGACCGTTCGATGAGTTCATGCAGGGGGAGTGGCGGAAAACCTGATCGCCGGGTTTGAATTCGTGCGCCCCGCGGGCGGGATAGGGGGGCGGTTCGGGATCGCTGTACCCTTCGGTGCGCCGGTCCCTCTCACCCGGCTGCTCGTCGCTTGGATCGTCCTGCGATTTGCCGGCCTCTACGATCCCCGGGGTCCGGGCTCCTTCGTCGATGCGGATTGTGCGAAACCTTGTTGCCGCCAGGCTTCATAGCAGGCGATTGCTACCGCGTTCGATAGGTTGAGGCTGCGGTTGCGGGGCCGCATCGGGATCCGCACGCGCTCGGTGATCGGCACGCCCGCCAGGACCGCCGCCGGCAGGCCGCGACTCTCCGGCCCGAACAGCAACGCGTCGCCGCGCCGGTATTCGGGCCGGTCGTGGGCGAGCGTCGCGTGGGTGGTGAAGGCAAAGATCCGCGGCTTCCCGGTGGTCCGCAGAAATTCCTCCAGCGAGGCGTGCTCTCGAATGCGCGCCCATTCGTGGTAGTCGAGCCCGGCACGACGCAGGCGCGGCGCGTCGAGGCTGAATCCGAGCGGGTGGACCAGGTGGAGGGTGGCGCCGGTGTTGGCGCACAACCGTATAATGTTGCCGGTATTGGGCGCGATCTCGGGCTCAAAGAGGACAACGTGAAACATGCGCGGCACCGACGCTGATACGCTTGGCTTGAGACTCTGCGGCCTGACCCTCAACAGCCCTCTGATCCTGCTTTCCGGGTGTGTCGGGTTCGGCGCAGAGTACACGCGTGTGGAAGGCTTTTCCAACCGTGACGTGGGCGCGGTGTGTCTCAAGGGAACCACCCTGGCGCCCCGGCTCGGCAACCCGTTGCCGCGGGTCGCGGAGACGCCGGCTGGAATGCTCAATTCCATCGGACTGCAGAACCCCGGCGTACGCCATGTGGTCGAGCACATACTTCCGCGCCTTGATTTCGCTGCGACACGCTATATTGCGAACGTCTGCGGAGCCACCGTCGAGGAATACGCCGAGGTGACCCGGTGGTTCGATAATTCGCCGATCGACGCGATCGAGGTGAATATCTCGTGTCCCAATGTGAGGCAGGGTGGAGCGGTCTTCGGAAACGATCCGCGGATGTCCGCGCGGGTGATCGAAGCGTGCCGGGCGGCCACCACCAAACCCTTGATCGCCAAGCTGTCGCCGAACCAGAGCGATATCGTCGCGAGCGCGCGACGCTGCATCGAGGCGGGCGCGGACGCGCTGTCGGCGATTAACACGTTGGTGGGGATGGCGATCGACATCGAGTCGCGTCGGGCTCGCATCGGGGTCGGCCAGGGCGGCTTGTCCGGGCCCGCGATCAAGCCGATCGCATTGCGCATGGTTCATCAGGTTGCGGCGCTGGCGCGCCGTCACGGGGTGCCGGTCATCGGTCAGGGCGGCGTGGCGTCGCCCGAAGACGCGATCGAATTTCTGATCGCCGGCGCGACCGCGGTCGGAGTGGGCACCGCACTATTCTATGACCCGCTGATCTGTCCGCGCATCAACGCCGGGATAGACGCTTATCTCCGGCGCCGCGATCTCGCCGACGTAAGCGGATTGAGCGCTACCCTCGAGGCGCCGGTTGCGGTCGGGGAGTCGGCGCTCTGAGCCGCCCCCGCCGCAGTGGAACGGGGCCGGCCTCGCGGCGTGACCCGGCATTGAACGCCGGGGGGTGTCTTCAATCTGGAATCCTCGGTTGGACGGGGTGAAGTGTGCGTTTGCGGTGGTGCAGGGCAAGGCACAACGATGCGGACTAGTCTTTCTATTCAAAGCATGTAACGCCGCCCTGCGCCGCCGCAAACGTGCCATTCGCCCCGTAGCGTGATTCACCGGGCGGGTGAAGACATCGGTCGACATTAAAGGCATTCATATCAGCCGGTTACTGTCGGAATATAGCGGTCAACCGAGGATTCCAGGTTTAACCTGGTTCAAGGATCGCCGAGTCGACGCAGGAACACGCGCATCTCCTTGGCGGCCTGCACGTCGCCGCGTGCCTGCGCGGCCTCGATACCGCGGCGATAGGCGGCGCGCGCTTGGTCATCACGGTGGCTGGTCGCGAGCGCCTTGGCGTAGAGCTTCCAGGCGGCGGAATAGCCGGGATCATGCGCGACGGCACGCGCCAGGTGTTCGGCGGCCGCTTGCGGCGCACCGCCACGCAACAGCGCCGCGCCGAGGCTGAAGCGCAGCAGCGCGTCGTCGCGCCCGCCCGCGAGCAATGCCTCGAGGCGTTCGATCGTTGACCGATCGGGATCGCTCACAGGAAGGTGACCGCGACCTGGAAGAGGCGCTCGACCTCGGTGACCCGCTGCTTGTCGATCAGAAACAGGATCACGTGATCGTTCGATTCGATGGCGGTGTCGTGATGGGCGATGATCACGTCGTCGCCGCGAACCACGGCATAAATGGTGGTTCCCGCCGGCAGTTTGATTTCGCCGACCGTGCGTCCCACCACCTTCGAGGTCTTTCGGTCACCGTGCGCGACGGCCTCGATGGCCTCCGCCGAACCCCAGCGCAGCGAATGGGCGACGACGACATCCCCGCGGCGGATATGGGCCAACAGGCTGCTGATCGTCGCCTGCTTGGGCGAAATGGCAATATCGATGACGCCGCCGCGCACCAGTTCCACGTACGCGCTGCGTCCGATCAGCGACATGACCTTGCGCGCGCCCATGCGTTTCGCAAGCATCGCCGACAGGATGTTGACCTGATCGTCATTGGTCACCGCACAGAAGACGTCGGTGTCATTGATGTTTTCTTCGCGCAGCAGTTCTTCGTCGGCGGCATCGCCCTGCAGGACGATGCAATGGTCGAGGGTTTCCGAGAGGCGCCGCGCGTGCTCGCTGTTGCGCTCAATCAGTTTGACGTAAAAGCGCTCCTCCAAGGCGCGCGCGAGGCGCTGGCCGATGTTGCCGCCACCCGCCAGGATCACCCGTCTTACCGGATTGTCGAGGCGTCGCAGTTCACCCATGACATCGCGAATATGGGCGGCGGCGGCAATCACGAAAACCTCGTCATCGGCCTCGATGACGGTATCGCCGTCGGGCACGATCGCGCGGCCATGGCGGAAGATGGCGCTTACCCGGGTGTCGATACCCGGTATATGGGCGGGCAGTTCGCGCAGTGCGTGACCGACCAGCGGACCCCCGTAATAGGCCTTGACCGCGACCAGCCGCACCTTGCCGTCGGCGAAGTCGAGCACCTGGAGCGCGCCGGGGGTCTCGATGAGCCGCTGGATATAGTCCGTGACCACCTGTTCCGGGCTGATACGAACGTCGATCGGCAGCGCGTCGTCGCCAAACAGTTCGGGGTGACGCAGATAATCGGACGAGCGTACCCGGGCGATCTTGGTCGGGGTATTGAACAGGGTGGAGGCGATCTGGCAGGCAACCATGTTGGTCTCGTCGCTGTTGGTCACCGCCAGCAACATGTCGGCGTCGGCGGCGCCGGCGCGCGCGAGCACACCCGGATGCGATGCGTGCCCGACCACCGTGCGTACGTCGAGCCGATCCTGAATCGCCAACAAGCGGCCGGCGTCATTGTCCACCAGGGTGATGTCATTGGCCTCCGAGGCCAGATCCTCGGCCACCGTTCTCCCCACCTGGCCGGCACCCAGAATCAGGATGTTCATGGCGTGCTACCGATGGCGCGTCGGGATGCGGGGCGAATCACCTTAGGTGTTCCGAGCGTCGGCGCGGGCTTGCTTGGGGTCGACCCCGAGGGCGCGTAACTTGCGATACAAATGAGTGCGCTCGATCCCGGCCTGTTCGGCGACCCGTGTGATGCTGCCTCCCGCAAGGCGAATATGATATTCGAGGTAGGCCCGTTCGAAACGTTCGCGCGCCTCTTTGATCGGCGCGTCGAAATCCTGGTTGACCGGCGGCGAGTCCGGGGCCGGATCGGTGGGTACCGCGCCAAGCGTGTTCTCGACTTCCGGCTCGGTCACCTCGGATCCGTCGCCCAGAATCAAAAGCCGCTGCACCACGTTGCGCAGTTCCCGAATATTGCCCGGCCACGGATAATTGCGCAGCCGATTCTGGGCCCCGACCGTGAATCGCCGGTAGGGGAGGTTGTCGCGCCCGACCAGCAAATCAACGTAAAAATCGATCAGCTCGGGGATGTCTTCACGGTGTTCGCGCAGCGCCGGGACGCGTAGCGGCACCACGTTCAACAAGTAGTAGAGATCTTCGCGCAGGCGTCCCGCACGGACCGCCGCATCGGCGTCCCGGGTGGTTGCCGCGATGATGCGTACATCGGTGCTGACCGGTTCGATCCCCTCGACACGCAGGAAGGAACGGTGCTGCAAGGCACTCAACAGGCGTGCCTGGACACCGAGTTCCATATCGACGATATCCTCGAGCAGCAGGGTGCCGCCGTTGGCCTGTTCGAGTGAACCGTAGTGTACTTGGTCTCCGTCTTCCGCACCGAACAGTTCGACCGCCGAGTTGGCGTTGGTGAGGGCGGCGCCGGGGACGCGTACGAACGCGCCGTCCCGGCGTGAACCGTTGGCGTGGATGTAGCGTGCCAGTACCTCCTTGCCGCTGCCCGACTCGCCACTGATCAACACCGAGGTTTCGTGCGCCGCGATGCGCCTCGCTTGCTCGCGCAGCGCCGTCATCGCCGCGCCGCGCCCGATCGGCTCCTGTACGCTCGGCACCTCGCGACGCAAATCGACGTTCTCGCGGCGTAGTTGCGCGATTTCCAGCGCGTGGCTGACCGCGAGCAGGAGTTTGGCCATGGAGAGCGGTTTCTCGATGAAATCGTAGGCCCCGAGACGGGTCGCTTCGACCGCGGTTTCAACCGTGCCGTGTCCGGACATCATCACCACCGGCACTTCGGTCGCGGAACTGTCCGACCACTCCTTGAGCAGCGTGATCCCGTCGGTGTCGGGCATCCAGATATCGAGCAAAATCAGATCAGGGCGCCGCTGGCGGCGCGCCGCACGTGCGCCGGCGGCGTCTTCCGCGACGCTGACCTCATAGCCCTCGTCTTCGAGGATCTCCTTGACCAGGGTACGAATGTCCGGCTCGTCATCGACGACCAGGATGTGCGCCTCGTTCAACCTGCGACCTCCCGCGTGTCGTCACCGGCAGCAATCACGTCGCCTTCGTCCCGTGCGCCGGCAACGTCGCAGGGAAGGCGTACCGTGATGCACGCTCCCCCCTCGGGCAGATTGCGCGCGCCCACGGCGCCGCTATGTTCCTCGGCTATCTTGCGCACGATCGCGAGGCCGAGCCCGGTACCTTTGCGTTTGCTGGTGACATACGGTTCAAAAACCCGTTCAATCATTTCCCGGTCGAAGCCCGGTCCGCAATCGCTCACGGAAAGTTCGATGAAGCGCCGACCGGTGTCGGTGAGCGCTCGGGTAATGATTCGAACCTCGGGCACCTTGAGATCTTGCGCCTCGAGCGCGTTCTTGACCAGATTGTGCAGCAGTTGGCGCAGGCGATCGGGATCGGCGGCACTCAGACGCTTGAGTTCGGGGTCGAGGGTGGCACTGATCCGGGCCTCGGTATGGCTGGCCCGGTAGAGTTCCACGATGTCGACGATCAGGGCGTTCAAATCCACCGGTTCGTGGCGCATGTGGGGGCTGCGCGCATAGTCCGAGAAGGCGTTGACCATCGATTTCATCGCCTCCACCTGTTGCACGATGGTCCGGGTGAGTCGATCGAAGGTTTGTTCATCTCCAGCGTCGAGCCGGCGCATGTATTTGTAGCGCAAGCGCTCGGCCGAAAGCTGGATCGGGGTGAGCGGATTCTTGATCTCGTGGGCGAGCCGCCGCGCCACTTCACTCCAGGCCGCGTTGCGCTGTGCGTCGATCAAGGTGGTTACGTCATCGAATACCACCACTTGCCCGGCGCGACCATGCTGCGTGTCGGGTAGCAGGGTACCGCTGCACATCAGCACCTGGCGACCGCGCGGGCCGGAGATCACCGTTTGCGCGCGCCAGTCACGTTGATCGGGTTCGGTTGCGTCGGACCCGCGACCGAAGTTCGACATGACCTGCGCGTTGATCGGCGCAAGGTGTGGATGGGCGTCGCACAACGCCGCCAGGGTCATGCCCTGCGCGGTTGCCAGCGGTACGCCGAGGATTGTCTCCGCGGCGTCGTTGGCGGTAACCAATCTCGCCGCCGGGTCAAGCGTGAGTACCCCGCTGGAAAGACGTGAGAGTACGGTGTCGAGATAGGCTCGCTGACTCTCGAGCTGTGCTTGGCTGCGATGCATCTCCTCGCGCGCGCGCCCGAGCTCACCGGTCATGCGGTTGAAAGAATCGACCAGAAATCCGACATCGTCCGACCCGGACCCGCGCAATCGTGTATCGAAATCACCGGCCGCGACGGCGCGCGTACCTTTGGCGAGATTGCGCAACGGTGCGACCAGCCGCCGGGCGGAAAAAAACGCCGCCCACACGGAGGTCAGCAAACTCAGCAGCAGCACCAGCGACAGGGTCAAGGTGAAACTCGTCTTGAGCGGTTCGCGCAGGTACGCCAGTTCACGGTACTTGGCGAAGGCCGCCTGGACATTGTCGGCGAGTTCGTTGATCCGTTTGGTGACTGGATACAAGGCCTGCAAGGCGCGGCTGCCGCGACTCGGTATGTCGGCGGCGACCTTGACCACCACCCGTACGTAGAGCCCTGCATCACCGACCGGATCGAGCCCGATGTAGCTGCCGGATCGACGCAGTTGCAGGAGGATGGCATCGTTTGGTCGGTCGGGCACGATGGTCGCCGGATCGACGTTGGCGGTCGCGAGAATATTGCCTTTCGGCCCGACCAGCGTGAGTTCGGTCGCGCCGCTGCGCCGGCGGGCGTCTTCGACCATATTGGCGAGCTTGTCGTGCGCCGCGATCGACAGATCGCTACCGATCACTTCGGTCTGCTTGAGGAGTTCGCGCATCCGCAACCCGAGCGCCGCGCGGCTGAGTTCCAAGGAGTCGTTGAGCGCCCGTTCGACACGCACGTCAAACCAACTGTCGATGCCGCGATGCAGAAACTCCAACGAGAAATAATAAATCACCAGTACCGGGGTGACCGAAAGGAGCACGAATATCGTCACCATGCGCACCGTGAGCAGGGCCCCGGCGCGGCGCCTGCGCACCTGGCGCAACAGCCGCACGAGGTTCCACAAGATCAGCCCGGCGAGGGTCAGCAGCGCGAGCAGATTGACGACCAGCAACAGCGAATAGAGTTCGCTGAAACGCGTTGATCCGTGGGTCGCCTTGCTGACCAGGGTCAGGGAGGCGAGCACCAGCAGCACCACGACCACGATCGGGCCGCCGCCGCGGTTCAGGTACCTCAGCGTTCGAGCGGCCATTCCGACCACTTGTTCGGCGAACGCCACAGTGACCTGAGATACGCGAGCGGGCGCAGCGGCGAGGGTAGCGCTTCGATGTCGAGTCGGGGGCGCAGGCGAACGCGATAGCGGGCATCGGACTTGACCAACGCCTGATCGATCATCGGGAAATCGCTGATCCGTCCAAGCGCCGCGCGCATCTCGGCGTAGTCACGGTAGGCGCGCTGTTGGCCGGAGTTGAGATTGGCGAGCAGATAACGCCCGCTCAGCGGATGGGTGCGGATCCGATAGCGCGCCTGCATCCGCGTTACTTCCTTGTCCCACAGGTGATCGCGGACGCGGATCACATCGATGTCGATCAACACCGTGAGCGGTACGCCGTTGTCCAGCGCCGCGCGGGATTCCTCACTGAAATGGAAGTCGATACGCGCATCGAGCAAATACACCCCGTCGACCAGACGGGTACGGGCGTGGGTGACTTGAAAGCGGTCGACATCCGCTGCGCGCGCCTGCACGGCGGCGGTCGCAATCGCCACGATCACCGCCAGCGCCAACCACCTCAACCAGGCGTCGCGACAGCACCGTCGGGTAGCGCTTTCAGCGCTTGGCGAGCAGCGCATAGTAAAACCCGTCCATGCCGTCCTCGCCCGGCAGGATCTGTCGGCCGATGCCGCAAGCGCGCCCGAAGGTGCCGGCGATCGGCTGTTCTGCGGCGTCGCGATGAGTGCTGACGAAATCCGCCACGATGATCTCGTTCTCCTGCGGCAGAACCGAGCAGGTAGCGTACAACAGCCCCCCCCCGTCGGCCACCAGCGGCCACAGCGCGGCGAGTAGCGCCCGCTGGCGCGACCCGAGTCGCTCGAGATCCTCGGGTCGCCGGTGGTGTTTGATGTCCGGATGGCGTCGGATCACGCCGGTCGCGCTGCACGGCGCGTCGAGCAGGATCCGATCAAACGGCGTACCGTCCCACCACCGGCCGGTGTCGGTGGCATCGCCGATCCGGGTGGTGGCGGTCAGTCCCAAACGGGTGAGGGTTGCCTTCAAGCGCCCCATGCGCTTGGCACTGCGCTCCACCGCAAGCAGCGTCCCCGGTGCCGGCTGCGCTTCCAGCAGATGGGCCGTTTTGCCGCCCGGCGCCGCGCACGCGTCGAGCACCCGCTCGCCCGGCGCGGGATCCAGGATCCGCGCGGCAAGCTGTGCCGCACCATCCTGTACCGATACCACGCCCGCCTTGAATCCCGGCAGGCATTCGACATCGATCGGCGAGTGCAAGGCCACGCCATGGGTGGTGTGAGTAACCGCGTGCGCTTCGATCCCCCGCGCGGCCAGCCGTTCCAGGTACGACTCGCGGGTCGCGCGTCGCCGATTGACGCGCAGGGTCATGGGTGCGCGTTGGTTGTTCCCGGTCACCACCCGTCGCCAGTCATTCGGCCACGCCTGGCGGAGCGTCGCCAACAACCAGGGCGGATGCGCGTAACGCGCCTCGTCATGCCTGTCGGCGCGCGCGAGCAACGATTCCCGCTCGCGGCTGAAGCGCCTGAGCACGCCGTTTACCAAGCCGGTCGCCCAGCCCTTGCCGCGTTTGCGGGCGAGAGCGACGGTCTGCGCGAGCGCCGCATGGTCCGGAATTCGGGTATAAATCAGTTGGTACAGGCCGAGCAGGATCAGGATCTCCAGGTCCCGGTCGCGCGGTGCCGGCGGCTTGGACAGCAGGTCGCGTGCGAGGCACTCCAGCCGCGGCAGCCAGCGCAACACGCCGTAGCACAGTTCGCGTGTCAGCGCCCGGTCGCGCGGCGAGTCGATGGCGGCCACGTGCGCCTCGATCGCACCGTCGAGGGCCTCTCCGTGAGCCAGGACGTCGAGCAGTATCCGGGTCGCCGCCGCGCGTGCAGCCATGGCCGCCTAACGATGATCGCCGGTGTCTGGGGGCGCGCCCAGGCGCGCGCCCACCACGAGGCGGCAGGCGTTGAGGAAATCGCGGGCCGCGAGCACCCGTGCGCCGGCACGCTGTACCCGCGTGAGCCGCAGGGTTTCGTCGGCGGTGGCCACATCGATACCTTCGGCGCCGGTCGCGAGCACGGTTCCCGGTGCCGCCGCCGCCTGTTGCGCTATGACCCGCGCTTCCCACACCCGTAGTCGCGAGTTCGCCTCGTGTCCGGCTCCGCCACCGGATGCGCCCGGCAGGCGAGTGTAGGTCACCGGCCAGGGGTTGAATGCACGCACCTGGCGCTCGATCCGTGCGGCGGGTTGGTCCCAGACGATGGAGGCTTCGCTTTTTTCGATCCGCGCCGCGTAAGTTGCGTCGGCCGGTCGCTGCGCCACTTCCGAGGCGTTGCCGTTCGCGAGGTCGTCAAGCGTCGCGCACAGCGTGGCGGCGCCGAGTATCGCAAGCCGGTCGTGAAGCGTCGCCGCGATGTCGTCGGCGTGGATCACGCACCGTGCCTGGCGCATCACGGGGCCGGTGTCGAGCCCGGCATCCATGCGCATGATGGATATCCCGGTGGCGCTGTCGCCGGCCAGCAGGGCGCGCTGGATCGGCGCCGCGCCACGCCAGCGCGGCAGCAACGATGCGTACACGTTGATGCAGCCCAAGCGTGGCGTCACGAGCACCGGTGGCGGCAGGATCAGGCCGTAGGCAGCGACAATCATCAGATCCGGTTGCAGAGCGGCGAGTTGCGCGCCGGCATTCGCGTCGCGCAGGCTGAAGGGCTGGTATACGCGCAGTCCGTGTTCCTCCGCGAGTTGCTTGACCGGCCCGGCGTGGGTCCGGCGCCCGCGCCCGGCCGGCCGGTCGGGTTGAGTGTAGACGCCTGCCACCCACGCGCCGCGGTCCATCAAGACGCGTAAAATGACCGCCGCGAACTCCGGCGTGCCGGCGAATACGATGCGCATGCCGATGGCGCCGATCAGGCGGGGATGCGCTGCCGTCGAGAGGCTCGCTTGCGGATTCGTTGCCGTTTCAACTGCGAGAGGCGGTCGACGAAGAGCTTGCCGTCGAGGTGGTCGACTTCATGCTGGATGCACACCGCGAGGGTCTGCTCCGCTTCCCGTTCGAAGGGCTCTCCGTCACGATTGAGCGCGGAAAATCTGACCCATTCCGCGCGCCTCACCGTCTCATAGACGTCGGGGACCGACAGGCACCCTTCTTCGGTTTCTATCCAGCCGTCGCTGGCCAGTATCTCGGGGTTCACCAGACACAGCGGTTGATCGCGGCGTTCCGAGATGTCGATGGTGACGACCCGCAGGCCGACATTGACTTGAGTGGCGGCCAATCCGATCCCCGGGGCCGCGTACATCGTCTCGAGCAAATCGTCGATCAACCGCCGTACCCGCGCGTCAACCGCGCCGACGGCTACCGCGGTATTACGCAGCCTGGGGTCGGGGTAGTGGAGAATCGGGAGCAGTGCCATCGTTGCATCACGTCAAGCAATCCCGGTCGGATCGCCGGAAACGGTCTCGACTATACCTCATTGCCAACCTGCTTCGCCATCGGCTTCGCTAGGCATTTACATCGAGTTGGTACATAATTTGTTTGTCAATTCAGTGAAATATCGCCTATAGTTAGACCAATTAGGGAAGAACAAAGGGCTGCTCAATGAGCTTTTATTTCGCCTCCCTTTCGCGCGAGGTTTGCGCCATGCTTCGAAAACTCACGCTTGCATTATTTGCGATCACGGTCGTGGCGCTTCCCGCGCAGGCCGAGACGGTGACGCTCAAGGCGGGGCATCCCGATCGCTATGTGGTGAAGAAAGGCGACACGCTTTGGGATATCTCGAGGCGCTTCCTGGACAAACCATGGCGGTGGCCGGAAATCTGGCAGGCCAATCCGCGCATTCAGAATCCCGATTTGATTTACCCCGGCGACGAACTGGTCCTTAGCTACGAGGGCGGGCAACCGGTTCTGCGTGCCCGGCGGAATGCCCACCCGACCGTTCGTTTGTCACCGAGGGTGCGGGTGGTCCGGGGCGCGAGCCGCGCGATTCCGACAATCCCCGTGGAGGCTATCAGCCAGTTTCTGTCGCGCCCGCGGGTGGTCGGTGAGCACGAACTTGATCGCGCGCCCTACATCATGTCGCTGGGCAAAGAGGCGTTGATCGGGCGTGCCGGACGGCGTGTTTACGCACGCGGTATCCACGCCAAGGTTGGCACGCAATACACCGTGTTGCGCCGCGGTGGACCGTATCTGGACCCCACCGCCGACAACGGGAAAGGCGAATTGCTCGGATACGAGGCTCTACATATCGCCGACGCCGTGCTGACTCGTGCCGGCGATCCCGCGACGCTGGTATTGTCGCGAACCACGCGCGAGGTACTGGCCGGGGATCGTGTGGTCCCGGTGGGCGAGAGCGCAATCGAGAGTAACTTCATGCCGCGCCCGCCCGCGCAAGCGGTTTCCGGGCGGATCATCTCGGTGGTCGATGGTGTAACCCAGATCGGGCAGTACCAGGTGGTGGTCCTGAATCTGGGGCGGCGCGACGGAATCGAGGCGGGTAACGTCATGGCGGTGTACCAGAAAGGCGCGCAGGTGGTCGACAGGTTCGCGCAACCTCCCGAAGCGGAACGATCCCCGACCGAGCCGCGGATCGAACTCGATGCGGCCAAACAGGGGGGTGTCGAGGGATTTGCCCGTGCGGCAAACGCTCTCGTGGTGGCGGTCCAGACGGGTGCCAAGAAGCTGGTGGATAGCATCGACCCGCAGCCGAAACCCTACCAACTCGTGAGCCTGCCCGACGAGCGGGCCGGGACCATTATGGTCTTTCGCCCTTACGAACGGATCAGCTACGCATTGGTAATGAAGTCCTCGCGCGCGATTCACGTTCTCGACACGGTCACCAGCCCCTGAAGGCGCTGCGCGCGGTGCCAGTGGACTAGCGAGGCCGTCGTGTCCGCGGCGTGGCGATCGGGTTTGGCGTCCGGCCGGTTCGCGCTCGGTGGGGAAGACCACGAACCCGGCTCGTGACCGGCTCGACGGTTGGCTGGTCCTGAACCGGATGGCGTTGCGCCACGGGCGCGCGGTCCAGGCGTTGGTTGCCTGGGCTGGCGGGCCTCTGGAGCTACTCGATGACCCACCCGCCGAATGTCCCGCGCCGCTGCGTTCGAGCCTGCGGGCACCCGAGTGGACGGAGGCCGCGGCTGATCGCGCTTGGGCGGACGCCGCTGGACGCCGCATCCTGTGCCCCGACAGCCCCGGCTATCCGTCGTTGCTGCGCGAACTCGCCGATCCGCCCTTGGCGTTATTCGTCAGCGGTGACGCGGGCTTGACGGACACACCGCAGATCGCGATCGTCGGCAGCCGCAACCCGACCGCCGGCGGGGCCGCGACGGCGCGTGATTTTGCCCGCGCTCTGGCCCGCACCGGCTTGGCGATCACCAGCGGATTGGCGCTCGGTATCGACGGTGAGGCCCACCGCGGGGCGTTGGAGGCGGGCGGAACCACGGTGGCGGTCAGCGCCTCGGGACCGGACCGGATCTATCCTGCGGGACACGCGGACCTCGCCGGGCGGATCGCCGAGCGAGGCGCGTTGCTCACCGAGTATCCGCCTGGATTCGCGCCGCGCCGCGCGCATTTCCCACGTCGCAATCGTTTGATCAGCGGCCTCGCCTTCGGTGTTCTGGTGGTCGAGGCGGGACCCCGCAGCGGCTCGTTGATTACTGCGCGGCTTGCGGGTGAGCAGGGACGCGAAGTCTTCGCGGTGCCCGGGTCGATCCACAATCCCATGGCGCGCGGCTGTCATCGGCTGATCCGGCAGGGCGCCAAGCTGGTCGAGACGGTCGACGACATACTGGTCGAGCTTGCACCGCGTTTGCGTGGTGCGCTCGCCGCGGATCGGCACGACCGGCACAGCGAGCCGGATGCGACCGCGCCGCTGCCATCCGCGGATTGCGCGCAGCAAGAGCTGCTCGACGCGATGGGATACGATCCGACCGCCGTCGATGTACTAATCGAACGTACCGGATTGACGGCGGAAGCCGTTTCCTCCATGCTTTTGGCGCTTGAGTTGCAGGGCTACGTGGGCGCTTTCCCCGGTGGACGCTACGCGCGTCTTCGAGGCTAGCTCGGGCGTCGATTGCGGTCGCCGGCCGGATGGTGACGGCGACCATCCCGGTTTACGACGGCGGCGACACCGGGTGGGGAATCGCAGCGGTGGATTCATCGGCGCCGGTGCGGAAAGGCGGGCGCCGAGTTTGGTGCAGGGCTGCGCCGACATTTTCGACGACGGCAAGTCGTTGAAAACGGGCGGAACCGGCAAATGACCCGGGATCTGGTCGGTCCCGGTTGCGCCTCCGGAAATGGCCATGATGGCCGTTTGCTGATGAACACTGATTAAGGACGGTGATGAAAGGAAGCGTCTTGGATGTGCTGATGGCCCTCTTCGAGCATTTTGTGGAGAGCGACGCCGAGCAAGCCGACGAAGACGAACTCGAGCGCCACCTGATTCAGGCGGGCTTCTCGCGCCGCGAAGTCGACGAGGCGCTGGGTTGGCTTGCGGGCCTCGGGGAAGCGCGCACGATGGCCGGTGAGGGCGCCACGCGCGCGATCCCACCAACCCGTGTTTTCTGCGCCGAGGAGCAGCAACGATTCGGCGTTGCCGGGCAGGGCTTGGTGCTGTTTCTCGAGCAATCGGGGGTGCTCGATCCCACCACCCGTGAACTGGTGATCGACCGGGTGATGGCGCTTGACGTCGACGCGGTGGAACTTGATCAACTCAAATGGGTCACCTTGATGGTGTTGTTCAACCAGCCGGGCAAGGAATCCGCGGCGCAATGGATGGAGGGTCTGGTGGAAGCGCGCCCCTTTGCGGCGTTGCACTGACCCCTGGCGCCCGGATGCTCTCGCCGCGGTCCGGGGGGTGACGACTTGCTTCCCGGTCGGCGCCCCGATTCGATGGCGTGACCCGGCAACCCCCTGGACAGGAGGCGTTCCGAAGCTCGGGTGACGCCGCGAGTTGAGTGCCCGCGCGGAGGGACGCGTACCGGATGCGATGCCGGCGCCGATTGCGGCAACGGCCGGGAGGGCTATTTTCGACGGCTGTAATCCGTTGAAAATGAAGAAACCGGGAAATCGCATTTTCCGGTTTCGTCTTGCAAAAATGCCATGGAAGGCAGTTTTGCAAGCACCTCAACATATTTGATTTCCGCGCCGCGCCGCACCCTGCGGTGGGCGGCGCGGCGGGTTTTCATAGAGTCGAGTGCATGGCAAGCAATCTGTTGGTAGTGGAGTCCCCGGCCAAGGCCCGGACCATCAATAAGTACCTCGGGCCGGACTTCGAGGTGCTCGCGTCCTATGGGCATGTGCGCGACCTGCGTCCCAAGGAAGGCGCGGTGGAAACCGACAATGACTTCCGCATGAATTACGAGGTCATAGAGAAGAATCAGAAACACGTGACCGCGCTGCGGCGGGCGATGAAAAAGGCCAAGGCGCTGTATCTTGCGACCGACCCCGATCGCGAAGGGGAGGCCATTTCCTGGCACGTGGCGGCGTTGCTCGCGGAACACGACGGGCTCGCGGGAAAACCGGTCTATCGCGTCGCATTCCACGAGATTACGAAGCGCGCGATCCGGGACGCCATCGCGCATCCCCGCACCGTATCGATGTCGTTGGTGGACGCCCAGCAGGCGCGGCGCGCGCTCGATTATCTGGTCGGTTTCAATATTTCCCCGCTGCTGTGGAGAAAGATCCGTCGCGGTCTTTCCGCCGGGCGCGTGCAGAGCCCGGCGCTACGCTTGATCGTGGAGCGAGATGACGAGATCGATCGCTTCGAGAAGCGCGAATACTGGACGATAGAGGCCGATCTCGTGGCCCGAAAGGTCGCGTTTTCGGGTCGCCTGCAGCGCTACGCGGGTGAGAAACTGAGCCAGTTCAGCATCACCGACGAGCACGCGGCGGGTGCCGCCCGGGCGGCGATTGAAAGCAAGGCGGGTGGAACCCTGATTGTCGCACGGGTGGAGAAGAAACAACGCAAGCGCCAGCCCGCCGCGCCGTTCATCACATCGACACTGCAACAGGAAGCGGCGCGCAAACTCGGCTTCAGTGCACAGCGCACGATGCGGGTCGCGCAGCAGCTTTACGAGGGGGTCGATACCGATGCGGGTCGCGTGGCCTGATCAGCTATATGCGCACGGACTCGGTGAATCTTGCCGCGGAGGCGCTGGCGGAACTCCGCACCTTTATCGCGCAACGCTATGGTCAGGACCAACTGCCGGCCGAGGTGCGCACCTACCGCACACGTGCGAAAAACGCGCAAGAGGCGCATGAAGCGATCCGTCCGACTTCCGCGCTGCGTACGCCCGAGTCCTTGGCCGCGTATCTCGATCGGGATCAGCGACGACTCTACGAATTGGTATGGAAACGTACCGTCGCCTGCCAGATGCGACACGCGGTGATCGATACGGTCGCCGTCGACCTTGCGTGTACCACCCCGCCACCTGATTTGGCGAAGGCGTCGGAACTGTTCCGCGCCACGGGTTCACGGATCGCCGAACGGGGGTTTCTGGCGGTATACGAAGAGGGGCGCGACGATGCGCCGGAGCCCGGTGGCGAGCGGCGCCTGCCGCCGCTCGAGGTCGGGGATACGGTGGCGATCACCGCGCTGCGCGCGGACCAGCATTTCACCGAACCGCCACCACGCTACAGCGAGGCGTCCCTGATCCGGGCCCTCGAAGAGCATGGCATCGGGCGCCCGTCAACCTACGCGAGCATTATTTCCACCCTGCTGCAACGCGAGTACGTGGAACTCGAACGACGTCAGTTTAGACCGACCGACGTCGGGCGCTTGGTCAACCGTTTTCTGGTCGAGCATTTCGGCCATTATGTGGACTACGAGTTCACCGCACGACTCGAAGACGATCTGGATGCGGTGGCGCGTGGCGAGCGTGAATGGATCCCGCTGATGCGGGAGTTCTGGGAACCGCTGCGCCAGAAGGTGGAGGCAACCGCGGGGGTGAGCCGCAGCGAAGTGGCGCAGGCCCGGGTGTTGGGCGACGATCCCGAAAGCGGGCGCCCGGTTTCGGTGCGCATGGGGCGTTACGGCCCGTTCGTGCAGATTGGAACGCGCGAGGATGAAGAGAAACCGCGCTTCGCGGGGTTGCGATCCGAACAGCGCATGGACCGGATCACGCTCGCCGAGGCGCTCGAGCTGTTTCGGCTGCCGCGCGAACTCGGCGTCACCGACGAAGGTGACGCGGTGCGGGTCGCGATCGGGCGCTTCGGGCCCTACGTGAAATACGGCAATGCCTATGTTTCGCTCGGCGACGATGATGACCCTTACACGATTTCCCTGGGGCACGCCCTGGAACTCATCGCGGCCAAGAAACAGGCGGATGCGGAACGCCTGATCAATCATTTCGAAGAGGCGGGAATCAAGGTGTTGCGGGGGCGCTACGGCCCTTACGTGACCGACGGAAAGAAGAACGTGCGGGTCCCGAAGGGCAGCGATCCGGAGGCGGTTACCCTTGAACAGGCGCGCGAAATGCTTGCCAAGGCCCCGCCTCCGCGGGCGCGGCGCAAGCGCAAGGCGGGATGAGCGGCGCGCCGAAGATGGAGCCGCGAATGCAAGGATCGGAAGGGTGTTTCGTTGCGATCATCGTCGGGTCCGAGTCCGATTTAGCGGTGATGCATGAAACCGGCGTGGTGTTGGATGCCTTGGCGGTCGCCTACGAACTGCGCGTGAGTTCAGCGCACCGGACGCCGGATGCAACTCGCGAATACGTGCTCGACGCGGTGGCGCGCGGTTGCGGCGTATTCGTTGCCGCAGCCGGGATGGCCGCCCACCTTGCCGGTGCGGTGGCCGCGCTCACCACCCGGCCGGTGATCGGGGTGCCGCTCGAGGCCGGCCCGCTGCGCGGCCTGGACGCGATGCTGTCGACGGTGCAGATGCCGGGCGGTGTGCCGGTTGCGACGGTTGCGATAGGCAAGGCGGGTGCCCGGAATGCGGGTTACCTGGCCGCGCAAATGCTGGCGCTCGGCGATCCCGATCTGGCGCGCCGGGTACGCGCCGAACGCGATCGGCGCGCGGCCGAGATAGTGGCTCGCGGCCGCGCCCTGAGCGTCCCGCCGGCGAGCGACTGATCACGGCGGGTGACGAGATTCGCGGGTTGGAAGGTGCGCCTCGCCGCGCGCGCACTCGCGCACGGCGCGCTGGTCGCCTATCCGACCGAAGGGGTCTACGGCCTTGGCTGCGATCCGCTGAATGAGGCCGCGGTGTTGCGCTTGTTGGCGGTGAAGGATCGGGACCCGGCGCGCGGCTTGATTCTGCTCACCGACGACCGCGCCCGCCTGGCGCCGTTTCTGGCGCCGCTCGATGCCGAGATTCGTGCCCGTCTGCGGGAGACCTGGCCCGGCCCGGTGACCTGGCTGTTGCCGGCGGCGGCGCAGGCGCCGGCCTGGATCACCGGCGCCCACGCCTCGGTCGCCGCGCGGGTTACGGCGCACCCGTTGGCGGCAAGCTTGGCGCGGAGTTTCGGCGCGCCAATCGTCTCCACCAGCGCCAACCGTTGCGGTCGCCGGCCGCTGCGTACGGCACTCGCGGTACGCCGTGCCTTCGGCGCCGAGGTCGACTGCATCCTCGCGGGCGAAGTCGGCGATCTCGCCGGACCGACACCGATCCGCGATGCCGGTGACGGTACGCTGTTACGCGCTGGCGGAGACCACCCACGGTGGCGGTGAAGCGCCCGTTCGCCGGCCGGGCGTACGTCACGCACCAGCCCTGAAGCATGACCCACTCTCCGGTGCTCCGCCAAGGCCCTGAATGGGAGAAGAATGGGCGAGGAGCGAGAGAGGGAGGCGGTCGGTGGCAGAAAAAGGCGGCGGCGGGGCTTGGTGG